>Ga0208328_1000418_pt1 | contig 19939 bp, 17 predicted proteins | sample DeeseametaMP2633_FD_184170 | JGI IMG/M metagenome (GOLD analysis project Ga0208328, IMG submission 184170) | Marine microbial communities from the Deep Atlantic Ocean - MP2633 (SPAdes) | ecosystem: Environmental > Aquatic > Marine > Unclassified | place: Northeast of Antigua and Barbuda, North... | reverse complement strand
TGCCATGAAGTCTGCGAGGTGCGTGCGCAGCTGGTCGTGGCTGTCGTAATGGTACCGTTTGACGGTCGCCTCCTTGATCGTGCGGTTCATCCGTTCGACCTGTCCGTTATCCGGCATGATTGGGTCGGTGCTTCACCTCCTGCCGGTCGCATCGAGACAATGCCATGATGAGACCATCCGGGATTTGGGGCTCCGGGAGCACGTGAGTGCGGGCAGACCGGGCAATAGACGTGGGCTGCGAGCCCATGCCGTTATGTGGTCGCCCCTGCGGCTTGCCCGGATGTGCCGAGAGCACGGATCTGTAGGTGCCGCGTGCCCGCCGGCTCCCGCTTCGTTGACGGAAGGAGGGAGCGATGCGGATTATCGGGCTCGATATGCATCGGGCATTTGCTGAAGCGGTCGCTCTTGAGGACGGTGTGTACAAGCGAATTGGGCGTATCGGGATGACGCGGGATCATCTGCGTGCGTTCGCGGAAACCCTGCACCCGACCGATCACGTGATCGTCGAGGCGACAGGCAATGCGACGGCGGTGTTGGAAATTCTTGCGCCGAAGGTCGAACGGGTGGCGGTTGCAAATCCGTTCCAGGTGCATCTGATCGCGCGAGCGAAGACCAGGACGGACAAGATCGATGCCCGCGTACTTGCCCAGCTCTACGCCGCGGGCTTTCTGCCCGAGGTCTGGATACCAGACGAGGCGCCTCTGGCACGCCGTCGGCAGGTGACACGTCGCAACCAGCTGGTGAAGAGCCGCGTGCGGCTCAAGCTGATCGCGCAGTCAATTCTACATGCCCCCTTGGGTCCACGCTGTCCACATGCCGATCTATTTGGCGGAAAGGGGCGGGCCTGGATGCTTGCACAGAAACTGCCGGACGACGAACGTGCTGCGATCGTGAGCCATCTTGCAGAGTGTGATCGCCAAACCGAGGCCTTGAAGCTGGTCGAGCGCGACATCGCCGAAGTCGCGCTCGATGACGTGAGCGTGAAACGTCTTATGACGATCCCCGGTATCGACATGGTGGTTGCCGTCGGTGTGATGGCGGCCATCGGTCGGATCGACCGTTTCGCCAGCCCTGACAAGCTTGTCGCCTATTTCGGCCTCACCCCCAGCGTTCGCCAGTCCGGTGACGGGCCGGCCCGTCACGGTCGGATCAGCAAGCGGGGCCGCAGTCATGCCCGACATCTGCTGGTCGAAGCCGCGTGGCAAACGGTGCGCAATCCCGGTCCGATGCGAGCGTTCTACGAACGTGTGAAAGGTCGGCGCGGGCCCCATGTCGCGGCGGTCGCCGTCGCTCGAAAGCTCGCCGTTCCGACTTGGCACATGCTCACGAAGGGCGAGGACTACGCCTGGGGACGGCCGGCGCTGATGGCGCGCAAGCTGCGCAGCCTTGAGCTCACGGCCGGGAAGCCTGCCCGTAATGGGCAGAAAGGCAGCGCCTACGACGACACCCTTCCAGAACGGCGGCGCGCCGAGCGTGAGCAAGTGGAACAGTCCGGGCGCGCCTATCGGCGCCTCACTGAACACTGGCGACGACAAGGCAGCCAGAAGGGCGCGGGCGCCGCAAATGAGGAACGACGGTGATCGGGCTGCGTGGCGAAGCTCGCACCTCGCGCTTCGCTCTGAGCCACACGGTCGCCCGTGTTGCGGAAAATAGCACGAAAGCAAAGAAAGGGGCTGTTCAATCTCATCCGTGGTCCAAGGATGGTTGGGTTTTGTCAGCCGGTGCTCGATCCCGTTTGCCTCGCAGATCATGTCGAAGCGCATCGGCCGTGAATACGCGGTATTCCGGTTCCTGGGCAGTCCGGCGAACTGAATGCCGTTGTCCACTGCCCGGCAGGGCATTTCGGCACGAAATGTCCCGAGAGGGGGGCAGGATCGTGTGGATGCGGTAACGGACGGCCTCGAGCAGATGCTCCAGGACCTCCCAGGCGGTCTTCCTGTCAGCCTTTTCGACGAGTTGGGTGACCGCGAACTTGCTGGTCCGGTCGATAGCAACGACAAGAGAGAGCTTGGCCTCAGCGGTCTGCAGGTCTGAGATGTCCATGCGAAAGAAGCCCCTCTCGGGATCATGCTGCGCATGACCCTGCCCGGCAGTGGATCGCTGTATTGCTGCTCTGACGGCGTGCGTGCCCTCTCATGGTTTGCTACGCAAACCAATGCCGAGTGGCAGTGCGTGGCGCAACCGTGACGAACTTGTCCCATAGCGCATCCTTCCATTCCTTCGAAAGGATCACACCATCAAACCGTGGCATCAAACACCTAAGTGACCGGACCGACCCCGCCGGTCGTGCGGAGAGCCTCGGTCGCGGTGCGTGAGGGGGGCGAGACCGCGCCCGGCGACAGGCCCGGACGCTCGGCGCGACCCGGGCGCCCATCGGGACTGGATGACCGTGGCAGACGGCCCAGACCCTTCAGGACGCATCGCGGCGCATCCCCGTTTCATCCGTGAAGACAGCGCCTTGGCGCGCTTCGCTTGAGGATGGCCCTGCAGGAACGGGTACCCCGTCAAGCCTGCAAGCCGTCCAGAAGGCGTTGCGCGCCCGCCCGTGACGGGGCCTCAGAACCCCAGCGTCTGCAGCATGAGGAAACAGCCGGCCGAGAGCAGCGCGGCGGCGGGAACGGTGATGACCCAGGCGGCGACGATGGTCATGAAATGCGAGCGCCGCACGAGCTTGCGGCGGGTGCGTTCCTGCCGTGCCAGCCGCTCGGGCGCCGGGCGGGCGTTGTACATGCGGCGAAAGCGGCGCTCCATGTACCACTCGCGGAAGAACCCGACGCCGAAAACGCCGCCCACCGCGATGTGGGTCGAGCTGACGGGCAGCCCGAGCCAGGACGCAGCGATCACCGTGACCGCCGCGGAAAGCGCGACGCAATAGGCGCGCATCGGGTTCAGCTTGGTGATCTGGCTGCCGACCATGCCGATCAGCTTGGGCCCGAAGAGCACGAGGCCGAACGAGATCCCGAGCGCCCCCAGCAGCATGACCCAGAGCGGGATCGAGACCTCTCCGGCCACCGCCGAGGATTGCTGCACGTAGACCACCGCGGCGAGCGGACCCACCGCGTTGGCGACGTCGTTGGCACCATGGGCAAAGGACAGCAGCGCCGCCGAGACCACCAGCGGCAGGCGGAACAGCGTCTTGAGCGAGCGGTTGCGGTTCTCCAGCCCCTCGGACTGGCGCTTGATGAAGGGCACCGACAGCGCCCCCAGCAGCACGCCGGCCGCCCCGCCGATCAGAAGCGCGGTGCCGAGGCCGATCTTCACCACGTGGCTCAGCCCCTTCAGCGCGAGATAGGCGGCGAAGGCGGCGCTCATCAGGCCGATCAGCACCGGAACCCAGGTGCGGGCGGCGGCGATCTTGTCCTCGACGTAGATGACGCGCCACTTGATGAAGGCGAGCATGGCGGCGGCGATGATGCCGCCCAGCAGCGGCGAGATGACCCAGCTCGCGGCAATCGCGCCCATGGTCGACCAGCTCACGGCCCCCACGCCTGCGGCCACGATCCCGGCGCCCATGACGCCGCCCACCACCGAGTGCGTGGTCGAGACCGGCGCCCCGATCCATGTCGCGGTGTTCACCCAGATCGAGGCAGCCAGCAGCGCCGCCATCATCGCCCGGACGAAGACCCTGGTGTCCGCAAGGCTCGCCGGGTCGATAATCCCCTTGGAGATGGTCGAGACCACGTCCCCGCCCGCGAGCAGGGCGCCGGCGCTCTCGAACACCGCGGCGATGGCGATGGCGCCCAGCATCGACAGCGCCTTGGCGCCCACCGCCGGGCCCATGTTGTTGGCCACGTCGTTGGCGCCGATGTTGAGCGCCATGTAGGCGCCGAAGGCCGCCGCCACGACCACCGCGAGGCCCTGCGGCTCACCGCCGGTGAAGATCGCCGCCGCCACCGCGGCGAGGGTCACGAAGACGAGGCTGATGCCGACCCCCACGAGGGGGCGCGCCGTGTACATCGTCGCGTCCTCGAGTCGCGACAGGCGATTGAGGTCCTGGTCCAGTGTCTTCCACTGGGTGGCGGGGGGAGTGTCGGGCACGTGGGTATGTTCCTTGAAGTCTCGCAGCCTGGCTGCATCTGGCACGGGCCTCAGCCCTTGGCCGCGTCGTCCAGATAGCCTCGCAGATCGGCCAGCAGCGCGCTGAGCTGCTCTTCGTGCACCGCCGCCGCGGCACGCTCGGGTGTCATCCAGTGCCGCTCGCGGTCCTGCATCTCGGGAAAGTCGTCGAGCAGTTTCTCGACCTCGATGGCATAGACGTCGACGCTGGTCGCGACCGGCAGGCCGCCGTCCAGCACCTTGTCGTAGTGGTAGCGGCCGATGCGCACCGGGCGGCGCGGACCACGTGCCTTGACGCCCGCCTCTTCCCAGGCCTCCTGCAGCGCGGTGCCCGCGCCGTCGGTGCCGTGCATCGGCCAGCCCTTGGGAATGATCCAGCGCTTGGTGGAACGCGACGTGATCAGCAGGATCTCGGGACCGGTCTCGGCATGACGATAGCAAAGCGCCGCAATCTGCACGCGCAGCGGGCGGTGCAGCATGGGAGAGATGTAGCGTTTCCAGATCGTGCCAAGCATGCCGGTATCGGCTCCTGTCGAATGGACCGGCCTCGTTTAGTGAAGCTTTTGTGAAAACTCAACCCGCCAAGCATGTCCTGGCGGGTGCGAGACAGCTCCCTATGACCGTGACGTCACGGTATCTAGCGCTGAAAACGCCCGTGAACAGGGAATCGCGGGGGCTTTGATCCGGCCATCGGGGCGCGACGGGCGGAATGGGCCATCGGGACCAGTGGCGAAATGTTGGGCTGTGAAAGCGCGCGGGGGCTCTGAAGGTGCGCGGGGGGAGGCCGGGGCCGCCGCTCACGTATCGGCTTCCGATCAGCGCCGACCGACATTCCGCTTGGGCGGCAGGGGAACCTCCACAGGGAAGGATCGGCCGGTCACACGCGACGCGGGTTCCGCGCACCCGTCGCCGCAAGGGGCGGGCGCGCAACCGATGCCGCGCGCCCGCAAGATACCTCAGTAGGGGCTGTCTTCGAAGTAGAAGTCGTCCGCATTCTCCGGCGTGATCAGCTCGGAGGCGATGATGAACTCGCCGCTCATCGGGGCCGCGCCGGTGACGCCGACCACGGTCATCTCGATGGCGGTCGAGATCATCGAGGGCGGATAGGTGACGTCGACCGGCACCGTGCTGTCGCCGCTGCGGATCCGGTCGACCATTTCCTTCATGCCGGCGCCGCCGACGACGATCATCTCGCCCGTCCGCCCGGCCTGCTCGATGGCGGCCAGCGCGCCCACGGCCATGTCGTCGTCCGCCGCCCAGACCGCGTCGATCTCGGGGAAGCGCGACAGCCAGTCCTGCATCAGCGTGAACGCGGTGTCGCGGTTCCAGTTGCCGTGATCCATCGCCAGCACCTCGATGCCCGAGCCGTCGAGCGCGGCCTCGAAGCCCTCGACCCGCTCGTTGTCCACGGTCGAGGGGATGCCGCGCATGGCCACGACCTTGGCGCCCTCGTCGAGCGTGTCGGCGAAATACTGACCCGCCGTGCGCCCGAAGCTGTCGTTGTCACCGGCGACGTAGAGCGTCTCGATGCCCTCGACGGCGAGCCCGCGGTCCACAACGGTGACCCAGGTGCCGCTGTCGGCAATGCGCTGGATCGGGCCGGTGAGCGGCTCGGATTCGAACGGCAGCACGACCAGGGCGTCGATGCCGCGGGTGGCCACCATGTCCTCGAGGTCAGAGACCTGCGTGGCGCTGTCGGGCGTCGTGGCGAGCACGAATTCGTGCTCGGGGTAGACCTCCTTCAGCCGTTCGATGGTGCGCTCGGCGTGGAAATTCAGCGCTCCGGCCCAGCCGTGCGTGGCGGCGGGGATCGAGACGCCGATGGTCTCGGCCAGCGCCATGCCCGACATCGGGCCGATAAGGGCGCCGACCAGCGCGGTGGTTGCGATCAGGGTCTTCGTCATCTGGTGTTCCTCCCAAAGAAAGACGACATGGGTGTCAGTGGCCGCTCAGCGCTCGGTGCTTCCCTTGCGCTGCAGGACCACGGCAAGGATGATCACGGCCCCCTGGATGGCTCCGTTGAGGTAGGGGCTCACGAAATCGGTCAGGTTGAGGATGTTGCCGATCAGGCTGAGGATCAGCACGCCGACGACGGTGCCCCAGACCCGGCCGAAACCGCCCTTCAGCAGCGTGCCGCCGATGATCACCGCGGCGATCGCCTCGAGTTCCCACAACAGGCCGGTCGAGGCCGAGGCCGAACCGAGGCGTGGCACGTACATGACCACGGCGAAGCCGACCAGCAGGCCCAGCAGCACGTAAGTGGCGAGCCGCACCTTCAGCACCGAGATCGACGAGTAGCGCGCGACCTTCTCGTTCGAGCCGATGGCGGCGCAGTGGCGGCCGAAGGCGGTATGGCGCATGACGATCTCGCCCAGCACCGCCACCACCACGAAGGCGATGATCGGCCAGCTTATCCCGGCGATGCCGCCGTAATAGACCGGGCGGTAGAGCTCGCGCATCTCGAAGCCAAGCGACAGGGTGCCGCCATCCGCGAGCCAGGTGATCAGCGAGCGGTAGATGCCCATGGTCCCGAGCGTGACGATGAAGGCCTCGATGCCGACCCTTGTGATCAGGATGCCGTTGATGAAGCCCGCGACCAGCCCGGCCAACAGCGCCAGCGCGATGCCGATGAGGATCACCGGAAGCGTGACGCCCATGCTCTCGGTGAGCAGGTTCATCACCAGGATCATCAGCCCCGCCACGAAGGCGGCCATCGAGCCCACCGACAGGTCGAGCCCGCCGGCGGTGATCACGAAGGTCATGCCCACCGCGATGATGCCGATGAAGGCCGAGCGCGCCAGGACGTTGGTGATGTTGGCATAGCTCAGGAAGTTCGAGTTCAGCGCCATGCCGATCAGCAAAAGCGCGATCAGCGCAAGGATCGGGCCGATCACCTGCAGGTCGATCCTGCGGCCCGGACGCCCGGTGGATTTCTGTGTCGTGGCCATGGTCATGCAGCCGCCTCTTTCCCGGTCTCCCCAAGGCCCATCGCCAGCCGGACGATGGCCCCCTCGTTCACGTCGTCGCCCTCGAGCCCGCCGACGATGCGGCCCGCGTGCATCACCAGCACCCGCGAGGCGAGCCCGATGAGCTCGGGCATCTCGGAGGAGATCACGATGATCGCGTGCCCCGCCGCGGCCAGCCCCGAGATGAGCGTGTAGATCTGCTGCTTGGTGCCGATGTCGATGCCGCGCGTGGGCTCGTCGATCAGGATCACCTGCGGATCGCTCAGCAGGGTCTTGGCCAGAAGCAGCTTCTGCTGGTTGCCCCCCGACAGGTTGCCGACCGGCATGTCGCGCTCCGGCGCGCGGATGGCGAAATCCGCGATGGCCTTGTCGAGCGCCGCCTCCTCGGCCTTGCGGTCGATCAGCACGGTGCCGAAACGCTCCAGCAGCGGCAGCGTGAGGTTCTCGCGCAGTCCCTTGTCGAGCAACAGCCCGGCGCCCTTGCGATCCTCGGTCAGGTAGACGAGGCCGCGTTCCATGGCCGTCTTCACCTGCCCTGCCGGAAGCGTCTCGCCCATCAGCCGGACCCTACCGCTGCGGGGGCGCAGCCCGGCGATGGCCTCGGCCAGCTCGGTACGGCCGGCGCCGACGAGGCCGCCGATGCCCAGCACCTCGCCGCGACGGAGCGTCAGGCTGGCATTCTCGATGAGGCCCGGTACGGACAGCCCCTCGACCTCGAGCATCACCTCGTCCTGCGGCACCGCCTTGGCGGGGTAGAGGTCGGAGAGCTCGCGGCCCACCATGGCGGCGGCCATCTCGTCCTCGGTGATCTCGGACACCGGCGCCGAGCGCACCATCGCCCCGTCGCGCAGCACCGTCACCCGGTCGCAGATGCGTTTCACCTCGGAGAGCTTGTGCGAGGTATAAAGGATCGCCACGCCCTGCGCGCGCAGCCGGTCGATCTGGCGGAACAGGATCTCGCAGTCGCGCTCGGTCAGCACGGCCGTGGGCTCGTCCATGATCAGCACCCGCAGATCGCGCGACAGCGCCTTGGCGATCTCGACCATCTGCTTGGCCGGCACCGAAAGGCCCGAGACCTTGGCCGAAGGATCCACCGGGCATTCGAGCTGCGCCAGCAGCTCTGCGGTGCGCGCCCGCATCGCCTTGGGGTCGAGCCGCCAGCCGCGCTTGATCTCGCGCCCGAGAAAGACGTTCTGATCGACGCCGAGGTGTTCGGCGAGGTTGAACTCCTGGTGGATCATCACAATCCCCCGCGCCTCGGCCTCGTCGGAGCTGGCGAAGGTCACCGGCGCGCCCTGCCAGCGGATGTCGCCGGCGCTCGCGTCGATGTAGCCGCCGAGGATCTTCATCGTCGTCGACTTGCCCGCGCCGTTCTCGCCGATCAGCGCGTGGATCTCGCCCGGACGCAGCTCGAAATCGACGCCGTGCAGCACCTCGATGGGACCGAAGGACTTGCTCACGCCGTTGAGGGACAGGATCGGATCAGCCATGACCGGTCTCCACCCAGGCGCTGTCCGCCCTGGCGGAGCGGATGCAGGCGTCGATGAACTCGAGCCCCTCGATGCCGTCGCGAATGCCCGGCAGCAGGGTCGCGTGCGGCGTGCCTGCCCGATGGGCGCGGATCGCGTCGGCGGCCTCGGCATAGATATTGGCGAAGCCCTCGAGATAGCCCTCCGGGTGGCCCGGCGGCACGCGGCTGCCCGCCATGGTCTGGGCCCCGCGCCGCAGCTTCTGCGTGGGCGCGCCATAGGGCGTGAACCACAGCGTCTCGGGCGCTTCGTGCAGCCATTCGATCCCCGCCTTTTCGCCGTAGATGCGCAGCCGCAGCGCGTTCTCGGTGCCTGAGGCAACCTGGCTGCACCAGAGCGAGCCCTTGGCGCCCGAGGCGTAGCGCAGCATGATCTGCGCATTGTCGTCCACCGCCCGGCCGGGCACGAAGCTGGTGAGATCGGCGGCCAGCCGGTCCGGCGCCATGCCGCTCACGAAGCGCGCCAGCTGGTAGGCATGGGTGCCGATGTCTCCGATCGAGCCCCCTGCCCCGGCCTTCGCGGGATCGCCACGCCAGCTTGCCTGCTTGCTGTCCGAAGGCTCGGTCAGCCAGTCCTGCGCGTATTCCACCTGCACCAGCCGCAGCGCGCCGAGGTCGCCGCGCGCCACCATCTCGCGCGCCAGCCGCAGCTGCGGATAGGCCGAGTAGTTGTGGGTCAGCACGAAAAGCGCGTCCGAGGCCTCGGCGATCTGCACCAGGGTGCGGGCGTCCTCGAGCGTCGAGGTCATCGGCTTGTCGCAGATGACGTGGATCCCGGCCTCGAGAAACGCGCGGGCGGCGGGGAAATGCACGTGGTTGGGCGTGCAGATCGACACCGCCTCGATGCCGTCGGGCCGGGCGGCCTCGGCCCGGGCCATCTCGGCGAAGTCGTCGTAGGTGCGGTCTCGGGCGATGCCGCAGGCGGCGGCGCTCTCGGCGTTGCGCTCGGGCGTGGTCGAAAGCGCCCCCGCGACCAGCGCAAAGCGGTTGTCGAGCCGGGCGGCGATGCGGTGGACCTCGCCGATCATCGCGCCCTTGCCGCCGCCGACCATGCCGAGCCTGATGGGAGTGTGGGTCATGACGCCCGGCTCCCCAGCCCCAGCATCCGCAGGTTCGCCGCCTGATCGGTGCCCGCCGAAGCGAAATCGTCGAAGGCGTGCTCGGTCACGCGGATGATGTGATCCTTGACGAACTGCGCCCCCTCGCGGGCCCCGTCCTCGGGGTGCTTGAGCGCGCATTCCCATTCCACGACCGCCCAGCCGTCGAAATCCATCGCCGTGAGCTTGGCGAAGATCGCCTTGAAATCCACCTGCCCGTCGCCGGGGCTGCGAAAACGCCCTGCCCGGTCCACCCAGGACTGGAAACCGCCATAGACCCCCTGCCGCCCGTCGGGGCGGAATTCGGCATCCTTGACGTGGAACATGCCGATGCGTTCGGCATAGATGTCGAGATGCGCGATGTAGTCGAGCTGCTGCAGCACGTAGTGGCTGGGATCGTAGAGCATCATCGCCGCCGGGTGCTGGTCGACGCGGTCGAGGAACATCTCGAAGCTCGCGCCGTCGTGCAGGTCCTCGCCGGGGTGGATCTCGTAGCAGATCTTCACGCCCTTCTCCGCCGCGTGGTCGAGGATCGGGCGCCAGCGTTGCGCCAGCTCGTCGAAGGCCGCCTCGACCAGCCCAGCGGGCCGCTGCGGCCACGGGTAGAGATAGGGCCAGGCCAGCGCGCCCGAGAACGCCGCCATCCGGTCGATGCCGAGATTGGCCGAGGCGTCGATGGTCTTGAGAACCTGATCCACCGCCCAGGCCTGCCGCGCGGCGGGATCGCCGTGCAGCGAGGCCGGGGCAAAGCCGTCGAAAGCGAGATCATAGGCGGGATGCACGGCCACGAGCTGGCCCTGGATATGCGCGGAAAGCTCGGTGATCTCGACGCCGTTCGCGGCGGCGGTGCCGCGCAGCGTGTCACAGTAGTCCTTCGAGGTCGCCGCAAGGTCGAGGTCCATCAGCGACGCCTCGCCGGTGGGCACCTGCACGCCGAGATAGCCGCAGGAGGCCGCCCAGCGGGTGATGCCCTCGAAGCTGTCGAAGGGCGGCTTGCCGCCCACGAACTGCGCAAGGAACAGGCCGGGGCCCTTCAATGTCCGCATATGTCCTCCCGTTGTGCCGATTGTGCATGAAATCGGTTTCATTATCTCTTGCACAAGATGAAAAGGTTTTCAACAGGAGTTTCGGAGCCTATTCTGCCGCATCGACACAAGGAGAGACCGCCCCGTGAAAGACCCGGTTGCCACACCCCGAATCCATGATGTGGCGAGGCTCGCGGGGGTCTCTCCCGCCACCGTCAGCCGGGTGCTGTCCAATCCCTCGATCGTGTCGGAGCGCACCCGCGCGGCGGTCGAGAAGGCGGTGGAAGAGACCGGCTACACGATCAACCTGACGGCGCGGAACCTGCGGCAGCAGCAGGTCGGGGCGGTGCTGGCTCTGGTGCCGAACCTTGCCAACCCGTTCTTCTCCGAGATCCTCGCCGGCATTTCCGAGACCCTCCGCGCCGAGGGGCTGAGCCTGCTGGTGCTCGACACCCGCCAGACCGATCCCGGCGCCGCCGGGCGCGGTCTGCAGGCCTACCTCAACCGCTCGCGCGCGGATGGAGTGATCGTGCTGGACGGCAGCCTCGACCGGAGCCTCTTCGAACACGCCGCCTGCCCGCCGGTGGTGCAGGCCTGCGAGTGGATCGACGGGTTGCACGGGCCGCGAGTGCTGGCCGACAACCAGACCGGGGCCCGGATGGCGGTCGAGCATCTTCTGGCCCTCGGCCACAAGCGCATCCTGCACCTGACCGGCCCGGCGTCGAACTCGCTGTCAGTGTCCCGTGCCGCCGGTGTCGCGGAGGCGCTGGAGGCCGCAGGCCTGCCCCCCGCCCCCCGCATCGAGGGCGCGTTCTCGCTCGGCTCGGGCCACGCCGCCAGCGCCGGGGTGCTCTCGCTGCCGGAACGACCGACTGCCGTGTTCTGCGACAATGACGAGATGGCCATTGGCCTGATGGCGGGGCTTCGGGCCGCGAAGATCCGCACACCGGAGGACATCTCGATCGTCGGCTTCGACAACATCGAGATGTCGGCCTATGTGAGCGTGCCGCTGACCACGGTCCGGCAGAAGCGCGCGCATCTCGGCCGACGCGCCGCCGAGATGTTGCTGGCGCATCGCGAGACCCCCTCGCCGGACACCGAGATCATCCTGCCGGTGGAGCTGGTGATCCGCGACAGCACCGCGGCGGTGCGCGAAGGCTGACCCCGCCGCCGCGATGGTGGCGTGGGTGGCGCTCCGGGACCTGTCCGCCCGGGCTTCGCTGCCCGGCTGGCGAGCGATCCAGCCTTGCGTGTGATTTTTGGGATGATCTGCCCATCAATATGATGAAGGCATCTGCGTGCGACCAGATCGGCCCGATCAGATCATACGCCACGGCATGCCGCGCCCCGCTGCCGAGGAACATGCACGACTGCGCGCTCGCTTGGTCGGTCGGGATGCCGAGGGCGCTGTCGCGCAGCCCGCCCCGAACAGAGGCAACGAACATCGGCAAGGCACATCGGCAAAAGCTTGCACCGATGCGACCTAATGCCCTATAATGTATGCGTTTCGCCCACCTTCAGGATCGGCAAGAATGCTGGAAACGCCGGGCCGGATCGAGCCCTGCTTCTTCGAGGAGCACATCCCCGCCACGCTGGCCGATCTCTCGATCGACATCCAGCGCGAAGCCACGCTGCTGGGACAGGGGCTGCATCCCGACAGCGCCGCCGAGCTCGCGGATCTCGTGCGGGTGATGAACTGCTACTACTCCAACCTGATCGAAGGCCACAACACGCGGCCGCGCGACATCGAGCGGGCGCTCGCCGGTGCCGAGCTCGAGGAGGAGACGCGCCCCTTGGCGCTCGAGGCGCGCGCGCATGTGATCGTGCAGCGCGAGATCGACGAGATGCACCGGGCCGGCACCCTGCCGCGGCCGACCTCGGTCGACTTCCTGACCTGGGTACACAAGACCTTCTACGACGAGATGCCGGACGAGTTCCGGGTGATCGAACTGCCGGACGGCAGCCAGGAGCCCATCGTGCCCGGCCGCCTGCGACAGGACGGCGACAAGGAGGTGGCCGTCGGGCGGCACCTGCCGCCGTCCTCGTCGCGGGTCGCGGCCTTCATGGAGCATTTCGACAAGCGCTTCCAGATCGCCGCCCGGTCCTCGAGCGGCAGGATCATCGCCATCGCCTCGGCGCATCACCGGCTGAACTACATCCACCCGTTTCCCGACGGCAACGGCCGGGTCAGCCGCCTGATGTCGCACGCCATGGCGCTGACCGCGGGGATCGGCGGACATGGGCTCTGGTCGGTGTCGCGCGGGCTGGCGCGGGGGCTGGCGGACCCGGGCGAGTACAAGCGGATGATGGACCTTGCCGACAGCCCGCGGCGCGGCGACCGGGACGGGCGCGGCAATCTCTCCGAGGCCGCGCTGAAGACCTTCTGCGACTGGTTTCTCGAGGTCACGCTCGACCAGATCACCTTCTCGGCCAGGCTCTTCGACCTCAGCGGGCTGGAGCGGCGCTACCGGCGGCTTGTTGAGGACACCGTCGAGGACAAGCGCGCGCCCGAGCTTATCTCGGCGGTGCTGCGGCACGGGGCGCTCGAGCGGGGCGAGGCGCAGATGGTGCTCAAGACCTCGGAGCGCACGGCGCGCAATACGCTGAGCAAGCTCACCGCGGCGGGCTTCCTGAAATCCGCCTCCCCGAAGACGCCGGTGCGGCTGGCCTTCCCGCTGGATTACCGCGAGCGGCTCTTTCCCAACCTCTTCGCCTACGGTGACCTGCCGGGATAGGTGCACGGCCCACGCGGCGGCGCACGGGGTCAGAAATAGGCGGGGTAGCGGGCGCGGATGTCCTCGGCGCGTTCCAGCGTGCCCGAGAGATGTTCGCGCACGACCGCCTCGCCGGCCTCCGGATCGCCCGCGCGGATGGCGGCGGCGATGCGGCGGTGGCAATCCATGATCGAGGCCGACTTGCCCGGATCCGGCAGGTTCAGGTTGCGCAGCCGGTCAATGTGGCCCGAGCGCGCGGTCACCAGATCCCAGAGCGTCTCGACCCCGAGCAGGCTGTGCATGCGCCGGTGGAACGCTTGATCGAGGTTCGAGAACGCCTCCATGTCGCCATCCGCCAGCGCCCGCTCCTGACGGCGGATCAGCAGGTCGATCTCGTCCACGAAGCTCCGGTCGGGCGCGAGCGCGAGCCGCCGGACCACCTCGAGCTCGAGCGACAGGCGCAGGAACTGGGTCTCCTGCGCGTGGCCGATGTCGATGCGCGAGACCTCGGTCTTGGACTGCGGGAAGATCTCGAGCAGCCCCTCGTCGGCGAGCCGCTGCATGGCCTCGCGCACCGGGGTCTGGCTGACGCCATAGGTTTCGGAAACCTCGGCGCGGGACAGCGACTGGCCCGGCGCCAGTTCGAGCGCGAGGATTCGCGCCCGCAGCGCCTCGTGCACCTGCTGACTTGCCGAAACGCGCCGAACCTGCCCCTGCGGAAGCACATCTCGCGGGATCCCGATCTCGACAGGGCGCCTTGGCGTCGTCTTATTCATTGAAAACACGCATCTTTCCGTGACGTCATCAGAGCCATCATACCTGAGGCTTGCCTGACATGCACTAATATATTAATATATTAATTGCGGCAAAGCCCGCACAAGATCCAAGGGAGGACTCCATGAAACTTTCGCTCACGGCGCTGCTCGCCGCGACCGTTGCCGTGCCCGCCGGGCTGGCCTCGGCCGAGACGCTGACCATACAGACCTCGTTCAACGCGGGCGACTTCTCGACCCAGTACCTGACCGAGACCTGGCTGCCCAAGATCTCGGAGATGACCGACGGCCGCGTCGAGATCGTGCTGACGCCGAACGGCTCGGTGGTGCCCTCGAAGGAGACGCCCGAGGCCGTGGCGGCGGGGGTGCTCGACGGCGATTTCACCTCGGTCAACTACTTCTCGGGGCTCGAGCCTGCCTACGCCATCATGGGCGACCTGATCTCGGGCTACGACACGCCGGAGCAGATGCTGGGCTTCTGCAAGGACGGCGGCGGCGAGGCGATGATGCAGAAGGCGGCGGATTCCGTCACCGACGGCGAGGTCCACGTGGTCGCCTGCGGCCCCTACTCGCGCGAGGCGCTGCCCGCCCGCACGCCCATCCGCACCTTCGACGACCTGCAGGGCAAGAAGATCCGCTCGCCCGAGGGGCTGGCCGCCGCCGTGTTCCAGGCCGCGGGCGCCTCGCCGGTCTCGATCCCGTTCTCCGAGGTCTTCGGGGCGCTCGAGAAGGGCATCGTCGATGCCGCCGACGCCTCGGCCTATGTCAACAACGACGCCACCGGCCTGCATGACGTGGCCCCCTACCCGCTCTACCCGGGCATACACTCGATGCCCTCGATGCAGTTCACCATCAACACCGAGAAGTGGGAGGCGCTCTCGGCCGAGGACCAGGCCGCGCTGAAGACCTGGTGGTACGACGCCATGTTCGCCATGGCGGGCGAGGTGAACCGGCTCGACAAGGAGCTGGCCGAGCGCGACAGCGCCGGCGGCAAGATCGAGGTGATCGACTGGGCGCAGGCCGACCGCGACAAGCTGCGCGTCGTCGCCCGCGAGCAGTGGGAAGAGTACGCCACGAAGTCCGAGCTGGCGCAGGAGGCGCTCGACGCCAACCTCGCCTACATGAAGGAAATCGGGCTCTTCAAGGAATGATGCCCCTGCGCCGCCCCCCAGCCGGTGCGGCGGCGCTTCCCCCAATCCCGTACCGGAGGGTGTCATGAGGAACCTTCTGGCCCGATATGCCGATGGAATGGACCGCGTCAGCGTCTTCATCGGACAGGGCTGCTCTGTCTTGTTGTTCGCCTGTATCGTGATCTCGGCCGCCGAGGTCGTGTTCCGCTACGGGTTCGACCGGCCCACGGTCTGGTCGACGGAACTCGCGATGACGCTCTGCGCCAGCGCCTGGGTCCTTGCGGTCGGCTTCGTCACCGAGCGCAACCGCCACATCTCGATCACCATGCTCGAGCTCGTCGTCGGCCCCCGGGTCTGGCGGGTGTTCCGGCTTGTGCAGATGCTGATCGCCTTCGGCGCGATCCTCGTGCTGACCATGGCGCTCTGGAAGCCCGCGATGAAGGTGCTCTCGCGCACCGAATACAGCGGCACCGCGCTGAACTCGATCCAGCCGACCATCTTCAAGGTGCTTATCGTGATCGGCTGCGTGCTCTACCTCGCGCAGCTCGTCTCCAACGTCATCCGCTGGATCCAGCACACCGAGAAGGACATCACCGGTGGGCATTGAATACATCACCCTGCTGATCGTCGCCTCCCTGCTCGGGCTGATGGCGCTTGGCGTGCCGCTCGGCATCACCACCCTGACCGTGTCGCTGGGCACGGCGATCCTCTACTTCGGCACCCGCGCGGGCTTCTTCATCGTCGCGGCCAACGTCAGCGAGGTGCTGCACAAGTACGAGCTTATCGCGGTGCCGTTCTTCGTCTTCATGGCCAACGTGCTGGAACGATCCGGCATCGCGAAATCGCTCTTCGATTCCATGGCGATCATGGGCGGACGGTTCCGCGGCTCGGTCGGCGTGCAGACCTGCATCGTGGCCGTGGTTCTGGCCGCCATGTCGGGCATCATGGGCGGCGAGATCGTCATGCTGGGCCTCATCGCGCTGCCGCAGATGCTGCGCCTCGGCTACGACAAGAAGCTCTCGATCGGCATCATCTGCGCCGCCGGCGCGCTGGCCACGCTGATCCCGCCCTCGGTGGTGCTGATCATCTACGGGCTCGCGGCACAGGTCTCGATCACCAAGCTCTTCGCGGCCTCGGCGGTGCCGGGCCTGATCCTCGCGTCGCTCTACATCGGCTACATCCTGATCCGGGTGCGCATGAACCCCGCCATGGCGCCGATCTACGACATCCCCGAGACCGGCCTGCCGTTCCTGCAGCGCCTGCGCTACCTCAAGGGCGTGATCCTGCCCGGCGTCCTGATCGGAGCGGTGCTCGGCGTGATCTACTCGGGCGTGGCCACCGTGACCGAGGCCGCGGCCATCGGGGCGGTCGGGGCGCTGGTGGTGGCGGCGGTCCGGGGCGAGCTCAACTGGGTCATGGCCCGCGACGCCATGCGCCAGACGGTGTTGACCGTGGGCTCGATCATCTGGCTGGTGCTGGGCGCGGTGTCGCTGATCGGGATCTACAACCGCATCGGCGGCGGCGAGTTCCTGCGTGGCGTGCTCACCGGGCTCGATATCGCGCCGCTCATGGTGATCGTGGTGATGATGCTCATCATCATGGTGCTGGGCACCTTCCTCGAGTGGATCGCGATCATCTTCATCACCGTGCCGATCTTCGCGCCGGTGGTGGTCGACCTCGGCTTCGACCCGGTCTGGTTCGGCGTGCTCTTCGCCATGAACATCCAGATCTACTACCTCTCGCCCCCCTTCGGCCCGGCCTGCTTCTTCCTGAAGTCGGTGGCGCCCAAGGAAATCGAGCTCCAGGACATCTTCGTCGCGGTGCTGCCCTTCATCGCGCTGCAGGCGCTCGGGCTGTTCCTGGTGCTCTTCATCCCCGAGCTGGCGCTCTGGCTGCCGTCGATGCTGGACTGAGGAGGACGCCATGACCGATCCCCATCTCACCCGCCAGGACGAGGAGATCTCGGCCCCGGACTACACCGCCGAAAAGCGCCGCGAGGCCTACGATTTCGGCAACTGGCCTGAGATCCTCGGGCTGGCCCTGACCCTGCTGCTGGTCTGGCTCACTTTCGCATTCACCGGATAATCCCATGACACGCAAAACCCCCGCCGAGCTGCGATCCGCGCGCTGGTTCTCCAAGGACGACCTGCGCAGCTTCGGCCACCGTTCGCGCATGATGCAGATGGGCTATTCCGAAGAGGAATTCGTCGGCCGCCCGATGATCGGCATCCTCAACACCTGGTCCGAGCTCAACACCTGCCACAGCCATTTCCGCGAGCGGGTGCAGGACGTGAAGCGCGGCGTGCTCATGGCCGGTGGCATCGGCGTCGAGATGCCCGCGCTCTCGGTCGACGAGAGCAACACCAAGCCGACCTCGATGCTCTACCGCAACCTGCTGGCGATGGAGACCGAGGAGATGATCCGCTCGCACCCGCTGGATGGCGTGGTTCTGATGGGCGGCTGCGACAAGACCACGCCGGGGCTGGTGATGGGGGCGATCAGCGCGGGCGTGCCGCTGATCTACCTGCCCGCCGGGCCGATGCTGCGGGGCAATTACGCGGGGCGGATCCTCGGCTCCGGCTCGGACGCGTGGAAATACTGGGACGAGCGCCGCGCCGGCAAGATCTCGGACGCCGAGTGGCAGGGGGTGCAGGGCGGCATCGCGCGCTCGGCGGGCACCTGCATGACCATGGGCACCGCCTCGACCATGACGGCGATCGCCGATGCCATGGGGATCACGCTGCCCGGCGCCTCGTCCATTCCCGCGGTCGATTCCGGCCACCAGCGCATGTCCGCGGACTGCGGGCGGCGCATCGTCGACATGGTGTGGGAGGACGTGACCCCCGACAAGATCATCACCGCCAGCGCCTGCCGCAACGCCGCCGTGGTCGCCATGGCGACCGGCTGCTCGACCAACGCCGTGGTGCACCTCATCGCCATGGCCCGCCGCGCCGGCCATGACCTGACGCTCGACGATCTCGACGCGCTCGGCCGCGTCACCCCGCTGATCGCCAACGTGCGGCCCGCGGGCAAGGATTACCTGATGGAGGATTTCTACTACGCCGGCGGCCTCCGGGCGCTGATGAAGCAGATCGAGGACCGGCTCGACACCTCGTGCCTGACGGTCACCGGCCGCACCTTGGGCGAGAACCTCGAGGGCGCCGAGGTCTACAACGACGACGTCATCCGGCCGCTCTCGAACCCGGTCTACAAGGAGGGCTCGCTGGCGGTGCTGCGCGGCAACCTCTGCCCCGACGGCGCGGTGATCAAGCCCGCCGCCTGCGATCCGCGCTTCTACCATCACGAGGGACCGGCGCTGGTCTTCGACAGCTACCCCGAGATGAAGGCGGCGGTGGATGACGAGGATCTCGACATCGGCCCCGACACCGTGATGGTGCTGCGCAACGCCGGGCCGCAGGGCGGGCCGGGCTTTCCCGAGTGGGGCATGCTGCCGATCCCCAAGGCACTGATCCGGCAGGGCCACCGCGACATGCTGCGGATCTCGGACGCGCGCATGTCCGGCACCTCCTACGGCGCCTGCGTGCTGCACGTCGCCCCCGAAAGCTACGTCGGCGGGCCGCTGGCGCTGCTCCGGACCGGCGACACCGTGCGGCTCGATCTCGAGGCGCGGCGGCTCGACATGCTGGTGGACGAAGATGAACTCGCCCGCCGCAAGGCCGAGTGGACGGCCCCGCCGCGCCGCTTCGAGCGGGGCTACGGCCACATGTTCTCGCAACACGTCACGCAGGCCGATCAGGGCTGCGACTTCGACTTCCTGCAATCCGACTACGGCCGCACCGCGGGCGAGCCGGACATCTTCTGAGGACCGACCATGAGCGACTACATCCTTTCCGACGAGACGAAGGCCCGGCTGAAGCGGATCTCGACCGCCTCCATCGCGACCCAGCTCTACAAGCGCGGGCTGCGCAACCAGTTCATCCAGGGCGTGGTGCCGGTCGCGCCCAAGGCCGAGCGCATGGTCGGGCAGGCCTTCACCCTGCGCTACATTCCCGCGCGCGAGGACCGCAACACGCTCGAGGTCTTCCGCAACCCCGACCACCCGCAGCGGGTCGCGGTCGAGACCTGCCCGCCGGGCCAGATCCTCGTGATGGACGCCCGGCAGGACGCGAGCGCCGCCACCGCGGGCTCGATCCTCGTCACCCGGATGGCGGTGCGCGGCTGCGCCGGCGTGGTCTCGGACGGCGGCTTCCGCGACGCCGAGGGGATCGGCGACCTCGACATGCCTGCCTTCTACGCCGGACCTTCGGCACCCACCAACCTCACCAAGCACGAGGCGCTCGACATCAACGTGCCGATCGGCTGCGGCGGCGTGGCGGTGTTCCCCGGAGACGTGCTGGTCGGCGACCGCGACGGCGTGATGGTGATCCCCGCGCATCTGGCGGACGAGATCGCCGAGGTCTGCGCCGGCATGGAGGCCTTCGAGGACTTCGTGCTCGAGGAGGTGCTGGCCGGGACCCCGATCATCGGCCTCTATCCCTGCACCAAGGACGAGAACCAGAAGAAGTTCGAGGCCTGGCGCGAGAAGACCGGCCGCTGAGGCGCCCTGCCCCTGCCGGGACGGGAGACCCTCCCGGCAGGATTGCCCCGGGCCGTGTCCGGCGCGCCGGTCAGACCGGCTGCCAGTTCCAC
>Ga0208328_1000417_pt1 | contig 19945 bp, 21 predicted proteins | sample DeeseametaMP2633_FD_184170 | JGI IMG/M metagenome (GOLD analysis project Ga0208328, IMG submission 184170) | Marine microbial communities from the Deep Atlantic Ocean - MP2633 (SPAdes) | ecosystem: Environmental > Aquatic > Marine > Unclassified | place: Northeast of Antigua and Barbuda, North... | reverse complement strand
CAAGGCAGCCGCTTAAAATGAAAACCCTGATGGGCCAGAGCCTCCACTAGATCAGGCCGCCGATTGTCCCAAAACCTCTGACGACGGACACCATGTGGCGCTTCATCTCGGCATCCAAGGCGCCGGTTTCCCGAAGGTGATATTCGCGATGCACAAGCTCGCATGTAGATCGCTCGGGTTTCACCGGTTGCCTGCCGCTCTGACCGATACGGCAACTCTTAGAGCGCGTACTATGCGCCCGGTTTTCTGTTCACGCCTCCTGCGGTTCGAACTCGGTGCCATCCTTCCAGATGGCATGCATTATGACAGCAAGCTTGCGCGCCAGGGCGACGACCGCCTTCTTGTGGCTCGTTCGTTTCTTCAAGGCTATTGCCCAGTCCTTCAGATTCTGGCCAGCACCGGACTTCACCCGACACATCAGACTGTTTGCCGCTTCATAGAGGACTGTGCGTAGCATCCGATCGCCACGCCGCGAGATTCGTCCGCCATAATCAATGTCTCCTGATTGGTGGCGTCGTGAAGTCAGACCGACATAGGCTCCCACGGATCGAGAGCGGCAAAAACGGTCCGGCGTGTCGATCGTCGCGACGAAGGTGACGGCACTAACAGCCCCAATACCGGGAATGGTCATGAGACGCTGGCAGGCCTCGTCGCTACGGGCGATGCGGGACATATCTTTGGTGAGGGCCGCTACCTGGCGCAATGCCTCCGTCCGCAGCCGTAATAGGGGCAGAATGATGCCTGCCAATATAGGTTGGTCGTCCAGGACGTGCCGGACGCGCTGATCGTAGGTCTTCAGGTGCTTTGGAAGGCGGACGCCGAATCCGGCCAGCAAGCCCCGGATGGTATTCTCAACGTTCATGCGCGTCTTTATTGCGACCTCGCGCGCCCGGAGCAGGGCGCGACGCTCCTGAGCGATCCGCCCCTTCACCTCAATGCGCTTGTAGAAGCCCGTGCGAGCAAGCTCTGCCAGCATTGCCGCATCATTCTCATCGGTCTTGTTGTGCATCTGGCTCAGAACCGCATGTGCCTGGCGGGCGTCGATGCAGACCATCGGCAGGCCACGCTGGCTGAGTTCGCTATAAAGCCAGTTCGCCATTCTGCCTGTTTCAACGACCACACATTGTATGTCTGCATCGCAGCGGTTCAGTGACTGGCAGATCGCATCCGGATCCGTTGGCGTCTTGAATGCCGCCTTTATCTTACCGCCACGCGTTCGCACGCAAACGGCAGTTTCCTCTTTCGAGACATCCAACCCTACAAAACAATGATCCATATCGGCTCTCCCTGTAATCGAGGCGGTCATATTGCACCGCCGGAGAGCGTGGGTGATCAATTACTCAGAGTGATGTCGGCGATCCATAGCATGTTCGGTTCATGGGTATAGGAATTCCGGTCGACCAGAACGCTGGCTGGCCGGAGCGGTTCGTCGCGGATCGTGGTTCGCGTTCCCCGGCGCCGGCTAACGCCCTTCAAGCCTGCGGCTTTCATCAATCGCTCGACCCGCTTACGGCCAACAGGAATGCCGGTCTCCGCCAGTCCAGCATGGATCCGCGGGGCTTCGTAGATTTCTCTTGAAGCGGCATGGATCTTCCGGATCCGCTGGATCAGATCGCCACCGGCCATTGCACGGGTCGATGGTGATCGGCTGCTCCACGCGTAGAAGCCGCTGCGCGACACGCCCAACCTCTGCGCCATCGTCTCGATCGGATACACGGCCTGGTTCGCGGTCATGAATTGGAAAACTGGGACGACGTCACGTTGTTCGCTGCAAAACAGGCCGCGGCCTTTGAGCGGATGTCGTGCTCCGTTTGCAACTGGTGGTTCTCCTTGAGCAGGCGCCGAAGTTCGTCGCGCTCGGCGCTGGTCAGGCCATCATCGCGTGTACTGCCGTCGATCTGCGGCTACCCATCCATGGATCGTCGCGACGCAGGGTTCAAACTTTTGCGCAAGGCTCTCGATACTGATTCCCGCCTTGGCCAGCGCGATGATCTGCTCCCTGAATTCCGCAGCGTGCGGGTTCCTGGTTCTCGGTATGAAAAATACTTTCCTTCACAATCGAAAGAGTTTTCATCAAACCGGGGGGGAACTCCAGCTTAAAGCTGTGGCGGGGAGAAAGACGAAGATGCTGACTCAAAATTGATTGTAGCGATCGAATGACACTCGATGGATTCGAGCTAAAGGCACCAACATACCCCGCCCGAAATGGGTAAAGGCGGCCGGTCCATTATCCTTGAGTGATTTTCTCCTATTTTGATTGCGAGTTCAGTCCAAACGGTATAATCGGTATTTGAGATACCAATTACGGAGCAAGCTGCATGTCACAATCCCATCCTCTGCCGTTGCGTGCGGTGTGGTTCGTGGCCGGCAGCGCCGCCCTGACGTTCGGGGCTGTCGGTGTTGTTTTGCCGTTCTTGCCAACCACGCCATTCGTCATCCTAGCGGCTTTTGCCTTCGGGAAATGCTCTCCCGCCCTGCAGGCTTGGTTGGAAGGAAGCCGCGTCTTCGACTTGATCATTGCCGACTGGCGGAGGAGTGGCGCGATCGCGCCGCGCTACAAGGCGCTATCGCTAGTGATGATGTCTGCAGCGCTGGCGCTGGGGCTGGTGTCCGGCATGCCACCCATCGCGAAATTCGCACAAGTTCTCATCCTCACCGCCGCAGCGACGTATGTCCTCAGCCGGCCAAGCCCGGTCGACGCCAACCGAGCATCCTGAAGGAGACAAAACAATGAAGTACCTCGTAGCAAGCGTCCTTGCTATTGGGTTCAACATGCCGGCGCTTGCCGACACCATAGCTGTCGATCCATCTGTGCTTGAAAGCCTGACCGTGCAGGAGGCCCGGTATCTGACGCCGTTGGCTCTGTCAGCATAACGCCAGCCGTTTGGAAGTCATCAGGGATCGCACAACGGTTACCTGTCGCAGGATCAGGAGGCGCGGCTTTAAGAGAACGTCGGCGTAAGCTGGCAATGCATGGCCCGCTTAGAGGATAGGGGTCACTACAAGTTCTTTGTTTGCGCTTTTGCAAAGAAGGCGCCGGGCACCGCGCTTACGGTCCAGCAATCGGTTTATCACACTCGATTGGGGTCGGAATGTCGCTGGCAATTCCTGTTTCGACACCGGCGAAAGCAGATGTCTCCGGCGTGTTTGCCGCGGTAGCTGCTTCACGTTCGAAGCTGTTTTTATTGGTCTTTCTCATTGTAGCATGGGTGGTTGTCTGCTGGGCAGCCCGGGCCGAACCTCTGATTTCCGGCTTTATCAATGATGTCGAACTGTCCGAGATCGTGCCCGGCGCGGACGCGCTTGGCCCGATCCGTGACGACGTTCCTGTCTATGACGTGCTGTCGAACGGAAAGGTCTCCGGCTACGTCTTCCTGACTTCGGATTTCGTCACCACGACGGGCTATTCCGGCAAGCCGATCCACGTTGTGATGGGGGTCGATCCCGACGGCCGCATTACCGGGGTGAGGCTGGTCAAGCATTCCGAACCGATCGTTCTCGTCGGCATCCCCGAAAGCGCAATCCGCGAGGTCACCGAGAAATATGCCGGGCTCGATCTCGTCGAGGAGGCAAAATCGGGCGGCTCGGCGCATGATCTGGACATAGTGTCGGGCGCGACCGTGACGATCATGGTGATCGACGATTCGATCATCCGGGCCGGATTGAAGGTTGTCCGCCAGCTGGGGCTTGGCGGTCTGGCGCCCGAAAAGGAACCCGCTGGCCCGCAAAGGCAACTGGTGGAGTTTAATGGCGGCTCGGTGCCGTTGTCGGATTGGCAAACGCTAGACGGCGACGGATCGCTTCGCGCGCTGCGGCTGGATGTCGGTCAGGTCAACAAGGCGTTCGAGGATACGGGCGACCAGCGGGCGACCGCTCGGCCGGAAAAGGGAGCGCCGGAGGATATCTTCATCGACATGCACCTCGCGCTCGTCAGTGCGCCGGAGATCGGCCGCACGCTGCTTGGTGACGATGAATATGAAAACCTCCGCGAATGGCTCGCGGAAGGGGAACACGCGATCCTGGTGCTCGGGCGCGGCAAATACTCGTTCAAGGGATCAGGCTATGTGCGCGGCGGAATCTTTGACCGTATCCAGTTGATCCAGGGTGACGTATCGGTCCGGTTTTTCGACAAGATGCACCGCCGCCTTGGGCGTCTGGCAACAGCCGACTCTCCTTCGTTCACGGAACTCGATCTTTTTAAGATACCCGCGGATATCGGCTTCGATCCGACCGAACCGTTCAGGCTGCAACTGCTGGTCCAGCGCGCGGTCGGGGCCATCGACAAGACGTTCATTACGTTCGATCTCGGCTATCGCGTTCCCGACCGGCATGTCGAGAAGGCCACTCCCGCGAGCCCGGCCGCTACGGCGGCTGCCGAGAGCGTGTCGGCCGGCGCGATGGAAAGGTCCGATCCAGACCAGTTGAGCCACTTGTGGAAGCGGATCTGGCTGCAGAAACGGTTCGAGGTGGCGGCGTTGGTGGCGGCTATTGTTGTCCTGACCGGCGTCTTTTTCTTCCAGATGCAGGTTACCCGGAGCGAACGCTTCACCTACTGGTTCCGCATTGGTTTTCTTGCTTTCACCCTGATCGTGCTCGGCTGGTACGCAAATGCGCAGCTTTCGGTCGTCAACGTCCTCGCTTTCCTAAACGCGGTGATGACCGATTTCTCCTGGTCCGCGTTTCTGATGGACCCGCTGATCTTCATCCTCTGGTTCTCGGTCGCGGCGTCTCTCTTGTTCTGGGGGCGGGGTGTCTTCTGTGGTTGGCTGTGCCCCTTCGGTGCGCTTCAGGAACTGACCAACAAGATCGCGCGCTATCTGCGCGTGCCGCAGATTACGGTTCCCTGGGGACTGCACGAGCGCCTGTGGCCGATCAAGTACATGGTTTTCCTTGGGCTGTTCGGCCTGTCCCTCTACTCGCTTGAAATGGCCGAGCGGTTTGCCGAAGTGGAGCCCTTCAAGACGGCGATCATTTTGAAGTTCCAGCGTGGCTGGCCTTACATCTTGTTCGTCGGCCTGCTGCTTGGCGCGGGGCTGTTCATCGAGCGCTTCTATTGTCGCTACCTGTGCCCGCTCGGTGCCGCGCTGGCCATACCCGCACGGCTGCGCATGTTCGACTGGCTCAAGCGTTACAGGGAATGCGGCAATCCGTGCCGTCGCTGCGCCAACGAATGCATGGTCCAGGCCATCCACCCGGACGGCAGCATCAATCCGAACGAATGCCATCAGTGTCTGCATTGCCAGGTGCTCTATCAAAGCACTGGCAAATGCCCGGTGGTGATCGCCCGCGAAGCGAAACGGGCTCGCACCCTCAAGTCCGCAGACATCGATTTGAATGCCCGGCCGGGGGCGGCGCGCGGCGCCGGCGAACCCGTCCGGTCACAAAAGTAATACCTAGCAGACATGGAAAGGAGATAACGTCATGTCAGCAGAAGAAACCAAATGGAAAGCCCTGTCGAGAAGAGGTCTCTTGACCGGTTCGGCAGCGGGTGCTGTTGTCGCAGGTACCGGCATGGGTGGCGCGTTGCTGTCGTCCCTTGCTCCGAGCAAGGCGATGGCTCAGGGTGGCGGCCACTACAACCTGGAACCAGGCGAGCTGGATGCCTATTACGGCTTTTGGTCCTCCGGCCAGACCGGCGAACTCCGTATCATGGGCTTTCCGTCCATGCGCGAATTCATGCGCGTTCCGGTGTTCAATCGCTGCTCGGCGACCGGTTGGGGGCAGACCAACGAAAGCCTCAAAGTCCTGACAGATGGCCTCCTGCCTGAGACGAAGGAATTCCTCGCCAAGCGTGGCAAGGTTACCTACGACAACGGCGACCTGCACCACCCGCACATGTCGTTCACCGATGGCACCTATGACGGTCGCTATCTTTTCATGAACGACAAGGCGAATACGCGCGTTGCCCGTGTTCGCTGCGATGTCATGAAGTGCGACAAGATCATCGAGATCCCGAACGCGCATGACATTCACGGGATGCGGCCGCAGAAATACCCGCGCACCGGCTACGTCTTCGCCAATGGCGAACACGAGGCGCCGCTGGTCAATGACGGCAAGGTGCTCGACGATCCGTCACAATACGTGAACATTTTCACGGCGATCGATGGTGACGAGATGAAGGTCGCCTGGCAGGTGATTGTTTCGGGCAACCTCGACAACACCGACTGCGACTATCAGGGCAAATATGCCTTCTCGACGAGCTACAACTCGGAAATGGGCATGAACCTGGCCGACATGACCGCGAACGAGATGGACCACGTCGTCGTATTCAATATCAAGGAAATCGAGAAGGGCATCGCCGAAGGCGACTATCAAGAACTCAATGGTGTCAAGGTTATTGACGGTCGGAAGGGGCAGAACAAGAAATACACACGCTACATCCCGATTCCAAACAGCCCACATGGCTGCAACACTGCACCCGACAAGAAACACGTCGTAATCAACGGAAAGCTATCGCCGACCTGTTCTGTGATCGATGTGACGAAGGTTGATGCATTGTTCGAGAGCGATGCGGATCCGAGGTCGGCCATCGTCGCCGAACCGGAACTCGGTCTCGGTCCGCTCCACACCGCCTTCGACGGCAAGGGGAACGCATTCACGACGCTCTTCCTCGATAGCCAGGTGGTCAAGTGGAACATGGACAAGGCTATCCGAGCCTTTGCCGGCGAGGATGTCGATCCGATCATCTCGAAGGTGGATGTGCATTACCAGCCGGGACACAATTCGACATCCATGGGCGAAACGGCGGAAGCCGACGGCCAGTGGCTGATCTCGATGAACAAATTTTCCAAGGACCGGTTCCTGAATGTCGGACCGCTCAAGCCGGAGAACGAGCAGGTTATCGACATATCGTCCGACGAGATGAAGGTTGTTCACGACGGACCGACATTCGCCGAACCGCACGACAGCATCATCGTGCGCGCGGACATCGTCAAACCGGTCAATGTCTGGGACCGCAATGACCCGATGTTCGCCGATGCGGTTGCGCAGGCGAAGGCCGATGGCGTCACCCTCGAAGAGGATGATGTCGTAATCCGCGACGGCAACAAGGTTCGCGTTTACATGACGTCTATCGCGCCGATGTTTGGTCTGGAGTCTTTCACGGTCAACCAGGGTGACGAAGTCACGGTCTACGTGACAAACTTGGACGACATCGAGGATGTCACCCACGGCTTCTGCCTGTCGAACTATGGCGTCGCCATGGAAGTCGCGCCGCAGGCAACGTCGTCGATTACCTTTACGGCAGACCGTCCGGGCGTTCACTGGTTCTATTGCCAGTGGTTCTGCCATGCGCTGCACATGGAAATGCGTGGCCGCATGTTCGTCGAGCCGACCGGGGCATAGGGGCGTCTCCGGTGAAACGGATTGTCCGCGCAGCAATGTGTTTATACGCCATGGTCATGGCGATATCGGTGGCGTCCGCCGCCGATATCGTCGTCGAGCCCGGCAACGGCACACTTGAGCGGGCAATCGCCACCGCAAATGCCGGAGACCGGTTGTTGCTCACGGCCGGTCTCTATTCCGGTTCCGTCAGTATCGGCCGTCCACTTTCGCTCAAAGGCGACGGCAATGCCCGCATTGACGGGCAGGGATCCGGATCGGTCATCCTTGTCGATGCCCCCGATGTCGTGGTCGAAGGCCTTCTGATTTCTGGCTCCGGTGACTCGCATGAGGATATCGATTCCGGGGTCAAGCTGACCAAGGCAGCCAGATCCGCGATCGTGAGGGGAAACACCATTGACGGCAACCTCTACGGCGTCGACGTGCATGGCGCCCGCGATGCCCTCGTCGTCGACAACACGATCACCGGCCGTGCCGACCGCCTGATGAACCGCCGGGGAAATGGCGTCTATGTCTGGAACGCGCCCGGCGCGAAAGTGGAGCGTAATACCATTCGCCAAGGCCGGGACGGCATCTTCGTCAACTCCAGCCGCAAGAACACCTTCTCCGACAACCGATTCGAAAATCTCCGCTTTGCCATCCACTACATGTACGCCAATGACAGCGCCGTGACGGGCAATGTCTCGATCGGCAACCATCTTGGCTTCGCCATCATGTTCACCGACCGCGTGCGGATCAGGGACAATGTCTCGATCGGCGACCGCGACCACGGCATCATGCTCAACTACGCCAACAGAGCGGTGATCGAGGGCAATGCGGTCGTCAATGGCGGTGAAAAGTGCCTGTTCGTCTACAACGCGAACAAGAACGTGGTGCGCAACAACCACTTCGAGCGCTGTCCGATCGGCATTCATTTCACCGGCGGTTCCGCCGACAACGAGATCGCCGGCAATGCTTTCATCGGCAACCGCACGCAGATCAAGTTCGTCTCGACCCGGGATCACGTCTGGTCAGGAAACTACTGGAGCGATCATGCCTCCTACGACGTCAACGGCGATGGCATCGCCGATCAACCGTTCCGGCCGAACGATACGATAGACCGGATTCTGTGGACCCAACCTTCGGCGAAACTCCTGATGGGCAGTCCGGCCGTGCAACTCATCCGCTGGGCACAGCGGAATTTCCCCGCGCTTCTTCCCGGCGGTGTCGTCGATGACCGACCATTGATGAAGCCGCTCGAACTCCCCGAACAGGCCAGGCAATGGAAGGTTTCCGTGAAATGAACAGGCTTGTCGATATCACTTCCGTTTCGAAATCCTTTGGCGCTGTCCGGGCGCTGCAAGACGTGACGCTTTCGGTGCAGGCAGGCGAAGTCGTTGCCTTGCTCGGTCACAACGGCGCGGGCAAGACGACATTGTTCCGCATCATGCTCGGATTCCTCGAACCCGATCGCGGTAGCCTTCTTGTCAGCGGCAACAAGGCGGGGAGCCGGGAATCCCGCAGCGCGATCTCATACCTGCCGGAAAGCGTCGCATTTCCTAAGATGTTGACCGGGCGAGAAATCGTCGGCCTCTACGCGAAGCTGAAAGGCGCGCCTGCGAGTGACATAGAGCGCGCGCTTGAAAGCGTCGACCTTCTGGATGCCGCTAACCGCAGATGCGGCACATACTCGAAAGGTATGCGCCAACGCCTGGGGCTCGCCCAGGCTATCGTCGGATCGCCGCAGGTCCTGCTGCTCGATGAACCGACATCGGGCCTGGACCCTGTTTCACGCACGGAGTTCTACGGACTCATTGCGTCGTTGGCCGACACGGGGACAGCCGTGCTTCTTTCATCCCATGGGCTGAGCGAGCTTGAAGCCCGGGCCGGCAGGGTGGCAATCCTGCGCAAGGGCCGTCTGGTCGCCGATGGCGCGCTCGCCGACCTCCAGAAGAATGCCAATCTCCCGACGCGTATCCGTGTGCGTTCCACCGCGGAAAAGGTGGACGATTTCCATCGCCGCTTCGGTGGCGAGCGGGTGAACTGCGCCTCGGTCGAGATTACCTGCGCCAGCGACGAGAAGATGCCGATGCTCGCGGCAATCCATGCATCGCCCGAAGTGGTGTCGGATATCGAGGTGATGCCGCCGACCCTCGATGAGGTCTACCGGTACTACTCGCTGAACGAGGACAATAAGGAGGACCTGTCATGAGTGCGGTGCTCGCAATCGCCGTAGTCGAAACGCGTATCGGCATTCGCAACAGCTGGGTCATTCTTGCGGCGGGAATCCTGGCGACGTTTTCCATCCTGCTCGTACTTCTGGGAAGTGGACCATCCGGCGCGGTCGATGCGCATCTGCTTTCGGTCGCCGTCGCGAGCCTGTCCACGCTCGCCGTTTATCTCATACCGCTGATCGCCTTGCTTTTATCCTTCGATGCCATCGCCGGCGAGATTGATCGAGGGACCCTGCAACTGGTGCTGGCGACGCCAATCGCCCGCTGGCAGGTCCTTGCCGGCAAGTTCCTCGGTCACCTGGTCGTGCTGGCGATTGCGATTGTCGTCGGCTATGCCTCGGCCGGTGTGCTGGCGGTTCTGCTCGGCGGTGCCGGAGGTCTCGAGGCCTTCTACGGGCTGGCAGTGCTTACCCTGACGAGCATCCTATTGGGCGCGGTGTTCATCGCCGTGGGCTACTTGACCAGCAGCAGCGTGAGGCAGACCGGCACGGCTGCTGCCCTTGCCGTCGGCATCTGGCTCGTCACCGTCGTGCTCTACGACCTCGCGCTCCTGGGCGGTTTGCTTTCTAGCCAGGACGGCATTTTTGCGCGGACGGTTTTCCCCTGGCTGCTTCTGCTCAATCCGGCGGACGCCTTCCGCGTTTTCAACATGGAGGCAGTCGATACCGCGCTGTTGCAGACCGGTCTTGGCGCGGACGGGCTTCCGATCCGAGGCGCCGCCGTCCTGCTCAGTCCCGTTCTGTGGGTGATCGCCGCACTCGGTTTTTCTGTATTGGCCATTCGGAGGGTCAAACCATGACCATGTCGCTTCTACGCGTGATCGCTTTGGCTGCATTGACCGGCCTTGCCGCCTGTTCGGACAGCGGTACGGAAAATGTACTTCCCGGCCCCGTTGCCATGACCGAAGAGGCCGTCGGGCACTACTGCAACATGAACGTTCTCGAACATGAGGGGCCGAAAGCTCAGATACACCTCAAGGGCATCGCCGAACCGGTATGGTTCACCCAGGTGCGCGATGCCGTCGCCTTTCTACGATCCCCTGAGGAGCTCTACGAGGCGGTGGTGGTCTATGTCCATGCCATGGACAAAGCCGAGAGTTGGGCGCAACCCGGCGACGGCGCATGGATCGATGCAAACGAGGCATGGTTCGTGATCGGCAGCCGCAGGATCGGCGGTATGGGCGCGCCGGAAGCAATTCCGTTTTCCAACAGCGCCGCGGCGGAAGCCTTCATGACAGAGCACGGCGGATCCGCAGTACGCCTTGCCGGCATTTCCGACGACTATGTGCTCGGGCCGGTCGAGATTTCAAAAGCCTTGCCTGTACATCAGGGGGAACATCAATGAAGCTCAGCAGACGGCGCTTTATCGCCATCACAGCCGGGACAGCCGCCGCCGGCTTGGCACCCGTACAGGCAATGTCAGCCGTTTCGGCGCGCTGGACCGGCACCGCACTGGGCGCGGCGGCGGATGTCAGGCTGGTTGGCCTGCCGGAAATGGAAGCTGGAAGCCTTATGCGACGCGTCCGGGCCGAAATCGCGCGGCTTGAAATGGAGTTCAGTCTTTGCCGGGAAGACAGTGCGCTGGTGCGCCTCAACAGAGATGGCCACCTGGTGCTTCCGGGTCCCGAAATGCTCGCTCTCGCGAATCTGGTCTCTGCTGCGCATGCGGCATCGGGCGCACGCTTCGATCCGACGATCCAGCCGCTTTGGGGTGCCTATGCACGCGCGGGCGGAAAACCGTCGCCCTCGATGATCGAGGAAGCCCGAAGCAGCGTGGGCTGGCAACGTGTCGGATTGCAGGCGGACCGGATCACGCTTCCCGAAGGCGGAGCGCTGACCTTCAACGGGATCGCGCAGGGTTATGTGACCGATCGCATCGTCGCGCTGCTGCGCGCGGAGGGCCTGCGAAACGCTTTGGTTGAAATCGGCGAGATTTCCGCACTCGGCCGCACCGATAGGGGTGATGCATGGGAGGTTCGGCTCGGATCGGCGAGCGGACCGTCGATTCCGCTTGTCGACCTGTCGGTCGCAACCAGTGCGCCGTCTGGCACAGTTTTCGGCGATGGCGGCGAGAGCCACCTGATCGATCCGTCGACCGGCCTCCCGGCTCGTGCCTCGTGGATTCGCACGAGTGTCATTCACAAGTCCGCAGCGATCGCGGATGCCTGTTCAACCGCAGCCTGTCTTATGACACCGGCGGAAGTGTCGGCAATGCTGCGCCACTTCGACGGCGCCATGTTCATCGGGCTGCACCGCGAATTCGGGACTGTCGAGTTTTCGAGCTGAGCGGGGCGATCGCGCCTTCAAGGGTCCCGAACCGGAAGGTGGCAGAAGTCGTGTTCCACTGAATTGGAACGACGGCCTCGCCGCCGGCGGTGCTCTTTGGAGAAAAATATTTTGGTATCGATAAGCTCTTTCGGGCCGGTTTGTGTTTGCCGCCCCGCTTTTTGCCGTTTAGGAACTTGCGACGCATACCGGTCTATCGCCGGTTCCCGAAGGGCATTGTCTCAACACACCTCAGATGGCACAGGCGCTCGATATTTCGTTAATCAGGGATCTCCCGCCCTTTCGCGATATGGACGACCCGGCGCTGGACGAACTCCTGACGCTTGCCCACCCCGCCCGATATCCCAAGGGCTCTGTGGTGTTCTCGCAGGACGAGCCGATTCACTCCTTTTTCCTGCTTTTGGACGGGCTAATCCGAGTCGTGAAACTGACAAAGGATGGCGAGCAAGTCGTCCCGCGATACTTCTCGAGCGGTGAATTGTTCGGTATCGGTAAAGCGATTGGGCTGTCGGCTTATCCGGCGAGTTCCATTGCTGCGGTCGATTGTGTGGTTTTGGCCTGGTCGAACCACATATGGGACGAGGTCGTTTCCCGCCATCCCACATTCGCGACCAATACTTACAGGATTGTCGGCCAACGCCTTGCCGAAACCCAGCATCAGCTCGTCGAACTCGCCACGGCGCGAGTAGAGCAGCGTGTGGCGAACTGCATTCTCAAACTGGCGAACCAGACCGGAAAGCGAACAGACGAGGGGATCCTCATCGATTTCCCGGTATCCCGCCAGGATATCTCAGAAATGACCGGGACCACTTTGCACACTGTTTCCAGGTTGCTCAGCGCATGGGAAGACGCCGGCTGGGTGCAGTCCGGCCGGCAAAAGATCACGTTGATAAAGGGCCATCAGATAGTCCTGATCGCCAATGGCGCAGGCGAGGCCGACAGATGATGCCTTACGCATTCTTGCGCCCGGCCGCGACCCGCACCGCGTCCAGCAATTCCGCATATAAAGTGTCCTCGTCGATTCCGTGTTCGGACGCCGCATCTCGTATGTCGTGGAAGGGCGCTAGCAGGCAACCAACACAATACATGCGTTTACGTGCCACGACAGGAATAAGCTCGGGGTAGCGTCGGAAGAGTTCGTCCATTCTTGTCGTACGATCGAACGGGGTATCGGTTTCCGGTCTTATCATTGGCAAATCCCGCGCTCCGGCACGGCCATTGCAATCCTCGCGGCATATTAGATGGGCGAATGCGGTAACGCGTCGTTGCGCGAACGCAAACAGTTTTGGTCATTGTGGCGAAAGGTGCCTTTGAATCGGAGGTGCAGGAAATACTAATAGACCGATTCCAGGCGCCACGGTCATTTCGTTAACGTGCAGCGATGTTATCCATGTCTCCCATCGAGATGCGACAACGCGTCTTCATATCCACGAGGGGATCGTCCGAGACGAGTTCATCGCACTCGGCAGAAAGCGGGGAGCAGGTCAGCACTCCCGTGGAAAACAGCCAACTGGAAGACCTGAAGCGCTACATTGCGGAACAGCTTCTCGCACTACCAGCGGACCAGATCTACGATCCGTATTGAATCGCCTGTCAGCCGGCATCGGGCAGTTGACCTCGATCAACGACCAACTTGGCTCGCAGCAATACATGACATAATTAGTCAACTATTCCGCAGCGGCCAGCCAGTCCCGACAAGCCACGTCGTGCGGTCCAACCTCGAAAGGATCTGTCATCATGACTGGCAAGATTACCCGCCGTGCCACTCTGGCCGCGCTAGGCGCATCAGCTTCGTTCCTTGCCGCTCCGGCTATTCTCCGTGCAGCTCCGGCTGCGCGACTTGCGCTTTACGGCCCGCCGGCCGGCCCGACTTTCACGTTGGCCCACGCGGTCGCAAGCGGCATGTTGTCCGGTATCGCTGACGACGTGTCGCTCACCGTCTGGCGCAACCCGGACGAATTGCGCGCCGGCTTGACCTCCGGCTCCATCGACCTTTCGGTCGTTCCTGCCCAGGCGGCGGCGAACCTATACAACCGCGGCCTGGGGATTCGCCTCGTCAACGTGATGACGAACGGATTGCTCTACATTCTCGCCAAGGAGGACGCCGTTGAAGGCGGGTTGGCCGGCCTGTCCGGCAAGTCGCTCGCAGTGCCTTTCCCGAACGACACACCGGACTTCATCACCCGGGCGTTGCTGGCACGCGAAGGCATCACCGACCAGGTCGAACTGAGCACTCCGGCCACACCGATGGAGGCGGCGCAGATGCTGCTCGCCGGCCGCGTTGACGCTGCCGTCCTGGCCGAGCCTGTCGCCACCGTCGCCACGCTCCGCGCCAAGCAGGCGGGCGCTTCGCTCGTGCGGATCGTCGACCTGCAGCAAGCCTGGGGCGCGGTGACCGGCCTCGGACCTGTCGTTCCTCAGGCTGGGCTCGCCGTGACCAAGGCATTCTCCGAGGCCCATGGCGACCTGATCGAACCTCTCCACAACGCACTCGTCACTGCAACTGAAGATGTCTTGTCCAAGCCGCAGGTTGCCGCAGAAGCCGCCGCCGAAGCGCTGGACATGCCCGCGCCGATGCTTGCAGCGTCGATCCCCAACTGCAACCTGACCGCCACGACCGCCAGCAAGGCCCGCGCCCCGCTGGAAGCGATGTTCAACCTCATGCAGGAGGGTAATCCGGACATCCTTGGCGGCAAGCTGCCCGATGACGGATTCTACGCATTGTGAAACCGGGAGCGGCCCTTCTGGACCGAGCAGGCCGCCTGCTCGATTTTCTCTGGTCCGGGTGGGCCGGGCTCGCCGCGCTCGCGCTTCTGGCGGCTGCGTGGCAGGCCGGGCATGAGGCCTGGGGCGCGTTCATTCTTCCCGATCCGCTCGAGACAGTGAAAGCGGCAATCCGGCTTATGGGCGAGGCTGAAAGCCGCGGGCTCCTTATGCTCACCGCGCAACGCTCGCTTGCCGGTTTTGTCCTCGCAGCGTCGGCCGGCGTCGCGCTGGGCCTGACCGCCGGCTATGCGCCCGCCGTGATGCGGCTGGCCCGGCCGCTGCTAACCGTGCTGCTCGGCGTGCCGCCGATCGCCTGGATCGTGCTGACGATGATGTGGTTCGGCACGACCGGTACGACCGTCGCTGTCACCATCCTGATCGCCGCGGTTCCGGTAGTCTTCGTCGCCGCCGCCGAGGGTATCGCCAAGCGTGATCGCGAGTTGGGTCAAATGGCGGAGGCATTCGGCTACGGGCTTGCCGGACGGTTCCTGTTCATAGACCTGCGCCAGGCGGCTCAGCCGATTTTCCCGGCGCTCGCCCTCGCTCTCGGAACGAGCTTCAAGGTCGCGATCATGGCCGAAATGCTCGCCAATGCGGGTGGCGTCGGCAGCGCGCTGGCCCGGGCCCGGTCGCTTCTCGACGTGCCGCAGGCGCTCGCCTGGGTGGTCCTCACGGTGATCGCGCTCATCATCGTCGAATACGGCCTCGTGCGTCCCATGGAGGGCGAACTGGAACGCTGGCGCCGCGCAGCCCAGCCCTGGGGGGTCAAGAAGTGACCGCGCTGGCTATGCAGAGGATCGGGCACGCCTACTTTGGACAGAGCGTGCTGGACCGCATCGACCTCGACGTCGAACGCGGCGAGATCGTGGCGCTGGTCGGTCCTTCCGGATCGGGCAAGTCGACACTGATCAAGATCGCCGCCGGGCTGATTGAGGCCCGCGAGGGACGGATCACCCGTAGTTACGCGCACCAGGCAATGATCTTCCAGCAACCGAACCTGATGCCTTGGGCGACCGCGCGCGAAAACATCGCCTTTCCGCTGCGAAGGGCGGGCGTGAAATGGCGCGACCGCTCGCAGAGAATCGACGAGGCTGCGGCGCTGGCCGAACTGGAGCCGGCCGACCTCGCGAAATACCCCGTCGAGTTGTCCGGCGGCATGCGCCAGAGGGTGGCGATCGCCCGCGCGCTCGCTGTGCAGCCCGATTTCGTCTTCTTCGACGAGCCCTTCACCGCGCTCGACGTGGCGCTCAAGAGGCGCATGCAGGACCTCGTCATCGATGCCGCCCGCGAGGCCCATTTCGCGGCGCTGTTCATCACCCACGACCTGATGGAGGCGATCCGGATCGCCCATCGGATCGCGGTTCTGGACGTGCGCGGCAAGGGTGTTGCCGGTATACGGTATTTGCCCGACGCGCCGGGTAAGCGTGATGAGAATGAGATATTCTCTCTTCGCCAGACCTACCTGCAGGAAGATCCTCTGTTTAGGCATATCCACGACGTTGACGAAAGGCGGCATCCGTGATCGGGCGAGTCGCAGTCCAGAAGCCATCCGGGCCCGTCTCGATGGCCTGGTGGCAAGTATTGGAAGACGAGGGCTTTCGCCTGTTCTTCCCGCTGGCGGCGATACACGCCGCGCTGTGGCCGTTTCTTTGGATCGGCATATGGGCGATGGACTTGCCATTCGCCGAGCCAATACCGCCGGCGATATGGCACGCCTCCGAGATGATACTCGGGAGTTGGGCCGCCGTGCTGATTGGCTTCATGACAACCGCCGCGCCGGAATGGACCGATACGCCCCGCCTGCGCGGCATGCGGCTCTGGCATCTTGTCGCGCTATGGGGCACGGCGCGTGTGGTCGGCCTTATCGCATGGGATCCTCTTCTGTGGGTGTCGCTCGCCTGCGACATCGGCTGGATGGCGATGCTGATCTACTACCTCGTCCGAACCTCCATCAGCCGGCGGACCGACCGGCTCCTGCCCTTCATCGGCTGGATCAGTGCGCTGACCTGCGGCGGGGCCGTCACCCGCTGGGCCATGGCCATCGGCGATATCGACCTGGCCGAGCGTGCCGTCGTGATCACTGGTCTCATATTCATGGGCATTCTCGGCTTGGCTATAGGCCGCATCGCGGTCCCGGTTGCGAACCACGTGCTCGATCCGAGCGAGGAAAGCGTGCCGTTCCGCCCGCATCCCGGCAAGCTCAATCTCTCGCCCGGTCTTGTGGCTATTGCCGTGATCGGCGAAGTTGCCGGTTTTTCGCCGGCTGTTACCGGCTGGCTCTGGATCGCAGCGGGCGCGGCTTTCATGGATCGGGTCGCTGAGGGTTTCATAGGGCGGGCTGCGCTGCGCACGGAAATCGTCGGCCTGATGGCTTCGGCGGGCGTCGCCGGTCTAGGCCTGATGGCGCTTGGCGCTTCCCGCCTCGGCGCACCGTGGAGCGAGGTGCCGACCTATCACATCGCGATCATGGGCGGGATTGGCTACGGCGTGATCTCGGTCTTCTCCATCGCCGGCAAGTTCCACACCGGCCAGCGCCTCGGCCAAGGCTGGCTCACGCGGATAGCCTATCTCGCGATCGGCGTCGCCGTCGCACTTCGCGCGCTGCCCGAGATGGGACTGATGCCATGGCCCCCGGGACCGCCCTACCTGCTCGCCAGCCTCCTCTGGGCCGCCGCCTTCGCCCTGTGGCTTGTCGACTACCTTCCCGCCTTGCTTGATCCGAAAACCATTGGCCGCGAGGACGGTTGCTGATTTCCTGCGCCTGTACACAAAACGGCAAACTGGGACGGCAATGCAATATCGACCGAAAGAGCTCAGTATCTGATCCGGGTCTTGGCTGTGTAGAAACCCGTTACTGATGACGCCGTGAGGATGGCCCGTAGAGCTTGTCGATTTGGCGCGCAGGATTTATGGTTTCCAGCGGATCGGCGCATTTGGGCGCCGTTGAAGGTTGTTGTGGCGATGTGATCGGAAGTCAGGGCCGGTTTTTGTGGAGAACCTGCCCTCTCTCGCCCGGATTGCCGCCAATAGCGGCGCGATGCCAATGATCGTCATGACCCGGGTGAGATTGTAGGCGAGCACGCTCAGGGCCATTTCCGTTTTGACGTTCTTCAAGCGCTTCATCAGGAAGTGGGTCGCGCCCATCCGCATCTTGATGGTGCCGAACGGATGTTCGACCGTCTCGCGGCGCTGGTGCATGGCGTGCGGATACTCGTCGAGGCGCCGCTGCACCGCTTTCAACACTTCTTCGTGCTCCCATCGCATGATCACGCGTTGCGTGCTGGTGGTGCAGCACGCCTTCAGCGCGCAGTCCCGGCACGCCTTGGTCGCATAGCGCCTGAGGTTGAGGCTATCGGTTTCCCGCTTGTGGGCGACGAAGGGCAGCGTCCGCCCGGCGGGGCATACATAGGCGTCATCTTCGGCCAGGTAGCGGAAGTCATGCTTGCCAAACTGTCCCTTGGCTGCCAATCTCGACGTGACGGGCTTGGGCAGCGTAACCGCTACGCTGGCGAAGTCGCATGCCAGGAGATCTGTTCGGAGTCGAAATATCCGCGATCGGCAACGACGGCGAGTTCGTTCAAGCCCAACGCTTGCCTGGCGCGTTGCGCCATCGGCGCCAGGGACGCCCGGTCGCTGCCGCTCTGGATGACATCGTGGGCAACGATCAGGTGATGGCCCGTCTCCACCGCCACCTGTACATTGTATCCTACAACGCCGGAGCCGCGGCCGCTGGTCGCCATGGAACGGGCATCCGGGTCGGTCAGCGAACCTGCTCATCGGGTGACGCCATCATCTCCGTCTCCAACACCTGCAGACGCTGCATCTCCTCGCGCAACTTGCCGATCTTCTCACTGAGACGTTCAACCCGCGACGCGATCGCCGGCGTCGCCGACTGGTGGTCTGCGCTGTTGAGCTGGTGCAGATAGCGCGACACGCTCTCCTGGATCTGGTCCATCCGCCGCTTCATCTTCGCCTTGGTGAAGTTGCGATCGCCATTGTTGAAGGCCTTGAACCTCGAGCCGTCAATGGCAACGCTTGCCGCCGATAAATGCCAGATCCGACGGCACACCACGACAACCCGGGTACAGACCCGGCCGATGGCCTTGCCGTAGTCCTTGCGGAAATCGGCAATCGTCTTGTGATCGGGGACCAGTCGGCCCAGAAGCCACATCACTTCGAGATTGCGGTCCGCCTCGCGCTCCAGCCGCCGGCTCGATTGCACCCGGTTGAGATAGCCGTAAATGAAGAGCTTCAATAGAACCGAGGGATGATAGCCTGGGCGGCCGGTGGCCGCACAACGAGTACGCTCGAAACCCAGTTCCTTCAGGTCGAGACCATCGACGAAGGCGTCGATCACGCGAACCGGGTTGTCCTCGTCAATCCAGTCCTCGAGCCGGTCCGGCGGTCTATTCGATTGAATATACCCACGTCCGCTTTCGGGGCACTTTCAGACACAGCGCCGAATTCCAAAATGCGCCCGTATGCGACATGCGAACCGGAAAAGGCAGGAAGATGTTCCCCTCTCACACTTCCATTGCTCGTTTGTGACTTTGTTCCGTAGCGGATCGTTCTTTTTAAATAAGCCCAATACGTATTGCCATGGACGCGGCCTGGCGGGTATTGGCAGCTCCGAGCTTCTGCGTTGCCGCGTCGAGATATGAGCGCACTGACGAATAGGAGACGCCCACTGTCAGTGCGATATCCGGCATTGTCACGCCTTCCGCATACCATCTAAGGCATTCTGCCTCTCTTGGCGAAAGACGAATATCGGTTGCCAGAGACACATCCTGATTTGCGCCGGCGAGCCGCGCGTGAACAAAGGCAACGCAAACTGCTGCGGTCACAGGGTCGACCTTCCGCGCGTCGAGTGGGTCCGCACGGTCAGTAACCAACGTGAAGATCATCCGATTCTTGAAGCCGACAGGCACCGATATTGAGAGACCGGACCGAATGCCGAACTCGGCCGCAGCCGCGAACATTTGCGAGATATCGCGCCGGCCCATGCGCCTTGCTTCCGAAGCGGACCACGTGAAGACCGGGGGGCCATGTTTTGCGCGGGTGACGACGGGATCGACATGGAGATAACCGGCGCGGACATACTGCTCCTGCCACTTCTGGGGATAATTCGAGACCGCAAAGCTCTCCTTTCCGCACAGATGGACATAGGCGTAATAATCGAAACCAGCGCCGGAGGCGAAATCCCGGAGGGTACGCCGCGCCGCAGTATCATCCAGCGGCAGTGAGAGTTTGTCGATCAGACCTATCAGAATATCGTTCAAATGCTTGGCCAGATGAAAGTATAAGGTTCATTCGACGGATTTGTAGGCGATAGTTGGGCAG
>Ga0208328_1000416_pt1 | contig 19949 bp, 18 predicted proteins | sample DeeseametaMP2633_FD_184170 | JGI IMG/M metagenome (GOLD analysis project Ga0208328, IMG submission 184170) | Marine microbial communities from the Deep Atlantic Ocean - MP2633 (SPAdes) | ecosystem: Environmental > Aquatic > Marine > Unclassified | place: Northeast of Antigua and Barbuda, North... | reverse complement strand
TGGCGGGCGCGGTCGACCCCGCGACGGTGCTGATCACCTACGTGGCGCTGACGCTGTTCTACGTGGGCGGCATGTGGCTCAACGACGCCTTCGACGCCGAGATCGACGCTCGGGAAAAGGCGGGGCGGCCGATCTCGTGCGGCGAGGTCGCGCGCAGCACGGTCTTCGCGGGCGGGGCGGCGTTTCTCTGCGCGGGCCTGCTGATCGCGGCGCTGCTGGGAGCCTGGCTCGCGGGGCTCGCGCTGGCGGCGGCGATCCTGCTCTACGACTGGCAGCACAAGCGCACGGCGCTGAGCCCGATGATCATGGGCGCGGCGCGGCTCTGCTGCTATCTGCTCGCGGCCTCGGCGGCGGGCGGCATCAATGGCACGGTGTGGGTGGGCGCGCTGGGGCTGATGGCGCACACGGCGGGGCTCACCTACGCCGCCAGGCAGGAGGCCTATGACCGCATAGGCAGCGCCTGGCCGCTGGCGATGCTCGCGGTGCCGGTGCTCCACGCGCTGGTGGCAACGGGCGGCGCGGCGCTTGCGGTGGCAATCTGGGCCGGGCTGCTGGCGGCGCTCGGGGTCGCGCTGGCGCGGCTATTCCGCCGGGCGAAGGGCGACGTGCCCAAGGCGGTGGTGACGATGATCGCCGCGATGTCACTCTACGACGCGGTGCTGATCGCAGGGGCGGGGCAGGGCGCGCTGGCGCTGATAGCGGTCGCAGGCTTCGGGCTAACGCTCTTGCTGCAGCGGGTGGTGTCGGGGACCTGAGCGGCTCAGGAGAAGACGTGGTTCAGGACCAGCGCCTTGAAATCGAGGGCGTCCACTGCGCCGGATTTCATCATTTCGGGTTCAGACGAAATCACCAGTGGACCATGCTCGGGGTCGTCGGTGGGCCGCCCGTGGCTGCCCCGGACCAGCCCGGTGGCACTTGGGGAAATCACGTCGAGCAATTGCCGCTGCCCGAGCTTCCGCCGCGCCAGTTTCCAGCCGGTCTGCAGCTTCGGCCAGCGCAGGGCGGGGTCCACGAACAGCTCGACCGGGTCATAACCGGGCTTGCGGTGAATATCGACGGTGCGGGCGAAATCCGGAGCCTTCGCCTCGTCGAGCCAGTAGTAGTAGCTGAACCAACGGTCCGCCCGGCTCATCGCCACAAGCTCGCCCGAGCGGGGATGGTCGAGCCCGTGGGCGCGCTTGGCCTCCGCGTCCCAGACCGCCTCGACCCCGTCGAGCCCCGCGACCAGCGCCGCGACCTCGGCGATCCGTGTGGCGTCCTTCACGTAGACATGGGCGATCTGGTGGTCGGACACGGCGAAGGCTTGGGACGCGCCGGCGTCGAGCGTCTCGCGTCCGTGCTCCTCGGCGCGCACCGACAGCAGCCCGGCCGCGCGCAGGGCGCGGTTGATGTGGATCGCGTCGCGCACCGGCGTGATGCCGTATTCCGAGACCACCAAGACACGGCGACCGGAGGCTTCGGCCGCGTCGATAAGCAGACCGCACAACGCGTCGATCTCGCGCAGATCCTGCCTCAGGCGCGGGTGGCCGAGATCCGGCCCGAGCCGCTGCAGGTTGTAGTCGAGATGCGGCAGGTAGGTGAGGGTCAGTGTCGGGTCGCGCGTCTCCATCACGTGCAGAGTCGCCCGCGCGATCCAGTCCGACGAGGTGATGTCGGCCATCGGCCCCCAGAAGCGGAACAGCGGGAACGGCCCGAGCTTTGCATCGAGCTCGTCGTGAAGCTCGGGCGGGCAGGTGTAGTGGTCGGGGATCTTGCGCCCGTTGGCTGGGTACATCGGGCGGGGAGTCGCGGACCAGTCGGCGCCGGCGTACATGTTGTACCACCAGAACATCTTGGCGCAGGTGAAACCGGGATCCCGCGCCTTGCCCGCCTCCCAGACCTTCTCGCCTGCAACCAGCTGGTTCGGCTGCTTCCAGAGCATGACCTCGGCGAGGTCGCGGAAGTACCAGCCGTTCGCCACCGCGCCGTGACCCGAGGGCGGCAGGCCGGTGAGCAGCGTCGACTGCACGGTGCAGGTGACCGCCGGCGTGACCGTGGTGAGCGGCCGCAGGCCACCGCGCGCCGCCAGCCGCTGCAGGTGAGGCGTGTGCGGGCCGACCAGCGCCGGCGACAGGCCGACGACGAGAATCACGAGCGTCTTGTGCATCCCCGCGACCGTCGGAAATCCGATCCGCGAATTCAACCAATGAGTGCAATGGATTTGTCTTGGCAGCGGATTTTGCGACTCCTACACTCGCGCCAAGGGGGAGGATATGTCATGACGCGACCTGAAGAGTTGCTGCGGCGCTGGGTGCTCGACCAGGCCGGACCCGAGGCCGGCTGGGCCGCGCAGAGCCTCGATACGCTGGCGAAGAGCGGGCAGGCGCGCGACCTCTACATCTTCATGGGGCTCGCCCCACGACGTCTCGGAAAGGCCGACCTGCGGCTCGGGCCCGACGATCTGGCCGCCGCCGAGACCGCGCGCCCCGGCTGGTCCCCCGCCGGGTGGAGCATCGACGGCGCCGCGCGGGTGCTGGCCCTGTTGATCTTCCCCACGCAGCGGCCCTTCGCCGAGCTCTTCAAGGATCTGCGCCGCACCGCCGACGTGGCCGAGCTGATCGCGCTTTACCGGGGTCTGCCGCTCTACCCCGAGCCCGAGTCCTTGGATTTCGAAGTGGGTGAGGGGCTGCGGTCGAACATCCGCGCCGTGTTCGAGGCAATCGCCCACGACACCCCCTATCCGCGCGACCATTTCGACGATCACCGCTGGAACCACATGGTGCTGAAGGCACTCTTCGTGGACACGCGCCTGACCCCGATCCTCGGGCTGCGCGAGCGGGCGAACCCCGAGCTGGCGCGCATCCTCGTGGACTACGCCGAGGAACGTCTCGCGGCGGGCCGGCCGGTGCCGGAGGACCTCTGGATCCCGCTTTCGCCATTTCGTGAAGACCCGAAGGTCGCGTCGCTGCTGCGCAGGGCCGGTCAGGAGGAGGCGCTGTCATGATGCTGATCGACCCCCATGCCCACATGATCTCGCGCACCACCGACGATTACCAGGCGATGGCCGATGCCGGCGTCGTGGCGCTGATCGAGCCCGCGTTCTGGGTCGGGCAGCCGCGCACCTACGTGGGCACCTATGTCGACTACCTGTCCTCCATCGTGGGCTGGGAGCGGTTCCGCGCCGGGCAGTTCGGCATCCGGCACTACTGCACCGTCGGGCTGAACTCGAAGGAGGCCAACAACGAGGAGCTGGCCGAGGGCGTCATGGAATGGCTGCCCCGCTTCGCGCTCAAGGAGGGCGTCGTGGCGATCGGCGAGATCGGCTACGACGAGCAGACCGCGCTCGAGGACCGCTACTTCCGCCTGCAGCTCGAGCTCGCCAGGGAACTTGCGCTGCCGGTGATGGTGCACACCCCGCACCGCGACAAGAAGCGGGGTACCTCGCGGTCGATGGATGTCTGCGAGGAACACGGGCTCGACCCCGGCATGGTGATCATCGACCACAACAACGAGGAGACCGTGGCCGAGACCCTGCAGCGCGGCTTCTGGGCCGGGTTCTCGATCTACCCGTCCACCAAGATGGGCAACGCCCGCATGGTCGAGATCCTGCGCCAGTACGGCGGCGAGCGGATCATCGTGGACAGCGCCTGCGACTGGGGCATCTCGGATTGCCTCGGCGTGGCGAAGACCGCGCAGCTGGCGCTGGAGCGCGGCATCCCGCCCGAGACGGTCGAGCGGGTGTGCTACCGCAACGCGCTCGAGGCCTACGGGCAATCGGGACAGATGGCCGAGGAGGACTGGCTGAACCCGCCCGCCATCGACCAGCGCACGCTCTACGCGGGCAACTCGATCCTGCGCGGCGGGCGCGAGCCGCATATCGAGACGCCGGACGACCGCCGGGCGCGGCGCCTGCTGATAGACTGACCGGTGCCGCCGCGGCCTAGCCCGGCAGAAGCGCCGCGGGCGGGTGCTTGCAGCCCTCGATGCAGAGCGCGGCGCCCGAGGTCGCGTCGAGCCGCAGCTTGCGCAAAGGCGCGTATTCCTCGGAATGGTACCAGCCGTCGAAGGCGATCCGCGACGGGAACTCGAGCAGCACCGGGGTGCCGATGCTCCACGTCCCCTCGACCACGTCCGCAGGCCCGCCCAGCACGAGGTAGCGCCCGCCGTGCGCCTCGACGGTGGCAAGCACGCCGGCGCGGTATTCGGCGAGCTTCTCCGGGTTGCTCACATCCTTGATGTCGACAAGAAAATAGACGGTCATTCCGGCACCCTCCCTGGCCCATGCGGGCCCGGGTGCGCTCCTCCGGCACGGCGGGCCCTGAGTCCCTTCAGGATCGCCCCGATGGCCGCATCTGGCAAGGCCGGCGCCTTGGATGAGCGGAGCGCGGCAGGCTGCACCGGCGCGGGCGCGTCACGGGCGCCGCGCCTTCACCGCCCAGGCCCGGGCGCGCAGGTTGACCGGCCCCTCCGGTGCCAATCGGCTTTGCAGCAGCGATTTCAGCGCGCTGCGGTCCTCTTCCGGCAGGCTGAGGCAATAGCCGGGCGCGGGGCCGGCGCCGAGGGTGAAGGGCTGCCAGAAGGCTTCGAATTCGGGGAAGGGGGTGTCGATCTCGATGGCGGTGATCTCGGCATCCCGGATGCCCGCGTCGGCGCAGAGCGCCGCCAGTCCGTCCGCGGTGCAGAAGGGGAAGCGCGCGCCCTCGTCGAGCTCCGCGGCCTTGGAGTCGAGCGCGGCGGCGGCCTTCCAGAAGGCGTCGATGAAGCCGATGCCGCCGCCCGGGTAGTCCCAGACGTAGAACGAGAGCAGCCCGCCCGGGCGCAGAACCCGCAGCATCTCGGCCAGACCCGCCACGCGGTTCGGCACGAAGTTCAGCACCAGCCCCGAGGTCACCACGTCGACGCTGCCATCCCCTGCGGGCAGCTCTTGCGCCGTGGCGGTCTGGAAGCGGGCGCGCGGGTCGTCGATGGCCTGCCGCGCGTGGGCGACGAACGCGGCCGAGGCGTCGGTCGCGAGGATCGTCCGCGGCGCGCACCGGTCGAGGATCGCAGAGGTCAGCGCCCCGGTCCCGCAGCCGAGCTCGAGCCAGTCAGCGCCCTCCGGCACGTCGAGCCAGTCGAGGAACCGCGCCGCGACAAGGCGGCTCCAGCGGCCCATGTAATGCTCGTAGCTCTGCCCCGCCGTCCAGGCGTCGTACTTGGTGTCGGTGTCCATGGTCGTCCCCTCCCCTGCCCATGCCGGGCCCATCGCTGGTCCGGCCTCAATGCAGGCCCCATTGTCGCCCGGGGCGAAAACCGATCAAGTTCAGAAAATGAAGTTGAGCGGCAGCCGGGTGCCACGGTAGCCTTCGACACATGGCCACACGTCAGGGATACGGTCAGTTCTGCCCGATCGCACGGGCATCCGAGGTGCTCACCACGCGCTGGACTCCGCTCATCGTGCGCGAGCTCTACTTCGGCAGCAGCCGCTACGCCGATCTGCGCCGGGGCCTGCCCCGGATCTCCAGCGCCCTGCTGTCCCAGCGCCTGAAGGAGCTCGAGCAGGGCGGCATCGTCACCTGCACCCCCGCCGAGACCGGCACGGGCAACGTCTACGGCCTAACCGAGGCGGGCCGCGCGCTGTTCCCAGTGCTCGAGAGCATGGGCCGCTGGGCACAGGCCCACAGCCGCGACGACATGACAAAGGACGAGAACCTCGATCCCGACCTGCTGATGTGGAACATCCGGCGCCGCGCCACGCACGAGGGCATCCCCGCCGACCGTCAGTTCACGGTCTGCTTCCATTTCCTCGGCGTGCCCGCCCGGAAGTCCCGCTTCTGGCTGTTGTTCCGCGACGGCGAGGTCGAGATCTGCCTGCGCGACCCGGGCTATGAGACCGACCTGACGGTCACCGCCGGGATCCGCACGATGACGCGGATCTGGCTCGGCCACCTGCCGCTGGAAGCGGCGCTCCGCGGGCGCGACATCGTGCTCGAGGGCGAGCGGCCGCACGTGGCGGCCTTCTCGCGCTGGTTCGCGCTGAGCGCGCTGGCCGTGCGCGACGGCTGAGCCGTCCTGACCCTCCTTCCGAAGTCAACGACGCACCGGAGAAACCGGCACAGCGCAGGCTGCGGGCCAGGGCCGGTCAAGTTTCAGTTGACCACTCCATACTTAATACAATATTCAGAATGCAATTCGGAGGGCGAACAAGAGGAGTGAGTCCATCCGGAGCGAACGGGAGAGAAGACCGGACGCCGCATCCCGCGGCGCCGGGAGCCAACTGCACATTTCATGTGAAGACTCGCCGGAGCGGCTGACGTTCCGGTGCCTGTGACGGCGCGCCTGCCGTTGCACATCATTCGAGTTCTGCCCCGGGGTCGGGCAAGACGCCGCCCGGTTCGGGGCATGTGTCGCCACAGGCGGCACAGACCGCGCACGCCTTCGTTGCAGGGCTGCGCACTGGCGTCCTGCGCGGTGAAAGACCGCATCCATGGGAGGAGAAAATCATGAAACGTCGTAACCTGCTGGTCGGAGCCCTCGTGGCCAGCCTCGGCCTTGCAACAGCCGCCGCGGCCCAGACCGAGATCAAGTTCGGCCACGTGGGCGAGCCGGGCTCGCTGATGGACCTCAGCGCCACCGAGTTCGCCAAGCGCGCCAACGAGAAGCTCGGCGATCAGGGCAAGGTCATCGTCTACGGCTCGAGCCAGCTGGGCAATGACAAGGCAATGCTGCAGAAACTGAAGCTCGGCACCGTCGATCTGGCGCTGCCGTCGAGCATCATGTCCACGATGGTCTCCGAGTTCGGGCTCTTCGAGATGCCCTATCTCGTGCAGAGCCGCGATCACATGGCCCGGATCAGCGAAGAGATCGTGATGCCGACGCTGGTGCCCAAGGCCGAAGAGGCCGGGTACCACGTCATCGGCGTCTGGGAGAACGGCTTCCGCCAGATCACCAACAACCGCCACCCCATCGTCACGCCCGCCGACCTCAAGGGCATCAAGCTGCGCGTTCCGGGCAGCGAATGGCGCGTGAAGATGTTCGAGAGCTACGGCGCGAGCCCCAGCCCGATGGCCTTCTCCGAGGTCTTCGTGGGTCTGCAGACCGGCGTGATGGACGGGCAGGAGAACCCCTACGCCCAGATCTACCCTGCGCGCTTTTACGAGGTGCAGAAGTACCTCTCGATCAGCAACCACGTCTACACGCCGGGCTACGTGACCGCCGGCCGGTCGTTCTCGAAATTCTCGCCCGAGGTGCAGCAGATCCTGACCGAGACCGCACAGGAGATGCAGCCGGTGGTCTACGAGATCGCCGCCCGCCTCGACACCGAGCTGCTCGACAAGCTCAAGGAAGCGGGCATGGAGGTGAACGAGGTCGACCTGCAGGCCTTCATCGACGCCTCGGCCCCGGTCTACGAGGAGTTCGCCAACAGCGTCGAAGGTGGTGCCGAGCTGGTCGAACAGGCCCGCAACCTCGCCCCGGCCACGAACTGAGCCTGACGTCGCGGGACCGGCGCCGAGGGGTGCCGGCCTCGTGGCACGTAGCGAATTCCCCCGGAGAGACACATGCTATCGCTCAACAGCCTGAGACAGGGGTTCGAAACCCTGCTCGAGGTGATCACGGCCGCCATCGTCGCGGCCCTGACCATCCTCATCGTCTGCGGAACCCTCTTCCGCTACGCCGGCAGCCCGCTGGTCTGGTATGACGAGGTCGCCTCCATCGGCCTGGTCTGGATGACCTACTTCGGCAGCGCGCTTGCGGCGCTGAAGGGCGCGCACATCGGCTTTCCCGGCGTCGTCAACGCGCTTCCGCCCAACATCCGCGTCGCCGCCACGGTGTTCTCAGAGGCCTGCGTCTTCCTGTTCTTCGGTCTCATGGCCTATGCCGGGCTCGAAGTGCTGCTCATTCTCGAGGGCATGACCCTGGTGACGCTGCCGGCGGTCTCGGTACAGCTCACCCAGTCGATCATCCCGCTCGGGGCCGTGCTCTTCATGCTGGCCGAGGCCATGCGCCTGCCGGACGTGATGCGCGATGCCCGCGGCTCGGGCTTCGTCGACCACGAGGTGCGCGAGGCGCTCGCCGAGCTCGAGGCCGAGCAGGACGAGGCCCCCGCCCACAAGACCCACCGCGCCGCCCACGGCGAACCGCGCCTCGGAGACGCGTCATGACCATCGGCTACATGCTTTTCGGCCTCTTCGGCCTCTCGCTTCTGAACGTGCCCATCGCCGTGGCGCTGGGTCTGGTCGCCATCGCGGCGGTGGTGACGGTGCAGGGGGCGGACATGCTGCCCAATCTCGCGCTCACCATGTTCGAGGGTGCCTCGAGCTTCCCGCTGCTGGCGATCCCGCTCTTTGTGCTGGCGGGCGCCATCATGAACGCCTCGTCGATCTCGAAGCGGCTGATCGGCCTCGCCTCGGCGCTCGTGGGCTTCATCCGCGGCGGGCTTTCGTTCGTCTGCATCGGCGCGTCGATGTTCTTTGCCGAGATCTCGGGCTCTGCGGTCGCGGGCGTCGCGGCGCTTGGTTCGATCCTGATCCCGGCGATGCGCAAGAAGGGCTATTCCAAGGAGTTCTCGGCGGCGATCTGTTCCTCGGCCTCGAGTCTCGCGATCATCCTGCCGCCGTCGATCCCGATGATCCTCTACGCGGTGATGGCGCAGCAATCGGTGGTGAAGATGTTCGTCGCGGGCTTCGGCCCCGGCATCGTCGGCGCCATCTGCCTTGCCATCGCGGCCTACATCCAGGCCCGGCGCTACAACTTCCCCGTCGAAGAGCGCTTCAGCGCCCGCAACGTCTGGGTGAAGTTCAAGGAAGCGGGCTGGGCGCTGATGCTGCCCGTCATCATCCTCGGCGGCATCTTCGGCGGCATCGTGACCGCGACCGAAGGCGCGGGCCTCGCGGTGGTGGCGGCACTGTTCATCTCGGGCGTGATCTACCGCGAGTTCGACATCAAGGCGCTCTACAAGGCGCTGATCGACAGCGGGCTGCAGACCGCGGTGGTGATGCTGCTGGTGGCGGCGTCCTACCTGATCGGCGGCTTCCTGACCGAGGCACAGCTTCCGCAGCAGCTGGCGCAGGCCATCGGCGGCGTGACCGAGAACAAGTACCTCATCCTGCTGATGCTCAACTTCGCCTTCCTCGCGCTTGGCATGTTCCTGCATTCCGCCGCGGCGATCATCCTCGTGGTGCCGATCGTCATGCCGATGGTGCTCGCCGCGGGCATCGACCCGGTGCACTTCGGCCTCGTGGTGACGCTGAACCTCGCCATCGGGCAGCAGACGCCCCCGGTCGCCTCGGTGCTCATCGCCGCCTGCTCGATCGCACGCGCAGACATCTGGGCCACGACCAAGGCGAACCTGCCCTTCATCGGCGCGCTGCTCGCGCTGCTGATCATATGCACCTACTTCCCCGGCATCTCGCTGGCACTGGTGAACCTCGTCTACTGAGCGGGCCGGCCTCGGCCCCCTCACACATTCAACTCCGGAGGAGATATCCATGAGCCAGTCCAAGACACCGCTTCCGCTCGAAGGCATCCGCGTGCTCGACGTGAGCCAGGTGATGGCGGGACCCTTCGCCTGCATGCTGCTGGGCGACCTCGGCGCCGACGTGATCAAGGTCGAGCCGCCCACCGGCGACCAGACCCGCAGCTCGATGGGCTTCAAGCTCAAGGGCGACGACAGCCTCGGCTTCCTCAACATGAACCGCAACAAGCGCTCCATCGTCCTGGACCTGAAATCCGAGGAGGGGCGCGAGACCTACCTGCGTCTCGTCGAGACCGCCGACGTCATCGTCGAGAACTACCGCCCCGGCGCCATGGCCCGCATGGGGCTCGACTACGAGACCATCAAGGCGGTGAACCCCGGCGTGATCTACGCCAGCATCTCGGGCTTCGGCCAGTCGGGCCCATGGTGGAAGCGCCCCGGCTTCGACCTGATGGCGCAGGCGGCCTCGGGGGTCATGTCTATCACCGGCGCCCCGGACGGACCGCCCGCGAAATCCGGCGTGCCGGTGGCCGACATCGGCTGCTCGCTCTTCGCGGTCTACGCCATCCTCAGCGCCTATATCGGGCGCCAGACCACGGGGCAGGGGCAATTCATCGACGCCTCGCTCTACGAGGCGGGGCTGTCGTTCGCGGTCTGGGACATCTGCGATTTCTGGGGCACCGGCAACGTGCCGCAGCGCATCGGCACCGCCAACCGCATGGCGGCACCCTACCAGGCGGTGCGCGCCAAGGACGGCCATTTCGTGCTGGGCGCCAACAACGACCGCGCCTTCCGCAAGCTCTGCGAGGTGATGGAGCGCCCCGACCTGCCGGTGCATCCGCTGTTCGAGACCAACGCCCTGCGCCTTGCCAACCGCGACGCGCTGATCGCCGAGCTCGAGACCACCTTCACCGGGCAGACCCGCGACCACTGGGTCGAGACGCTGCTCGAGGCGGGCATCCCCGCGGGCTCGATCCTCGATTACGCCGAGGCGCTGGACAACCCGCACGCGGACGAGCGCAACATGGTGATGCCGATCCAGCACCCGGTCGAGGGCGAGGTCAAGAACATCGGCTTCCCGGTCAAGCTGCGCGGCACGCCACAGCAGGTGCGCCGCCACCCGCCGCTGCTCGACGAGCACCGCGACGAGATCCTGGCCGAGCTGCGCAGCCTCGGTGAAAGGCAGGTGTCCAATGGCTGACACGCTGCACAGCCGGGGCAACGTGCGGCTGGCGGTCGAGGGGGGCGTGGCGACCGTCACCTTCGACCGGCCCGAGGCGCGCAACGCCATGACCTTCGAGATGTACCGGCAGCTGGGCGAGATCTGCGACCAGCTCGAGGCCGCGCCCGACCTGCGCGCCATCGTCCTCCGCGGCAAGAGGGCTGCCTTCGTGGCGGGTACCGACATCTCGGAATTCACCGCCTTCGAGCGCGGCGAGGACGGCGTCACCTACGAAGAGCGGATCGACGCCACCATCCGCCGCGTCGAGGCGCTGCCCGCGACCACGCTCGCGGTGGTGGACGGCCCGGCGATGGGTGGGGGGCTGGTGATCACCGCCGCCTGCGACCTGCGCATCGTCACCCCCGAGGCGCGGTTCGGCGTGCCCATCGCGCGCACCGTGGGCAACTGCCTGTCGCAGGCCAACGTGGCGCGGCTGGTCCGGGCCTTCGGCGAGGGTCCGGCCAAGCAGATGCTGCTGCTGTCGCTGGCGCTCGACGGCGAAACGGTGCAGCGGCTGGGCTTTGCCACCGCCTGCGTGCCCGCCGACGCGCTCGAGGACGAGGTGGCGCGCACGGTGGACAGGCTCTGCAAGGCCGCGCCGCTGACCATCGGCGCCTGCCGCGAGATGTTCCGCAACCTCGTGGGCGACGTCCCCGACGATGCCACGACCATCGCCCGGATCTACGGAAGCCGGGACTTCCGCGAAGGCGTCGACGCCTTCCTCGGCAAGCGCAAGCCGGTCTGGTCCGGCAGCTGACAACCCATAAAAATCGAGCAGTCTGCGCGCCGTCGGCCTCAGAGCCGGCGGCGCGTTCTCGTTTCAGCCGTAGCTAGCCACGTCGGCGCTGGCGAGCGTCGCGATGTCGATGAGTCCGCGCTGGGTCACCTCGGGGTCACGATATGGGCGCGGTTGCCCATGCCCATCAGGATCGGCCCGACCTCGAGTCCTTCGGCCACGGCCTTGAGCAGCTGCCGCGCTGCGCCCGCCGCGTCGGTGTTGCCGTAGATCAGCACGGCGGACCTGTGCGACACCACCGCCACGAGGTCGCGCCGGGCGGTGTAGCGGGTGACCAGCGACGGATCGCGCGCGATCTCCATGCAGGCATCGGCGACGCCCGGGGAATAGGCCAGCGACAGGTCCCGCGCCGTGGCCATGGGCTTGGTCGCGCGGATCTCGAGCTTACCGGGGGTCGGGTAGGCGTGGTAGTCGAGCGCGGCCTGCTGTTCGGGCGGGGGCGTGGTCTTGTCGAGGGGCATGGGGGTCTCCCTGGTGTCAGGACGGCGGGGCAAGGCGCTCCGTCATGTCGAGCATCCGCGCGGAAAAGCCGGATTCATTGTCGTACCAGCCGAAGATCCGCAGCTGGTCGTGCCCCACGGACTGGGTTTCGGACCGGGCGAGGATCAGGCTCTCCTGCCGGCCACGGAAATCGAACGAGACGCAGGGATCGGCGCAGGAGCCGATGACCTGCCCGTCGGCGATCCGGTCGAGCAGCGCCTCGACGTCCCCGGGCGGCGTGGTGAACTGGATCACTGCATCCACCGCCGAGACCGAGATCGACGGGATCCGCACGGCGGCGATGCTGAGCCGGTCGGCAAGCCCCGGCAGCACGTTCGCCACCTGCGCAGCGGCGCTGGTCGAGGTTGGCACGATGGACTCGTTGGCCGCGCGGCTGCGTTCGAGCGTCTCGCCGGGGCGGTCTACGGTGGGCTGGCTGCCGGTGGCGCAGTGGATCGTCGTCACGTGTGCCCTCGCGATGCCGCAGCACTCGTCGAGCGCCCGCAGCAGCGGTGCAATGGCGTTGGTGGTGCAGGACGCGTTCGACACGATCCGCACGCCTTCGGGCAGCGCGTCGCGGGCGCCCAGCACCACGGTCAGGTCGGCCACCTTCGACGGCCCCGAGATCAGCACCCGTGCCGCACCGGCGTCGAGCCCGGCCTCGGCCACGTCGCGACGGTTCGCCCGCCCGGTGCATTCCAGCACCACGTCGACGCCCGAGAGGTCGAGCTCGCGCAGGTCTGTCACCGCGTGGAAGGGCACGCGGCGCCCGGCCACGATCAGCGCACCTGCGGCCGCCTCCACCGGCGCGGGGAAGGGGCCGTAGACGCTGTCATAGCGCAGCAGGTAGGCACAGGTCTCGAGCGGCGCCACGTCGTTGATGCCCACGATCTCGACCGGGCGGCTGCCGGTGACCACCTGACGGAAGACGGTGCGGCCGATGCGACCGAAGCCGTTGATGAAGATGCGGACGGGACGTGCCATTGCGATGCCTCATGAGCTGGGGTCAGACATCGACCTCGATGGCGATGCCCTTCTCCACTGCTAGGTCTACCACCGCAGCCGCAACCGCAAGATCCTGCAGCCCCACGCCGGTGCCGTCGAAGAGCGTGATCTCCTCGTCCGAGCGGCGCCCGGGGTGGGTGCCGTTGATCACCGCGCCGATCTGGTGGACGTCACTTTCCGAGATCAGCCCCTCGGCCACCGCGTGCTGCGCCTCGCCGAGGCTGACCGATTGCGCGACCTCATCGGTAAAGACGGTGGCCTGCGCCAGCAGCGCGGCCTCGACCTCCTGCTTGCCCCTGGTGTCGGTGCCCATGCAGGCGAGGTGGGTGCCGGGGCTCACGTGGGCAGCCATCAGGCTGGGCGCGAAGGACGAGGTGATCGACACGATCACGTCCGCCTCGCGCATGCCCTCGAGCGGGACCGCCTCGAAGGGCAGGCCGGCCTCGTCGGCGACCTTCTCGATATTGGGCAGCATCTCGGGGTGGAGGTTCCAGCCGATGACCTTCTCGAAGGTGCGCTGCTCGAGGGCTGCGCGCAGCTGGAAGGTCGCCTGATGCCCGGCGCCGACCATGCCCATGACCTTCGCGTCCCGGCGCGCCAGATGCGCGATCGACACCGACGACGCGGCAGCGGTGCGCAGCGCGGTCAGGAGGTTGCCGCCGACCATCGCCGCGACCTTGCCGGTGTCGGGATCGAAGAGGAAGACCGTGGACTGGTGGTTGATGACCTTGAACTTCTCGAGGTTGTTCGGCCAGTAGCCCCCCGCCTTCAGCCCCAGCGTCAGCCCGGCGCGGTCGAAGCCGCCCTTGAAGCCGTAGAGCGCGTCCTCGTGCCCGATGGCCTCGCGGATCACCGGATAATTGTAGGCCTCGCCCGAGGCCATGGCTGCGAAGACCTTCTCCACCGCCTCGAAGGCCGAGGCACGCGTCATCAGCGCGCCGATCTCGCGCTCGGGAACGATCAGCATCGTTGCTCTCCTGTCGTCATGTGGTGCGCCCGTGTGCAACGGGCAATGGGTGGCCTGCACACGGGCGCCTTGCAGGCCCCTCACGGGCCTGCCCCTATCCTGTTGAAGCGCGTGGGCTCAGTAGGCCTTGCCGCGCGCCGAGACCGGCCAGACCGTCTCGACCTTGCCGTCGCGGACACCCACGTACCAGTCGTGCACATTGGCGGTGGGGTCGCAGTGGCCGGGCACCAGCCGCAGCTTCTCGCCCACCTTGAGCACGCCCTGCGGGTCCGAGATCACGCCGTGCTCGTCCGAGCATTTGATGTATTCGACATCCGTCCGACCGAAGATCACCGGAAGACCCGAGTCCACCGACTGCGCCTTGAGACCGGCGTCGCAGATCGCCTTGTCGGCCTTGGCGTGGCTCATGACCTGGGTCAGGATGAAGAACGCGTTGAGCCATTCGCCCTGGTCGATGCGCTTGTCGTCCTTGTCGAGGATCCGGCCATAGTCGGCGTCCATGAAGGCGTAGGAGCCGCACTGCAGCTCGTTGTAGACGCCCGAGGTGCTCTCGAAATAATAGGACCCGGTGCCGCCGCCCGAGACCAGCTCGCAGTCGATGCCCTCGGCCTTGAGCCCTGCCACGGCGTCCTCGACCATGGCGATGGCGGTGTCGAGCTTCTCTTTCCGCGCCTCGTAGCTGTCGATGTGCTGCATCGCGCCCTGATAGGCCTGGATGCCCGCGAAACTGAGGTTGGGCGCAGCCTCGACGGCCTTGGCGATCTCGATCACCGCGGGGGTGGAGGACACGCCGCAGCGCCCGGCGCCGCAGTCGATCTCGATGAAGATGTCGAGCCCGGTGCCGTGCCTGACCGCCGCCTCCGACAACTCTGCCACGTTGTCCACGTCATCGACGCAGACGATGATCCGGCCGCCGAGTTTCGGCAGCCGCGCCAGCCGGTCGATCTTCTGCGGATCGCGCACCTGGTTGGACACGAGCACGTCCTTGATGCCGCCGCGGACAAAGACCTCGGCCTCGGAGACCTTCTGGCAGCAGACGCCGACGGCGCCGCCGAGCTTTTCCTGCAGCTTCGCCACGTCCACCGACTTGTGCATCTTGCCGTGAACCCGGTGGCGCATCCCGTGCGCCTTGGCATAGTCGCCCATCACCTTGATGTTGCGCTCGAGCGCGTCGAGGTCGAGCACGAGGCAGGGCGTCTGGATGTCCGCCTCGTCCATGCCGGGCTTGGCCGGGATGTCGAAACCCACGTCGTACTGGTCGAAATCGGCTACGTCTTTCATCGGGGTGTCTCCCTTCGGGGGTCTGGGAATGTCTCGGTTGGACTCGGGGCGGCTCAGGCGAGCCAGGGCAGGCGGTCGAGATCGACATTGCCGCCGGTGATCACCAGGCCCACGCGCTTGCCGCGGAAGGCGTCGGGGTTCTTGAGGACGATGGCCAGCGGCACGGCGCTCGACGGCTCCATGACCACGCGCAGGTGCTTCCAGATCAGCTTCATCGCGTCGACGATCTCGGGGTCCGAGGCGGTGTAGATCTCGGACACGTGGTTCGAGACGAAATGCCAGGTCAGGTCCTTGAGCGGCACGAGCAGCCCGTCGGCGATGGTCTTGGGCGCGTCGTCGGCGATGATGTGACCGGCCTTGAAGCTGCGATAGGCATCGTCGGCCTGCTCGGGCTCGGCGGCGATGACCTGGCACTCGGGCGCCAGCGTCGAGAGCGTCAGGCAGGTGCCCGAGATCATGCCGCCCCCGCCGATGGGCGCCACCACCATGTCGAGCCCGTCCGTCTGCTCGATGAATTCCCTCGAGCAGGTGCCTTGCCCGGCGATGACGCGCGGGTCGTTGTAGGGATGGACGAAATCGCCACCGGTCTCTTCCTGGATCAGCGCGAAGGTCTCTTCGCGGGAGGAGGTCGAGGGCTCGCATTCGGTGATCCGCCCGCCATAGCGGCGCACGGTGTCCTTCTTGGCCTGCGGCGCGGTGCGCGGCATGACCACGTTGCAGGGGATGCCGCGCAGCATGGCGGCATAGCTCAGGCACGAGGCGTGGTTGCCCGAGGAATGCGTCGCCACGCCCTTTTCCGCCTGTGCCTCGGAGAGGCCGAAGACCGCGTTGGCGGCACCGCGTACCTTGAAGGCGCCGGGCTCCTGGAAGTTCTCGCACTTGAAGAAGAGCTCGGCGCCGGTCAGCTCGTTGAGATAGTCCGACGTGCGCACCGGCGTGCGGCGGATGTGCGGCCTGATCCGCTCGTGCGCGGCGAGCATGTCGTCATAGGTGGGGATGATCATCGTCGGGGCGTTCATCAGGCGACCTCTCTGGCGGTGGTGGTGGGGTGTCTGCGGGAGAATTCCTGCGCGGCGGTGCGGCGCACGATCCCGGTGGCGGCGAAGCACTCGGGCAGGTTCGTCGGGCCAGAACTGATGGTCGGGGCCAGAATGCTCATGGCGCGGACTTTCGGTTGAAGACGCAGGCCGGGATCATTGCAGGTATCGGTCGAGCACGCGGGCGACGTGGATCGCCTCGCGCGCGGCGCCGTCGTGGATCTGGTGGCGGCAGCTGGTGCCGTCGGCCACGATCAGCGCGTCGGGGGCGGCCTCGCGCACCGCCGGAAGCAGCGCCGCCTCGCCCATCTTCATCGAGACCTCGTAGTTCTCGGCGGCGTAGCCGAAGGCCCCGGACATGCCGCAGCACGAGCTCTCGATCATCCGCACGTCGAGGCCGGGCACCCCGCGCAGCACGGTCTCGACCGCGCCCATGGCGCCGAAGGCCTTCTGGTGGCAGTGGCCGTGCACATGCACCACCTGTCCGCCCGCGTCGGCCACCGGCATCGTGAGCGTGCCGGCGGCGATGTCCTCGGCCAGCAGTTCCTCGAAGATCAGCGCCTTGCCCGCCATGAAGCCGGTCTCGGCCCCGGGCAGCAGCGCCGTCATCTCGTCGCGGAAGGTGAACATGCACGACGGCTCGAGCCCCACCACCCGCGCGCCCGCCTCGACGAAGGGCTTGAGCGCGCCCAGCGTGCGGCGCAGCTCGGCGCGGGCCTCGTCGGTCTGGCCCGAGGCGAGGTAGGTCCGCCCGCAGCACATCGGACGGCTGCTGCCCTCGACCACCACGCGGTGCAGCCGGTAGCCGGCCTTGAGCAGCACGCGCTCGGCGGCCTCGAGGTTCTCGCTTTCGAAATAGCGGTTGAAGGTGTCGCCGAAGAGCACGATGTCGCGCCCGTCGCCCTTCACGTCGCGCAGGTTGGCGGGGGCACGGTTCTCGGCCCAGGGCTTGCGCCACTGCGGCAGGGTGCGTTTCGCCGAAAAGCCCAGCCATTGCTCGGACAGCTTGGCGATGAACGGCACCTTGTCGCGCAGGTTGACCAGCGGGGCAAAGCGCGAGGCCAGCGCCGCGTAGCGCGGCATGTGGGCGATGAGCTTCTCGCGCAGCGGCAGTCCGTGGCGCTTGTGGTAGTGGTGCAGGACCTCGATCTTCATCCGCGCCATGTCGACGCCGGTCGGGCAGTCGCGCTTGCAGCCCTTGCACGAGACGCAGAGATCCAAGGTCTCCTTCATCTCGGTCGAGGTGAAGGCGTCCTCGCCCAGCTGGCCCGAGATGGCCAGCCGCAGGGTGTTGGCCCGGCCGCGGGTCAGGTGCTGCTCGTCGCGGGTGGCGCGGTAGGACGGGCACATGGTCCCGCCCGAGAGCTTCCGGCAGGTGCCGTTGTTGTTGCACATCTCGACCGCACCGCCGAAGCCGCCCCAGTCCGACCAGTCGAGCGCGGGCTCGGCCGGAAGACTGGTCTTGTAGCCGGGCTTGAAGCGCATCAGGTCGCGGTCGTCCATGCGCAGGGGGCGCACGATCTTGCCGGGGTTCAGGCGGTTCTCGGGATCGAAGCTGTCCTTCACCGTCTCGAAGGCGCGGGTGAGCTCGCTGCCGAACATCGGCTCGACATATTCCGAGCGCGAGATGCCGTCGCCGTGCTCGCCCGAGAACGAGCCCTTGTACTTGCGCACGAGCTCGGCAGCCTCCTCGGCGATGGCGCGCATGGTCTTCGCACCTTCCTCGGTCTTCATGTTGAGGATCGGCCGGACGTGCAGGCAGCCGACCGAGGCGTGGGCGTACCATGTCCCCCGTGTGCCGTGCCGGGTGAAGAGGTCGGTGATGCCGTCGGTGTAGTCGGCGAGATGCTCGAGCGGGACGGCGCAATCCTCGATGAAGGAGACGGGTTTCCCCTCGGTCTTCATCGACATCATGATGTTGAGGCAAGCCTCGCGCACGCCCCAGACCGCCTTCTGCCGGTGCGGCTCGACCACCTCGACCACCGCGTCCGGGTGGCCGTGGTCGGCCATGCACTGCTCGAGACGCTTGAGGTCCATCTTCAGCGCGTCCAGATCGGCGCCCGCGAACTCGCAGAGCAGCAGGCAATTCGGCGTGCCCTTGGTGATCTCGCCGATGGTGCGCACGAAGGCGGGGATGTCGGCGCCCATGACGAGCACGTTGTTGTCCACCAGCTCGACCGCGACCGGGCCGAGCGCCACGAGGTGTTGCGTCGTCTCCATCGCCGAGCGGAAGTCGGGGAAATGGCAGACGCCCATCACCCGGTGCTTGGGCAGCTGCGAGAGCTTCAGCGTGATCGCGGTACTGACCGCCAGCGTGCCCTCGGAGCCCACCAGCAGGCGCGAGAGGTTGGGCTGCGCGGGCAGCAGTTCATCGAGGTTGTAGCCGCCGACGCGGCGCTGGACCTTGGGGAAGATCTCCTCAATGCAGTCGCGGTGGCTGTCGGCGAGCACGGTGAGGCTGCTCATGATCTCGCGCATCCGGGGCGAGGCGTTCTCGGACCAGGGCGCGGCATCCAGTCGGAAGGTGTCGCCGTCGTGCAGCAGGCCCTCCATGGCGAGCACGTTGTCGACGGTCTTGCCGAAGCGCAACGAACGCGCGCCGGAGGAGTTGTTGCCGCACATGCCGCCGATGGTGCAGCGCGAGGCGGTGGAGGGCTCGACCGGGAAGAAGAGCCCATCCTGCCGCAGCCGGTCGTTGAGCGTGTTCAGCACCATGCCGGGGCGCACCGTCACGGTGCGGGCGGCCGGATCGTAGTCCATCAGGTCGTTGAAATGCCGCGACATGTCGAGGATCAGCCCGCGCCCGATGGGCTGGCCGTTCTGCGAGGTGCCGCCGCCGCGGGCGATGACCGGCACGCCGTGCTCGGCGGCGATCTGCAGCGCCGCGGCGATGTCGTCGGCGGACTTGGGATAGGCCACGCCCATGGGCATGATCTGGTAGATCGAGGCGTCGGTGGCGTAGCGCCCCCGGGTGAAGGCACCGAAATCCGTGGCCCCCTCCATCGCCGCCGAGAGAGCCTTCTCGAAGGCCTGCGACCGGGCCACCGCGCGGGCGGCGGGGGTGGTGCGCTGAGGCATGGGTGCGTTCATGGTGTGGCCTCCTGGAGAGCGGGCATGAGGGGGGCTGGTCCGGGCCGGCATGGGCCCGGATCGCAGGGGGTTTCAGGTTGGACGCGCGCGGCGCGCGCGTGGGCTCAGCTGGTTTCGGGCTGCGCGTTGCCGGGACCGTCCGAGGGCGGCCGGCGGAGCTGCCCCCAGATGCCGTAGGCCAGCGACAGAGCCGAGAGCAGCAGGAGCGTGCCCGCGATCGGACGGGTGACGAGGGCCATCATGTCATAGTCGGCGAGGATGAGTCCCTGGCGCAGGCTGACCTCGGCGATGGGGCCCAGCACCAGCCCGATGATGAAGCTCGCCACCGGCAGGCCGTAGCTCTTGAGGAAGAAACCCACCCCGCCGAAGACCAGCATCACCGCCACGTCCGACACGTTGTTGTTGAGCGCGAAGACCCCGGTCATGCAGAGCACCACGATGGCGGGGCCCACGAGCTGGTAGGGCGCCTTGAGCACGACCGCGAAGAGCCGCGCCGCCCGCAGGCCGAAGACCAGCATCAGGATATTGGCGAGCAGCATCCCGATGAACACCGAATAGACGAGGTCCGAGTTGTTCTGCATCAGCATCGGCCCCGGCACGATGCCGTGGATGGTGAGGCCGCCGATCATCACCGCGGT
>Ga0208328_1000415_pt1 | contig 19968 bp, 16 predicted proteins | sample DeeseametaMP2633_FD_184170 | JGI IMG/M metagenome (GOLD analysis project Ga0208328, IMG submission 184170) | Marine microbial communities from the Deep Atlantic Ocean - MP2633 (SPAdes) | ecosystem: Environmental > Aquatic > Marine > Unclassified | place: Northeast of Antigua and Barbuda, North... | reverse complement strand
CAAACCTACTCCGAAGATCGACGATGACCGCCAGCCTCGCGATCAGCGACGCTCGCGGCTTCCTACACCACGCCGCGGGGCACTATCATAGTTCATCCTCGGGCCCGACACTCTCCCAGAGGCTCGCGATCAGCATGTCGTCCATGTGCCCGGCTGATCGGAACGGCCGCTTACAGAAGCGGATAATATTCTCGTGGCCGAAGTGCGTGTCGGCCGTGTACCAGATCGCCATAACCCTCCTTTCGACGTTGCTTCCTGCCCAACTTGGCAGACTCAAAAGCACAATCTTTCCTTATATGCAGACCCGCCAGCGCACGCTTCACCCTCTAAGTATGTAGTCGCCGGTGAACATTGCAGTAGACCTTTGCCGCAGGGTCGAATTCTCTCGGGTCTGGTGCGACGTCTTTCGGCGAAGCATAGTTCCGACAGCGTTTTCCCGCTTTTGTCAAAGCATCGCACGGGAGCTCGCCGCCCATCTGCAGCTCCGCCCAGGCCCGCAGCACATCTTCAGGCATTTCGAGCCGCTCGGCTGCAAATTTCATGACGTTCGACACGACTTCCGGAAGATCTGTGGCCTCGATCCCTAGCGTCTTTCCTGGGAGCAACTGTATCCACCCGCTGCCACCGCCCTCTGACAACCAGTACTCAAAATGAAGTCCCGGGTAGCCCTCCATCTCCTCCGCAAGTTTCTCCAGTTTTAACAAGTCGATGATCATTTCAGCCTCTCCTGTGCTTCGACGTCCAGATCGGGCGCCGGAATGTCTCTTAAAAGCGGTAGAGTTAAAACCAACATTCGCCAATAGCATCGGGGGTGAAACGGACACCCAAGAGCCCCCTGAGAGACGTACTAGCCCGCAATATGCGGCTTCTTCGTGCTGAGAAAGGGTGGTCTCAGGAACGGCTTGCCGAGGAGGCGGGCCTCAACAGGACCTATTTGAGTGCTGTAGAGCGGTCTGAACAGAATATCTCGATCGACAACCTCTACCGTGTCGCTAAAGGGCTCGGGGTCGAGGCCCACACCTTGCTGACACACCGGGATTAGAAATTTTATCTCTCAAAATCAGCCAGATAAAAAGAAAACGGGCCTACCCTCTGCAGGTAGGCCCGTTGCTTTTCTACTGACATCAACAGTGCCCGACATCGGCCCGTGGGCAATCTATGCGGTGATAGTGGGCCCCAAACCGCACCAAATGGGCAAACTATGGGTCAGTTCAGACAGACTTCTGCCCCGAGCGCTCCTCACCCGCACTTCGAGTGACCGCAGGAGGAGCAGGTCATGCAGCCTTCGACCATCATCATCGAGTACTGACCACAGGACGGGCAGGCCTTGCCGCGGGGGGCGTCGAGGCCGACGACCTTGGCCTGCGGGTCGGATTTCAGGCCCTTGCCCTCGCCCTCGAGGAAGCCGATCGAGACCATGTGGCGCTCGATCACGCCGCCGATGGCGGCGAGGATGGAGGGGATGTACTTGCCCTGCACCCAGGCGCCGCCGCGCGGATCGAACACCGCCTTCAGCTCCTCGACCACGAAGCTCACGTCGCCGCCGCGCCGGAACACCGCCGAGATCATCCGGGTCAGCGCCACCGTCCAGGCGTAGTGCTCCATGTTCTTCGAGTTGATGAACACCTCGAAGGGCCTCCGGTGGCCTCCAACGATGATGTCGTTGATCGTCAGGTAGATCGCGTGCTCGCTGTCCGGCCACTTCAGCTTGTAGGTCGCTCCCTCGAGCGCCTGCGGACGGTCGAGCGGTTCGGACATGTAGATCACGTCGCCTCCCGCGGCCTCCTCGGCCAGTTCCGGGGTGTCGGCGGGCGTCTTCTCGGCGCTCTCCGAGACCGACAGAACCGAGCCCGTCACGTCGTTCGGGCGGTAGGTGGTGCAGCCCTTGCAGCCGGTCTCGTAGGCCTGCATGTAGACGTCCTTGAACGCTTCGAAGGAGATGTCCTCGGGGCAGTTGATCGTCTTCGAGATCGAGCTGTCGATCCACTTCTGCGCCGCCGCCTGCATGCGCACATGGGCCTGCGGGTCGAGGGTCTGGGCGTTGACGAAATACTCCGGCAGCTCGGCATCGCCCTTCAGGTCGCGCCACATCTGCACGGCGTAGTCCACGACCTCCTCCTCGGTGCGGGTGCCGTCCTTCTGCAGCACCTTGCGGGTGTAGGCATAGGCGAAGACCGGCTCGATCCCCGAGGACACGTTGCCCGCGTAGAGCGAGATCGTCCCCGTGGGCGCGATCGAGGTCAGCAGCGCGTTGCGGATGCCATGCTCGCGGATGGCGTCACGCACGTCATCGTCCATGTTGAGCATGTTGCCGGTGGCGAGGTACTTCTCGGCGTCGAAGAGCGGGAAGGCGCCCTTCTCCTTCGCCAGCTCCACCGAGGCGAAATAGGAGGCGCGGGCGATGAGCCGCAGCCAGGCCTCGGTCTGGGCCGCCGCCTCCTCGGAGCCGTAGCGCAGCCCCTTCATCAGCAGCGCATCGGCCAGCCCGGTGACCCCGAGCCCGATGCGGCGCTTGTTCTGCGCCTCCTCGAGCTGCTGCGGCAGCGGGAAGCGCGAGGCGTCGACGACGTTGTCCATCATCCGCACCGCGGTGGCCACGAGCGCCTCGAGCTCGGCCTCGTCGAGATGCGCCTCCGCCTCGAAGGGCTGCTTGACCAGCCGCGCGAGGTTGATCGACCCCAGCAGGCAGGCGCCGTAGGGCGGCAGCGGCTGCTCGCCACAGGGGTTGGTGGCGGCGATCTGCTCGACGTAGGAGAGGTTGTTGGCCTTGTTGATGCGGTCGATGAAGATCACGCCCGGCTCGGCATAGTCGTAGGTCGCCCGCATGATCCGGTTCCACAGGTCCCGCGCCTTCACGGTCCGGTAGACCTTGTCGCCGTAGACCAGCTCCCACGAGCCGTCCGCCTTGACCGCCTCCATGAAGGCGTCGGTCACCAGCACGCTGAGGTTGAACATGCGCAGCCGCGCCGAATCCGCCTTGGCGCCGATGAACTGCTCGATGTCCGGGTGGTCGCAGCGCATGGTGGCCATCATCGCGCCGCGGCGCGAGCCCGCCGACATGATGGTGCGGCACATGGCATCCCAGACATCCATGAACGACAGCGGCCCCGAGGCATCGGCCGCGACACCCGCGACCGGCGCGCCCTTGGGCCGGATGGTCGAGAAATCGTAGCCGATCCCCCCGCCCTGCTGCATGGTCAGCGCGGCCTCCTTCAGCATGTCGAAGATCCCGGCCATGCTGTCGGGGATCGTGCCCATGACGAAGCAGTTGAACAGGGTCACCGAGCGCGCCGTCCCGGCCCCGGCGGTGATCCGCCCGGCGGGCAGGTACTTGAAGTCCTCGAGCGCCTCGTAGAACCGCTGTTCCCAAACCTCGGCGTCGGTCTCGACCGAGGCGAGCGAGCGCGCGATGCGGCGCCAGCTGTCCTCGACGGTGACGTCGATGGGGGACCCGTCCGCTTCCTTGAAGCGGTACTTCATGTCCCAGATCTGTTCGGCGATGGGGGCGGCGAAACGGCTCATGGCAGCGTGAATCCTCTTTGGCAGACGTGCCTGATAGCAGCCCCCATCTTAGCACGTAAAGTCACGATTCCTACCAAAGCTTGAAACCGCTCCGTGACAGGATACAATATGCGGTGACCTTCCCGGAGGACTCTGTGGATAAATTCACCCATCTTATCAAGCTCAGCGTCGGAACCGACAGCGTCGAGAGCCTGAGCGCCTGGCAGGACAGCGGCGCCGCCCAGACCGCGGACGGTCTGCCCTGCCACGTCACCCGGATGTGGCCGAAGCGCGAGGCCGAGATTCTCGCCGGCGGCAGCATCTACTGGGTCTTCCAGGGCCTGGTGCAATGCCGCCAGCCGATCCTGCGGCTCGACCGGGTGACCGGCTCGGACGGCATCGAGCGCTGCGCCATCGTGCTGCAACCGGGGCTGATCCGCGTCGCCCCTGCCCCGCGCCGCCCGTTCCAGGGCTGGCGCTACCTCGCGCCGTCCGACGCGCCGCCGGATCTGTCGAAGACCCGCCAGCGCGAGCAGGAACTGCCGCCGGAACTGGCCGGCGCGCTGGCCGAGATCGGTGTGCTCTGAACCGCCTCAGCGGCCCTTGCCGCGCAGCGCGTACCAACCATAGGCCACCACCTCGCGCGCCGCGGCGCGCAGCTGGCTCGCGGGATCGGCGCCCCTGAACGACGGCGCCGCCCCCCGCGCCACCAGCCCGGCCCGGCGCGCCACCAGAAGCGCCCGCGGCAGGTGATAGCGCTCGCTCACCACCACCACCTCGCGCGCCGCCAGCCGCTCTAAGATGGGCAGTGCGAAGCGGATGTTCTCCTCGGTGGTGGCCGAACGCGCCTCGCGGTGCAGGTCACGCGCCGGCACCCCGGCCTGCTGGCAGATCTCCACGATCAGCGCCGCCTCCGCCGGCGGATGCACGCCGACCCCGCCGCAGCCCACCACCGCGCGCACCGCGCCCGCGTGCCAGAGCCGCGCCCCCTCGAGCGCCCGGCGCCGCAGCGTCGGAGAGGCCTCGCCTCCCGGCCAGACCGCCGCCCCCAGCACCAGCGCCACCGGCAGGTCCTCGCGTCCGCTCTTCATCTTGCCAGATAAACTCCCGCCGGAGGCATCCTGCCCCCTCCACATGAAAACACCGCCGGAGCATGGGCCCCGGCGGTGCAAGCCGTTCGGCGATCCCGATCAGTTCGGGATGTCGCCGGTCACGCCCTCGACATAGAAGTCCATGCCGGCGAGTGTACCGTCATCCGCGACCTCGCCCTCGGCAAGCCAGGCCGAGCCGTCCTGCTTGTTAATCGGGCCGGTGAAGGGGTGATACGCGCCCGACGCGATGTCCTCCTTCATCTTGGTGACCGTCGCCAGCACGTCCTCGGGGATCGGGCCGGTGAACTCGCCGATGCCGACCATGCCGTCACCGATGCCCTGCCAGGTGTTGTGGCTGGTCCAGGTGCCGTCGATGACCGCCTGCACCCGGTCGATGTAATAGGGCGCCCATTCGTCGATGATCGACGAGAGACGCGGCTCGGGCTTGTACTCGGCCATGTCGGCGGCCTGGCCGAAGCCGTAGGCCCCGGCCTTCTCGAGCACCGCCAGCGGCGCGGTCGAGTCGGTGTGGGCCAGCACCACGTCCGCGCCCTGGTCGAGCAGCGCCTGCGTCGCGTCCGCTTCCTTGGCCGGGTCGAACCAGGTGTTGAGCCAGACCACCGCGATCTCGACGTCGGGGTTGGCCTTGGCGGCGTGCAGGTAGGACGAGTTGATGCCGCGGATCACTTCCGGGATCGGGAACGAGCCGATGTAGCCGATCTTGTTGGTCTTGGTCATCGCCCCGGCGAGGTAACCCGTGATGGCGCGGCCCTCGTAGAAGCGCGCGGAATAGGCCGAGACGTTGTCGGCGGTCTTGTAGCCGGTGGCGTGCTCGAACTTCACGTCCGGAAACTTTGCCGCGACGTTGATGGTCGGGTCCATGTAGCCGAAGGAGGTGGTGAAGATCAGGTCCGCGCCCGACAGCGCCATCTGGGTGAGCACGCGCTCGGCGTCGGCGCCCTCGGGCACGCTCTCCTGCTCGATCACCTCGACCGCGTCGCCGAAATGCTCCTTCATCTTCATCGCCGCCTCGTGGTGGTGCTGCGACCAGCCGCCGTCGTTCACCGGCCCGACGTAGACGAAGCCGACCTTCGGCGTGTCCTGGGCAAGGGCGGCGCCACCGGCCAGGGCGAGGCCCAGCGCGGCGGAGGTGGCGAGAAGCGTTCTGCGTTTGATCATTCCTGGTCTCCCATGGGTTTCTTGGTCATGTTGTCGGGCCCGTCGGCGCCGTCACCCTCCGGGTGCGTCTTGAGCCTGAGAAGTTGCGAGGTGATGATGCCCGCCGGAATGGCGACGATCCCCACCCCGATCAGGACGGTCAGACCGGTGAAAATCCGCCCGCCGGTGGTGATCGGGTAGACGTCGCCGTACCCGACCGTGCTCAGCGTCGCGAGCGCCCACCACATGGATTGCGGCACCGAGCCGAACTTGTCCGGCTGCGCCGCGTGTTCGAAGAAATGGATGCCCACCGAGGCGATGAACAGCACCAGCACCGCCACCGCGGTGAACAGGATCAGCTCGTCCCGCGAGGCCTCGAGCGCCAGCTCCAGCCGCCGCGACGCCCGTCGCAGCCGCAGGAGCTTCAGCAGCCGGAAGGCCCGCATCAGCCGCAGCACGCGGAGGCTCTGGGTGTGCGGCTGCAACAGCAACAGCCCCGGCAACACCGCCAGCAGGTCGACGATGCCCCAGAAGCTGAGCGCGTAGCGCCAGCGCGAGGGCGCCGCCCAGAGCCGCAGCAGGTACTCCGCCGCGAAGCCCCAGAGCAACAGGAACTCGGCCACGATCATCATGTGCCGCACCACCTGCGGCAGCCACTCCGCCCCCTCGAGCAGGATGATCAGCGCCGAGACGAAGATGAGCCCGTGGAACGCCCATGCGACCCGCGCGCCGTAGCGCGGGTCCTGCCCGTCCAGCGCCGCGCGCATCCTTTCCCTGCTCACTCCGAACACCGTTCCTCCCCCATCGAGCGCTCATCAGGAGGCCGCGTGGAACGGCCTGCCCAGCGATCCGGGCGCCCCATGACTACCACGGGCGGAGATGATCACCAGCACGATGATGGTGATGAGGTAGGGCGACATCGACAGCAGCTCGACCGGCACCGTGGTGCCCGCCGCCTGCAGGTTGAGCTGGATCACCGTCACCCCGCCGAAGAGGTAAGCGCCGATCAGCACCCCCAGCGGCCGCCAACTTGCGAAGACCACGATGGCCAGCGCAATCCAGCCGGCGCCGGCGGTCATGCCCTCGGTCCATTGCGGCACCCGCACGAGGCTCACGTAGGCCCCGCCCAGGCCCGCGCAGGCGCCACCGAAGGCGATCGCCGCCATCCGCACCCGCACCACCTTGTAGCCGAGCGCGTGGGCGCTCTCGTGGTCCTCGCCCACCGCGCGCAGGATCAGCCCGGCACGGGTGAACTTGAGGAACGCCCAGACCGCGACCACGAGCACGAGGCTCAGGTAGACCACGAAGTCATGCGAGAACAGCATCCTCCCCGCCACCGGAATGTCGCCCAGCAGCGGGATGTCGAGCTTGGGCAGGCTCGGCGCCCGCTGGCCCTCGTAGTTCGACCCGATCAGCGCCGAGAGCCCCAGCCCCACCAGCGTCAGCCCAAGGCCCGTCGCCACCTGGTTCGACAGCAGGTACTGCGTCAGGATGCCGAAGCTCAGCGACAGCACCGCCGAGGCCACCGCCGCGCCGAGAAAGCCGAGCGTCGGAGACCCGGTGGTGACGGCGATGGCAAAGCCCATGACCGCGCCGGTGATCATCATGCCCTCGACCCCGAGGTTCAGCACCCCGGCCTTTTCGGCCACCAGCTCGCCGATGGCGGCCAGCAGGATCGGCGTCGCCGAGACCATGATCGAAACGACAAGCAGCACCGGATCCATCAGGCCACCTCCTTGTGCGCGAAACGGACGCGGTAGTTCGTGAAGACGTCGGTGGCCAGCAGGAAGAACAGCAGCATCCCCTGGAAGAGCTGGATCGACGCGCCCGGCAGACCGAGCATAAGCTGCGCCAGCTCGCCACCGATGTAGGTCAGCGCCATCAGCAGCCCCGCGGCGAGGATGCCGAACGGGTTCAGCCGCCCGAGAAAGGCCACGATGATCGCGGTGAAGCCGTAGCCCGAGCCGAAGTCGATGCTGATCTGGCCCGCGGGCCCGGTGACCTCGAAAAGCCCCGCCATGCCGGCGAGCGCTCCCGAGATGCCGAGGCAGAGGAAGACGATGCGCGCGGGATTCACACCCGAGAACCGCGCCGCCCGCGGCGCCTCGCCGGTGAGCCGCACGTTGAAGCCCTGGATGTGCCGCGCCATCAGCACGTAGGCGCCGATCACCGCGATAAAGGCCACGAGCACGCCCCAGTGCATGCCGGTGTTGGCGACGAGCTCGTCGTTGAACACCGCCGGCCACTGCTTGAAGTTCCGCGAGCCTGGAAAGCCCTGCCCCTCGGGATTGCGCAGCCAGCCCGACGAGGCCGACGCGAGGATGTTCTCGGCCACATAGACCAGCATCAGCGACACGAGGATCTCGTTGGTGCCGAACTTCGTCTTCAGCACCGCCGGGATCATCCCCCAGAGCCAGCCGCCGAGCGCGCCCGCCACCACCATGAGCGGGAACAGCAGCACGCTGTCCGATGGGTAGAACGCCAGCCCCACCGCGGCACCGGTGACGGCGCCCATGATGTACTGCCCCTCGGCCCCGATGTTCCAGATCCCGGCCCGGAAGCCGATGGACAACCCGATGGCAATCAGGATCAGCGGCCCTGCCTTCACCAGCAGCTGCGGGCGCGAGTAGCCGGCGAACTGCGGGTGGAAGAGCGGGTCCCAGAAGATCGTGCGGATGGCCTCGAGCGGCGGCTTGCCGAGCGCCGCGAACATGATGCCGCCGACGATCATCGTCAGCACCACCGCGAGGATCGGCGTCAGCCCGGTCCAGAGCCGCGACGGCTGCGGGCGTCGTTCCAGTCGGATCATCGCGCGCCCCTCCCCGCCCCGAACGCCCCGAACGCACCGGCGGAACGGCAACCCTCCGGCGTTGCGCCGCCACGGACCCGGGACTTCCAGCCGGTCCCTTCGTCGCTCATCGTCCAGACAGCCCCCATGCCACCCTCATCGTTCCGCACCGCGGCCATCTCAGCCATCGACATGCGCCACCTCCATGTCATGGGCGCCGCCCATCATCAGGCCGATCTTCTCGACGTCGAGCTCGCTCACCGGCCGGGTCGGCGACAGCCGCCCCTCGTTCAGGGCGCCGAAGCGGTCCGAGATCTCCATCAGCTCGTCGAGATCCTGACTGATGCAGATGATCGCCGCCCCCTGCCCCGCGAGGTCCAGCAGCGCCTGCCGGATGGCGGCGGCGGCGGCGGCATCGACGCCCCATGTGGGCTGGTTGACCACGAAGACCTCGGGGGCCTGCAGGATCTCGCGGCCCACCACGTATTTCTGCAGGTTGCCGCCAGAGAGCGCCCGCGCCGCCACGCCCGGACCCGGCGTGCGCACGTCGAACCGCGCGATCACTTCCTCGGCGAAGCCCTTCGCCTTGCCCCAGTCGATGAAGCCGTTGCGCACCAGCCCCTTGCGGCGGGCACCGGTCAGCACGGCATTCTCGGTCAGGCTCATGTTGGGCGCGGCGGCATGGCCGAGCCGCTCTTCCGGGCCGGACAGCAACCCGGCATCGCGGCGGCGGATCGGGCCGTCGCGGCTGATGTCCGCGCCGCGGAACCAGATCGAGCCCTTCGGCGCCAGCCGCTCTCCCGAGAGCGCCGCCAGCAGCTCGTCCTGACCGTTGCCGGCCACCCCGCCGATGCCCAGAACCTCGCCGCTGCGCACCTCGAGCGAGATCTCCCGCAGCGGCGTGCCGAAGGCCCCGGGCGCCGGCATCGAGAGCTTGTCGCAGCGCAGCAGCACCTCGCCCTTCTCGGTCGCGCGGGCCTCGGGCGTGGCAAAGCTCGAGCCCACCATCATCTCGGCCATCTGCCGCGCGGTCACCGCGCGCGGGGTGCAGGTGCCGACGTTCTTGCCCAGCCGCAGGATCGTCGCCTCGTCGCAGAGCGTGCGGATCTCTTCCAGCTTGTGCGAGATGTAGAGGATCGAGGTGCCCTCGGCCTTCAGCTTCATCAGCGTCTGGAACAGGATCTCGACCTCCTGCGGGGTCAGCACCGAGGTCGGCTCGTCCATGATCAGCAGGCGCGGGTTCTGCAGCAGGCAGCGGATGATCTCGACCCGCTGCCGTTCGCCCGCCGACAGCGTGCCCACGATGCGCGACGGATCGAGCGGCAGCCCGTAGGTTTCCGACACCTCGCGGATCTGCCGCGCGAGGTCGCGCATCGGCGGCGGCGTCTCCATGCCCAGCGCCACGTTCTCGGCCACGTCGAGCGCGTCGAAGAGCGAGAAATGCTGGAACACCATCGCCACGCCCGAAAGCCGCGCGTCCGAAGGCTTGCCCGGCGCATAGGCCGCGTCGTCGAGCAGCATCTCGCCGCGGTCGGGCTTCACGAGGCCGAAGATCATCTTGACCAGCGTCGACTTGCCGGCGCCGTTCTCGCCCAGCAGCGCGTGGATCTCGCCCTTGCCGATGTCGAAGGAAACGTCGTCATTGGCCACGACGCCGGGATAGGCCTTGGTCAGGCCCCGGATGCTGAGAAGTGTGTCTGACACGCCTGCCTGTCCCCTGTCTTGTCCCCGAGTAGCTGCGCCGCGACGCCAATTGCAATGGCCTGCGGATCGCGGCCAAAGGCTTTGTGCCCGATCGGACAGCATATGCGCGCAATCTGTGCATCCGCATGCCCCAGCGCCGCCAGACGCGACCGGAACCGCGCCCACTTGGTCTCGGACCCGATGAGCCCCGCGAAGCGGAAGCCATGGCCCAGCAGCGCATGGCAGAGCCCGAGATCGAGCTCGTGGCTGTAGGTGAGCACGAGGTGCCACGCCTCCTGCGGCGCATGCGGCACCAGCCGCGCGGGCTCGGCCGCGGGCAGCACCGTGACGCCCTCGGGCACCTCCGCAGGAAAGCGCTCGGGCCCGGTGTCGACCCAGGTTAGCGCCAGACTCGGCAGCGGCGCCAGCACCCCCACGAGCGCCCGGCCCACGTGGCCCGCGCCCCAGATCCAGAGCTCGCGGTCGGGCGCCGCCACCGGCTCGACCATCCAGCCCTGCAGGAACTGCGCCTCCGGCCGCTCGCCCCGGGCCCGCGCCCGGTCGAGCAGCCGCTTCACCGCCAGCGGCATCTCCCCCGGCCCGCGCGCCACCACGTCCTGCCCGTCGAGCGCGTCGACCGACGCGGCATCGTAGATCTCGGTGAACAGGGTGACCGACCCGCCGCAGCACTGCCCCAGCGACGGCCCCAGCGGATGGCGGCTCACCCCCTCCCGCGTCAGCGCCGCCTCGGAGGCGGCGAGCTCCAGCGCCCCGCCGCCTATGGTGCCCGACTGGCAGGTCCGGCCGTCCTCGGACCAGACCAGCATCGACGTGCCGACCTCGCGCGGGGCCGAGCCCGCGACCTCGGCCACGACGACGCGCGCCACCCGGCCGTGCCGGGCAACCGCTGCGCGCAGGGCACCGAGGTCAAACCCCATCCTGCACCTTCCGGATCGCCATCAGCAGCCGCTCGGGCGTCGCCGGCGCATCGAGCTCGGGATAGGCCTCGCCGCAGGCGGCGACCGCATCCGAGAGCGCGAGGAAGGCCGAGATCCCCAGCATGAACGGCGGCTCGCCCACCGCCTTGGAGCGGTAGATCGTCTCCTCGGCGTTGCGCCCGTCCCAGAGCGCCACGTTGAAGACCTCGGGCCGGTCCGAGCAGGCGGGGATCTTGTAGGTCGAGGGCGCATGGGTGCGCAGCCGCCCCTTGTCGTCCCAGACCAGCTCCTCGGTGGTCAGCCAGCCCGCGCCCTGCACGTAGCCGCCCTCGATCTGGCCGATGTCGAGAGCCGGGTTCAGCGAGGCGCCGCAATCGTGCAGGATGTCGGTGCGCAGGATACGGTATTCGCCGGTCAGCGTGTCGAGCACCACCTCGGTGCAGGCGGCCCCATAGGCAAAGTAGAAGAACGGCCGCCCCTGCCCGCGGATGCGGTCCCAGTCGACCTTGGGTGTCTTGTAGAACCCGGTGGCCGACAGGCTGACGCGCCCCTCGTAGCAGAGCTTAGCCGCGTCCTCGAAGCTGAGCCGCTCGTCGCCCACCTGCACGGCACCGTCGGCAAAGACCACCTCCGACGGTTTCGCCTGGTAGAGCCCCGCCAGGTGCTCGGCCATGCGTCCGCGCAGCGTGTCGCAGGCGGCCTGCACCGCCATGCCGTTGAGGTCCGACCCGGACGAGGCCGCGGTGGCCGAGGTATTGGGCACCTTGGCGGTGTCGGTGGCGGTGATGCGCACCCGCTCGAGCGGGATGCCGAACCGCGCCGCCGCCACCTGCGCCACCTTCTGGAACAGCCCCTGCCCCATCTCGGTGCCGCCATGGTTCAGCGCCACCGATCCGTCCTGGTAGACATGCACCAGCGCCCCCGCCTGGTTGAGGTGGGTGAGGGTGAAGGAGATCCCGAACTTCACCGGCGTCAGCGCGAGGCCGCGCTTCAGCAGCGGCGTCTCGGCGTTCCACGCCGCCACCGCCTCACGCCGCGCGGCGTAATCGCAGCTCTCCGCCAGCCGGTCGGTCAGCGCCCCGAGGATGAAATCCTCCACCGGCTGACCGTAATGGGTGCTCTGCACCCCCGCGGGCGCCACCGGGGGATCGCCCGGCACCACAGCATCCTCCGCCCCGCGCGAGGTCAGATCCTCGTCCGCGGCAGCCCCCTTCCAGTGGCCAAAAATATCCTCGGGGGGACGCGCCGCAGGCGCTTGGGGGGCAGACAGCCCCCCGTCCGGCCCCTCCGCAGGCGCGTCGCCCGTCCTGTCGGCGTAGTAGTTCACCCGCCGCACCTCGAGCGGATCGCGGCCCAGCGCATGGGCCACGTGATCGAGCACCCGCTCGATCCCCAGCATCCCCTGCGGGCCGCCGAAGCCGCGATAGGCCGTCGCGCTCTGGGTGTTGGTCCGGAGCCTGTGGCTCTCGACCCGCAAGCTGGGGATGTCATAGGCGTTGTCCGAATGCAGCATCGCCCGGTCGGCCACCGGCAGCGACAGATCCTGCGCCCAGCCACAGCGGGTGTAATGCACGAAATCCACCGCCAGCAACCGCCCGGTCTCGTCGAAGCCAGCCTCGTAGGTGATGCGGAAATCGTGGCGCTTCCCGGTGATCATCATGTCGTCGTCGCGGTCGTAGCGCATCTTGGCCGGCCGCCCGGTCGCGTCCGCCACCACGGCACAGGCCACCGCCAGCGCGTTGCCCTGGCTTTCCTTGCCACCGAAGCCGCCGCCCATGCGCCGGGTCTCGACCCGCACCGCGTGCATGGGCTTGTGCAGCGCATGGGCCACCTTGTGCTGGATTTCGGTCGGGTGCTGGGTCGAGCTGTGCACCAGCAGGTCGCCGTTCTCCTGCGGGAAGACCAGCGCCGCCTGCCCCTCGAGGTAGAAATGCTCCTGCCCGCCCATCTCGAGCGTGCCGGTCACCACATGCGGCGCCGTCTCCAACGCGCGGGCGGCGTCGCCCTTCTCCCAGATCCGCGGTCCTTCCTCGAAGCGCGCATCCTCCGCCATCGCCTCGTCTACGGTGAACACCGGATCGCGCTCCTGGTAGCGGATCACCGCCTTGCGCACCGCCTTGCGCGCGGCCAGATGCGAGGTCGCGGCGACAAGGAACACCGGCTGGCCCACGTAATGCACCGTGGCGCCCGAGAGCATCGGCTCGTCGCCCAGCGAGGGCGAGCAGTCGCAGTCCGAGGGCAGGTCCTTCGCCTCCCAGACCCGCACCACCCCCGGCGCCCGGCGCACCTCGGAAAGGTCGATCTCCGAGATCCGCCCCGCGGCGATCTCCGACAGGCCGAAGGCAAGGTGCAGGCAGCCCGGCGGCACGGGGATGTCGTCGATGTAGCGCGCGCGGCCCGTGACATGCAGCGGCGCCGCGTCATGCGGCAGGGGTTTCGCGACGCTCATGCCCGCACCCTCCGCACGTCGGTGGCCGCGCCCAGATCCTCGAGCAGGTAGCGCGTCAGCATGTTGCGCGCCGCCGCCATGCGGTATTCCGACGACGCCCGCATGTCCGACATCGGCGCGAAATCCTCTTCCCACGCATCCCATGCCGCGACCACCGCCTCGTCGGTCCACGGCTTGCCGGTCAGCGCCGCCTCGACCGCCGCGGCGCGCTTGGGGGTGCCCGCCATGCCGCCGAAGGCGATGCGCGCCTCCGCGACCCGGCCCTCGTCGATCCGCACCGAGAAGGCGCCACAGACCGCCGAAATGTCCTGATCGAAGCGTTTCGACAGCTTGTAGACCCGCAGCCGGTCGTCCTGCCGGGGGATGGTGACGGCTTCGACGAACTCGCCCGGGTAGCGGTCCTGCTTGCCGTATTCGAGGAAGAAGTTCTCGAGCGCCATCTCGCGCCGCGTGTCGCGGTAGCGCAGGTGCAGCCGCGCGCCCAGCGCGATCAGCGGCGGCGGGTTGTCCCCGATCGGCGAGCCGTTGGCAATGTTGCCGCCGATGGTCGCCGCCGCCCGCACCTGCGCCGAGCCGTAGCGGCGCAGCATCTCGGCGTAGCTCGGGAAATGCTCGCGCATCAGGTCCAGCACCCGGTCCATGGTGACACCGGCGCCGATGCGGATCTCGTCCCCGGTGACCTCGATCTCCTGCAGGTCGCGGCAGCGGTTGAGGAAGATCACCTCGGGCAGCTCGCGCAGCTGCTTGGTGACCCAGAGCCCCACGTCCGTGGCCCCCGCGACCAGCGTCGCCGAGGGGTGCCGGGCGGCCAGCTCGGCCAGCTCGTCGGCGGTCTCGGGCGCATGCGCCGTCATGTCGGTCGAGGACAGCTTGCCCGCCACATCCGGCAGCGCGCCCTCGTCGATCCACGCGGGCACCGGCTCGGAGGCTGCGGCTTCGGCGGCGCGCACGATGGGCGCGTAGCCGGTGCAGCGGCAGAGGTTGCCCGCCAGCGCATCGTCATAGCCGCTGTCGCCGGTGGTGTGGGCCTTGGCCATCGAGACCACGAAGCCCGGCGTGCAGAAGCCGCATTGCGAGCCGTGGTGTTCCACCATCGCCTGCTGCACCGGGTGCAGGCTGCCGTCGGGCCCGGCGATGCCTTCGACCGTGCGCAGCGCCTTTCCGTGCAGCTGCGGCAGGAAGAGGATGCAGGCGTTGACCGCGCGCACGCCCTGCCCGTCGGTCACCATGACGGTGCAGGCGCCGCAGTCCCCCTCGTTGCAGCCTTCCTTGGTGCCGGTCAGCCCGCGCTCTTCGCGCAGCCAGTCGAGCGCGGTCCGCGTCGGCGACACCCCGCGCAGATCCACTCTTTCCCCGTTCAGAAGAAAGGAGATGTCCATGTGTAATGACCCGCCGCCTTACCCTTGTCCGGTTCTTGCGCGCCCCCGATGCGGCGTAGAAGGCGCGCGGACTTTCCCTGTTTCCTGCCAAGGCTAGGGGTGTGCTCGACGGCTTTGCAAGAGGAAAATGCCTATCGGAGAGGCACACGCCCGGTTTCCGGTCGCGAAGCAGGCAGAGCCGATAGGCGCCGCCCAGAACGGCCTATCGGGCGGCGTCCGCTTCGGGCTCGGCCGCGACGAAGGCGGTGATCTCGGCAATCGCGGGCGCCATGGCGATGATGCCGTTGTGGTCACCCTCGTCGAAGATCGCCGCCTGCGCCCCGGGCCAGACCCCGGGCAGCGCCTCGACCTCGGAGACGGGCGCGGCGTAGTCGTCGCGGGCATGGACCACGAGGCAGGCCTCGCGCCGGTCTTCCGCCATCGGCCGCCACGGGGTCTCGAGCGCATAGGGCGCGCCCGCGCGGCTCACCTCGTGGACGAAGGCGTCGAGGCAACGGCCGCCGATGCCGTACTGAGTGCCGCCGTAGCGCACCAGCCGCGCCACCTCGAGCGGGGCCGAGACCAGCACCACCCGCGCGCAAGCGAGCCCGCCATCAAGCGCGAAGAGCAGCCCGCTGGCGCCGACGCAATGGGCGATGACCGCATCGTAGGGCCCCTGCTCCTGCGCGGCGCGGGTGATCGCCGCGACGATCCCGGCCATCGAGCAATGGCCCTGTCCCGGCTTCAGGTGGCCGGGAAGGATCAGCGCATCGACCTGGGCACCGTCCTGCCGCAGCGCGCGGATCAGGCGGGCGAACTGCCGGACGTGCCCTTCATGGCCATGGACCAGCAGCACCCGCCGCGCGACGGTCTCGCCGAACGGTGCGTGGCGCAGGATCCCGGCATCCTCGCCCAGGGCAATGAACTGCGCGATGCCGCGCGCCTCGATCCGCGCGGTGTCGACCCATGTCCCGACCGCAAGGTAGCGCCGCGCGAGCAGCCGCGCCGTAAGCCCCGGGGCCACGGTTGCCGCGCCCTGCAGGACTGCGCGACGGGCGCTCCTCAGCCACGGCACGAGGCGCGCACGCAGCGGCCCGAGCGGAGCCGGCGACTCGGCCGTTCCGGCACGCGCCTTCGCCAGCGCGAGGCGCGCGAACTGGAGATCCGGCGTTTTCATGTGCTTGGTCATAATGTCATTGGCCACGCCGGACCCGGCGGGTGGATCGGAAGGATTTTCTTGCGGCGCGCCGGGCTTCGCACCACATGGGCTCGGCAGTCCTTATGCGCCGCAAACCAGAGCAAAATTAGGGCAGGATCGGTCGGCAATTGAAATACCGCTGTTGCCGCCCGCCAGCACGTCTCAACCAAGGCGCGAACGACCCGCACCGCCGCCCCGGATCGGGGCTTCCGCCTGGACCGGGCGGCGCCTAATGTGGGCGCCATGGCCGATCCCCGATTCATCCATCTCCGCGTTCACACCGAATACTCCCTGCTCGAAGGCGCCGTCCGGCTGAAGAAGCTGCCCGGCCTCTGCGAGGCCATGGAGATGCCTGCCGTCGCCGTTACGGACACCAACAACCTCTTCGCGGCGCTGGAGTTTTCCGTGACCGCGAGCGGTGCCGGCGTGCAGCCCATCATCGGCTGCCAGGTCGACCTGCGCTATCTCAACCCCGCCCCGGGCGAGCGCCCGAAGCCGCCCGCGCCGGTGGTGCTCCTGGCACAGAACGAGCGCGGGTACGAGAACCTGATGAAGCTCAACTCGCGGCTCTACATGCGCCATGACGGCGAGTTCCCGCATGTGCTGCTGGACGAGCTCGAAACCCTTTCCGACGGGCTGATCTGCCTCTCCGGCGGCCCCGACGGGCCGGTGGGCCGGCTCCTGCGCGAGAACCACCGTGCCGCGGCGCAGGTGCTGCTGACCCGGCTGCACCAGATCTTCGGCGACCGGCTCTACGTCGAACTGCAGCGCCACCCGGGCGAGGACGGCCTGCCCGAGGCCGAGCGCCTCTCGGAGCGTGGCCACGTGGAAATGGCCTACGAGATGGGCCTGCCGCTGGTCGCCACCAACGACGTCTACTTCCCCAAGCCCTCGATGTACGAGGCCCACGACGCGATGATCTGCATCGCCGAGGGCGCCTATGTCGACCAGCAGCAGCCGCGCCGCCGGCTGACCCCGCAGCATTACCTGAAGACGCCGCAGGAAATGGCCACGCTCTTCGCCGACCTTCCCGAGGCGATCGAGAACACCGTCGAGATCGCCCGCCGCTGCGCCTTCATGGCCTATCGCCGCGACCCGATCCTGCCGAAATTCGCCGATGACGAGGTCGCCGAACTGCGCCGCATGGCCAACGAGGGCCTGCAGCGCCGGCTCGCGGTGATCCCGCATGCGGTGACCGTCGAGCAATACCAGGAGCGGCTCGATTTCGAGCTCGGCATCATCGAGGGCATGGGCTTCCCCGGCTACTTCTTGATCGTGGCCGACTTCATCCAATGGGCCAAGGACCACGACATCCCCGTCGGCCCGGGCCGGGGCTCGGGTGCAGGCTCGCTGGTGGCCTACGCGCTCACCATCACCGACCTCGACCCGCTGCGCTATTCGCTGCTGTTCGAACGCTTCCTGAACCCCGAACGGGTCTCGATGCCCGACTTCGACATCGACTTCTGCATGGACCGCCGCGAAGAGGTGATCCGCTACGTTCAGGAGAAATACGGCCACGACAAGGTGGCGCAGATCATCACCTTCGGCGCGCTGCTGTCGAAGATGGCGGTGCGCGACGTCGGCCGGGTGCTGCAGATGCCCTACGGCCAGGTCGACCGCCTGTCCAAGATGATCCCGGTCGAGGGCGTGAAGCCGGTCTCGATCGAGAAGGCGCTGCAGGACGAACCGCGCCTGCGCGAGGAAGCCCGGAACGAGGAGGTCGTCGACCGCCTGCTCACCTACGGCCAGCAGATCGAGGGGCTGCTGCGCTCGGCCGGCACCCACGCCGCGGGCGTGGTGATCGCCGACCGCCCCACCGACGAGCTGGTGCCGCTCTATCAGGATCCGCGCTCCGAGATGCCGGCGACCCAGTTCAACATGAAATGGGTGGAACAGGCCGGCCTCGTGAAGTTCGACTTCCTCGGCCTGAAGACGCTGACAGTCATCCAGAACGCGGTGAACCTGATCCTCAAGGGCGGCCGCCCGATCCACATCGCCGCCGACGGCACCCAGCTCTACGAGCCGGCCGAGGGCGGCGAGAACCAGATGAACCTCATCCCGCTGGATGACGAACGGACCTACAGGCTCTACGCCGACGCCAGGACGGTCGCGGTGTTCCAGGTGGAAAGCTCGGGCATGATGGATGCGCTCAAGCGCATGAAGCCCACCTGCATCGAGGACATCGTCGCGCTCGTGGCGCTCTACCGCCCCGGCCCGATGGAGAACATCCCGGTCTATTGCGAGGTCAAGAACGGCCTGCGCGAGATCACCTCGGTGCACCCCTCCATCGACCACATCCTTGCCGAGACGCAGGGCATCATCGTCTACCAGGAACAGGTGATGCAGATCGCGCAGGTCATGGCGGGCTACTCGCTGGGCGGCGCCGACCTGCTGCGCCGCGCCATGGGCAAGAAGATCAAGGAGGCGATGGACGCCGAGCGTCCCAAGTTCGAGAAGGGTGCCGCCGAGAACGGCGTCGACAAGAAGAAGGCCACCGAGGTCTTCGACCTTCTCGAGAAATTCGCCAACTACGGCTTCAACAAGTCCCACGCCGCCGCCTACGCGGTGGTGAGCTACCAGACCGCCTGGCTCAAGGCGAACCACCCGGTGGAGTTCATGGCAGGCGTCATGAACTGCGATATCCACCTGACCGACAAGCTCGCCACCTATTTCTACGAGGCCAAGAAGGGGCTGAAGCTCGACTACATCCCGCCCTGCGTGAACCGCAGCCAGGCCACCTTCGACGTGGACAAGGGCAAGCTGGTCTACGCGCTCGGCGCGCTCAAGAACGTCGGCCTCGACGCGATGCGGCTGGTGGTCGAGGGACGGCGCTCGGTGCCCGAGGATCCGAAGAGCCCCGACAAGCCCTTCGTCAACGTCTTCGATTTCGCCCGCCGGGTGGACCTCAAGCGCGTCGGCAAGCGGCCGCTCGAGATGCTGGCCCGCGCCGGATGCTTCGACCAGCTCGACCGCAACCGCCGCCGCATCTTCGAATCGCTCGACGCGCTGGTCGCCTACTCGGCCGCGGTGCACGAGCAGAAGCACTCGGCACAGGTGTCGCTCTTCGGCGAGGCCGGCGACGACCTGCCCGAGCCGCGGCTCTCGCCGGTGCCGGACTGGCTGCCCGCCGAGCGCCTGTCGGAAGAGTTCAAGGCCATCGGCTTCTACCTCTCCGGCCACCCGCTCGACGACTACATGCCCGCGCTGAAACGGCGCGACGTGATGCTGCTGGACGATGCCGAGAACAAGGCGCGCGGCGGCACCTGCCTGGTGAAGCTCGCAGGCGTGGTCGCCGGCCGGCAGGAGCGCAAGTCCGCCAAGGGCAACCGCTTCGCCTTTGCCCAGCTCTCGGACCCGTCGGGCGCCTACGAGGTGACGATCTTCTCGGACACGCTGGAGAAATCGCGCGACCTGCTCGAGACCGGCTCGAAGGTCGTGGTGACGGTCGAGGCGACGATGGAATCCGACCAGCTCAAGCTGCTCGCCCGCAGCTTCGGCCCGGTCGAGACCGTGGTCGCCGATGCCGGCGCCTCGGGGCTGCGGATCTTCATCGAGGACCCGGGCACGGTGGCGCAGGTCGCCTCGGTGCTGAGCCGCGCCGCCGAGCAGATGCCCAAGGCCGGGCGCGGCCCGGTGCGGCTGTGCCTGTCGGCGGCGGGCCTGCCGGGCGAGGTCGAGATGGACCTGCGGCAGGAATTCCCGGTGACCCCCGAGATCAAGGGCGCGGTGAAATCCCTCGACGGGGTGCTGGCGGTCGAGGACTTCTGACGCCCGCCCCCGCCCCTGCCTCAGTAATGCGGCGGG
>Ga0208328_1000414_pt1 | contig 19982 bp, 15 predicted proteins | sample DeeseametaMP2633_FD_184170 | JGI IMG/M metagenome (GOLD analysis project Ga0208328, IMG submission 184170) | Marine microbial communities from the Deep Atlantic Ocean - MP2633 (SPAdes) | ecosystem: Environmental > Aquatic > Marine > Unclassified | place: Northeast of Antigua and Barbuda, North... | reverse complement strand
GGGAGCTGGGTGGACATTCCCAGTAAGCGACAAGACGCAAGGCGACCTCAGCCACGCCCAGTTCCCCCGGGCCGCTTCAGTCTTACGGAAGGCGACCTGATCCTCGGCGCGGGTGGGAAGTCCGCGATCGGGACGCTGGTCGAGAGATCGACCAGGTTCGTGATCTTGCTGCACCTGCCCGGCCGTCACGACGCCGAGTCGGTGGCTGAGGCCATGATCCGGGAGATGGGCAGCCTGCCTGCGCATCTACGGCGCTCCATCACCTGGGACCGCGGTACCGAGTTGGCTGCCTACCGCCGTATCCAGGTCGCCCTCGAGGCGCCGATCTACTTCTGCGACCCCCACTCGCCCTGGCAGCGCGGAACCAACGAGAACACCAACCGGCTCCTGCGCCACTGGTTCGAGAAGGGCAGCGACCTCTCGAGCTACACCCAGGCCGACCTACGCACCATCGCCGACACACTCAACCAGCGCCCCCGACCCACCCTCGACCTCGAGACACCCGCCGTACGACTCAACAGGCTCCTCACCGAGGCCGCCTGACCCCACCCCGTTGCTTAGACCGGTTGACCTCAAGCGCGCTGAGGGTGAAATGGAATGCGGAGTACCCGGATTTCAGCCCAGCAACCGCTCGACGGCGGCGCCGATGCGCTCGTCGGTGGCGGTGAAGGCGACGCGGACGTGCCGGGCGCCGGCGGAGCCGTAGAAGGAGCCGGGGGCGACGAGGATGCCGCGGTCGGCGAGCCAGGAGACGGTCTCCCAGCAGTCCTCGTCGCGGCTGCTCCACAGGTAGAGCGAGGCCTCGGAGTGGTCGACCCGGAAGCCTGCCGACTCCAGCGCGGCCCGCAGGGCGGTACGCCGGGCGGCGTAGCGCGCGTGCTGCTCGTCGGCGTGCGCGTCGTCGTCGAGCGCGGCGGCCATCGCGTGCTGCATGGGGCCGGGGACGATCAGCCCGAGGTTCTTGCGGACCGCGAGCAGCTCACCGACCAGGTCGGCGTCGCCGGCCACGAAGGCGCAGCGGTAGCCGGCGAGGTTGGACCGCTTGGACAGCGAGTGCAGCGCGAGGATGCCCTCGGTCGAGCCGCCGTTGATCGAGGGGTGCAGCACCGAGACCGGCTCGGCCTCCCACGCGCACTCGAGGTAGCACTCGTCGGAGACCAGCACCGTGCCACGCTCGCGGCACCACTCCACGACCTTGCGCAGGTGGTCGGGCGGCAGCACCCGGCCGGTCGGGTTGGAGGGGCTGTTGAGCCACAGCAGCGCCGGCGCGGTCGGCCCGAGCGAGACCAGTGAGTCGGTGGCGACCGGGGTGGCCCCCGCCAGCGCCGCGCCCACCTCGTACGTCGGGTAGGCCAGCTCCGGGAACACGACCGTGTCCCCGGGCCCGACACCCAGGTGCTGGGCCAGGGTCGCGACGAGCTCCTTGGAGCCGATCGAGGGGATGACCTGGTCGAGCCCCAGACCGGTCACGCCGTGGCGGCGCTCGAGCCAGTCCAGGCAGGCCTGTCGGACCCGCTCGATGCCGATGGTGACCGGGTAGCCCGGGGAGTCGGCGTGCTCACGCAGCGCCGCCCGGGCCACCTCCGGTGTCGGGTCGACCGGCGTGCCGACCGAGAGGTCGACGAGCCCGTCGGGGTGGGCGGAGGCGGTCGCCCTGTGCGCGGCCAGGCTGTCCCAGGGGAAGTCGGGCAGGCGCGCTGAGACGCGCCGGCCCGGCGTACGGAGGACCAACGGGTCGCTCAGTGGTCCTGGTTCTGCGGGGGCAGCGCGGCGACCATCGGGTGGTCGTGGTCGATCTCGCCCATCTTCGCGGCGCCACCGGGCGAGCCGAGGTCGTCGAAGAAGTGCACGTTGGCGTCGTAGTACTCCTTGTTCTCCTCCGGGACGTCGTCCTCGTAGAAGATCGCCTCGACCGGGCAGACGGGCTCGCAGGCACCGCAGTCCACGCACTCGTCGGGGTGGATGTAGAGCATCCGCTTGCCCTCGTAGATGCAGTCGACGGGGCACTCGTCCACGCAGGCGCGGTCCTTGACGTCCACGCACGGCTGGGAGATGACGTAGGTCACCGGATTCCTCCTGGAGGGCTGGGCTTGGCCTGGTCGATCACGCGGCCGTCCGCCGGCCGGTCAACACCGTTGGCAGCCTAGTATCCCGGCGTGCACGACAGCGAGGAAGCCCACCCTTTGGAGCCCCGCATGTCGCCGCAGGCCGCCAGTCTCGGACCGCACGTCGTCGGTGAGCGGGTCGTGGTGCGCCGCCTGCTGCGCGGCGAGACCGGCCCCACGGGCGGCCCGGCGTTCACCGACCTGCTCGGCACCTGCCTCTCCTGGGCCGACGGCGTCTGCGTGGTCGCACCCGAGGCCGGCGAGCCGGTGCGGATCGCGCTCGTCGACATCGTCTCCGGCAAGCCGGTGCCGCCGCGCCCCTCGGTGCGCCAGCGGGTGCCCACGCGCGAGGCCGAGCTGCGTGGGCTGCGGATGTTCCCCGGCACCCTCACCGAGCCGCTCGGCGAGTGGCTGCTGCGCACCGACCCCGCCCCGGTCGGCCGGCTCTACAAGCGCGCCAACTCCTGCCTGGCCATCGGCGACCCCGGCGTCCCCATCGAGCAGGCCGCCACCCACCTCCTCGAGTGGTACGCCGCCCGCGGCCGTGACCCGCTGGCGCAGGTCGACGCGGGGTCGGTCAGCGAGGCTGGTCTGCTGGCCGCCGGGTGGGCGCCGCTGGAGCACGGGGAGGCCGAGCTGCGCCTGGGGTCGGTGTCCCGCACCCGACGGGGGCTGGGTCCGGCCACGGGCAGGGCCGTCGTGGCGCCGGAGTCCGGCGAGGACCGGGTCGTCGTCGTCGTACCCGGCGAGGGCGAGCCGCTGGCCGTGGGGCGTGCCGTCCTCGACGGCGACTGGCTGGGCCTGCACGAGCTGCGGGTGCGCCTGGAGCACCGCCGCCGCGGGCTGGCCCGCGACGTGGTCTCGACGCTGCTGGAGTGGGGCGCCGAGCGGGGCGCGCTCACCGCGTGGCTGCACGTGGAGAGCGACAACCACGGGGCCCGGGCGTTCTACGACGCGCTCGGGCTGGGGGTGCACCACACGGTGCGCTACCTGTCCCCCACGGGGACCTTCCGCGGCACCCCCTGAGGTGGCTCAGCCGCCCTCGCCGTCCTCGCCCTCCTGGGGCGGCTTGCCGCAGCGCACGGTGTCGCTGGGGGTGTAGACGGTGTGGAACTTCTCGGTGCGCACGACCTTCTCCTTGCCGGGCCGCCGGAAGTCGCGGAAGACGTCGATCTGGAAGCCCGAGGAGCCGGTGTAGGCGTAGCAGTCGCCGGTCTGCAGGTAGCGGACCTCGGGCTCGGTGTAGGCGTAGCGGTTGCTGGCCCGGGCCTCGATGTCCCACACCTTCGTGGAGTACAGCGAGACGGTCACCGAGCCCTGCGAGGACGGGGTGCTGGGGCGGATGTAGGACTGCACGAAGACCCCGTGCTCGGTGTTGTTGCGGAACCGCAGGTCCAGCGCGCCCCACGCGACGGTCGCCTCGCGACCGACCGGGTAGCGGTCGATGTAGAAGGAGTGCGGCTTGTGCTCGACGTCCTCGAGCCCGGCGAAGAACATCGCGTTGAACAGCGTCGTCGCCAGTTGCGAGACGCCGCCGCCGAGGTCCTCGCGCAGGATGCCGTTGGAGATGATGAAGCCCTCGGTGAAGCCGTTCTCGCGGGTGCGCTCGCCGACGATGTCGTTCATCGAGAACGTCTCGCCGGGCAGCAGCAGCGTGCCGTTGGCGAGCTCGGCGGCGCGGCCGATGTTGGTGTTGCGGTACTCCGCGTGGGGGTAGTAGGTCGTGAAGGTCGAGACCTGCTCCTTGATCCCGAGCTGCCGCACGTCCTTGGTGGTGACCTCGGGCTCCTCGACGGTGGCGTCGACCTCGCCGCGACGCTCCCCCTCCGGCTGCGTCAGGAGGTCGATGAACAGGGTGTAGACGTCGGCGTCCGCGAAGCTCACGCCGGGCTTGGCGGGGACGACCCTGGGCTCGCCGTCGACGATGCGCACGGTCGCGTCGACCGGCTCGCCCTGGACGGTCGCCTCGTCCACGAGGTCCATCACCACGTCGATGTCGGTGGCCAGCGTGAGCACCCCGCCGTCGGCGTCGAGGCTCAGGGCCTTCGCGTAGTCGCTGGGCCGCAGCTTCACCGGGGTGTCACCGAAGACCAGCGTCACCGGACCGGACAGCGCGGGGTTGGCGTAGTCCTCCACGGCCTGCTCGACGTCGGCGTCGGTGATGTCCGGCTCGACCTCGGCCAGCTCCAGCTCCGCGCTCGGCTCCTCCGACAGGTACGCCGCCACGAGGGCCTCTCGCACCGCCTCGTCGTCCAGCACCCGACCGGTCGTGGCCTTCGTGGTCCGGACGGTGGACCCGGTGAAGGAGACCGTCCCGTCGACCGGTGCGGTGCCGAGCTCGCCGTTCAGGCGCTGCACGGTCGCCTGCATGCGCTGCTCGTCGACCGTGACGACCGGCGCGACCTCGTCGCCGCCGGTCCAGTAGTCCCAGAGCCGGCCGGGCGCCCAGGAGTCGCCGGCCCCGGCGGCCTCGACCGTCGCGTTCAGCGCAGGCTCGAGCCCGGCCTCGGAGGGGGCGACCGTCGTGCGCTCGCCGTCGACGGTGACGGTGATCGGCGCGTCGACCCGGTCCTGCCAGGCGCGGGACAGCGTCTGCTTCGCCTCGGCCGGCGTCTGCCCGCCGACGGCGACCCCGCCGACGGTCGTCCCGCGCGGCACCCGGTCGCTCGCGAACGCCCCGGCAGCGGCGTACCCGCCCCCGAGGAGGAGGGCCACCGTCGCCACGGCCACGACGACGGCCCTGCCGCCGAGGGCTTCGCGTCCGGAGTCCTTTGCCATGGGGCGAGTCTAGGAAGGCGGCGGTGGCGCGTCGTGCACGGGCTGCGGTGCGGGGCGTCCGGCGGGCAGCAGCCCGCCCAGGCCGATGCCCAGCCACAGCGCCGCCTGGCAGGCCAGCAGCAGGCTCGCGGTGCCCGCCAGGACGACGTCGCCCTCCCCCTGCGGCCACGACAGCGCCAGCGGCACGGCGGCGAAGCCGACGGCCCACCAGATCCGCCCGGGGGGCGGGGTCGCGGCGGTGACGGCGGCGCCGGCGAGGAACGCCACGGTGAGCCAGAGGAAGGACTGGTGCAGCGCGGCCCCGGCCAGCCCGACGACGAGACCGAGCAGCAGCAGCCCCGCCCGCGTCACAGCCCCGCGAAGAGGTCGGTCTCGAGGCCGTCCTCGCCGAGGGGGCCGAGGGCGCCCTTGGCGAGGCGGTAGTACTCCACGCCCCAGGCGGTGTCGCCGACGTTGTTGGAGAGCGCGAAGAACGGCCCGTCCAGCTGGATCTGCGTGGGGTAGGCCTTCATCGCCGCCATCTTGCGGTCGACGAAGGCGGTGGCGTCGACGGCGCAGGAGAGGTGCTCGTCGGCGGTGACGAAGTGCGGCATCGGGCCGTCGGGGTCCATGCCCTCGAAGAACGTCTGCTCGCCGGCGTCGCGCAGCTTGCGCAGCCCCTCGCGCATCTTCGACTCCGACATGGCGTTCCAGTAGATCTTGGCGATGTCCCACGCCTCGCCGAGCTCGGGCCGGTAGGACGGCACGGCGGCCAGGTGCGCGGCGTACGTCGCGACGCGGTGGGCCTGGATGTGGTCGGGGTGTCCGTAGCCGCCGAACTGGTCGTAGGTCGCCATCACCTGCGGGCGGACCTCGCGGATGATCTGCACCAGCTCGTCGGCCGCGACGGTGAGGTCGGCGTTGGCGAAGGCGCGGTCGTCGGTCTCGTCGGCGGCGATGGCGTGGCCGGCCTCGTGCCACTTCATCCCGGAGTCGCGGAAGCGGCCGAAGCCGCCGAGCCAGCGGTGGTCGGTGACGCCGAGGGCGGCCATGGCGTCCTCGATCTCGGTACGCCGGTGCTCGCCGAGGCCGTCCTCCTGGTCGGCGGCGAGGTGGGCCAGGTCGGGGACGAGGATCTCGCCCATCTCCCCCGCGGTGCAGGTGACGCAGGTGACCTGGCGGCCCTCGGCGACGTACTTGGCCATGGTGGCGCCGTTGCCGATGGTCTCGTCGTCGGGGTGGGCGTGCACGAGCAGGAGGCGCTGGGTCGCGTCAGGCATCGGTCCTCTTGATCCTTCGGGGCGCGGTGGGGAGGTCGAGCGGAGAACCCGCCCGGGGCGCGGGTTGTTCCTGCTCCTCGTCGAGCCACCCGTCGTGCTCGTCGACGAGGACCTCGGCGATCAGGGCCGGGGCGTCGGTCAGCACGGCCCAGGGGTGGTCCTCGTCGTCGTCCTCGCCCTGGAGCCGCTCGCGGACCACCTCGGCGTCGAAGCCGTCCGCTCGCAGCCGTTGCTCCACGGCAAGGGCGTCGTCCTCGTCGAAGACGATGATGCGGCGGGTCCCGCTGCCGCCCCCGGCGAGGCTCGCGGCGTGCTCGAGGGCGAAGCGCAGCTCGGGGAGGAAGGGCCGGTCGGGCTCGAGCCAGTCGATGGTGTCGAGCTCGTCGGGTGCGAGCCAGCGGACCTCGTCGTGCTCGGTGGGGGTCGGCTCGCCTCTCGTCAGGCGTGCGAGGGCGGCGCGCAGCTCGTGGGTCTCGCCGATGGGCGTGCTGCCCTCGAGCCAGGCGGTCACCTCGATGTCGCAGCCGAGCTCCTCGGCGATCTCGCGCTCCAGCGCGGCGGTGGGCGGCTCGCCCGGCTCGCACTTGCCGCCCGGGAGCTCCCAGCGCCCCGCGGCCTCCGGCGGCGCCGTACGCCGGGCTGCCAGCACGCGTCCGCCGCGCACGATGGCGGCTGCCACGACGACCTTCCTCACGGGGCACGACCCTATCCGGCGTCATCGTGGAGGATTCGGTGCACGGGGTGCACCGAATCCTCCGCGACCTCCGGCGTCGGGACACGGCACCCCGGACCGCAGGGTCGGGGCCGGCCCGTCCAGCCCCTCGTCCGCAGCAGGGTGGCCAGGCGCGCCGCGGTCTCGCAGGCGTCGCGCGTCACCTGACGACTGCGCAAGCGGACCGTCGCCCAGCCGGCCGAGGCCTGATCGAGGTCCCGACGGCCGTCCCTGTTCTCCGCGTCCCACCCCTCGTGAGCGGCGCGGCCGTCGATCTCCACCGCGACCCGCTGGGGCACGTAGGAGGCGTCCGCGTACTCGGTGCGACCCGCGAGCCGACGACGCCGCTGCCACCTGGCGGCCGGGAGCCCGTGGGCCCGCTCGACGTCGCGGAGGTAGCGGCGCTCCAGCACCGAGTGGGTGCCGCGCTCCACGTCGTCGAGCACCTCGAGGACCAGCCGCCGGCGCCGCAGCCTCGGGAGCGTCCCGATCGCCCCACGGATGCGTGGGACGGTGGTGCTGCGACTGCCCACGGCCCCGGTCAGCAGCCGGACCACCTCGTCCTCGTCGACGGCGTGGTCGATGGCCAGCAGCACGTCGTGCTCCGGGAGCACCCGCGGCGGGCTCGCCGACCAGCGGACCCGCTGGTCGAGCCCGCGGACCCGGTGCAGCCGCACTCCCGGGGGTGGGCTGACGCGACGGGAGGAGTCGACCGCGACGTGCACGACCGGGCCGGGGGCGTCGAGCAGGCAGAGAGCTGCGTGGGGTCCGCAGGCGAGCACCGCGGCCCACTGACGCTGCCGCTCGGTGAGCGGGCCGGTGTGGTCGACCAGGACGCCCCGGTGGACGGGGGCGAGCAGCCGGCGGCGTACCCAGCGCTGGAGGTCGTGGCGCTGCGCGCCTGAGGCCTCGAGCTGGCGGCGTGCCACGACACCGTCCTGCCGCGCGAGGTCGTCGCGCAGGAGCCGGGTGAGTGCGTCGTCGTCCACGGTGGGCTCCTACCCGCCGACGCTGTGCTCGAGAAGCGTGCCCTCCCCGCCTGTGGACAACGTCGGTGGGACGAGGGTCGCGGAGGATTCGGTGTACCCGGTGCACCGAATCCTCCGCGGTCACCCGCCTGTCGCGGCGCATGCGGCAGGCTGGACCGGTGACCTCTCGGGCCCCCGCAGCCACTCCCCTGGTGGGCGTGCCGTTCTGGCCGGCGGCGGCCTTCGTGCTCGTGTGGTCGTCGGGGTACGTCGCGGGGCCGGCCGGGGTCGAGGTCGTCTCGCCGTTCTGGGTGCTGGTGCTGCGGTTCGCGGTGGCGGCGCTGATGCTCTACCCCCTGGCGCGCCTGACCCGCGGTGCGCTGCGGATCTCGCGCGAGGACCTCGTGCGGGTCGCGGCGTCGGGGCTGGTGATGAACGGGCTGCTGTTCGGGACGATGTACGCCGCGTTCGAGCTCGGGCTGCAGGCCACCCTCGGCGCGCTGCTGCACTCGCTGTCGCCGGTGCTCACCGCGGTGCTGGCGGGGTTGCTGCTCGGTGAGCGGCTGACCCGGCTGCAGGTGGTCGGGTTCGTGGTCGGCGTGGCGGGGGTCGTGGTGGTGCTCGGGCCCGACATCGACCGGGCCGGTGGCGTCGCCGGGCTGCTGCTGGGCGTCGCCTCCCTGGCGTGCCTGTCGCTGGGGACGCTCGGGCAGCGGTGGATCGGCACCCGCACGGACCCGATCTGGTCGGCGACGCTGCAGTGCGCGGTGTGCGTGCCGCCGCTGGTCGTGCTCGCGCTGGCCGTCGAGGGGGCGCCCAGCGTGGGCTCGCCGGTCGACGCGACGGTCGCGGTGCTGTGGCTGGCGGGCGTGAACTCGGTGCTCGGGCTGCTGCTGCTCGGGCTGCTGGTGCGCCGCGGCGGTGCCGGGGCGAGCGCCAGCGTGTTCTTCCTGATGCCGCCGGTGACGGCCGTGCTGGCATGGGTGCTGCTCGACGAGCGGCTCACCGGGCTGGCCGTGCTGGGGCTGGCACTCTCGACGGTCGGGGTCGCGGTCGCGACGAGGCGGCGGTCGTGAGCTCACTGCTCGACGTGCCACTCCCCCGGCGGATGCACCGGCTCCCCGTCGTACGGCTGGTGCACGGGCGTGCGGCCGAGCGAGCCTGGTCGTGGGACCTGCGCGACCAGTGGACCCGCGAGTGGTGGCCCCAGGGCATCACCTGGGCCGGGGAGCGGCTGCTGGTGTCGTGGTACTCCCGCCGCGACGGCGGCTCACGCATCTCCGTCGTCGACCTGGTCGCCCGCTGCTACGCCCACGTGCCGCTGCTGACGCCCGACGGCGAGCCGTTGCGGGTGCACGCCGGCGGCCTGGCGTGGGACGACGGCTGGCTGTACGTCGCCGCCACCGCCCGCGGCTTCTGGACCCTCCACGTCGACGACCTCGCGTTCACTGCCGGTCGAGCAGCGAGGAGCACCAGCGACGAGCGTCGTCGAGACCCCGCAACCTGGCCCGCCCGCCGGCTCCACCGCCCGACACTCCCGGGATCGGACGACCCGTTCCGCTGGTCCTTCATGGACCTCGCGCCCCCAGGGTGGTCGAGCAGCGAGGAGCGCAAGCGACGATCGGGCGTCGAGACCACGACAGCAAGCCCGAGACCCCTCCTGGCCGGTGAGTACGGCCGGGGCGGCAAGTCCACGCGTCTGGCCCGGCTGGAGATGAGCAATGGTCAGCCGGTGGGCGACCTCCACGCCCTCGGCGAGGGCCCGGCCGGCATGCAGGGCGTCACGACGTACGCCGACGCACTGCTCGTCTCGACCTCGGCGGGCCCCTGGCGCAGGGGCAGCCTGCACTTGGCCGGAGGTCCTAGTACCGAGCTGAGTGAGACGGACGTTGACCAAGGCGCACCCGGGACCCTCCCCGAGCTCGCAGGCAGAGCAGGGAGGCCCGCCGACGAGCTGGCCTCGGGACCGTTCCGCAGAGCGGCACCCATCGGGGTCGAGGACCTCACCAGGGACGACCTGGGCCGTCTCTGGACGGTCGGCGAGCACCCCGGTCGGCGCGCGGTCCTGCGTCTGCACGGCTAGTCACCGCGAGCGGTCAACTGCAAGTTGACTGAAATAGCCACCGGGGCCGCACACATCGTGTGCGGCCCCGGTGACCTAGCCGAAGAGACCCCGTGCCCTAAGGTGGCACAGGCGGTCCGGACCTTTCTCGAGCAGCGGCAACAGAGAAAGGCCCGGACCGCGTCTGTGTCTCCGGCTCTATGAGCTGGAGCTGGGAGTCAGATGCCCTCCCGGAGAGTGTCCCCGGGGCTCACGCCCCGGGGACCTCCCGTGTCGGTGCGCTCAGAGCGGACCGATCCCGGAGGGATCGATCAGTTCTGCGCCTCGTCGAGGTCGGCCTGGGCCTGAGCCAGGGCCTCCTCAGCAGCCTCGACCTGGTCCTCGCGGAGGTCGACCACCGTCTGCTCACCGTCGACATCGGCCTGGGCAATGACAACCGCCTGGCGGGCGTCACGCAGCTGCGACTTGACCTTGCGGATCTTCTTGCGAGTGGTCTTGGCCTTCTGCTTGTTGCCCTTGGCCTTGGCCTTGTTCAGCTTCTCGCGCAGGTTCTGCTTGCGCTCCTGCAGGCGGTCCACCTCGGACTGGGCGATGGCCAACTTGGCCTGTGCCACATCCAGGTCGGCCTGAGCCTCGGCCAGGTCAGCCTGAGCCTCGGCCAGCGCGGCCTCGGCGTCAGCAACAGCCTGCTCGAGCTCCTCGATGTCGACAACGTTGACCGTCGCCGACGCGACGTCGTTCGACTCCGTCAGGCCGGGCGCCGCCACGGTCGGCGTCGTCGTGGCGTCGAGCTCGTTCGCCTTGGCACCGAACTGCGACACGTCGTCCGCGTCGATGCGGAGGGTGACAGGGTTGGACGCGCCCTGGGTGATCTCGACCGAGAACGTGATCTCACCGTTCTCGTCACTGTCACCGCTGTTGCCCTGCTCGTTGCCCGGGCCGGTGATGCGAACGTCGAAGTCGTCACCGTCGAAGCCGGAGACCGGGTTGCCGAACGCGTCGGTGACGGTGGCGGTGAAGTCGACGACGTCACCGGCCACGGCGTTCTCCGGGCCCTCGAGCTCAACGTTGCGAGCCTCAGCCGAGTTGTCCTCGGCGGCCTCGACCGTGAGGGTCGCCTCCTGGGTCTTGCCACCGGACGTGACGGTGATGTTCACCTCGCCCTCGGTGGTTCCGATGATCTCGAAGGTGTCGCCCACCGAGCCCGTCAGCGACGAGACGGCGTCGTCAAGCTCCGTGTTGCCGTCGAGGATGAGCGCGCCACCGTCAACGGTCACGGTCGCCTCGGCGCCGCTGGTGCCTCCGACGATGCGCAGCGTGCCCTTCTCGTCGTTGTCGTTGGCGATGGCGTCGGTCAGCGGAACGACGGTCGGGTCGTAGGCAGCGCCGCCAGGGGTCTGGCCATCCACCGTCAGGAGGAAGTCCGCACCCTGACCGTCGGCGGTGTACGCGATGACCGATCCGTTGTCGGTGTCCAGGACGTTGCCGCTCAGGCGACCGTCGTAGACCGTGAACAGGATGGTGTCGCTCGCGCGGTTGGTGGCGCTCGCCTTGGTGTCCTTGATGCTGAAGCTGGCCTTGCCAGCCTCGTCGGTGATGACTCGAGCCGACTCGCTACCGGCGTTAGCCCCACCCTGGAGCTGGTACGTCACGTACACACCCGGCACGGGGTTGCCGTACTGGTCCTTGACCGTGAACACGGGGGTGACAGTGCCGCCGAACGCCGAGATGTAGGTGTCCTGGTCAGCGTCAGTCGTGTTGGCGCCAACAGCCGGGGCGGCGTAGTTGACCGTGAACGGGTTCGCCAGCGCGGTGCCAGTCACCTGGAAGCTGTCACCCGACGCGATGGTCGAGGCGTCGACCGTGAAGGTGACGGAGCCCTTGCCGTCCTTGTCCAGCGTCACGGACTGCGCCTGGCTGCTCTTCCCGCCGAACGTCACGCCGGTGCCGGTCGCAGTGAGCTGGACGATCTTGCCGGCCTGGCTGGTGGCAGCCGGGTCCATGTCGTCGATCTCGAAGGTGACGGCGGCCTGGTCCGGGCGGACCTGGGCCGAGTTGCTCGGCTTGTTGAAGCCCGCGCGGTCGTCAGCGCCGGTCACCAGATTGAGCTCCTGGGCCGAGATGCTGCCGGGCGTCGCGACGGTGCCACTGACGTCCAGGTTGACGATCGTGCTCGCGAACGGCGACGCGGCACCGGCGGCCGAGAAAGCTCCGGCCTGCAGGCGGTAGAGACCGTTGACGTTGCCCTGGGCGGTGAAGGCGAACTCACCATCGGGACCCACGTCATTCAGGTCCAGCGGACCGGTGGGAGCGAAGGTCGCGGCACCGCCGGCGGGGCCGGAGAGCTGGTCGAACTCGATGACCTCGGCGCCCGTCAGCTGCGTGGTGCGACCAGCGTCGTCCTTCAGCACGACGGTGTAGTCACCGGTCGGGGTGTTCGGGGCAGATGCCTGGTAGGTCGGGTCGGCCATCAGGCTGTCAGGGGCGCCAGAGGTCTGAACCTGGACGTTGACCGCGGCCTCGCTCGCGTCGACGTCGTTCATGCCATCGTCGTCCACGTAGACAGCGAACTTCGCGGTGTCGCCTGTGGTCCGGGTGTCGACGGGGATCTGGACGGTGACCTCGTCGAAACCGTCGTTACGGCCGAACTTCGAGGAAGCCGAGGAGTCAGCGACGAAGGACACGAAGTCAACGTCACCGATCGTCTGGAGCGCGTTGCTCGCGTCGTTCGTCAGGTCCTGCGCCTTGACCTTGAGCTGCGAGTTGTTGGGGTCGCCGAGCGCGTTGTTGACCTCGGCCTCGGTCAGCCCCTTGGTCTCGAAGACGATCGTCGCGCCCAGGTCGCCGCCGTCACGGGCAGGACCGACATAGGCCACGGTCAGCACGTCGCCGTTCTCGGCGTGCGCGGAGGAAGCGATGAACGGGATACCCGCCACCGCGAGAGCGGAGACGGCCGTGGTGGCCAGGCCCCGCTTGATGCCGCTGCTGTTCATGAAGATTGAACCCTTCTGAAGGTTGTTAGGACTGGTCCGACACAGAACGGACCACCCGGCCCCGAGGCCAGGACCCAGGCGAGGTTCACTAAGGACCTGTCTGGACGGATCGCACAGTAAAGATCCTGTGAGTTGCGCTGCGGCCTTTATGTTCTTTACTTTTTGCCATGCAATAACTGTGGCCGAGGTCACTCGTTACTGTCCCTCCCCCACCCCACGGCGACTCGGGTCGACCTAGGAGCAGCAGTTGAGCGCTGATGAGCCACGCAGCGGTTCACCACGGACCGCCGGCGTGCCCAAGCCACGGCGCGGGCGACCGCCCCGGATGCCGGACGACGTGACCCCGATGGCCGAGGGGTACTACGACCCCTGGGCCCGGACGGCCTGGCTACTGGTCACCGCGCGTTCACTCGGCTTCGACCCGGCGTACGCCGACCGCGCGACCTTCGTCGACGCGCTCGTGGACTCCGGTGTCAACGCCGACGCCAGCCGGGTCAGCCGGTGGGAGTCCGGTCAGCACGCCGTGTCCTTCCGCGCGCTGCGCGGCTACGAGAACGTGCTCGGTCTCCCCGAGGGCGCCCTGGTCGCCGCCAGCCGCCAGCTCGTGCGCGACGCCGAGACCTCGGCCAAGCCCCCGGAGAAGATCTCCTTCGCCGGCCTGGATCACCTCTCCCCCGACACGATGGTCTCCGACCTCGTCGACCGGGCCACCGACAAGGACGACCACCTCACCGGGGGCGACTGGCTGCGGCTCGCCACCGAGCTCGAGCGCTTCGAGCTGGTCCTGCTCTCCAACCGCACCTGGTCCCTGGTGTGCGAGCGGCTGCTCCACGAGCTGGCCCGCACCAGCGGCGTCGACCAGCTGCGCCGCTTCGAGGCGCTCAGCACCCTGGTCACCCACCCCGTCGCCCAACGGCACGTCCTGCACGCGCTCGGCGTCTGGCTGACCGACCCCGACGTGCAGGTCGTCTTCCCGATGCTCACGGTCCTCCAGCAGCTCGAGGACCCCGGCGCCAGCAACCTGGTCTGCCGCCTCATGGACGCCCCCAGCGGCCAGCTCGCACGCGGCGCCATCCAGGTGGCCGCGGCCAAGCTCGCCCGCGGCCACATCGGCCGGGCGCACCTCGCGCTCATCGAGCAGCACGCCATCCGTGGCCTCGTCACGCCGACGTCCAAGCGCAGCGCGGACCTGCTCGACCTGCTGACCCACCTGCCCGACGAGTCCTTCGCCCGGGTCACCGGCAACCTCAAGGACAGCCCGCTGCGCACCCGCATCCTCCAGACCCGCGAGACCCACGACCTGGCCGTGCGCGACGTCAGCCGGAGCATCAGCCGGCAGGTCTCCACCCAGGCGCAGGCGATGACCCCCGCGGTCTACCGCTCCGAGCCCGACCAGCTGCTGGACCGTCTCGTGCGCGAGTCGCTCTTCCACGTCAGCGGCAACCGCAGGCGCCTGGCCGGCCAGGTGCTGGGCATCTCGCCGTACGCCCCCGCCGTCGCCGACTGCTTCCTCTCTCTCGCCGGCTCCGACCGCGAGCTGCTCGGCGACCGCGCCTGGGACGCGGTGTGGACCATCGGCCACGGCACCCGCCGCGACGACGTCGTGGCGCTCGTCGACACCGACCACCCCTGGACCCAGCGTCGCGCGCTGATCAGCCTGGCCCGCTCGGGTGCCGGGCTGCGCGAGGAGCACCAGGGCGTCGTACGCCGCGCGATGGACAGCGCGAACTCCGCCGTCCGCCGCGCCGCTCTCGCCGCCACCGGGCTGCAGGCCCCCCACCACCTGCCCACCCCGCTGGAGACACAGTCCAGCCCGGACGCCTCGGTCGTGCGCTGGTGGCGCAAGGTCGGGCCGGCGCTGCGCGACCTCGACGGCCGCTTCGACCTGGAGCCCCTGGCCGACTGACCCGTCGGGGGCGCCTCAGCCGGTGCGCGGCGCCAGCGCGAGCTGGCGGGACTGGGCGACCAGCCGGCCGGTGGAGTCCCAGACCTCGCAGTCCTCCTCGAACATCCCACCCGCGAAGTTCCGCGTGCGGTGCTGCACCTTCAGCCACCCCGGCGCCGGCTTGGCCCGCACGTGCGCGGTGAGCTCGAGGGTCGGGGCCCACCCGATCATGCCGAGGTCGAAGGTCACCGGCGGCAGCGCGTCGAGGACCATCAGCAGCGCGACCGGGTCGACCTCGCGTCCGTCGGCCATCCGGAACCACGCCGACAAGTGCCCCACCCCGCGCGGCTCCCCCCGCACCCACCCGGTCTGCTCGACCGGGAAGCGCATCTCGAAGCGCCGCATCATCGGCGCCAGCTCCCACACGAAGTCCGGCACGTCCTCCGGGCCCGCGCAGTCCTCGGGCGCCGGCAGCTCCGGCTCGGTGGCCGTGGTGCGGACCTCCCCCTCGACACGCCCGAGGTCGGCGTACGTCGCCAGCAGGGTCAGGCGGGTCTGGCCGTCCTGGGTCAGGTCGGCCGCGACCGTGGCCATCCGGCCACCCTCGCGTCGCACGTCGACCGCCACCTCGGCGGGGCCGGGCGTCCCGGCGGAGAGGAAGTAGGCCGACACCGCGACCGGGTCCGGCTTGGACTCCAGGTGCTGGGAGATCGCCTGACCGGCCAGGGCCATCTGGAAGCCGCCGTTGATGCCGCCCCCGACGCTCCAGCCGCCGTCGAGAGCGCCGGAGTACCGGCCCTCACCGAGGGCGGTCAGGGACAGGTGGCGGTCGAGCTCGTAGGTCACGTCGGTGAACCTACTGGGCGCGGTCACCCGACTGCGCCAGCTGGTCCAACAGCTCACCGGAGTGCCGGACACCGGTGAGCGCCGCGGGGTGCACGGTCTCCCCCACCTTCAGCACGCTGAACCGGCCGTCCGGCTCGACCACCACGAGCGACACCTCGTGCGGGCCCCGCACCCCGGCGCACCGCAGGGCACTCCACAGCACCGACTCGTCGAGCCCGAGCCGGTGCAGCTCGTGGCGCTGGACGTGCCCGGCGACCATCACGGCGACCGCGCGGTGGCGCCGACGACGCGACATCCGCTCGCTGCGGCGCACCCGGCCGGCCAGGCCCTCGACCACGAACAGCGTGCCCAGCGCCAGCAGACCGCCGCTCAACGTCGGGACCTGCCCGAGGATCGAGCGACCGACGATGGCGCCGAGGACCGTGACGACTGCGAGGTCCAGGCTCGAGGGCGAGGCGTAGAGTCGCTGGCCGGCCCGGCTCAGCAGGCTGGTGATCGCGGTGTAGAGGACCACCGTCGAGACGACGACCGCGAGGGCGCCGTGCGCGGGCATGCCGAGGTAATAGGCGAGCTCGTCCATGGGCTCCATCGTGCTCCCCATCGCTGGACGCTGCGCTGGAGACCGGGTCTCGGGGCTCGCTCCGCTCGCACCTCGACCGGCGATGACGTGGGGACAGGGGACGGCCCGGGCGCCGCCAGCGGCAGCGACACCCGGGCCGTCGTGGGTGGCCTATCGGCCGGTCACCGCGGCTTCTGCGTGTTGGACTTGTAGACCTCGCCACCGCTGCGGATCTTGGCGATGAAGCGGGTCTTGCGGTTGCCGTTGCGGTCGGCCTTCTTGAAGGTCATCCGACCACCGTCGGGCACCACGTCCTCGCGGATCTGGATGAGGCGCTTGTTGCCCTGCGCCTTCGTCCCGCGGATCACGAACAGCTTGATGGTCTCGCCCACGCCGTTGTCGATGTCGGCGCGCACGATGTCCTTCTTCCCACCGTTGCTGTCCGCGGCCAGGGTGATGACGATCGGCTCACCCGGGCCGTCGACCTCACCGAAGTCGACGGTGTCGTTGGCCTTGGAGTCGGCGATGACCTGGTTGCCGACGTACCCGATGGCCGAGACGCGGGCGCGCCCCTCGGTGTTGCCCGAGAAGACGTACGACGCGATGCCGTCCTCGCCGGTGGCGACCCGGTCGTCGGCCGACCCGTCGTCGTCGTTGCCCGGCCCGGTGCGGAAGAAGGCGACGTCGAACTCGATCTCCTCGCCCTCCTGGTCGGTCGCGGTGTAGGTCATGATCACCGTGTCGCCGACCTCGCGCTGCTCGTCGCCCACCTGGGCCAGCTCGAAGGTGCTGTTGGCGAAGTCGACCTCGTAGAACTGCGCGGTCGGGCCGTCGCCGGTCACCTCGTCGGTGCCGTCGGTGGTGACGATGTCCGCGTCGTCGTCGGCGTCGCCGCCGTCAGCGGCGTACACCGAGGTGTTCGCGTCCCAGGTGCCGGTCGGCGTGACCTCGTCCGCGCTATCGGAGGACAGCTCGAACTCGGGGTCGGCGTCGAAGTCGGAGGTCACGGTGTCGACCGCGTCCCCGTCCTCGTCCACGACGTCGCCGCCGTCGGCGGTGATCGCCACGTCCTCGCCCCCGACGGGGTTGCCGAACTGGTCGGTCACCTTGACGTCGTACGCCACGTCGTCGGTGACCGGCGCCTTGGGCAGCACGCCGGACTCCTGGAAGCGGTCGGCCGCCAGGTCGACCAGCACGTCGCCGCCGTTGAGCGGGTCCGCGGTGCTCCACGCGACGTCGGCGGTGTCGGTGGTGTCCCCGACCTTCGCGGTGACCGTGTCGGTCGCCTCGCCGTCGTCGTCGAACTCCTCGCTGCGCTCGATGCCGACACCGAAGGACACCTCGCCGTCGCCGTCGGTGACCAGGGTGATGGCCTGGCCCCGCTCCTGCAGGTCGCCCGCCGGCTGGCCGACGCGGCCGTCGGCCGGCCCGTTGGTGAAGAAGCTGTCGCCGTCCACCGTGAGGCGCACCGCGACGTTCGGCACCGGCTGGTCCTGGTCGTCGGTCACCGTCACCGTGCCGTACGCCGGGGCGCCGGGCTTCCCGGTGCCCTGCAGGCCCGTGATGGCGACCTCGGCACCCTCGGGCGCGGCGTCGTTGAAGAACGTCACGTCCGTGGTGGCCGACGCGTCGGCGTCGTCGGTGTCGGCCGGGCTGTTCGGGTCCTCGTAGGCGTCGGTCTCGGCGGTGACCTCACCGGTCTCGGTCCCCTGCGCCTGGCCCTGCGCGGCGGCGGGGTCGTCGAGGGTCGCGGAGAAGGAGCCGTCGGCGCCGGTCTCGACCTCGCGGGTCGCGGCGTCGTCGCCGGTCTCCTGGTCGAAGGCGGCGTCGCCGCTGCCGTCGGCGGCGTAGGTCAGCGTGATCGGGCGGCCCGGCAGTCCGGCGCCGTCCGCCAGGGCGAGCGTGCCCGCGACCGGCGCGGAGTCACCGGCGGCACCGGCGACCTCGTCGTCGTCGAAGGTGATGTCGGCCTGGCCGGCCTTGACCTGCAGCACCTGCTCGGAGTCGACGGCGCCGCCGCCGGTGACCGGGTTGGCGCGCAGACCGGCCTCGAGGGTGTAGGTGCCGCCCTCGGGGCGCGGGGTGGGCAGCGGGATGTTCGCGCTGCCGTCGACCCCGACCACGGCGGTGCCCTCGGTCTCCTGGGCGGCGGGGTCGCCGTCGAAGGCCTGGAAGGTCCAGGTGTACTCGACGGTCTGGCCGGCACCCTGGGCGAACGGGACGTCCTCGCCCTCCTGGTCCTTGACCTGGACCTGGATGTCGTCGGCGTCGTACTCGTCGTAGTCGAACGCCTCGCCGTTGGCCGAGGTGGCCTCGAGGCTGCTGGGCTCGGGGCTGTACTGCCCCACCGTCACGTCCTCGGACCGCTTGTCGCCCAGGCCGGACTCGAAGGCGTCGGAGTCGGTGGCGTTGGCGTAGTAGTAGGCCTCGGTGCCGCCGTCCTGGTCGGTGGTGACCTGGCCGTCGGCATCGGTCTGCCCGACGTAGGCGCCGCCCTCCCGACGCACCTCCGCCCCGGCGATCGGCGTGCCTGCTCCGTCGACCACGGTGATGGTGATCTCCGCGGACCCGCTGCCGGGCACGTTGGCGTTGGTCGGCTCCGCGGTGACCGTGCCGAGCTGCTGGCGGTTGATGGCGAAGGACTCGGCGTCGTCGGTCGCGCCCGCAGCCTTCACGAGCACCTGGTCGGTGCCGTTGCCGTAGTCGTAGTCGGTGATGTCGAGGACGCCGCGCCAGGTGCCGGTGGGCGAGCCCTGCGGGGTCGTCGACTCCGTGCTGTCGCCCTGACCGGCCCAGGCGTCCGCGCTCGGGTCGTAGAAGTCGAGCGACGGCGTCGCGCCGGTGGCCGAGGAGGTGCCCTCGACGACGGCGAACTGACCGCCGTCGGCGTCGTTGCTGTACGGCGCCTGGAACACGTCGAGCGCGGACCCGTCGGTCACGTTGACGGTGTCGGCGTTGTTGTCGACCGTGACGCCGGCGAGCTCGTCGGTGTCGGGCGTGGCCGGGCCGAGCCCGGTCGCGCGCAGGGTCACGTTCGCGGACCCGGCGATCGGGGTGGGGTTCCACTCGACCGCGAACGCACCGTCGTCGTTGCGCGAGGTCTGGTCGGCGATGAGCGTCCACGGGCCGCTCCCGATGCGGTACTCGAACCGCACGCCTGTGACGTTGCTGCCACCGATGGCGGTGAGCCGCTGGGTGGCGTTCTGCCCGTCCGGCTTGGCCGAGACGGTGGTGGCGACGGGCGAGACGAGGTCGACCTCGTCCGCGCCCAGGGTGGAGGTGTGCGTGACCGCGCCTGCAGGCCCGGCGAGGAGGGGGAGGCCTGCGATGGCGAGGGCGGTGACCGCCGAGCCCGCGAGGCCCTTCTTCGTGCCGCTGGTGAACATCAGCTTCCTTTCCACAGGTCGCCCAGGGGGGATCCCCCGAGCAGCCGCGACGCTAGGAAGCCCGGGCCCACCCCCGGGGACTTCTGTGACGGCGAGGTAAATTCGCGTCAATGTCCTCGGGAGGCAGCGTGCGTCGTTACCCCGCTGCGGGCGATCCGCCCCGGCCGGGTCGTCCCGCCCGCGTGCCGGAGGACCGGTCCTCCTGGGACGCGCAGGTCGTCGACGCCCCCGCCCGGACGGGCTGGCTGCACCTGGCCAACCGGGCCGTCGCCGGGCTGACCCGCGCCGAGCTGCGTCTGGGCCTGGAGGCCATGACCGACCACTCCGGTGCTGCCCTGGTCGCCGACCCCAGCCGGGTCAGCCGCTGGGAGAGCGGCCGGCAGCAGCCGCCGGTCGAGGTCACCCTCGGGTACGAGCGGCTGCTGGGCC
>Ga0208328_1000413_pt1 | contig 20024 bp, 19 predicted proteins | sample DeeseametaMP2633_FD_184170 | JGI IMG/M metagenome (GOLD analysis project Ga0208328, IMG submission 184170) | Marine microbial communities from the Deep Atlantic Ocean - MP2633 (SPAdes) | ecosystem: Environmental > Aquatic > Marine > Unclassified | place: Northeast of Antigua and Barbuda, North... | reverse complement strand
TCGTCCTCGGCCCGCGACCTTGCCTTCGTCTCGGGCGAGATCGACGCCTCGAAGGGCCTTGCCGACAAGCAGTGGCTGGCGCGCTCCAGCGCCATCGAGGGCGCGGCGGTCGACATCTTCGACCCGGCCGAGCTGTCGCTGCTCAACATCAACGTGACGCAGGCGCCCTTCGACGACATCAAGGTGCGGCAGGCGGTGGCCCATGCGGTCAACCCCGACATCTTCGTGCAGTACCGCGGGCCCGAGTTCACCCGCCCCGGCAAGTCTGTGATCCCGTCCAACAACCTCGGGTTCAGCGAGGACGTGGGGATGTACGAGTACGACCCCGAGGCCAGCAAGGCGCTGCTGGAAGAGGCGGGCTACGGCGACGGGCTGACCGTGAAGATGCTGGCGAGCCAGCTCAACAGCCTCGAGAGCAACGCGCTGCTGCTGCAGTCGCTGTTCGAGGAGGCCGGCATCACGCTCGAACTCGAGCCGGTGGAGCACGCGACCTGGCACCAGATGATCCGCCAGGACCTGAGCCCGCTGGTGCAGTACGGCGCCGCGCGCTTCCCGGTGGCGGACGTCTACCTGACGCAGTTCTTCCACTCGGGCAGCGCCATCGGCGCTCCCGGGCAGGTGACCAACTTCAGCCATTGCTCGGTCGCCGACGAGCAGATCGAGGCGGCGCGGGTCGAGACCGATCCGGTCAAGCAGCTTGCCCTCTGGAAGGAAGCGCAGGAGCTGATCGTCAAGGAGGTCTGCGCCGTGCCGATGGCCGAGGTCGCGCAGGTCTGGGTCCGCAAGGCGGCGCTCGACTGGGGCTACGAGCTCAAGGGCGCGATGTCGCTGGGCCCGGTGGTGACCGAGGCCACCCACTTCACCGAGTAACGATCCGAGGAACCCTAGGGGGCGCGCGCCCGGAGCGGCGCGTCCCTCGACCGGCGCCACGGCCAAGAGCCGGGCGCGACCCATCCGGAAGGTCCCGCAAGATGACCGAAACGACACCGCCCGCCGCGGCCCCGATGATCGTGATCGGGGCGGGGATCGTCGGCGTGATGACCGCGCTCGAACTGCAGCGGCGCGGCGAGCCGGTGCTGCTGGTCGACCGCGAGGGCCCGGCGGCTGGCTGCTCCTACGGCAACGGCGGCGCCATCGGCCCCAACACCTGCACCCCCTTCGCCATGCCCGGCATCCTGCGCAAGATCCCCAAGTGGTACCTCGACCCCGATGGCCCGGTGACGGTGAGCCCGTCCTGGGCGCTGCACTCGGTGCCGTGGATCCTGCGCTGGATCCTCGGCAGCCGCGAGGCGGCGGCCACCGCCTCGGCGCGGGGCATGCGGTTCCTGCACGCGGGCTGTCTCGACGCCTACCGCGCCGCGCTCGGCCCCGAGCTGGCGGCGGGGCTTCTGCGCGAGGACGGCTATCTCTACCTCTACGAAGGCGACCAGCAGGGCAGGGGAGAGCTTGCCGCCGCCGCCATCCGCGAGACGCTGGGTGTGCCGTCCGAGGTTCTCGACGCGGCCCGGATCCGCGAGATCGAGCCCGACCTCGCGGGCATCTTCCGGCGCGGGCTGAAGCTGCCCGGCAACGGCCACACGGTGAACCCCAAGCGGCTGGTGGACACGCTCTTCGGGATCTTCCAGCGCGGCGGCGGGCGCTTCCTGCGCAGCGAGGTGCTGGGCTTCGAGCTGCGCGACGGCCGCGTCGTTGCCCTGCGCACCGGCGACGGGCAGGTGGCGGCGGGGGGCGTGGCGCTCTGTGCGGGCATCGGCTCGGGCGGGCTTGCGGCCGAGCTTGGCGCGCGGCTGCCGCTGGTGGCCGAGCGCGGCTACCACGTGGTCTTCGGCGAAAGCGACGTGCGGCTGAACCACAAGATCATGAACGGCACCCGGGGCTTCGGTGCCACCCGCATGGAGATGGGGCTGCAGGTCACCGGCACGGTCGAACTCGACAGCCCCGGCACCGCCCCCAACTGGCGCCGCGCCGAGGCGCTGGCGCGGGGCGCGCGGCAGATGTTCCGCGCGGGCGCGCTGGGGCCGGTCAGCAGCCGCTGGATGGGCAACCGCCCGTCGCTGCCCGACAGCCTGCCGGTCATCGACCGCGCCCCGCGCGCTGCCAACGCGGTGCTGGCCTTCGGCCACAGCCACTGGGGCCTGAGCGGTGCCCCGCGCACCGGCGTTCTGGCGGCCGACCTTCTGGCGGGGCGCGAGGCGCCGCCCGAGCTGCGGCCGTTCCGCGCCAGCCGCTTCTGAGCCTGACACGACAGACCGGGGAGAGACCCATGAAGATCACCGCCATCGACATCTACCGCGGCCAGTCCGGCAAGCTGCACCCGATCCTCGTGCGGCTGCGCACCGACGCGGGCCTCGAGGGCTGGGGCGAGGCCGGGGTGGCCTATGGCCGTGGCGCCGCTGCCGCCGCCGGCATGATCCGCGATCTTGCGCCGCTGCTGCTGGGGCGCGAGGCGGGCGCCATCGAGGCCTTCCTCGCCGACTGCCACGACCACACGTTCTGGGGCAAGAACGGCGGCACCATCGTGCAGGCCGCCGTCAGCGCGCTCGAGATGGCGATGTGGGACCTGCTCGGCAAGGAGCTGGGCGTGCCGGTGTCGCGGCTGATGGGCGGGCCGGTGCGCGACGAGATGCGCTGCTACGCCAACGGCTGGTACGAGGCCTCGCAGGAGCCGGACGAGTTCGCCCGCGCCACCGAGCGCCCGCTCAAGGACGGCTACACCGCGCTGAAATTCTACCCGCTGGGGCAGATGGTGGGCCGCAACATGCGCCACGTCAGCCACCGGCAGATCACCCGCGAGGCGGCGGATCTCGCGGTGGCGCGGGTGCGGGCGGTGCGTGACGCGGTGGGGCCGGACGTGGACCTGATGCTGGATCTGTCGGGCGGGGTCATCGCCCCCGAGGCGATCCGGCTCTGCGAGCGCTTCGCCGAGTACGACATCTATTTCGTGGAGGAACCCGTGGACCCCGCCGACACCGCGGGGCTGGCCGAGGTGGCGCGCGCCGTGCCGATGCCGGTCGCCGGGGGCGAGCGGCACTACACGCGCGAGGGCTTCCGGCCGCTCTTCGAGGCGCGCGCGGTGAGCATCGTGCAGCCCGATCCGGGCAACACCGGCGGGCTGCTCGAGACCAAGAAGATCGCCGCCATGGCCGAGGCCTTCGGGATGCTCTGCGCGCCGCATGTCTGCGCCACGCCGCTGAGCACCGAGGCGGCGCTGCAGGTGGGGGCGACCCTGCCCAATTTCGCGATCATGGAGCTTTATCCCTATTTCCGCCACCACGACGGCTGGAACGCCTTCGTGGCCGACCCCGCCGAGGCGCGCGTCAGGGACGGCCACCTGCGCCCGAGCGATGCGCCGGGGCTGGGCGTCGAGATCGACGCCGCGGCGATCGCGCCGTGGTTCCTCGAAACGCTGGAGTGATGGTGCAGGGCTGACGGGGCAGGGAGGACGCCCGCCCGCTCGCCCTCAGGCCTCGAGCAGCGCCGCGAGGGCCGGGGCGCCGTGGACCACCGCCACCGCGCCTGCGGCAAGCAGCAGCTCGGCGCGGCCGTCGCGCGGGTCGCCGGGGGTGACGAAGCCGATGGCGGCGACCCCGGCTTCGCGTGCGGCTTCGATGCCGTGCGGGCTGTCGTCGATCATCACCGCCTCCTGCGCCGGCACGCCCATGCGGGCGAGGCAGTGCTCGACGAGATCCGGCGCGGGCTTGGGGCGGGCGACCATCTCGGCGGAATAGACATGCCCGCCGAACATCGCGTGCAGGGGCAGCAGCCCCAGCGAGTTCTCGAGCCGCGCGATGCGGCTGTTCGAGGCGACGCAGGCGGGTCGGTCGAGCCCGGCCACCAGCGCCTCGATCCCCGGCACCGCCTGCAGCTCGGCGCGGAAGGCGGCGAAGAGCCGGTCCTCCCAGCCCGCGAGCGCGGGTTCGGGATCGTCGAGCCCGTAGTCCTCGCGGCAGATCCGCAGTATCTCGCCGCGCGAGCCGCCGGTGAAGCGCACATGCGCCTCGTGGGCGGTGATCTCGGCCCCGGCGGCGCGCAGCGTCTCGGCCATCAGGCGCGAGGCGATGAGCTCGCTGTCGATCAGCACGCCGTCGCAGTCGAAGATCACCAGCCCCTTGGGCAGCGGCGCGGCGGTTCCGGCTTCGGGACGCGTCAGCACGTTCACGCGGGCACCCCCTTGCGCAGCGCCAGTGCCACGTCGGGTGCGTCGGTGGTGAGGTGGCCGACGCCGCGGTCGAGCCAGGCCTGCATCGTCTCTGCGTCGTTCACCGTCCAGGCGCAGAGCCGCTCGCGCGGCCAGAGCCGGCAGACCTCGTCCCAGTTGGCGGCGAGGACATCGTGGCGCAGCGCCACGATCTCGGCCAGGTCGGACACGGCGGCGGCGAAGCCCTCGAGCCCGCCCTGCCGGCCGACCCAGTCCGCATCGGCAGACACCAGGCGGCGCACCTGCGGCGCGTGCAGGCGGCAGTCGCTGAGAATGCCAAGGTCGAAGGAGGTGAGAAAGGCGCGCTGCTCGAGCCCGTGGGCGCGCAGCCGGTCGGCCACCGCCTCGGCGATGCCGGGGTAGGGGCGGTGTTGCGCGTCGAGCTTGATCTCGACATGCAGGTCGATGCCATCCGCAGGCGCCAGCACCACCAGCACCTCGTCGAGCGTCGGGATCACGTCGGCGCTGTCCTTCAGCCGGGTCGCGGCGCGGGCCTCGGGCGACAGGGCGCGGACCTCGCCCGTGCCGTGGGTGGTGCGCTCGAGCGTGGCGTCGTGGATCACCACGAGCTCGCCCGCGTCGGTCAGGTGCACGTCGAACTCCACCGCGTCGACGCCCAGCGTCACCACCTCGGCAAAGCCGGTGAGCGAGTTCTCGGCCCAGAGGTTGCGGGCGCCGCGATGGCCGGTGATCTTGGTCATGGGGTGGGGTCCTTTCAGCGGATCGTGGGGTCGAGCCTGTCGCGCAGCCAGTCGCCGACGAGGCTGATCGAGAGGGTGGTGAGCATGATGACCACCGCGGGTGCAAGCATGACCCAGGGGGCGGTGGTGAGATATTCGCGTCCGAAGCCCACCATGTTGCCGAGGCTGCTTTCGGGCGGCTGCACGCCGAGGCCCAGGAACGAGAGGCCGGATTCCATCAGGATGATCTCGGGGAAGGTGAGGGTCATCGACACGATGAGGGTCGAGGCGACGTTGGGCAGGATGTGTCGCAGGTAGACCCGCGACGGCGTGGCGCCAAGCTGCACCACCGCCGCGGCATAGCCCTGCGCGCCGGCCGAGATGGCGAGGCCGCGGGCGATGCGGGCGTAGCGTTCCCAGCCGTAGAAGCCCATGAGGCAGACCAGCAGCCACATGGACGAGCCGAAGAAGGCCAGCACCGCCAGCGACATGATGAGGAAGGGCAGGGCGGCCTGGAAATCGGCGAGCATCACCACCAGATGCTCGACCCAGCCGCGGAACTGCGCCGCGAGAAAGCCCAGTGTGGTGCCGAAGAGCGCCGAGAGGATGGTGGCGCCGAAGGCGATCACCAGCGACACGCGGATCGACTGGATCAGCCGCGAGAGCACGTCTCGGCCAAGCTCGTCGGTGCCCAGCCAGTGCCTGGGGGTGCCGGGGGGCGCGAGCCGCGCCATCAGGTCCATCTGGGTGATGTCATAGGGCCGGATCAGGTCGGCAAAGAGCGCGCAGACCGCCATGAGCCCGAGCCAGAGAAAGCCGAAGCCCACGGTGGCGGGGATCGCCGCGAGGCGCGACAGGACAGGGCGGCGGGGGCGGGTCTCGTCGAGGGCGAGGGTCATCGGGGCCTCCGGGTCAGTGGGCCGCCTGCGTGCGCAGGCGCGGGTCGAGCCAGCCGTAGAGCAGGTCGACGATCAGGTTGGACACCACCATGACGGCGGCGATCATCAGCAGGATGCACTGCACCACGGCAAGGTCGCGGTTGCTCACCGACACGATGAGCAGGCGCCCGATGCCGGGCCAGCTGAAGATGGTCTCGGTGACCACCGCGCCCGCCACCAGCGAGCCCACCATGAAGCCCACGATGGTGACGATGGGCACCGCGGCGTTGGGCAGCGCGTGGCGCGAGATCACGTGGCGCCAGCTCACGCCCTTGGCCGAGGCGGTGCGGATGTAGGGCTGGCCCATGACCTCGATCATCGCCGAGCGCGAGAAACGGGCGAGGATGCCGATGCCGCCGATCGAGATGGTGATGGTGGGCAGGATGCCGTGCCAGACGCTGCCGAAGCCCCCCGAGGGCAGCATCGAGAAGGTGACGGCGAAGATCAGCACCAGCACGAGGCCCAGCACGAAGGACGGTATGGTGAAGCCCGCGACGGCCAGCAGGATCACCCCGCGGTCGATCAGGCTGTCGCGGTGCAGCGCCGCGTAGATGCCCGCGGGGATGCCGATGCAGAGCTGCAGCAGCAGCGCTGGCACGGTCAGTTGCAGGGTCGCGGGCAGGCGCTCCATCACCAGCTCGAAGGCGGGCGAGCGGTCGCGCATCGAGATGCCGAAATCGCCCGAGACGATCTGGCCGAGATACGAGAGGTACTGTTGCGCCAGCGGCCGGTCGAGCCCCCACGCGGCGCGGAAATCGTCGATGACGTTCTGCGGCACGTCGGGCCCGAGAAGGACCTGCGCCGGGTCTCCGGACATGCGCAGCACCACGAAGGCGAAGGTCATCACCGCAAGCACGGTGACCACGGCGCGCAGGAGTCTGATGGACAGAAAGCGGATCATGGTCGCTCCTTCAGGCGGCGGTGGCGGGGGCGGCGCCCGCGACGAGGTGGCAGGCGCTGGTGCGGCCCGGGGCGGTCGCCCGCAGGCTGGGGACGGCGCCGCGGCACATGGGCTCGGCCATGGGACAGCGCGGATGGAAGGCGCAGCCCGAGGGGCGCGCGGCGGGGTTGGGCGGCTCGCCCTGCAGGATGATGCGGCTGTCGAGAGCGCGGCCGGGCACCGGCACGGAAGACACCAGCGCTTGCGTGTAAGGGTGCTGCGGGCGGGCGAAGAGCGTTTCGGCGGGGCCTTCCTCGACGATGCGGCCAAGGTACATGACCGCCACCCGGTCGCAGAGGTTGCGCACCACCTTGAGGTCGTGGCTGATGAAGACCATGGCGAGGCCGGTGGTCTCTTGCAGGTCGCGCAGCAGGTTCACCACCTGCGCCTGAATCGACACGTCGAGCGCCGAGACCGGCTCGTCGCAGACCAGGAGCGCGGGATCGGTGGCGAGCGCGCGGGCGATCACCACCCGCTGGCGCTGGCCGCCGGACAGCTCATGCGGGTAGCGCCCGGTCTGGTCGGGGCGAAGACCCACGCTGCCCATCAGCGAGGCGACGCGGTCTGCGCGCTCCTCGGGGGTGCCGATGCGGTGGATGTCGAGCGGCTCGCGGATCTGGTCGGCGATGGTGAGCCGCCGGTCGAGCGCCGAAAGCGGATCCTGGAACACCATCTGCATCCGGGCCCGGAGCGCCCGCCACGCGGGGGTGCGGCGTTCGGGCATGGGGGCCCCGTCGAAGCGGACCTCGCCGCCCTGCGCGGGATCGACGCCGAGCAGCATCCGCCCCAGCGTCGACTTGCCCGAGCCGCTCTCGCCGACGATGCCCAGCGTCTCGCCCGGGCGGACGGAGAGGCTCACGCCGTCGACGGCGCGCACCGGGGTGACCTTGCCGAAGAGACCCTCGCGGGCCTCGTAGATGCGCACAAGCTCGCGCGCTTCGAGGATCGGGGTCATTGGGAGACCCTTTCGCGTTGCGGGACGGCGGGGGCGGCGGGCACCGGGTAGGCGCAGGCCAGCAACCGGCCGTCGGTCTGCGGCAGAAGCTCGGGGCGCTCGGTCCGGCAGAAGGCCTGCGCGCGGGCACAGCGCGGCGCAAAGGCGCAACCGGCGGGCAGGGCGCGCGGATCGGGCACGGTGCCGTCGATGGGGACGAGCCGGGTGCGCGGCCCGTCCATCCGCGGGATCGCATCGAAGAGCCCTCGGGTGTAGGGATGGCGCGGCGCCTCGAAGAGCTGCGCCACCGGGCCCGCCTCGACGATGCGGCCCGCGTACATCACGCAGACCCGCTCGCAGACCTGCGCCACGGCGCCGAGGTCGTGGCTGATGAAGACGGTGGCCATGCCGGTCTCGCGCCGGAGTGTCGCCAGCAGGTCGAGGATCTGCGCCTGGATCGTGGCGTCGAGCGCGGTGGTGGGCTCGTCGGCGATCAGCAGGTCGGGCTCGCCCGCCAGCGCCATCGCGATCATCAGGCGCTGGCACTGGCCGCCGGAAAACTCGTGGGGATAGAGGTTGAAGCGGCGGCGCGGGTCGGGGATGCCGACCATGTCCATCAGCCGCAGCGCCTCGGCCTGCGCGGGCTTGCCCGAAAGCCCCCGGTGCAGGCGCAGCGCCTCGCAGATCTGGCGTCCGACCCGGATCACCGGGTTGAGCGCGCTCGACGGGTCCTGGAAGATCATCGCGATGCGCCCGCCGCGCACCTGTTCGAGCTCGGAGCGGGGCGCGTTCGAGAGCGTCCGGTGCTCGAGCACCACCGACCCGCTGACGCGGGCCTTCTCGGGTAACAGCCCCAGCGCGGCGAGCCACGTCACCGACTTGCCGCAGCCGCTTTCGCCCACGAGGCCGAGCGCCTCGCCCGGCGCGACGTCGAGGTCGATCCCGTGCAGCACCGGCACGCCGTCGAAGGCGACGCGCAGGTCGCGGATCTCGACGAGCTTGGTCATGACATCTCCTGTTGTTCGGCTGGTCGCGGTCTGTCCGGTGCCGCCCGGGGTCGGGCCGGAAACAACGGGCCGCAACGAAAATCCCCGGCGGATCGCGCGGATCCGCCGGGGGGTGCGTCAGGCGGGGCTTACCCTTGCGAGGCGTTCCAGTTCGAGGCGCGGAAATCCATCGCGAAGGCGGGGGCGGCCTTCCAGTTCAGGTCCGAGCGCATGCCGGTGAAGACGGCGTTCTGGTGCAGCACCTGATAGGCCGGGTCCTCGCGCTCGGCGATTTCGAGCATCCGGGTGATCGCCTGCTTGCGCTTGGCCTGATCGGTCGAGGTCTCCATCACGACGGACAGCTCGTTGAGCTCGGCGTTGGACCAGTCCTTCTTCTGCTGGACTTCGCCGTTGGGCCCGAACTGCACCACCATGGGGGTGATCGGGTCGTTGATGGTGTTCGAGGCCGACCAGTCGCGCACGCCCTTGATGCCCTCGGGATCGTGGATCTGGCCCCAGTTCTCCTTCATCTCGATCTGCACGTTGAGACCGACCTGCTTCCACATCTCGACCATGATCTGACCGTTCGAGACCTGGTTGGTGTAGTAGTTGTTGAGCAGGCGATAGGGGATCGGGTCGCCCTTGTAGTTGGCCTGCTTGAGCAGGTCGCGGGCGAGCTCGGGATTGAACTCGGGCGCGGCCCAGCCCTCGACGAACATGTTCGAGGCGCGGAAGCTCTCGAACTGCAGACCGGCGGGGACGTTGGTCATGCCGCCCCACAGCGCCTGCACGATGGCATCGCGGTCGATCGAATGGGTCATGGCGCGGCGCACCAGCGGATCGGCGAGGATGTCGTTCTGGGTGTTGAACACCGAGATGCGGTGGTTCCAGATGGTCGAGCTCTGGACCTCGAAACCGCTCTGGCCCTGCACGTTGCCGATCTGGTCCGGCGGCAGGTCGCAGGCGAAGTCGTACTCGCCCGAGAGCAGGCCGTTGACCCGGCTCGAGACCTCGGGGACCTCGACGAAGGTGATGCGCTCGAGCGGCGGGCGGCCTTCCCAGTGGTCGTCGAAGGCGACGAGGGTCAGCGACACGTCGGGGCGGTGCTCCTCGACCATGTAGGCGCCGGTGGTGACGGGCTTGGCGGCCCACTCGGCGTAGGAGGCGGCCTCGTCCCAGGCGCGGCGGCTGGCGATCTGGCTGCCGAAGGAATAGAGGCGGCCTTCCATCGTCACGTCCGGCGTCGCGTTGTGGAAGCGCACGGTGTACTTGTCGACGATCTCGACGCCCTCGAGCGCCGGCCACAGGCGGCGGCCGATGCCGGGCACGTTCGGCGGCAGGTCCTTGGCGGTCGCGGGCTTGTAGTCCTCGGCGAAGATGGTCTTGCCGCCGACCGGCTGGGTATCGGCGAAGACACGCTCGGGCGAGAACGAGAAGGCCACGTCCTCGGCGGTCATCTCGTCGCCGTTGTGGAACCTGACGCCCTCGCGGAGCTTCAGCTCCATGGTCCTGTCATCGAGACGTTTCCAGTCCGTGGCAAGCGAGGGGACGGGGCCCTGGGTGCCCATCCAGTCGCGGCCGATGAGGCTTTCCCAGAGGTTCGGGAAGAACACGCGCTCGCCGACGTTGGATTGCTCGTTCCACGGATCGAGCGTGTTGTTGTTGGTGATCTTCTGAACGGCGATGGTGATCGAGGGGCGGGCGCCCTGGGCGCGCAGCAGCCCGGGCATCGCGACGCTGCCGGTGCCTGCGGCGATCAGGCCAAGCGCGTGACGGCGGTTGAGTATGATCATGTCCTGTCTCCTGTCGTCCCGGTCCGATACCGGGGTGGTGATCCTGGCTCGACGGATGCAAAAGGGGGGGCGGCATCCGCGATGAAGGCCATAAAGCGATGCTTCACGACAGCTGAGCGACCGTTTGACGACGCTAATGCGACAATTGCTCAGGTGTCCGACAATTGCTCGTGTCCGTCATGAGCGCGTCATGCGGCCTGCCTAGAGCGGGGCGCGTTGCCCGCCGAACGGGCAACGGACGCATTGGATCTTCAGGACAGCCGACATGACCTCTCTCCCCCTTCTCGGAGCGGCGATGCCGCTCGACACGCTCGAGTCGCTGCGCGACTGGGTGCTCGCCGACCAGCGCGACCTCGAGCTGCAGGATTTCACCACCGCCGAGGTGCTCTGCGGCGACTGGCAGCCGCTGGCGGCCCGCGCCCGGGCGCTGCTCGACGGCTACGAGGGGCGGCTGGGGATCCACGGGCCGTTCTGGGGGCTGAGCCTTGCGAACCTCGATTTCGAGATCCGCGCCATCGTCACCAAGCGCCTGCTGCAGGGTCTCGAGGTCTGCGAGGCGCTGGGGGCCACGCAGATGGTGATCCACAGCCCCTACACCACGTGGGATTACAACAACCTCGACAATTACGCCGAGGCCCGCGACCGGGTGGTGGCGCTGGTGCACGAGACCCTCGCCCCGGCGGTGGCCCGCGCCGAGGATCTGGGCGTGACCCTCGTGATCGAGAACATCGAGGACAAGGACACCGATGCGCGCTGCCTGCTCGCCGACAGCTTCGCGAGCGACGCGGTGGCGGTCTCGGTCGACACCGGCCACGCCCATTATGCCCACGGCACCCATGGCGCCGCGCCGGTCGACTACTACATCCGCCGCGCCGGCGAGCGGCTGCGCCACGTGCACCTGCAGGATGCGGACGGATACGCCGACCGGCACTGGGGCATCGGGCTCGGCACCATCAACTGGGCCTCGGTCTTCGATGCGGTGGCGCCGCTCGACGGCCGCGCGCGGCTCATCCTCGAGCTGCGCGACAAGGCGCAGATCCTGCCCTCGGCACAGCGTCTGGCGGCCATGGGACTGGCGCGCTGACGCGGCGGCGGGCGGGCCCGTGCCCGCCCGTCACTCCGCGAGGAAGGCGAGGTAGCTCTTCCAGAGCGCCGCGACCTCGAGCGGCGCCATGTGGTCGAGATAGCGGCGCGGGTTCCAGTAGTTGAGGCTCCAGCGCGAGCGGTCGGGGACGTAATGCGCCACGTCCACCAGCAGCGACCGGTAGGGCCCCTGCTCGCGCGGCGGGGCGAAGGCTTTGTTGCGCCCGGCGTATTGCCCGAAGCCCAGTACGCCGTCGCTCGAGGCGGTGACCTGAAGCACCGGCGTGCCGGTCCGCTCGGCCCAGCGGGCCATCTCGGCGTAATCGGTGTCGGGGCTCAGCATCAGCACGTGGCCGGGCCGCACCGCGTCCGACTGCAGCACCCGGCGGACGATGTCGCAGCCGATGCTGTGGCAGATGAAATCGTAGCTGGCGGGCGGCGGCGGCAGCACCTCGGCCAGGAGTCTCGCCGCCTCGATGGCGTTTTCGGAGGCCAGCCCGTAGGGCCCGCCGCGCCCGTCCTTCCAGGCGTCGAGATAGCCCCCGATGCCGTGCCCGCCCGAGCGCCAGCCGACCCCCGCCAGCGCCACCCGCCCCGAGACCTGCTGGCGCGCGACCTGGTAGATGGTGAGATGCGGGTTCGCAAAGCCGGTCTCGACCGGATCGTAGAGCGTGCCATGCACGAGGATCAGGTGCCTTTTCCCGGTGAGCCTTTTGCGCGCCTCCGCGGCCGTGAGGGGGGCGTCGTTGGTACCGTCGGGGGTGATGCTATAGAGCCCGCCGTCGGCGATGTTGAGCGAGGCCTCGCGGTAGGCGTCGGGCACCTCCTCGGCGAATTTCCAGTCCTGCCCGTCGGCCACCGCCTCCGGATCCGGCGCGGACTGGTCTGTGCAGGCGACCAGCACCGCCGCCACCAACGCCAGCGCGGTCGCGGTGCGGCGGGGAGTGCGGGGCTCGGTCATGCGCTGACGGTCCCGGGAAGGGGGGCCGGGATCGATGGGGGCCATGCAGGGTGCTCCGGGGGCGCCGTCCGGTCGGCTGGTACCGGCATTAAACAGCAAATCGTGGCGGGCTTCGAGAGGCGGGGCATATGGTCTTGGACGGTCGTCCCCGAATTCCCGCGCTCTGACGTCCTGCGGGCATCCTGCCGCGAGTCACGGCGGGCCGGGTAGCGGATGGGGAGGGGACTCAGGGCCCCGGAAACGGAAAAAGGCGGATCGTGGATCCGCCTCGTCCGTGGCTGCGCTGTCTGTCTGCCTTGCTGGGTGGCTGCCTGGCTAAAAGCTGGGTTGCTGCCTTGCTAGGTCGATAGATGCGTCGCTGTTGAGGATTAGATACCTGCGAACCGCGGCTGCGTCAACAGAAAATCCAATAAAAACATATAGTTGACTGCAATAGTCAGGTTTTGGAATTTGACTCTTTTAGTCGGAATATGAGTCCCGGTAAATTTCCCCATGGGCTCAGCCACTTGCCCGCTCGCCGCGCGCAACGGCGCCTGCTGCCGAGGCGCCCCGCAGGTTATGACGCGGTGAAGGTGGTCTCGATCCCCTACGCCATCACATCGCGGCCAGCCGCGCCATCGACCAGGCCGGCCACGCCATGGAGGCGCCGCGCGCCCCGGTGGGCCCGGACGTCGCCATCATGGTGGATCTCGCACGGCCGCCCGGCCCCGCTGTCGCTGGCGCGGTGGGTCCTGCGCGCACTCGAACCCGGCCGGCCGCTGTTTGCCGGGGAACCGGCGCCGCCCGAGCAGATGGAGAAATGCGCCGGGCTCATCCGGATCTTGCGGGTCACCATCGCGGCGGGCGTGCGGCTGATCGGCCGCGCCGCCTTCGAGGAAGCGATCCGCCGGCGCGCCTTCCACATCGCGCGGCCGGACATCGTGCACGTGGGCGGGCTCCGGGAGGCCAAGAAGTGCGAGAGCGCCGGTGTCGGCATCGCGCGGCACAACCCCCTCGGCCCCATCGCCGGGATCGCGGCGCCGCGTTTCGGCCTCTCCACCCCGATCCACGTCATCCGGGAAGAGATGGTGGGCGCGGTGCCGGAGTACGACGACGTGGTGAAATGGCCGATCGAGAGCAACCCACGTACGCTGGGCGCTGCCCGAGAAGCCGGGGCTCTAGGTCAACGAGGCCGAGATCGTCTGCCATCCGTTCGAGCAGGAAGTGCTTCATATCCGCAACGCGGTGCTGCCCGAAGGCGCCATCGTGGACTGGTGAACGCCATGCCGGGACGGCTTCAGGACAAGGTCGCCATCGCGACCGGCGCCGCCATCGCGCACAGCTTCGCCGCCGAGGGTGCGCAGGTCGTGTTGTCGGAGAGGAACCCCGACACCGGACAGGCGGTCGTCGACGAGACCGGCGGGCTCTTCGTGCGCACCGACGTCGCCGAGCAGACGCAGGTCGAGGCGGTGGCGACGGCCACCCTCGAGCGTTTGGGGCGCATCGAGGTGAAGTTCAACGCCGACCTTACCATCGCACGCTCGCCAACTTCGACGCCTGCTCCGGGCAGCTCTGCAACTGAGCGCGCAGCGCGTGTGGATGGTGCCGCCCGTACCCCCATCCACACGCGGCAGCGGAAGGCCGGACATGACCACTCCGTTTCTACGCACGCGGGGCCTGACCACGCATTTCGGTCCCGTGAAGGCGCTCACCGACATCTCGCTCGACGTGCACGGCGGTCAGGTCCTGGCCCCCGTGGGCGAGAACGGGGCGGGGAATTCCACCATGATGCGCCCTCTCAAAGGGGGCCTTCGCGCCCACCCTTGGCGGCATCAAGATCGAAGGCCGGCCGGTCAGCTTCGGCCAGCCGCGCAAGGCCCATGCGGCGGGTATCCGGGTGATCCACCAGCAGCCCGAGATCGTGCCCGACTTGACCGCGGCCGAGAACATCTTCACCGGCGACCTGCCGCGGACGGGACGTTTCTTTCTCGACTGGTCGAAGCTCTACGCCGACGCCGAGGCGCTGCTGAAGACCTTTGGCATGGCGGGCGATCTGCGGCCGCGCCAGCTGTGCGCCGGGCTCGGACCCGCGCAGCGCCAGATGATCGAGATCATGCGGGCGGATGATCGCCTTCGACAAGCCGATCTCGTCGCTCCCTGACGAAGACAGCCTTCGGCTCCTTGCGCTGATCCGACGACTGGACGCCGGGGGCGTAGCGGTGATCTACATCTCGCACCGGCTGGCCGAGATCACCGGGCTTGCCGACCGGGTGGCGGCGCTGCGCGATGGCACGCTGGTCGAAGACCTGCCCGCCGAGGGCATCACCGAGGCGCAGATCACCCGGCTCATGGTCGGGCGGCCGCTGTCGAACATGTTCCCGGCCCGCGATCCCGCCACCGGCGAGGTGGTGCTCGAGGTCGCAGGCATGACCACCGAGCACGTCACCGACGTGTCGCTGCGCCTGCGGGCGGGCGAGGTGCTGGGCACCGGCGGGCTGATCGGGGCCGGGCGGTCCGAGCTGGCCAAGGGCATCTTCGGCTTCCACCGTCGCAGCGCCGGGCGGATGGTGATCGACGGCGTCGAGCTGCCCCCGGGCGACACCGCCGCCGCCATTGCCGCGGGCATCGGCTTCGCGCCGGAGGACCGCAAGGAGGAGGCGCTGCTGCTGATGCAGACCATCCTCGAGAACGCGGTGCTCTGCGTGCCGCAAAAGGTCTCGAGCCGCGGCTTCTTCAGCCGCGCGAAGGCGCTCGGGCTGATCACCGGCATCTCGAGGCAGATGCGCCTCAAGGCGTCGTCGCTCGATGCGCCGGTGACTTCGCTCTCGGGCGGCTACCAGCAGGAGGTCGTGCTGACCCGCTGGCTGGCCTCGGATCTCAAGGTGCTGATCCTCGACGAGCCGACGCGCGGCATGGACGTGGGCGCGCGGTCCGGGATCTGCGACCTGATCCGCAGCCTCAACGACACAGGTGGGCTGGGCGTCATCGTCATCTCGTCGGAACTGCCCGAGCTGCTCGGGCTCTCCGACCGGGTGCTGGTCATGGCCGAGGGCCGGATCCGCGCCGAATTCGACCGCAGCGAAGCCAGCGAGGAAACCGTCATGGCCGCGGCGATCCCACTGGGGCAGGGCACTGCCGCGGCAGAACTCGAAGGAGCGGGCCAAGGACCGATCAGGCAGCAAACGCCGGGCGCGGAGGTTTCAGCCTGCACCGTGTCATCGAACGTATCCATCAGCCTGCTGGTGGCGCTCGCGGGCCTGCTCGTCATCTTAGGCGTGCTGCGCGGCGATGTGTTCTTCCGGGCGCGCAACCTGCTCAGCATCGGCATGGGCGTCGCGATCCTCGGGGTGCTCAACAACGGCATGATCCTGACCGCCGTGCCGACCTTCTGCCAGATGCTGGCAAAAGGGACGCCTCTTATCCTCGCCGTTTTCCTGGCGGAAGACCGACTGAACAGGAGCTGAGGTGGGCATGGCAGAGGCAAGGCAGAAAGGGCAGAGCGGGGCGCGCGAGATCGTCACCTCCACGCTGGCGCGGACGATCCTTTCGGGCGAGACCGCGCCTGGCGACCGGCTGGCCACCGAGGCGGCGCTGCAGGAGAGCATGGAGGTCAGCCGAGGTACTCGAGGCGATCCGGATGCGCGAGGGCGAGACCGCGCGCCGCGGCACGAGGCCGGCCCGTCATGAGCGTCGAGGTGCTGTGCCACACCGGCGACCTGCTGGGCGAGGGGCCAGTCTGGCTCGGGCCCGAGGGCGTCTTCGCCTGGGTCGACATCGGCCGGCGCGGCCCGCTCTTGCACGCGCCCGAGGCCGGTCTGCCCGACACCGCTTCAACGACGGCGGTACAGATCCCACCGGGCGCTTCCTTGCGGGCAGAATGGACACGGCGGGCAGCGGCCAGAGCGGCAGCCTGGCGCCACGGGCGCGCTGCGCCATCTGCGCGGCGGCATCGCCACCGCCAACACCATCGCCTTCAGCCCCGAGGGTACCAGCTTTTACACCACGGAGCCCGCCGCAGGCACGCTCATGCTGGTCGACTACGACCCGGAGACCGGCACCCTAGGCGCGCCACAGACGCGGTTCCGCCCCGATGACGATCTGCCCGGCGGGCGGCCGGAGCGTGCCGCTCCTCGCGCCGGGCGATGGTCCGGCCCGGGTTGACGGCATCTGCCGCCTGAAGTCGCCCTTCGGCCCCCGTCAGGGGCGGGCCGCGGCGCCCGAGGCCAGCATCGCGGCGATGCGCTCGTCGCTGAACCCCGCCTCGCGCAGCACCTCCTCGGTGTGCTCGCCAAGCCCTGGCGGCGGGCGGTCGACGGAAGGGGTGCCCCCGGACATCAGGAAGGGCGCGACCGGCACGGTGAAGCCCTGCGCGTGGCCTTCCGGCGGGGGCATCTGATGCAGCACCCCGCGGGAGCCCAGCTGCGGATCGGCCAGCGCCTCGTCGAGCCCGCGCACCCGGCCCGCGGGGACACGATGGTCGCGCAGGAAATCCTCCCACTCGGTGGCGGTGCGGGTCGCGAGGATCTCGGACAGGAGTGCCGCCTCGCGGTCGCGATCGTCGAACCGGGCGTTGTTGTCGGTCTTGACCATGTCGGGCCGCCCCAGCGCCTCCCACAGGCGCTTCTGCTGGCGCAGGTTCGCGGCGCCCAGCATGAGCTGGCCCTCGGCGCAGTCATAGGTCCCGAGCCCGGCCACGGCAAAGCGGTTGCCCTCGGGGCGCGGCGCGCGGCCGGTGCGGCTGTGGGCGGTGACGTGGGTCGCCATCAGCATCAAGGTGGCGTCGAACATGGCAAGGTCCACGTGCTGACCGACCCCGGTGCGCTCGCGCTGCAAGAGCGCCGCGGAGATCGCGAAGGCGGTCATGTAGCCGGTCGAGTAGTCCACCACCGGCGCGCCTGACCTGAGCGGCCCGCTCTCGGGCGTGCCGGTGGCGGCCATCAGGCCCGAGATCGCCTGGAACACGTTGTCATAGCCGGTCTCTTCGCGCCGCGGGCCGGTGTGCCCGAAGGCCGAGACCGAGCAGTAGACCAGCCGCGGATTGATCGCCGCGACCTCGTCGTAGCCGAGCCCCAGCGCCTCGAGCGCGCCGGGGCGGAAGTTCTGCACGAAGACGTCGGCGTCCCGGAGCAGCGCCAGCAGCGCGGCGCGGCCGTCCTCGGTCTTGAGATCCAGCGCCAGCGAGCGCTTGCCACCGCCCTGCGCGAGGTAGGCGGTGCCCATGGCGCTGGCGTTGAGCGCCCGGTCGGGCCCCTGCAGGCGCACCTGATCGGGCTCGTCAGGGCGGTCGATCTTGATGACGTCGGCGCCCAGCAGCGCGAGCTGATACGCGGCGAAGGGCCCGGCGAGCACGTGGGTGGCGTCGATGACGCGCAGGCCGTCGAAGGCTCTGGGCATGGCTGGGCTCCTTGTCGTGGGGGGCACTACTCTCCGGGCTCGGGGCGCTCGCGTCGGGCGCCGTCGAGCCGGTGGGTCACGCGGGCGATCCAGCCGAGGTTGGGCATGATCACGAAGATCCGGGTGAGGTGCATGGCGGTGACCAGCGCCACGTCCTGCCCGAGCACGCCCGCGGTCAGCGCCATCTCGGTCACGCCGCCCGGCGCGATGCCCAGCATCACCGTCGGGAAGGGCGCGCCGAACAGCGCCGAGATCCCCCAGGCGCCCAGCACGCAGGCCCCGAGCAGCAGCGACGAGGACAGCAGCACCGAGCCGATCAGCGCGCCGCGCTGCTCCAGAAGCTCGCGGCGGAAGCTCGAACCCAGCCACGTGCCGAGCACGATCTGCGCGACGGCGAGCAGCGGGCCCGGGATCTCGTAGCTTGGCAGGCCCACGGACGAGAACAGCGCGGCCATGAACAGCGGGCCGAGGAAGAACGGGTTGGAGAAGCGCAGCAGTCGGAACAGCACCGGCCCGAGCAGCGCGCCGCCCAGCGTCACTGCGAGGCCGGGCAGGCTGTCGTGATGCAGCACGGGCGCGAGCGTCGCTGCATCGGGGGCTGCGCCGAGCTGCAGCAGGAAGGGCACCACCGTCACCACCAGCGCGATGCGCGCAGTCTGAGCCAGCACGACGGGGCCGGGGTTGACGCCCATGTGCTCGGCCAGCACCCCGGCCTCGACCGGCGAGGTGGGCGTCACCGACAGCAGCGCCGTCACCGTGCTGGTGCCGTAGACCCGGCGCTGGATCTGCGCCACGAGGATGGCGGCGACGAGGATGAAGAGGCTCACCGTCAGCAGCATCGGCGCGGTCTGCAGCAGCGAATGCAGCGCCTCGGGGGTGAAATGCGCGCCCACGAAGGTCGCGATGGTCACCTGCCCGATGGGCCGGGTGCGGGTCGGGACGGCGACGGTGACGAGGCCCGAGGCGCTCAGCGCGCCGGTGATCACCAGCGGCCCGATCATCCACGGCAGCGGCGTTCCCATGCGGCTGAACAGAAACCCCGCGAGCGCGGCGACGACGTAGAGCGTCAGGAGCGGCAGGTGTTTGCGCATGGGGTCCTCGTCACCGCGACAGGCGGTTTCTGCGGCTCTGACCATAATGAGCTATAAAAATGATTCAAGACGCGGAATGCACGGGGCTCGCAGGGGCGACCTCGGCACTGGAACGGTCCTGCGGGAGGCGTGTCGTACGCCTGAAGCCCTGCCATATCTCCGTAGTATCTCCGGCAAATCATTGATACTACGCCAGTATTCGCCTCGGCAAGAAATCTTGGCCTTCGGCGCAATGGGTATTTGACATAAAGTCATATTTACAGTTTTTATAGAGCAACGGTTTTCGATCCCGCGATGCGCGCCCTGCGGCTGCGCCGGGATACGGCCGGCAACGGGGGCCGGGAGGACGGCCGCAACGGGAGGGGAGTCGCAATGACAAGGATCGATTACACCGATCTGGTCGGAGGGCTGAGTCTGGTGCTCACGGGCGCCGCGGTCAGCTACGTCTCGATCAGCCAGTATCCGCTCGGCACGCTGCAGAGGATGGGGCCGGGGATGTTCCCCGCCATCCTCGGCGGGGTGCTGGCCGGGCTCGGGGCGCTGCTGTCGCTGCAGGCGCTGCGCCGTCCCGGCAGCCGTCCGGACATCCGCATCTTCTCGCCGCTCTTCGTGCTCGGCGGCATCGCCGCCTTTGCGCTGGTCATCGTGCCCTTCGGGCTGGTGCCGGCGATCCTCGCGATCACGGTGATCTCGTCGCTGGCCGAGCTGCGGGTGCAGCCGGTCAACCTCGCGCTGCTGACGCTGGCGCTGTGCCTGATGGCGCCGCTGGTCTTCGTCGTCGGGCTCGGGCTGCCGATCTCGCTGGTGCGGTGGCCGTTCTGATGGAGTTCCTCGCCAACATCGGTCTGGGCTTCAGCGTCGCACTCAGCCTCACCAACATCTTCTACTGCTTTCTCGGCGCCTTCCTCGGCACGCTGGTGGGGGTGATCCCCGGGCTCGGCGTGCTGGCGGCGATCTCGATGCTGTTCCCGCTGACCTTCCATCTCGAGCCCACCACGGCGCTCATCATGCTGGCGGGGATCTGGTACGGCACGACCTACGGCGGCT
>Ga0208328_1000412_pt1 | contig 20066 bp, 16 predicted proteins | sample DeeseametaMP2633_FD_184170 | JGI IMG/M metagenome (GOLD analysis project Ga0208328, IMG submission 184170) | Marine microbial communities from the Deep Atlantic Ocean - MP2633 (SPAdes) | ecosystem: Environmental > Aquatic > Marine > Unclassified | place: Northeast of Antigua and Barbuda, North... | reverse complement strand
CGTGAACTGGCACTGGATGCGGTACAGGTTTTTGTCTATACCCAAGATCAAATAAATCTGTTTGCTGTTACGATGGCGGTGTTCGATCAGATGAATCTTGATGTATTAGATGCGCGTATCATTACTGCTACCCGCGACTTTGCCTTGGATTCTTATGTGCTGCTAGATCCTAGCGGTACGCTGTTAGTCGATGAAGACAGTCAGCAAGAACTTAAACAGCGCCTGATTAATGCCTTTAAAGATCCAACAGTACTAAAGCTCACCAACAAACGTATGCCACGCCAGCTCAGGCATTTTGAAGTGGCTACGGTGATTAACTTTGAGTTTAATGAAGCGTCAGATCAGCATATCATGAGCTTAGAGACACTGGATCAACCAGGACTTTTGGCCCGAGTGGGACAGGTGTTTTTGCAGGAGCAAATTGAGGTTCATGCGGCTCGTATTACGATTCTAGGCGAGCGCGCTGAAGATATGTTTTATATTAGCGATCAAAATGACGCGCCCTTATCTGACAGTAAGCTTGAAACCCTAAAAGAGGCCTTGATAGCCAGTCTAAGCGTTCGCCCAGATCATAGCTGATTTAGTTATCGCTAATGATCCCTTATCGCTGATAAATAGGAAGGATAGCTACCTTTTATGAGTCGATTCGATGCTGACGAGCTAAAGCTTTTATGAGTTAACGCTATGACACTGTACTTCTATAAATAATATCGTCAGCGACATCATTGAGCTCATCTTCAGCCAGATCTAAGGGTAAGACATCAGCATGAGTTTGCTGCTGTAAGATGAGTCTGCCCGCATCGATTTCATGGTTGAGCAATGCATGTAAACTCACGAGCCGCAACTGGTGATGATTGTTCTCGTAGATGCGCTGTAGTGACAGCGGTGCCTCAGCATGCACATTAGGAAACAGACTATCTGAGGCAAGCACCATCATCTCATTAAAGGACTGCTCTCGCTTCAGCTGCGCTCTATGTATCTTATTTTGTAGTAGGTTAGCCAGATTACCCTTAAAGACAAACGCGGCGATAAAGACTAAAGTCTGTAAGGCGAATATCAGCACATATTGCTGGATAGACAGCGAGAAGCTGAGCGTCTTGCTTGCTAGCATAAGCACAATCGCTACGACGACATAGCTGACTAACTGCCAAAGCAGCCACATCATTAGGCTATTATCACCGAACCAAAACATCTGCCGCTCTTTGAGATCTATGAGACGTTGACGCGCTTGCCACCACTGCTGCTCACGGCTCTTTAATTGTTCACATACTTTACACGCATGTGTTGAGTCGTACGCATGCTCTACTGCTGTACTTGCGCTATTATCCAAATCCGTACCGCTCATGTTCTTACTCTCAGGTTTAGAAGCTTTGTAACTTTTAGTCATAATTATCAAGTCCTCTAAAGAGCACAATCCGTGTTGCTTGTCGCATTAGATGTTATCGGTTAAAAAAGCGTTTGCCAATCGCTCTAAATAATGAGGGTGGGCTATTTCTGCTATCGATCTTGCTATATCAGTAGCGAATAACCACGATAAGAAAAAGACAAAAAATAAGAGAGGTGCTACACTGCGTTAATGTTATTTTTCTTTATCACTTTATTATTAATTGTCTATTATAGTTACTACGTCTATGAATCACAACTTACAAGCCCTGCACCCTTATCCTTTTGCCAAAATGAGCGACCTACTCGCTAACAGCAAGCCAAATCCAAGCTACAGCGAAATCAAGCTAGGTATTGGTGAGCCAAAACATGAGCCGCCTGCCTTTGTTTTGGACGTTCTACAGCAAAACTTGGACAGTTTAAGCCGTTATCCCACTACTAATGGGACTTTTGAGCTGCGGCAAACGATAGCGCACTGGTTAGAAAAGCGCTTTTTTTTGCATCATGTCGATGCTTATAAGCAAGTACTACCCGTGATGGGTACTCGCGAGGCTATCTTTAGTTTTGTGCAAGCGGTTATCGATCATAGTGACAACTACAGTAATAATAGTGACAATCATAGCGAAGAGACGTCGCCGCCGATGGTGGTTATGCCCAATCCTTTTTATCAGATTTATGAGGGAGCGGCGCTACTGGCCGAGGCGACGCCTTATTTTGTTCCTTGTACCTTAGACAATAACTTTAAGGGTGATTATCGCTCGGTGCCGGTTGAGGTTTGGGAGCGCACTCAACTGCTATTTGTCTGTAGTCCAAACAATCCAACAGGCTCAGTGATGAGTTTGGACGATTGGGAATTTATCATGCGTTTATCTGATAAATACGGCTTTATCATTGCCAGCGACGAGTGTTATAGCGAGCTGTACTTTGACGAAGCCCCTATCGGCTTATTACAAGCGTGCACAGCGTTTGGTCGAGATGACTTTAGGCGCTGTATCGTTTTTCACTCCTTGTCCAAGCGCTCAAACTTGCCCGGTCTACGCTCAGGCTTTGTCGCAGGTGACGCAGCCCTGTTAAAGTCTTACTTGCAGTATCGCACTTATCAAGGCTGCGCTATGCCTATCCCGCATCAGCTCGCCTCTATCGCAGCTTGGCAAGATGAGAAGCATGTCGCTCATAATCGAGCGCTATATAAAGAAAAATTTGCCTTGTGGATGGCAGAGCTTGGCGATTTATTAGAGCTGCGGATGCCGGATGCTGGGTTTTACTTTTGGGTAAAAGTGCCGGAGCTATTTGCAGGCGACGATGAAGCGTTTGTAAAGGTGCTTTATGAGCAAGCAAATATCCATGCTCTAGCGGGGCGCTACTTATCCCGCGAGGTCAATGGTAAAAACCCTGGACAAGGATATGTGCGTATGGCACTGGTAGCAAGCGTTGAAGAGAGCCGCGAGGCGATTGAGCGTATTCGTCAATTACTGACTGGCGCGACTGATAGCAAATAACTAGTAAATAACTAGCAAATAACTGGCAAATAACTGGCAAATAACGTTAGCGCCAATGTGGTCACTAATCCTTAATAACCCTAATGTTATTAAGGATTATTTTATATAATGCTATAGTAATCAGACAACGACCCTATTTATTACTATAGCGGATTGATAACGCTATCACGGATGATGCCATGATCCCACTTGATTTCACCCAGCCGCCCTTTGATGTGTTGAGCTTAGCGGAACGCCAAAGTATCAGAAAACACACGCAGATACGTTATCTAGCTGCCGATGAGCGCTTAACGAGTGACGATTTGCTCTACTTTTATGTGGTGATAAAAGGTCAAATCGAGCAGACCTACGCGGACGAGTTTGTCGCGGCCTACTTTGGTAGTAATCACTCCGACCACTTTCACAGTAACGACTGGTTCGATAGCCGCCGTACCCCTAAAAAAGCAACCAACACGCGCTCGCCTTCTTCCTCTTATGACTACCGCGCCGTTGAAGATACGCTACTGCTACAAATAGACGGTACGGCTATTGATAAGATTAGCGCCCAAAACCATCTAGTGCGTCAGCTGCTCTCGGATAAATTACCCGAAAAGCTCAAGGCCCTACAGCAGCGTCAAAGCACTAAGTCGCAAAAGCTATCGCTGAGTCATAGTGGCTACACCGCCCAGCAAGAAGTACAGCAAATCATGCTGCAGCCAGTGACCGATGTGAGTTTATTACCGGTACATATCGTTGAGGCAGCTTCTAGCCTACAGCAAGCGGCACAGGTCATGACCGAAGCTAAGATGAAGCACGTGTTGGTGCGTCCACTAGCAGATAAAGCCAATAATATTAGCGACAGTCCGCTAGGGATTTTGACTGATACCGATGTTTGTAGGGCTGTCAGCGATAGACAAGACCCAGCAACTACCCCTTGCCAAGACTATGCCAGCTTCAACCTACGTACTATCAACGCTGATAGTGAGATTGGCGATGCACTACTGACTATGACTCGCTACCGTATTCATAGGCTACCCGTCCTCGATGATAGTGGCCAAGTCGCCGGTATCTTGGGGCAAAGCAATATGCTTGCCTATATTGGTCAGCACTCGCAGCTGATCAGTATTCAGATCGAGCAAGCCAAGGATTTTGCTAGTATTGATACCGCTGTCGAGCTGATTGGGCGCTATATTCGTGCTCAGCAGCAAAACGGTGTCAAGATTGGTAACGTCAGCCGCATGGTTCAGACGCTTAATGCGCAGGTATTTACTAAACTGTGGCAGCTTATCGTGCCAGAAGAGGTCTTTGACAACACGTGTGTGATCGTGATGGGCTCTGAGGGGCGCGGCGAGCAGATTATGCGTACCGATCAAGACAATGCGCTGATTATACGCGATGGCTTTAGTCATCCAAATCTCGCTGAATTCGCCGACTCTTTCAATCAGCAATTAGCGGCATTAGGCTATCCGCTGTGCGATGGTAATATTATGATGACTAACCCTATGTGGCGACAACCACTACAGGAGTTTACCGCGCAGATCAGCCGGTGGTTTCAAAATACTGATCCGATGCAGGCGATCTATCTGTCCGCGATACTCGATAGCGAATATGTTTGCGGTGATGAGACGCTATTGACTCAAGTTCGTGAGCATCTCAAAGTTGCGCATCGCCACTCTGACCCTATGTTTGTGCGGCAATTCGCGCGCGCGGCTTTGCAGTTTGGCGATGTCAATCAGTGGTGGCAGCGCCTTGCGCCTTTATTGGGTAAGACCAATGACGCCACTATCGATCTCAAAAAGTCTGGCCTGTTTCCGTTAGTGCATGGCATACGCAGTATGGCATTGGAATATGACATCCTACACGTGCCTAGTACTAGAGGTCGGCTCAGGGCACTCGTGCAAGCTGGAGTATTCAATCAAGAGCGAGCGACCACTTTAAACGAAGCATTGGAGTTCTTTATGGGTCAGCGCTTGGCAGTGGCGCTTGCGACTGATAATAAGTATGCTCGGCAAGTCGACCCTATGACCCTATCGGCGCTTGAGCGCGATGTATTAAAAGAGTGCTTATCGGTCGTGAAGAGCTTCAAAAACCAGCTACGCCAGCACTATCAGCTCGAGATCGGTTAAGACAGGCTTAAGGCAGATTGACAGCAAATTCAAGCCAAATTCAAGCCAAGATTAAACGGTTTAAGCGCTATACTGCTTATTGACTACCACTATTATTGAGAAGCAAACACTTATGAGTTGGCTTAAGCAATTATCAAACCAATGGCAAAAAAACAAGCTACAGCGTGCGCAGCTTGCCCCGATGTTTGAGCCGCCTATAAAAGATCAATGGGTGGCGATAGATTGTGAAATGACGGGTCTCAATCCTCGTAAGCATCACTTGCTCTCAGTTGCCGCCATTCATATCAATGGCGATACTATCGATACTGGTAATGGCCTACATCTAGTCTGTCGCCCGCCGGTCATGCCCGATCGCGATACTATCATCATTCATGGTCTACGGAGCGCCGATGTCGCTCAGGGTCTGAGCTATGATGAGATGCTGTCCATGCTACTGCCCTTTATCAGTAACCGTCCTATCGTTGGGTTTTGTCCGCAGCTAGACATCGCGTTTTTAAATCCCTTAATCAAGCAATATATGGGTACTACCTTGCCCAATGAAGTGCTTGATGTTAGACGCTTATACAGCCAGCGTATGGGCGAACGCGACCCGAATACGCCCAAAGCATCACAGCAACTCTCCAAAATACTCGCTCATTATAATATCCCTGAGTTTGGTAGCCATGATGCTTATAATGACGCCCTAATGACCGCTATGGCTTTTTTGCATGTGCGCTAAGAGTGCGATTTTAGTCTGTGTTTTATGCGCTTTTTGAGACTCGCGTAGCCACTCATGTTACTATAAGCCGTTTTACGATTTAAGCTCGATGCCTCATGACAATACTATCTAGATTCTCAAATCTGCTTACTATCTCTTGTGCTACTAACTCTGCTAGTCGCCATCGGCATGTCCAGCGCTCAAAGCTATTGACGGGCATTATGCTGAGTGTAATGCCGTTCACCTCACAAGCCGCGCTACCCGCTTCTATCGAGGCGGCGTTAAACAAAGCCGAGCTCAGCCCTGATACAATAAGTATCCTCATTACTCCACTCGGCGATACAACCAAGAGTCGTTTACCCGCGATTATAGAAGTCATCGATAGCGATACTAATGATAACTCTAACCATGATTCTGAGGGCAGTGCTGAGCGTAATAGCACGGATTCGACGACGGTATCCGTAGACAAAGTGGCAGCAAGCGCCAGTGATGCTCCTGTTAACGATCCTGCCGATGATAATGTTTCTGTTAATAGTAGCAAAGCTAATAGTAGCAAAGCCGCGAATGTAACCCTTGCTGTCGACAAGCAAGCCATCGAGCATCAGAATCGTCAGCTGCAAGCTTATACCGACGACCCTTACACTTATCAAAGCTTAGAGAACCCGCCGCCGGTACTGACCATCGATGAAAGCCGCAGCGTCCGCCATAGCGAGAGCAAAGATACTGGCAAACGCCAACTTACCCCCCTGATTAGCCATAATATCGATACCCCGCGTACGCCTGCCAGCACTATGAAGCTGATACCTAGCTTTGTGGCACTCGACACACTAGGCGCAGATTTTGTTTGGTTTACTCGGGTCTATCCTACCGGCCTCATCCTTGGCGATAGACTGCAAGGCGACTTGATCATTCAGGGCAGCGGCGACCCCAAAATGACCCACGCGCGCTTAGAGCAGCTCCTTTATCAAGTACAAAAAACCGGCATTCGCCACATCGATGGCGATATCATTGTCGACAGCTCAATATTTAATAACGTCAGTAAAGATCCAGCCGCTTTCGATAACGCCCCTCTGCGCCCTTATAATGCCAGTCCAGATGGTTTTTTAGTGAACTTTAATAGCCTTGCTATTAGAACGTATCCTATGGCAAATGGACAAGCAAAGCTCACTTATACCCCGCAGTTGGCCAATTACCAGTTGCCAAGTCACATAGGCACTCGTAGTGCCCGCTGCTCGCAGGCTCGTAATAGCTTAGCGCCGCGCTGGCAACAAGATAAACTCGCGCTTAATGCCAAGCTGCCAGAGAGCTGCGGTGAGCATGTCTTCTATGTAAACCACCCAGATGCCAAAGACTTTGCCGCTCGTGTCATCGCTAGTAAATGGCAGGCGCTTGGTAATACGCTTAGCGGAGAGGTACTCAGTCAAGAAAAGCCTTACGCGGCGTACCACTCAACTAGTGGTTTATCTTCTCTACCGTTATCGCCTTTACCGCTAGTCAGTTATCCTTCTTATAATTTGACGCGGCAAATATACGATATCAATCACTTCTCCAATAATGTAATGACTGAGCAAGTAGCGCTCTCCATTGGCAGTTATTATAATGCTAAGCGCCCAGATATTATTGATACAAATAACAGCGCCGCGAATAGCAGCGCTGTTAAGGGTCAGACTATAACTGACGTTAATACTACTAAACCAAACGCTACTAGCCTGTATCAATTTGGGCAAGCAACAACGACTGATTACCCGCAGGCATTAGCGCGCATCGATGACTGGTGGCAAACCAATCTGACCACTACCCCGCCGTATCTGACCAATGGTTCAGGACTATGTCGCGATTGCACGCTGACCGCCGCCAATCTCAATGAGCTACTGAGCTTTGCCTATCGCCATCCCAGCTTTGACGCTTATGTCAACTCATTAGGCATTGCCGGAGTTAGTGGCACAATTATACATCATAGCGAACGCTTGCCAGAGTCAAAGGCTATAGGCCGAGCTTGGATAAAAACCGGCACTTTAAGCAATGTCACTGCCATGGCAGGTTATGTCAAAGGACAGTCCGGACAAGACTATGCGGTAGTCGGAATCATAAATACCGACAGCGCGCTAAATCCTTATTTGGCACGCCCGGTACTCGATGCTATGCTTGATTGGACTGCCGAAAAATAGTCTTAGCTGTATCGTTCAGCTCGTAATATGTTTATATAGGCAAAGTTATGTCGCGCAAATCTGCAAACTTAAGTAAATCTAAAGCTCAGTCAGTCAAACTCACGCAGTATTTAGGGTTTTTTATGGTGGGTTATATTCTCGCCAGCGCTTTATTAATGCTGCTGCAAACGCAAATTGCGCTCAATCCGCAGTTGGTGACGTTACTCTCTATCTTAGTCGGCGCTTTTATTGCCGTGTACAAATTTATCAAACATTACAGCCGTGCGTTACGTAAAGCTGAGATGGTCAGACTAGCTATTGGCGGTACGGGCATTGTTTGGTTGCTGAACGCGCTGTACTTTTTTACTATTTGGCTATGGCTATTTGATGAGGCCAATCGGCAAGTCTTTATAGAAATGAGCCTACAGCAGCCGCTGCCATTGTTGTTCGCTCTAATCGCGATTGTGCTGCTCACCTTTGTCAGCGCTGGCATCGGTATTTGGCTGTTTAATCGGCTACTAAGCCCAAAGTAGCTTTTGATCAACCTATCAATCTCTCCACACGTCAACCTACTAGCCTGTCAACGACTGGCCGCTACGCAAAATGTGGTGAGTCAAAACAGTGCTATGAGCTGATTTTTATTAGTTTGTCTCTAAATTCTATGTAAATACAAAACTTATATCCTACTGCGCTATGACTACGCCACAAAATCCGTTAGGCTAAGCAAATTATGCACTGCGTTTAACGAACAGCGGTTTGCAATCAGTAGCTAGAAATATAAATAGAGGTGATCGTTATGGATATGCTGTTTTTTGACAATATAGAAAAGCTTTTACGTATTGTGCTGACTGCTGTGCTGGTCTACATCTTAATTGTCGTCACCACCAAAGTCTCAGGTAAGCGCTCAACCTCGCAGCTCAATAACTTTGACTGGATTGTGACGGTGATGATCGGCTCGTTGGGCGCTAGTACTATCTTGCTCAAGGAAATCCCGTTCATTGAAGGTAGTGCCTCTATTGTGACCCTATATCTATTACAGTATGCGGTGACCAAGTACGCTTCTTACTCGCCTTACTTTGGCCGTCTTATTCTCTCTGAGCCGCGTATTTTATTTTATCAAGGGGAGTTTTTGACAACGGCGATGCTTGAGGAACGGCTCACTCGGCAAGAACTTGAAAGTGCGATGCGTAAAGAAGGTATCCATAATATAAATGATGTCGAAGCTATCGTCTTAGAGTCTGAAGCTGTGCTCAGCGTCATCCCTAGAAAGCACGATGGCCCTAATGACACCGACAACACTGATCCTAGTGACACTTTAGAGCCACTCATAAGGCAGCCGTAATGCGCTGGTCATGAGAACTTCGTTATAGCTTTGTTGCTTATTCCAAAGAGTCAGCATAGAAAAGGAGGACTAATAATGATTAATCCTCCTTTTTATTTATATCTATTTGCGCCCATTATTTGATACGCTGCCAAGTCTGTGAGCGGCCAAACAAAGGCGTACCCACGTAGCCGCGCAGATCTAAGCTCTGACCATTGTCACTCAAGGTGATTTTTCCTGAGTAGACTTTGCCAGACTCCGGATCAACCAGCTTGCCATCGCTCCACTGATTATTACCGTCCGCTTTTAGACCTGTTAGAATCTGCAGCCCTTCGACTGGTTTGTTTTTTAGACTGCCGGAACATTTAGTACAGACTGCCTTTGCTTTTTGTTTATCGAGTACCTTGATGATTTTGCCGGAGACTTTGCCACCTTTTTCATTTAGCTGAATGATGGCTTTTTTTTCGCCGGTTTTGTCATCGACTGTTTGCCACTGAGTGCCATCTAGCGAGGCGGCAAACACAGAAGTAGACAGCAATGCTGCTGCAGTTAAGGTGAATGTGCTTAATATAGTACGGTTCATAAACGACTCTTTTCGTAAAAACTTTTAATTAACTCCATAAAAAAGATAACCCAGTGACAGGTTAGTGACAAAACAAACTCTTGTTTGTCGAATACTAGTTAAGCATAAAAAAAGGCAGGTAAAAGGCTTGTTTGTTACATTAACTTAAGCGTAGACTTCTTTTGTTATTTTTACTCAATTATTGGAGTGCTAACTGTCATGAAAATAAGAATACTGAGCGTCGGTAATAAGATGCCTAAATGGATACAGACCGGGTTTGATGAATACTTCAAACGTATCCAACCTATGATTAGCACAGACATTGTGGAGATTGCGGCGGCAAAACGCGCAAAAAACCCATCTTCCGCTAATCTCGCTCAGTACCGTGAGCAAGAAGGACAGGCGATACTGGCGGCGCATAACGCTTCAGGTCATGAGCAGTTATGGGTGCTTGATGTCAAAGGCAAGATGCTCTCAACTGAGAAGTTGGCAGATAAGCTTGCCGATGTAATGCCGCAAGGCATGGATGTGGCGCTCGTGATAGGCGGCGCTGATGGCGTCTCACCTGCTGTACTGGCAAAGGCTGATATGATCTGGTCATTATCCGCGCTCACGTTACCGCACCCGCTAGTGCGCGTCGTGCTGATGGAGCAGCTGTATCGCGCGATGAGTATCAATAACAATCATCCTTATCACCGCGGCAACTAGCACCAGAGCTAAGCGAAAACAGCCAAGCGGATTGAAAAACGCGAATCTGCCCTAATAAAGCTGACATGAATCAATCAAAGTCAGCTAAAGCCACAAGCCCGCTAAATCACAGCTTGCATCATGAAAGCCTGAATACCACTGCGCCTATCAGTGGTGCGGCGGCTTGGTCAGATGCGCCTATAGGCTTGACTAACGCGGCCAAACTGCCTGCTTTATTTATCTCGCATGGCGCGCCGACCTTAGCTATCGAGCAGTCAGCGACGACCAGTGCGCTTGCACGTATCGGACAAAACCTACCTAAGCCGCGCGCCATTATCATTATGTCAGCGCACTGGGTATCTACTCAGCTTGAGATTAGCAGTAACCCGCAGCCCAAGACTTGGCACGACTTTTCAGGTTTTAATCAACAGTTACACGAACTACAATACCCAGCTTTAGGACATGCCGCTCTTGCTGAGTCTTTAGCGCAGCAGCTCAGCACGCGCGGTATCAATACTGCAGCGAATCCGCTACGAGCCAGCGATCATGGCGTTTGGTCACCGCTTCGTCATCTCTATCCTAATGCCGATGTACCTGTGGTACAAATATCGCTACCACAGCATTATGACAGCATAGCATGCTATCAATTGGGCGCGCAGCTTGCTCGTCTGCGCGAGCAGCAAATTCTAATCATCGGCTCGGGCAACATTACTCATAATCTACAAGCAATGCGCTGGGAAGCTGATAGCATTGATAAGACGGCAAAGGATTTTAAGCTCTGGTTATTGCAGCAGCTCAAAACTGATATCCCTACCGCCTTAAATTGGCAGCGATATCCCAATTACAAAGATATCCATCCAAGCGATGAGCACCTATTGCCGCTGTTTTTTGCTTTAGGTGCGGGTCAACGCGTCAGTGTCGTGCATCAAAGCATGGCGCATCATAGCTTAGGAATGGATATTTACCGCTTCGATTAGCGTCTTCTTATCTACCTATTTTGCAAACGCTGGTTTAGTAAACATGCCAGCGCGTTCCATCTCTCCTGCCACACTAAATAGTGTCGTCTCATCATTCATACGCCCGATCAGCTGCATGCCAATAGGTAAGCCTTTTTTGCTCATGCCGACGGGTACAGAAACTGCAGGCAAGCCTGTGACATTACCTAATAAGGTAAAGGCCATTTTACTGAGTACCGGATGGCTAAGCTTCTCTATCATGCCAGAGCTAAAGGCATACTTGCCCATATCGATGCTTTTATTAAGCAGCTCAGCGCTGCGCATCAGCATCTCATCCATCACGCTTGGTGGCAGTACACCGTGTTTGACCGCTGGCGTCGGTACGGTCGGACACAAAATCATGTCATAGGTTTCTAATAACAATCCGGTCTGATATTGGCTATTGTGCCAGCCTTGCTTAGCGTGCGCTAAATCAACTGCAGATAGCGAGCGTCCTAGTAGCGCCATGTTTTGAGTTTGAGGTTCTAGCTTTTTGACGTGATGAGCACCATAGTGGCGCTCAATATCATCGATAGTAAAGGCGGTATGAGTACAGACGACCACCATAAAATCATGCCAAAACTGCTCTATGTTGATATTCGGCTCGGCAGGGACCACGCGATGCCCCATGTCCTCTAACTGCTTAGCCGTTTGCTCGAGTACCGCTAGTACCTCTTTATCCACTACTGTACCAGCAATCAGCGGCTGCTGATGCAGCGCAATGGTTAGCGGCTTAGGTGCGCGCATCGCCGCCTCTAAAAAGCTACCTTCGGGCGGTGCAATCACGAACGGCGCACCAACCTCGGCCCCGCTCGTGGCATCAAGCATCGCAGCACTATCACGCACACTGCGGGTAATCACGTGATCAGCAACCGCGCCTTCCCAGCCTTCTCCTACTTTAGGACCCATTGGGTTACGACCGCGGCTAGGTTTGAGACCAAACGCGCCGCACCAAGCCGCTGGGAAACGAATAGAGCCGCCGCCGTCACCCGCGCCTGCCATGGGTACGATACCACTTGCTACGGCTGCCGCGCTACCACCCGATGAGCCGCCCGAGCTATAGCCTTTTTTAAACGGATTATGAGTGGCACCATGCGCTTTGGGCTCAGTGGTAATAATCAGTCCAAACTCAGGCGTATTGGTCTTGCCAAAGGTATTGACTCCTGTGGCCTTCATACGTTTGACAATTTCACTATCATAATCTGACTGAATATTAACGCTACGGCTACCCATGGTCAAAGGCTCGCCCTCGAAGCTGTATGATAAGTCTTTGAGTAAATAAGGCACGCCTGTAAACGCACCAGACGGTAGCCCTGCTTGCGCCTGATCGTAAGCGCGCTCATCGAAACGGTGAATTATGGCATTGAGTTTGGGGTTGAGCTTGTTGGCGCGTGCAACGGCACTATCAAGCAATTCTTTGGCGCTGACTTCGCCTTTACTGACGAGATCTGCTAAGCCTAGCGCGTCATATTGGGTGTATTCTTTAAACATAAAGCATCCTTGCATAGCTCTTGGTTTTGACAATCATATCAGCAAACACTATAGCCCAGAATTAGGCGAGAACACAATGTACAATAAAAAAACGAGCCACTCTCGTGACTCGTTTTTTGCTAGATAAACCCAATCTAATTGCAGCTACATCAGCAGCTCACGCTTACCGCTTTTACCCATAGAGCTGACCAGACCGGCCTCCTCCATTGAGTCTACGATACGCGCCGCGCGGTTATAACCGATACTAAATTTGCGCTGAATGGACGAGGCGGAGACTTTGCGCGTCTCCATAATAAAGGCCACTGCTTCATCATAAAGATCGTCATCTTCGCCCGACGCGCTGCCACCAGAGCTACCACCGCCAGAGCTTGATAACTCAAAGTTACCCGCCATATTATCGATATAATCTGGAGCGCCGCGCTCACGCCAGGCATCACAGACACGGTTGACTTCCTCATCACTAACATAAGCGCCATGCACGCGGTCTGGCTCAATTTGACCTGGCCCTAAGAACAGCATATCGCCATTACCGAGCATGTCTTCAGCGCCGCCACTATCTAGTATCGTACGCGAATCGACTTTTGAGTTGACGCGTAGAGCCGCGCGTACGGGAATATTGGCTTTGATCAGACCGGTAATCACATCAACTGAAGGACGCTGAGTCGCTAGCATTAAGTGAATACCAGAAGCCCGTGATTTTTGCGCTAAGCGGGTGATCAGCTCTTCGGCTTGTTTGCCGACTTGCATAATCATATCGGCAAACTCATCGGCGACGATGACGATCATCGGTAATGTTTTAAGCTTAGGCGCTTGATCGATACTGACATTGTCATTGGGCCGCCATAAGGGATCGAGCATTGGCTTACCTGCTTTTTCAGCGGCGAGGACTTTCTTATTAAACTCATTAAGTTTACGTACCTTTAGCAGGCTCATCAGCTGATAGCGGCGCTCCATCTCTGCCACACACCAAGACAAGCTACTGGCCGCCTCTGTCATATCGGTCACTACGGGTGTCAGCAAATGGGGAATCTCATTATAATTGGCCAGCTCAAGCTGCTTAGGATCAATGAGGATCAGTCTGAGCTCATTAGGGGTGTATTTCAGTAGCATAGAGAGCAGCATAGAGTTCACCAGTACCGACTTACCAGAGCCTGTGGTACCAGCGACTAACATATGCGGCGCGCGTGCCAGATCAGTAATAATAGGCTTGCCGCCGATATCTTTACCCATCGCCATGCTAATTTGCGCGCTAGGGTCTTTATACTTATCGGTATTTAATAACTCAATCAAACGTACCATCTCGCGCTGCTTATTAGGTACCTCGATGCCGATATAAGGCTTACCCGGGATGACCTCGACCACGCGTAATGATGCCATAGATAACGAACGAGCCAAATCGCGCGCGATACCGGTGACTTTACTGGCTTTGATACCGGCAGCAAGATCAACTTCGAAGCGGGTGACGACTGGTCCTGGAATTGCTTGGACAACTTCGGCTTTGACATTGAACTCTTGCAGCTTGATCTCTAGTAGCTCTGATAATTGCTCAAGCTCGGCTTCGGTATAGCTCGGCTTGCGATCAGGATCAGGCTCATCGAGAATGGACAGCTCTGGGATTTTACTGAGACTACTGCGGTACTGAGCGGTTTGCATCGATCTTGAGCGCTTAGTGAAAGCGTCATCATCATGAATATCCGGCATGACTGGCTCATCCAAGTCCTCATTACTTGCCGGACTATTGTCTTCCGGCATCATATCAGTAATGAGATTGCTCGCATCGCCATCAGGTACCGCAAAGCTTACCGTAGGTTTTGTCACTGGTGCTGACTCTACCGGTAATTCCTCAGTCGTTTCCTGCGCTTTAGGCGCTTCTTTTGGATTGGACGGCGGCGTATTGGTTGGGGTCATATCTGCAAGCGAGGAGGCACTGGCTGCAGGCGTTGGCTCACCAGCAGGGCTAGCCATTGACGTCGCTTTCGTAGCTGCGCTTTCTGTTAACGGTGCGGTTGCAACTGTAGGTTTCGTTATAGGATTCGCAGCCACAGCTGATTCAATCGCATTATTTTCGCTAGCTGCTGTCTCACTGTTACTTTTTTCTATGTTATTTATTTCGGCGCTAGTTATTTCAGTGTCAGTGGTTTGCATGGGCTCTAACTCAGCATCAGCCTGCTGAGTAGTTGAAGCTTGAGGAGCGCTTACGGTTTGTTCAGTGGTGCTAGGTTCAGTGGTGTTAGGTTTAGCGATACTAGCTTCGACAGTGCTATGCTCAGCCAACCAAGCATCAGCTAGATCATCAACCTGAGCGGACACTGCTGGTACTGCTTTGCTGTCTAATAACTCATTAGGAGTATCAGTATTGGCTGATTCATCATGACCTTCATTATTGATTGTAGCGTTTGCTCGATGCATTTCTGCATCACTAGCATCGCTAGCAGCAGTCTCAGTTATCTCTTTTGGTTCATCAAGCGTTGTTTGCTTAGATTCTAAATGAGTCATGTGCTCGATTGGACCGCCCTGCTCTGCTTGCTCGATAGCGGCATCACGCGCGAGCAAGTCAGCTACCGTTTCGTCATCATTCCAAGCAAAGCTTGGCTCAACTTTGCGTAGCGGCGCAGTAGCGGCGCTAGTGTTTTGTTGGCGCGGATGAGCCAGCTCCTGAGCGTTCTGCGTATTCGCGGTAGCAGTAGCGGGCTGTAGATGATCGCTCGCAGCTTTATTAGTCGCCGCTTCAGCATTTGCTATCGCCTCTTTGACGCTAGCGCCCAACCCTGACTTAGCTAAAAAGTCAGTCAACACATGGCTAAAGCGGCCGCTATCTTGGGCAGCGGTGCTAGACTCTTGTTGCAGCTCAAGTGGTAGCTGTTCATAATCTGCAGCTGGCGTAGGGGCAGAGCTGCTTTGATCGATCACATCAATGCCATCATCGCGGGTCAAGGCACCGCTATCCAAAGCTTGGTCAGTATCAGAGACTGTACTAGCTGTACTGCCGATGCCAGAACCGAGCCAATGCAGATCAGTCAATTTACGATATAACGATAACCAATGAATGTTAAAAGCAAAAGTGGCCGTCACTACTACAAAAACACTCAAAAATAACAGGCTACCCCATTTCGTTAATAACAGCGCTAAGCGTGCCTGTAGCTCAAGCCCGATGATACCACCAGCGACGCCCTTGAGACCTGATGTCACCGGGTCTGCCACTTGCTGGATTAATGCTATTAATTGCGCGAATAAAGCGCTAGCGCTCAGCAGCAAAAAGACATAAGCCACCAAACGTAATATCCAAAAGGTAGGTTTGTTATTCCACCAAATCAGGATAGACTCATAAACCATAAATACCAGCAGCCACCACGCGCTATAGCCAAAAAAGCTATAAAGCAAGTCAGACAACCACGCACCTGTCGCGCCGCCCATATTATTGATGGTTGTCATATCGCTACTGATATGTGACCAGCTAGGATCATTCCCGGTATACGTCACCAAGATAATGAACAGATAGACTGCTAGCATTAGCCCAAGAATGGTAAATATCCCTTTTTTTAAATAGTCTATAACTGCTGCTGATATCACGTAGGATCTGCCTTTATCAATATATTGATACTAAATAAATGGTAACACACGATTGCTGACAATCGTGCTTAGGTGTTTTTATGCTTACTTTCTAAATTTTTAACTTTCCAGCTCACTGTCAGTAAAGCTCAATCCATATGACTTTATATTTACAAGTCGCTGTTTCTATAGCTTTTACTGCGGCTTTTACTGCTTTTGCTATCACTGCTTATGATAACAAATACCTAGCCAAAGTGGTGACTGTGTATTAAGAAAGCGGGCTTTAATTTTGAGGTGTCGTTTAGTTCTAATCATAGCGATGTTTGTTTTAGCAAACTTGCACTTTTTGCCCGCTGCCCTTATGTTATTATCACATCGCACTTTAACAAACTACTTTAGTCGCAATTTTTTATTTTTCATTTTAATAACTTATAACGCTTTATATCTATAACTAGATCATTAAACCATTAGTAAGGAATATGTTATGGCAACTGACACTACAGCGCCGCGTCACGAAAAACTCATTATCTTAGGCTCAGGCCCCGCAGGTTATGCCGCTGCTGTCTATGCTGCGCGTGCTAACCTCAAGCCGGTCATGATTACCGGTCTCGAAGTCGGTGGACAGCTGACGACCACCACTGAAGTCGACAACTGGCCAGGTGATGCTCACGATTTAACAGGTCCGGCGCTGATGGATCGCATGAAAGCGCATGCCGAACGTTTCGGTACCGAGCTGGTCTATGATCATATTAATGAAGTACAACTAACGGAGCGCCCTTTTACTTTGATTGGTAATAATGGCAGCTACACTTGCGATGCGCTCATTATCTCAACTGGTGCCTCAGCGCAGTATCTCGGCTTAGAGTCAGAAGAGAAGTTCAAAGGCTTGGGCGTATCTGCTTGTGCCACTTGTGATGGTTTCTTTTATAAAGATCAAAAAGTCGCGGTCATTGGCGGTGGTAATACGGCGGTTGAAGAAGCGCTATATCTATCCAATATTGCCTCAGAAGTGACTTTAGTGCATCGCCGCGATAGCCTACGCTCTGAGAAGATCTTGCAAGACAAGCTGTTTGAAAAAGCCAAAAATGGCAATGTCAAAATCGAGTGGAATCATACCGTTCGCGAAGTCGTTGGTGATGATATGGGCGTCAATGGCGTCGTTATCGAATCCACCGAAGATGGCACAACCAAACAGCTAGATATCCATGGTATATTCATCGCTATTGGTCATAAGCCCAACACTGACATGTTCAAAGGCCAGCTTGAGATGAATGATGGTTATATTATCGTCAATAGCGGTATCAATGGTAACGCTACCCAAACTAGTATTGAAGGCGTATATGCCGCAGGCGACGTTGCTGATCATGTTTATCGTCAAGCCATTACCTCAGCAGGAACCGGCTGTATGGCTGCTCTCGATGCTGAAAAGTACTTAGATGCTATTGGCGAAACAGTTGCTGCGGATCACACTTACGCCTCGACTTTGACGATAGATTAGACAAAGTAATCGCCAAAAGACTGAGTGAAATAAGAACCTATATGCTCAATAAGCTTAATATACACAACATGACGCCTGAGACTTTTTATAAAACCGTTAAAAGTCTTGGGCGTTATGACTTTCCCAATCCTAACGCGGTCGACCCTGATGGCTATGGCGTAGTAGCGCTAGGCGGTGATCTGGCGCCTGAGACGCTGATATCGGCGTATGCGCAAGGGCTCTTTCCTTGGTTTAATGAAGATGAGCCTATTGCTTGGTGGTGCCCGGAGCCGCGCTGTGTCATTGTGCCAAGCGACTATCAGCCCAGCAAATCGCTACGTAAGCAAGCTCGGCGCTCGCGTTGGCAGTTGACGGTCAATCAAGCGTTCGATGAAGTCATTCATGCTTGTAGTTTGCCACGTAGTAATGGACTGCCTGAGGGTGAGCACACTTGGATTCATCAGGAGATGATCGAGGCTTATACCGAGCTCCATCGCTATGGTTTCGCTCATAGCGTCGAGGTGTGGGATGAGAATGGACAGCTGATAGGTGGGCTTTATGGACTAAAGATTGGCCACATCTACTTTGGTGAGTCGATGTTTCATCGCGCCTCTAACGCCTCAAAATTAGCGTTTTGGGGTTTGATGCAGCTCTGCATTGATAGCGGCGTAGCGTTAGTCGATTGTCAGCTGCCTAATGACCATCTACTAAGCTTAGGCGCGACTACTCTTAGCCGCCATCAGTTTTTAGCGCAGCTGGAGCGTTTATTACACAAAGGCGCTATTAGCTGGCCCATTCAGCCCCATCAACCAATGCCTGTGGCCCAGCTTGATAGCTTTAATTAGCATTCAAAATTTTGGCCACTCTAAACTGTTACTAATGGCTCAAAATGGACGATATTTAATCGATAAGATTGACAAACACAAAGAGACTGCGATGCCAGATACTGCGTTTTTACTCATAGGAGCTTTGGCCAAAAGAGCCAATACCACCAAAGATACCGTGCGTCATTATGACGAGCTAGGTCTGCTGAGGTCTCGTAAGCGGCAAGCAGGTTCGCGGCTTTATACTGAGTTTCATCCTGAATGTATTGAACGTGTTGAGCTGATCAAAAGCGCGCAGGCTATCGGCTTTACCCTAACGGAGATAAAAAATAGCTTGGATGACTATTACGATGGTAATCTAAACCTTGATGAGCAACTGCTAGTCACTCAGCAAAAACTAGCACAAGTCAAAAAACAACAAGCCAATATCAACCTGATGGTGGAGATGCTAACTCAGCGTATTACTCTGCTGACGCGTATGCAAGAAGATGAGAATTATGTACCTTCTATAGAAGACTGCAAAAATAACAGCTCTAAACTGCCTTATCATCGATAACCTTATCCACTCCTATCTGCTTTATTTTTATAATTAAGCTGCATAATCAACGCATCGGTAGCAGGCTTGTGTGCCGTTTTATAATAGCCTTTGCGCTGATGGATCGTCTCAAAGCCTTGCTGCTCATACAGAGCTATCGCTGGCAAATTATCTGCCCGCACTTCTAATAATAAACTCTCAACAGTTAACGCTTGTAGCTGCTGATTTAACCTAGCGAATAGTTTTGAAGCGATACCTTGGCGCTGATAATTAGGGTGCGTGCCTATACGCAAGATTTCTGCCTGCTCGAACATCATTCGATAAAGACAGTAGCCAACGACTGCATCGCTTTGATAAACGACTAATAAATCAATGCTATCTTGCTCAAGTAAGTCTACTAGAGTCTGATAACTCCAAGCATCTTGCGGTTGTATAAGAGCTTCGATATCGGCAACAGCTTGGATAATGCTTTGGGCTTTAAATAAGTGTTTATTGAGTAACTCTATGGTTAGCACCACTCCCTCTCCTACCTTTCATCATTATTAATAAATACAACTATTAGTATAGCCGTGTAAAGACTATCTTAACTCTTATTACCACCTATAAAAAATATAGCCACCCACAAAAAAAGCCACCCTCAAAAAAGAGAGCGGCTTTTGACTTTGCTAGTACCTATTTAGATTAAGTTAAGAAAATGATAACCTAAACTTTATAGGTAAAGCTCAGCTCGTTACTAAGTATTAGTTGCTTACGCTTGCAACCACACCAGCACCTACAGTACGGCCACCTTCACG
>Ga0208328_1000410_pt1 | contig 20096 bp, 19 predicted proteins | sample DeeseametaMP2633_FD_184170 | JGI IMG/M metagenome (GOLD analysis project Ga0208328, IMG submission 184170) | Marine microbial communities from the Deep Atlantic Ocean - MP2633 (SPAdes) | ecosystem: Environmental > Aquatic > Marine > Unclassified | place: Northeast of Antigua and Barbuda, North... | reverse complement strand
GCGCCATGGCTGCGGCCCGCGGTGGGCGGCGCGCTGGTGGGGGCCATCGCGCTGGTCACGAGGAGGTGCTCTCAGCCGGGCACGGGGCGATGCATCTCAATCTCGAGACCGGCGTGGCGCTCTCGGCGCTGCTGGGGGTCTTCGCGCTCAAGGCGCTGGCCTCGGCCCTCACCATCGGCAGCGGCTTTCGCGGCGGGTTGTTCTTCGCCTCGCTGCTACTGGGCGCGTTGATCGAAAAGAGCCTGTCGATTCCGCTGGCCACGCTCGAGCCGCAGATGCTCTCGTCGAACGCGCTGGCGGTGATCGGCATGAGCGCCTTCGGCGTCGCCGTGATCGGCGGGCCGCTGGCGATGACCTTCCTCGCGCTCGAGGTGACAGGGGAGTTCCCGATCACCGTGCTGGTGCTTGCGGCCTCGATCATCTCGTCGCTGGTGGCGCGGAACGTCTTCGGCTACTCGTTTTCGACCTGCCGCTTCCACCTGCGCGGCGAAACGATCCGCAGCGCGCATGACGTCGGCTGGATCCGCAACCTGACCGTCCGGCGGCTGATGCGGAGCGACTTGCGCACCGCCCGCGAGGGCATGACCCCCAACGCCTTCCGCGAGGCGTTTCCGCTCGGCTCGACCCAGCGCGCGGTGGTGGTGAATGACGACAATCGCTACGTCGACATGGTGCACGTGGCGGAGATCCACGCCGATGCCGATGCTTCCGAGCCCCGGACCGAGCTCTCGGATTTCTTCCACCACCCCTACGACGTGCTCTTCCCCGCGATGAACGTGCGCGAGGCGGCGGCGATGTTCGAGCGCACCCGTGCCGAGGCGCTGGTGGTGGTCGACGACCGCTACGAGCGCCGGGTGCTGGGGCTGCTGAGCGAGTCCCACACCCTGCGCCGCTACAGTGAAGAACTCGAGAAGCAGCGCCGCGACACCATCGGCGCACTGGAATAGCAGAGCGGGGCCGCCGAAAGGCGTGGCCGGGCGCGCGCGCTTGCGTCACGGTCGCAACGGCGGCGCAGGCATGATAGCGCTGGACCGCCCGACGCGGTTCGGGCAGAGATCCGCACGCCGCCCGGGCCGTGGTCCCGTGGCGGGCGCTGCACCCCGGCGGGCCTGCTTGGCCCGTCCCAGTCCCGGAGGAGCCCGTAGGAGCCATGACCCAGTCCGATACCCCTGCGACCGACGCGCTCTCTGCCGAGACCCCGCGCTGCTGCGGTGGCGGCGGCCGCGTGCCCTCGGATCTCGACCACATGGCGGTGGCCGAGGCGGTGCAGCCCGCCCCCGAGGCGGTGCAGGACGAGATCCGCGCGGGTCTGCGCGAGATCCCGGGCGGGTTCTTCGACATGGGCGCGCGCAAGTCGACCTTTGCCGAGGACCTCGACAGCCCGCGCCGCAAGGTCTTCGTCTCGCCGTTCCGGATCTCGCCCTACACGGTCACCAATGCCGATTTCGCCCGCTTCGTGGAGGCGACCGGCTACCGCAGCGTCGCCGAGCGCGAGGGCTGGAGCTACGTCTTCCACCTGCTGCTCGAGACCCCCGCCGACTGGCCTGTCTCGCCTCCGGGCCTGCGCTGGTGGCGCCGGGTCGACGGCGCCTACTGGGCCCGGCCCGAGGGGCCGGGGACGGATGTGGCCGACCGGGGCGACCACCCGGTCACCCATATCGCCTGGTATGACGCGCTGGCCTATTGCCGCTGGGCGGGCGTGCGGCTTCCGCGTGAGGCCGAGTGGGAGCGGGCCGGGCGCGGCGGGCAGGCCCACCTGAAATTCCCGTGGGGCAACACGCTGGTTCCCGGCGGCGAGTTCGCGATGAACACCTGGCAGGGGCGCTTCCCCGACGAGAACAGCGCCGAGGACGGCTACGTCGGCACCGCGCCCGTGGGCTCCTACGCGCCGAACGGCTACGGGCTCTACAACATGACCGGCAACGTCTGGGAATGGGTGCAGGACTGGTTCGGACCTCGGGGTGCGCCCAAGGGCGTGCCGCGCGATCCGCGAGGCCCCGGGAGCGGCACCGCCAAGGTCCAGCGCGGCGGGTCGTTCCTCTGCCACGTCAGCTATTGCGACCGCTACCACGTGCATTCCCGCACCCGCAACGACCCCGACAGCTCGACCTCGAACAGCGGCTTCCGCATCGCCGCCGACGCTGCCTGATCGCGAGGGGGACGGGGGCGTTTGGCGTCTTTGTCACGTCCAGCGTCAGAAGCCGTTCTGTCGTGGGGAGCGTGTAACTCCTGACACATCGCTGATCCGCAGCACAGCCAGACGGGTGTGATGGGGCTATGCTAGCGGCTTCCCGAGAATCCGGCTCCGCGGCCGAGGCATTCGAGGCCGAAGGACGCGGGTGGCAGAGCACTCAGGCCTTGCGCGCCCAGGCGCCCTCCGGCACCTCGTCGAGCGCGGTGCGCCAGGCGTCGGTCCGTTCCACCGGGAGCGCCGCCAGCTGCAGCGCCGCATGTGCCAGTTGCGCCATGTGGGCGGCGCGGGCCTCGGGCGAGGTGCGGGGCACGCCATAGGCCACCTGCAGCGGCGCTACCTCGAACCCCATGTATTCCAGCGCCAGCTTGCGGATCGGCATCAGCAGCGGGTCGATGGGGCCGTAGACACCCTCCTCCGAGAACCGCTCGGGGGTGCCGCCGGTGGTGACGCTGATCATCGCGCGGCGGCCCCGGAAGAGGCCGGTCTCGAAGCGCCGCCCGTCCACGTAGGCAAAGCCGTAGCTCAGCACCCGGTCGACCCAGCCCTTCATCAGCGCCGGCGGGCCGCCCCACCAGACCGGAAACTGCAGGATCACGTTGTCGGCCTCGGCCACCCGCGCCTGCTCGCGGCGGATGTCCTCGGCGTAGGCGCCCCGGCGGGCGGCGTTGGCCTGCTCGGCCTGCACGTGGAAACGCCCGGTGTCGGCGCGTTCGGTCACGTCGTGCGGCCCCACGTCGGCGCGAAAGCCCTCGCCCGCGAGGTCCGAGACGGTGACCCGGTGCCCGGCCTGCCGCAGCGCGTCGGCGGTGCCCGCCGCGAGCGCGTGGTTGAACGAGCCCGGGTCAGGGTGGGCCACGACGATGAGGATGTTGCGTACGGTCATATCGGCCCTCAGTTCAGGAAGCTCGGGAAGAACAGCGACACCTGCGGCACCAGCGCGATCACCGCGAGCACCAGCAGGCAGATGCCCACCAGCGGCATCGCCTCGCGGATCACCTTGCCCACGGGTTCGCCCGAGATCGCCGAGGCGATGAACAGCAGGATCCCCACCGGCGGCGTCGCCATGCCGATGACCACGTTCAGCACCACCACGGTGCCGAACTGCACCGGGTCCATGCCGATCAGCGCCTGGAACTTCATCAGGATCGGCATCGTCAGGATGAGGATCGAGATCGGCTCGAGGAACATGCCCAGCACCAGCAGGAAGATGTTGAGCAGCAGCAGGATCATCCACGGGTTCTCGGTCAGCGAGAGCATGGCGTCGGCGATCAGCTGCGGCACCTGCTCCAGCGTGAAGACGAAGGAGACGATGCTGGCCATCGAGGTGATGAAGAGGATCGAGGTCGACACCAGCGCGGTGGCGATCAGCGCCTCCCAGACCCGCGACAGCGTGAGGTCGCGGTATATGAAGCCGATGATGAGGGCGTAGCCCACCGCCACGGCAGCGGCCTCGGTGGGGGTGAAGATGCCCGCCTTGATGCCGACGAGGATGATCAGCGGCAGCAAGAGCGCGGGCAGGGTGCGGCGGGTGGCGGCGAGGCGCTCGCGCCCCGTCATCCGCGGCGTGACCGGGAAGCCGTCTCGTCTGGCGCGCCAGCTCGCGTAGATCAGCAGACCCGCGGCGATGCCGATGCCCGGCATGATGCCCGCAAGGAAGAGCTGCCCGATGGAGGCGCCCGAGAGCACGCCGTAGATGATCATGGTGATCGACGGGGGGATGATCGGCCCCATCACCGAGCTCACCGCGATGAGCGCGGCGGCATAGGCGGGGGGCATGCCCTGCTTGGCCATCGACGGGATCAGGATCGAGCCGAGCGCCGAGGCCTCGGCGGTGGCGCTGCCCGAGATCCCCGCGAAGAAGCCCGAGGACAGGATCGAGACCGAGGACATGCCGCCGCGGCGGTGGCCGACCATGGCGCGGGCGAAGGTCACGATGCGCTCCGTGACGCCGCCCACGTTCATCAGCGCGCCCGCCAGCAGGAAGAGCGGGATGGTCAGCAGGACGAACTGGTCGACCCCCGCGATCATCCGCTGCGGCAGCATCAGCGCCATCATGCCGTTGCCGGAGAGGTAGAGATAGGCGGTGCCCGCGATGCCGAGCGCCAGCGCGATGGGCACGCCGGTGGCGAGGAAGCCCGCGAAAAGGAGGAAGAAGCTGCTCATGTGGTTCCGGCCGATGTCCTGTCGGCGTCAGACGCCGTGTCTTCGAGATTGTCGACGACCTGGCGGCGGAAGCTGACCGCCAGGTCTCCGAGCACGTGCAGCGCCAGCAACGCGAGGCCCACGGTCACGCTCACGTAGACCCAGCGGATCGAGAGCCCGAGAGCCTCGCCCGAAAGCGCGGTCCAGATGAAGTCGAGCGCGGGGATGGTCTGGCGGTCGAAGCGCGAGGCGAAATCCCAGCCGTACCAGGCCATGAGCCCGAGAAAGAGCACGATGGGCACCGCCATCACCGCCTTCAGCAGCCAGCGCAGGCGCGGGCTCAGCAGCGAGGGCACGAACTCCAGCGCCACGAACTCGCCCTTCGAGAAGGCCAAGCCCAGCACGAGGAAGGTCTGCCAGATCAGCAGGTAGCGGCAAAGCTCCTCGGCCCAGATCAGGCTGCCTCCCAGAATGTAGCGCCAGAACACCTGCGCCAGCATGATCGCGACGATCAGCAGCATGCTGACCCCGGCGAGGGTGCGCACGAGCCACACGTAGCCGGTGACGAAACGGGCGAGGGGCCCGGTTCTGTCCTGCATCGGTTTCATCCTTCCTGTGGGGATGTCCCGCGGCGGCGCTCAGGCTCTCGCGGGACGGCTGCGTCAGGCGGGCGCGCCGGCGGCCGCGACCAGCTCGGCGATGAGGGGATCCTTGCCGGACCACTCCGCCGTCGTGTCGGACACGCGGTCGCGCATCTGGTCGAGCTCGCTCAGCTCGACGATCTCGACGCCCTTGGACCTGAGCTCCTCGCGGCCCTCGAGATCCTGCGTCTTGGCGTAGTCGAGCGTCGCGGTGACCGAACGCCGGCCGGCCTCGGTCACGGCGGCCTTCTCCTCGTCATTGAGCCCCTCGAAGAAGCGTTCTGACATCACCGTCGACATGTGCCACGGGTAGTGGCCGGTCAGGGTGAAGTGCTTGCCGACCTCCCAGAGGTTCTCGCCCAGCATCGACGAGACGTTGATCTCGACCGCGTCGATGACCCCGGTCTCGAGCGCGCCGTAGACCTCGCCGTAGGGCAGGCCGACCGGGGCGGTGCCGACGGTCTCCCAGATCTGCTGGTGCAGCGGCACCGGCACGATGCGGGTCTTGAGCCCCGAGAAATCCGCCAGCGTGGTGACCGCCTTGTCGATCGACAGGAAGTTGCGCTGACCGGTGTCTGCGACCGCGAGCCCCACCAGCCCCGCCGGGCGCAGGTCGTCGAGGATCTTCTGCCCGATGTCGCCGAGCGCCAGCTCGCCGAAATGGTCGTAATCGCGGATGAGGAAGGGCATCTGCCAGCCGTTCATCGCCTGCCGGCCGGTGACCAGCGGCAGCAGCACGCCCGAGACCGAAACCACGTCCATGAGGCCCGCGACGCTGCCCTCGAGCAGCTGCTTGTCGTCGCCGAGCTGGCGGTTCGGGAAGATCTGCACCTCGAAGGCGCCGGGCATCAGTTCCTCCAGCGCCTCGCTGAAGCTGGTGGCCATGCGGTGGCCCGGGTGCACCTCGTTGGCGGCATGGGCAAAGCGCATCCGGCGCGCGGCGGCGCGGGCGACATGGGGTGCGGCCAGCGCGACGCTCATGGCGGCGGCGCCTTTCAGCAGGGTTCGTCTGTGGATGGTCATTCTGGGCTCCTCCCTCGGTGACGTGATGTGCGGGCCGGCGCTGCGTTCAATCCTCTCGCAGGGGCCGGCCGCCGGGCCGGTCAGGCCGGCATCGGGTAATCGTCGGCGTTCAGCACCCAACCCGGTTTCGCCGAGAAGTCCTCGCGCGGGGGGCTGAAGATGTCGACGAGCAGGTTGCTGCCCGCCCCGGTGGCGCGGGTGGTGTGGATCACCGGCGGCGGGATCACCAGCATCGACGGCGCGCCCATCTCGAGCGCCTTGTCGTCCTTCCAGTCCGCCATGTCGCTGGTCCAGGTCCAGCGCAGGTAATGGGTGAAGCTGCCCGAGATCGCCAGCGAGCCCTGCTCGAAATCGTCGTGATGGTGCGGCGACATCTTCGACGCATCGCGCGGACCGTCGAACGGGTCGAGCACGTTCACCATCAGCGTGGTGCAGCGGAAAATGCGGCCGAAGCGGCCCGGCTCGGGGGCCACGTCGAGCGAATAGTGCCGGACCTTCCAGCCGCCGGCGGGGGCGGGCCAGTCCTGAAGCGGCGGGATGTGGCTGCGCGGCACGTCATAGCCCCGTGCATTGCCGCAGAGCGCGACGAGGTCGGCGCTGCGCGTGGTGAAGAGCCGCACGAGCTCGCCGCCCTCGGGGCTGGTGACGCGGCTGGTGCCGGCAGGAACGAAGGCGATGGAGTTGCCGGGGACCTGCACGGTCTCGCCGTTCCAGAGGATCTCGGCGCCGTTCTGCGGCAGCAGCACGCAGTATTCGTCTTCCTGCGCCTCGCGGGCGAACCCGGCGCCCGGCTCGGCAAGGCTGTAGGCCACGAGGAAGTTGTGCCCCCGGTGCAGCCAGGTGCGGCCCGACGCGTCGGTGAGCTGCGGCGCGCTGTCGTAGAAGGTTGCGGCCTGTTCCTCGGCCACGAGGCCGGTCTGGTTCAGCATGCTCGCCGGTTTCGAAGCGGCCAGCGACGCGCGCGGATCGGACTTGTCGTACATTGTCTCCCTTTCCCGGCGGCCCCTCCGACCGCCCGTCTCTCGTATCTTCCGCGTTCTCCGGACGGTGCCGTGAAAGCGTCATGCCCGTCGGGCAAAGCCCCTTCAGGGGGCTGTCTTTGCGTCCCGGCGGCGGTCTCGCGGCCCTCTCCCGGGGGCGTCCTTGCCGTGATCCGGAAGTGTTTTTGTTTCTTTTAGCGGAACAACGTTCTCACAAACGGAACATACGGATCCACCCTCGGGGCTGTCAAGTCCTCGCGTTCGGAGGGGTGGCGCGGCGCCCGTGTGTCCTTGTCGGGGAGGCGGAACGCCGTCTCCATCCGGCCGCCTCGGGGTGGCGGCCGGATGGAAAATCCTGCTCTCAGGGTCGGGGGATAGCCGGTGTCAGCCGAAGGGAAGGGGGCCGGAATGGCCCATGAGGACCGAGATCCGCCGCGCGGTCTCCATCACCGCGGCCGTGTGCTCGGGGCCGGGATCGGCGGCAAGCGACTGGGTCAGGTCGACGATGCCCACGGTGCCGCAGACCGCGCCGGAGCCGTCGAGAATCGGGCTCGCCAGCGTGTTGAGCCCAAGCGCCGCCTGGTTGGGCGCGGTGGCCCAGCCACGGCGGCGGATCTCGTCGTACTCGGCCGAGAGCCTGGCGGGGTCGGTGATCGTGTGCTCGGTGAAGGCGGTCAGCTCGCCGGTCAGTACCCGGCGCTGGAAGGCCTCCGAGGAGAACGCCGTCGCCACCTTGCCCTGCGCCGAGCCGTGGAAGGACAGCAGCGAGCCGACCCGCACGCCGATCTCGATGGGCGAGCGGCCGGGGACGGTGGTGATCACCAGCATCCCGTCCGGCGTCAGCTGCGAGGCCACGGCGGAATGCCCGAGCCGGTCGCGCAGCGCCAGCAGCGAGTCGCGGGTCGAGCCGATGAGCCCGCTGTTGTCGAGCACCGCCTGTCCCAGCGACACCAGCTGGTGGCCGATCTCGTAGCGCTCGGAATCCTCGTGCTGGAACACGTAGCCCTGCTGCACCAGCGTCTGCAGGTGCCGGTGGATGCGGCTCTTGGAGGTGCCGAGCGCGGTGGCAAGGCTGGTGACCCCGACGCCCTTGCCGGTCCGCGCCACCTGGTCGACGATCTGCATCGTCAGAATGACGGACTGAAGCCCCTCGGCCATTTTCTTGTCGTCTTCCGGCATTCCTGCCTCCTCCCGGTTCTGGCCGCGTCAAGGGGTTCTACAACCGCCCCGCGCAAGGCTGCAACCGACTGCGCCGTGGTGCGCCGGAACGGGGGCTTGGGAACTTCGCCGCTTGACATGGGCGCAATCTGAAAAATAATAGAACACAGTTCCGCTGAACGGGACAAGCCTAAAGTCACTTCGGCCCGGCACCTGTCGGGGTCCGATGACCGGGCGCGGGGCAGTTGCCCCGGGCAGAACACATGGGAGGCACTACGATGACATCCGCGGACACGGCTACGCTGGACCAAGAGGCGCGCATTTCCGAGATCCTGCAGGGGGCGGTGGACCCCCATGTCCACAGCGGGCCGTCGATCGCTCCCCGCGCGGTGGACCATCTCGAGCTGGCCCGCGAGCTTTCGGGGGCGGGCTTCTCGGCGGTGGTCACCAAGGACCACGACTATTCCGGCGTGATGTGCGCCGCGCTGATCAAGGCCCACCACCCCGAGCTTTCCACGCAGGTGTTCTCGGGCATCGTGCTGAACAACGTGGTGGGCGGGCTCAACCCCTACGCGGTGGAACACACCGCCGCGATGGGCGGCAAAGTGGTCTGGCTGCCGACGCTCGCCGCAGCGAACCACCTTGCGTGGGAGGCCTCGTCCGACTGGTCGCACCCGGCCTCGACGCAGAAGATCCGCCCGGCAAGCGCCGTGCCGCTCTTCGACGCGGACGGCGCCATGCTGCCCGAGCTGCTCGACATTCTCGACGTCTGCGCCGCCACCGGGCTGGCGCTGGCCAGCGGCCACATCCACGTCAGCGAGACCAAAAAGATCTTCGCCGAGGCGAAGAAGCGCGGCGTCGAGCGGCTGATCTTCACCCATCCGGAGGACATCGTCGGCGCCTCGATGGAGGACACGCTCGAGATCGCCGACATGGGCGCGCAGGTCGAGCATTCGCTGGCCTTCTTCGTCGAGGGCTCGAAGTTCCGCAACCGCTCCAACGAAGAGCTCAAGGCCTACATCGACCTCGTCGGCCCCGAGCGCACGATCCTGTGCTCGGATCTCGGGCAGGTGGGCACGCTCACGCCGCTGCAGGGCTTCCGCAAGGCGGTCGAGACCTGTCTCGACCTCGGCTACGCGGAGGCGCAGATCAAGCCGATGGTCTCGGCGAACGCGGCGCAGGTGATCGGCCTCGACGGCTGACGCGAGGCGTCAGGACACTCAGGCACCGGACAGGGGACCGCGCCGCGGGGCAGGGCGCCTCGCCGCGCGCAGACAAGGACATGTCATGCAGGACGTATTCATTCTCGGCGCCGCGCGGACGCCGATCGGCAGCTTCGGCGGCGCGCTGTCGTCGCTCGGGCCCGACGAGTTGGGCATCATCGCCGCCACCGAGGCGATCCGCCGGGCCGGCGTCGAGCCGCGAGAGATCGACAACGCGGTGGTGGGCAACGTCATCCCGACGAGGCCCCGCGACATGTATCTCGGCCGCGCCATCGGCATCGGGGCGGGGCTGCCGGACAGCTCGCAGGGGCTGACGCTGAACCGGCTCTGCGGTTCCGGCGCGCAGGCCATCGCGACCGCGGCGGGGATGATCCGCGCGGGCGAGAGCCGCCTGTCGCTGGCCTGCGGCGCCGAGGCCATGAGCCGCGCGCCCTTCTCGGTCGACGGCATGCGCCACGGCATCAAGATGGGGGACGCGGGCGCCACCGACTGGATGATGGGCGCGCTCACCGACCCGTTCGGCTGCGGCGCCATGGGCGTCACCGCCGAGAACGTGGCCGAGCGTCACGACATCTCGCGCGCCGATCAGGATGCCTTCGCCGCCGAAAGCCAGCGCCGCGCCGGGGTGGCGCTGGCGGAAGAGCGCTTCGTCGCGCAGATCGTCCCGGTGCCGGTCCGGTCCCGCAAGGGCGAGACCCTCGTGAGCGTCGACGAATACCCGCGCCCCGGCACCACCGCCGGGCAGCTCTCCGGGCTGCGCCCGGTGTTCCGCAAGGACGGCAGCGTGACCGCGGGCAACGCCAGCGGCATCAACGACGGCGCCGCGGCGCTGGTGCTGGCGGGCGAGGCCGAGGTCACGGCCCGTGGCCTGACCCCCGTGGCGCGGCTGCTGTCCTGGGGCGTGGCCGGTGTGCCGCCCGAGGTCATGGGGCTCGGCCCCGTCGAGGCGGTGCCGCTGGCGCTGTCGCGGGCGGGGCTCACGCTTGCCGACATGGACGTCATCGAATCCAACGAGGCCTTCGCGGCGCAGGCCATCGCGGTGAACCGGCTGCTCGGGCTCGACCCGGAGAAGGTGAACCCCAACGGCGGCGCCATCGCGCTCGGCCACCCGCTGGGGGCCACCGGGGCGATCCTCGCTGTCAAGGCGATCCACGAATTGCAGCGCATCGGCGGTCGCCACGCGCTGGTCACCATGTGCATCGGCGGCGGTCAGGGCATCGCGCTGGTCATCGAGGCGCTCGGCGCCTGACGTCACGGAGCAGGGAGGAACACCACCATGACCACCACTTTCAGGGACCGGGTGCGTGCGGGCGAGCTGCTCGTCGGCACCTTCGTCAAGACGCCCTCGCCGCATGTGGTCGAGATCCTCGGCCACGCGGGGCTCGACTTCGCGGTGATCGACCAGGAACACGCGCCGATCGAGCTGGGGCAGATGGACATGCTCTCGCTTGCCGGGCGCGCCGTCGGCCTGCCGCTGCTGTCGCGGCGCTGGGGCAAGGGCACCGACTGGATCGCGCCGCTGCTCGACCTCGGGCTCACCGGGGTCATGGTCCCGCACGTTCTGGACGCGGAGGGCGCCGAGGCGGTCTGCGACGCGGTCCGCTTCGCGCGCAACAAGCGCGGGCTATCGCCGTCGCCGCGGGCGGGCAACTACGGCGGCATGAGTATCCCCGCCTACCGCGAGGCCAGCGACCGGACCAGCGTCGCCATGGTGCAGATCGAGGACGAGAGCGCGCTCGAGCATCTCGATGCCATTGCCGCCATCGACGACGTGGACCTGCTCTTCGTGGGGCCCGCGGACCTGTCGCAGTCGATGGGCGTGGCCTTCCCGTCGCCCGAGCTCGACACCGCCATCGACCGGGTGGTCGCCGCCTGCCGCAGGGCGGGCCGCGCCGCGGGGCTCTTCGTGGGCGACCCGGCGCAGATCCCGGCGTGGCATGCCAAGGGCGTCACGGTCTTCGTCTGCGGCTCGGACCAGGCGCTGCTGCGCAAATCCGCCGCCGCCCTGATGGCCTCGCGCAACGCCTGACCCGGTTGCTGACCTGACCCCCCGGCCGCGCCCCGTCTCGGGGCGTGGTCTTTTGCATGACGCCCTCTTTCGTGACGCCATCTTCCGTAAGGGACTGTCCGGTCCGGGACGGACCCGAGACGGCCGCGTCCGCGAGGCCCTTTCCCCGCGCCATGTGCTGCGCAAATGCCCGTCCAGTGACACCCTTTCAGAAAGGGCCTGTCCTTGCGCTCCCTGCGGTGCAGCCGCGCCACGGACAGGACTGCCGCTCCGATCCTCCCATCTGCGCAATAATTGTGCATCGGCACCGTCTCGGGCGCCGCGTGCGCAGTTTTTGCCGTCTGACGCCATCACCCCTGTTGACGAGTAAGGCATCGAGATGCCCTTTAGACAACATGTTGCCTAACGTGGTCCGGGAGAGACCCCGGGGCAGTCAGACGGTACATCCAGCGGGGGCGAGATGCAGGACCGAAATTACCGGGACATGATCGGAGGCGGGTTGCTCGTGCTCTTCGGCCTCTGGGTCGCATGGCAGGCGTGGAGCACGCTCGACATCGGCAGCGCGCGGCGCATGGGACCGGGGTTCTTCCCGCTCTGCATCGGGCTGATCCTCGCGGGGCTCGGCGGCATCGTGCTTGCGGGCAGCTTCGTGCAATCGGCGAAGATGCCCGAGGTCGACCTGCGGGCCTGCGTCTCGGTGCTCGCAAGCCTCGCCGTCTTTGCGCTCCTGCTCGAGACCTTCGGCCTGTTGCCCGCCATCGCCGCGCTGGTCGGGATCGCGAGCCTTGCCGACCGCACCACCCGCGCGCGGCAGGTGCTGGCGCTGATCGCGCTGCTCTGCGTGCTCTGCTGGCTGGTCTTCCGGCTCGGCCTCGGGATGCCGCTGCCCGTGCTGAAGTGGCCGTTCTGATGGGCGTGCTCGACAACCTCGCGCTCGGGCTGCAGACCGCGCTCAGCCTCCAGAACCTTGCCTTCTGCGTCTTCGGCGTGTCGCTGGGCATGGCCGTTGGCGTGATCCCCGGGCTCGGTGCCATCGCCGCGATCTCGATGCTGTTCCCGATCACCTACCACCTCGAGCTCACGCCCGCGCTCGTGATGCTGGCGGGCATCTGGTACGGGTCGAGCTACGGCGGCAGCACCGCGTCGATCCTGCTCAACATTCCCGGCACGCCATCCAGCGTCGTGACCTGCATCGACGGCTACCCGATGGGCCAGCAGGGGCGGGGCGGCGTGGCACTGCTGATGACCGCGGTGGCGTCGTTCTTCGGCGGCTCGGTCGGCATCCTGCTGATGATGTTCTTCGGCCCGCTCATCGCCTCCTACGCCCGCGAATTCGGCGCGGTCGAGTATTTCGCGCTGATCGTGCTGGGGCTGGTCGCGGCCTCGACCGTGGCGCAGGGCTCGGCCGCCAAGTCGCTGGCCATGGTCACGCTGGGGCTGATCTTCGGCACCGTGGGGCTCGACATGTACACCGGCGCCGAGCGGCTGACGCTGGGGATCTTCGAACTGTCGGACGGCATCAGCCTCGTTGCGCTGGCCATGGGGCTGTTCGGGGTCTCCGAGATCATCTCGAGCGTGCGGCAGGTGAAGGCGGCCGAGGTCGGCAAGTCCTCGGTCGGTCTGCGGGCGATGAAGCCCACCCGCGAGGATGTCCGCCGCTCGGTCCTGCCGATGGTGCGCGGCTCGGCCATCGGGTCGTTCTTCGGCACCCTGCCGGGCACCGGGCCCGCGATCTCGGCCTATATGGCCTATGCCATCGAGAAGCGCCTGTCGCGGCGCAAGCACGAATTCGGCAAAGGGGCCATCGAGGGCATCTCGGCGCCCGAGGCCGCCAACAACGCCGCCGACCAGACCTCGTTCATTCCGACGCTCACGCTGGGCATCCCCGGCAGCCCGACCATGGCGCTGATCCTCGGCGCGCTGATCATCCACGGCATCACCCCCGGCCCGCAGCTGGTGAGCGAACAGGCGCCGGTGTTCTGGGGGCTGATCATGAGCTTCTGGATCGGCAACCTGCTGCTTCTGGTGCTGAACATCCCGCTGATCGGCGTCTGGGTCCGGCTGCTGCTGCTGCCTTACCACTTCGTCTACCCGGCGGTGCTGACCTTCATCGCCATCGGCGTCTACTCGGTGAACAACAACGTCTTCGACATCCAGGTGGTGCTGGCGTTCGGCGCGCTCGGCTACCTGCTGCGCCTGCTCGATTTTCCCACCGCCCCGGTGCTGCTGGGCTTCGTGCTCGGGCCGCTGCTCGAAGAGAACTTCCGCCGCGCCATGCTGATCTCGCGCGGGGACCCGCTGGTCTTCGTCCAGCACCCGATCTCGGCCACCGTGCTGGCGCTGGCCGCCGCGCTGCTGGTGCTCGGCGCATGGTCCGCGCTGCGGCAGACGCGGCAGGGCACGGCGCTTCCCACCCCCGAAACCGACTGAGTGCCCGCCAAGAGGCACGCTTCCCCGATGATCCAACAAGGAGATCCCACATGCACATGAAATTCGCCCTGCTCGGCGCCTGCGCCGCGACCATGGCCCTGACCGCGCCCGCCCGGGCCGAGTACCCCGAAGAGCCGGTGACGCTGGTCATTCCCTTCGGCGCCGGCGGCATCACCGATCTGGTCACCCGCCGCATCGCCGAGAAGATGGCGGCGGGCCTCGGCACTGACATCATCGTCGAGAACCGCCCCGGAGCCGGTGGCACCATCGCCGCCCGCTCGGTGGCCGAGTCCGATGCCGACGGCTACACCGTCTTCGTGGGCACGGTCGGCAGCCAGGTGGTGAACCCGCTCATCCGCGACAACGTCGGCTACGACCCGGTCGAGAGCTTCGAGCCGGTGGGCCTGATGGCCGGCACCCCCTTCCTGCTGGCGGTGAACCCCGGGCTCGGCGTCGAGACTTTCGGCGATCTGGTGACCTACGCCAAGGAGCACCCGGGCGAACTCAACTTCGGCTCGGCGGGGGTCGCGAGCTCTCCGCACCTCGGGCTCGAACTGCTGAAATACGAAGAGGGGATCGACATCGTGCACATCCCCTTCAACAGCGGCCGCGAGGCGGTCAACGCCGCGGCCTCGAACGAGGTCGACATGACCATCGACGCCGCCGTGGTGATCATGCCGCAGGTCAAGGAGGGGCTGCTGGTGCCGCTGATGCTGGGCACCGACCGCAAGATGGTCGCGGCGCCGGATGTCCCCACCAATGTCGAGGCCGGTGCGCCCGAGATCTCGATCACCTCGTGGAACGGGCTGTTCGTGCCTTCGGGAACTCCCGAAGACGTGGTGAGCACGCTCAACACCGCCCTGATGGGCGCGCTTGCCGACGAAGAGCTGACCGCCGCGCTCGAGGCGCAGGGCACGCTGCTCTTCACCGGGTCGATGGAGGAATACGACGCCTTCATCGAGGCCGAGCGCACCCGCTGGAGCACCATCGTCGAGGCCGCGGACATCAGCATCAACTGACCCCGGCCCATCGTCATCGCGGGCGCCGGTCGGCATGGCCGGCGCCTGCCCAACGTTCAGGAGATACCAAGGTGAACACCAATACCGGCGCGCAGGACGCCGCCCTTTCGGCCCTTCCCGAAGAGCCGAAGGGCACCCTCTTCAACGGCGCGGTCGTGGGGCTGCACATCACCGCCCGCGCCTTCCTGCCCATGCGTTCCTTCGACGAACTCGAGCTGGTCGCAGGCAAGGGCATCACCGGCGACCGCTACATGCTGGGCCGCGAGGAGGGGTTCTATTCGGCAAAACCCGAAGAAGGCCGGCAGGTCACCCTGTTCGAGATCGAGACGCTCGAGGCGCTGCAACGCGACCACGGCATCACGCTCCGCCCCGAGGATCACCGGCGCAACGTCACCGTGCGGAACGTGCCGCTCAACCACCTCGTGGGCAAGGTCTTCCATCTCGGCGAGACGGTGCTCGAGGCGACGCGGCTTTCCGTGCCCTGCCGTCACATCGAGGAGATCACCGGGCAGGCGATCTTCGATCCGCTGATCAACCGCTCTGGGCTCAACTGCAAGATCCTGCGCGGCGGCACCGTGCGCCTTGGCGACGCGGTCTGGATGACCTGATGGCGGGACGGACTATCCGCACGGTGGCCACCCGGGTCGAGGACCGCTGCGGCGGCGTGCGCGTGATCGAGCTCATGGATCCCGAGGGTTGGGAGCTGCCGCCCTTCCGGCCCGGCGCCCACATCGACCTGCACCTCGCCAAGGGGTTGGTGCGGACCTATTCGCTGATCAACCCGCCCGAGGAAAACGACCGCTACGTGATCGCCGTCAAGCGCGAGGGCGCGGGCCGCGGCGGCTCGGCCTTCGCGCATGAGCGCATCGCGCAGGGCACCGAGGTGGGCGTGAGCCTGCCGCGCGGTGGCGTGCCGGTGGACGACCGCCCGCAGGTCTTCTTCGCGGGCGGGATCGGTGTCACGCCCTTCGTCTCGGCGGCGGCGCATCTCCTGCGCATGGGGCGGCGCGATTTCACGCTGCACCTGATGACCCGCGGCACCCCGCCCCTGGCCGAGGAACTGGCGCGGCTCGGGGCGCCCGAAGCGGTCCGGATCCACGACACGCAGGCCGCCGCCCGGCCGGACCTTGCCGCGCTGATCGCCGAGCAACCGGAGGGCGCGCGGCTTGCCTTCTGTGGCCCCGCGCCGATGCTTGCCGCGTTCGAGGCCGCCACCGCCGGGCGCGACCCGGACACGGTGCATGTGGAGCGCTTTATTGCGTCACCACCTATGGTAAACCCCAAGGCCAAACCCTACACTCTCGTCCTGCGGAAAAGCGGGCTCTCGCTTGAGGTTGGCGCCGGGCAGACGATGCTCGACGCGCTGCTCGATCACGGCGTCGACGTGCCGTGGTCCTGCGGTGGCGGCATCTGCGGCGCCTGCCGCCTGCGCTGGCTCGAGGGCGAGCCGATCCACGGCGACCGCGTGCTGCGGCCGGACGAACGCAAGACCGAGCTGATGGCCTGCACCGCGCAGTCGGCCTCGGACGAACTGGTGGTCGATCTTTGAGGGGAGAGCCGGGGACGGTGGCGGAACAACTTGGCGGCGATACGCTTTCGGCAGAGGCGCTCGGGATGCGTCTCCGGGTGCTGCGGCAGAAGCGGCAGATGACGCTGGACGCGCTCGCAGCGCAGACCGATCTCGACAAGAGCTACATCTCGCGCGTCGAGCGGGGCAAGAAATCGCCCTCGCTCGCCACGCTGATGCGGCTCTCGAGCGCGCTCGGCGTCAGTGTCAGCGAACTCTTCGGCGGCAGCGTCGGCTCGGAGGACATCCAGGTGGTGCGCGCAGGCGAGCGGGTCACCGTCACCCCCACCGGCAGCGGCGCGCCCTATCTCGAGGCGCTCGGCATCAAGAGCGACAAGCTCTCGACCTTCGTGCTGCACCCGCAGGAAGAGTCGCAGGCCGTCGGCCACGGCTCGGTCCACACCGGCGAGGAATGCGTCTACGTGCTGAAGGGCGAGGTCGAGGTTTCGTTCGAGGGCCGCAGCGAGCGCCTTTCGGCGCAGGATTGCGTGCATTTCCCCGGCATCGTCCCGCACAAGATCCGCCGCGTCGGCAGCGCCGAGGCGGTGGTCCTGGTGATCGTGGTGAACGGCGATCACTGACGGCCCTCGCGTGCCGTGACGCGTGGCGGCCCCCCGGAGCTCAGGTCGCGCGTTGGGGCAAAAGCGGGCAGTCGGGGCGTTTCCGTGCTACGCTGGCCCCGTCTTCATGGGCGAAAGCTTGCCTGAACACCGCTTTTCGGTCAGGAGCGATGGCATCGGATGTGCAGCGGGCCGGCCATCGCCCCGGCACGCCCGGGTCCTGTCGGCGACGCCGGGGACCGGGCGCCTGCGACCATCCGGGGCACTGGGTCGGCGGGCGCCACCGGCGGGGAGGGACATGCAGAAACGCGTCACGCAACGGGATGTCGCCGCGCGCGCAGGGGTCAGCCAGGCCGCCGTGTCGCGGGTCATGGCCGAGCATGGCTACGTGGCCGAGGACGTCCGGGCGCGGATCATGGATGCAGCCGCGGCCCTTGGCTACAGGCCCGATCCGGTGGCGCGGACGCTGATCACCGGGCGCTCCAACATCGTCGCCGTGGTGGTCGGCAACGTCGTGAATCCGTTCTTCCCGGTGGCGCTCTCGGCCCTGACCGAAGCGCTGCGGCAGGAAGATCGCGAGGTGCTACTGTTCAACGCGGCGCCCGGTCAGAACATCGACGACCTCATCCCCGGCGTGTTGCGCTACAAGGTTGCCGGGATCATCGTGATGACCGTGGCGCTGGGAAGCCGCGCCGCCGATCTCTGCGCCGAGGCGGGCGTGCCCTACGTGCTCTTCCATCGCTACGCCGAGCAGGGCGGGGCCTTTGCCGTGGCCTGCGACAGCGGGGCGGGCGGGCGCGAGGCGGCGCGTCATCTCGTGGCGACTGGCTGCCGGACCATGGCCTATGTCGGCGGGCTCGAGGATTCCTCGCCCAACCGCGACCGCGCGAATGGCTTCATCGCCGGACTGCGCGAGGCCGGGCTGGTGCCGGTCGAGCACCTGAACGGCGCCTTCACCTATGACTGGGGGCGCGAGGCCACCAACGGGCTCTTATACCGCCATCCCGACCTCGATGCGGTGTTCTGTGGCGACGACGCCATCGCCTGCGGGGTCGTCGACGCGCTGCGCTACGACCTCGGGCGCAAGGTGCCAGACGAGGTCTCGGTCATCGGTTTCGACGATGTGCCGCAGGCGAACTGGGCCGCCTACCGGCTCACCACCGTGCGCCAGCCGCTCGAGGCGATGATCGCGCAGACGCTGACCCTGCTGAACCATCCCGAGGACGAGGCGCGCAGGCTCCACCTGCTGCCGGGCGAGATGATTATCCGGGCAACCACGCGGCGCTAAGGCGCCGTTGCAGAAACCGACCCCACCGGCTCGCTTGACAGGCAAAGGGGCGGGAGTCCAACGTTGTGATTACGTATTCACACATCGATGGATACGTCATCACATCTAAGTTGGAGTTCCGAATGTCCGCCTTGCTGAAGAACGATCTCGCCAAATCCTACCAGACGGTGGCGCGGGGCAAGGGGGTCTGGCTCTGGGATATCGAGGGCCGCGACTACATCGACGGCTCGTCCGGCGCGATGACCGCCAACATCGGCCACGGCGTCGAGGAAATCGCCGATGCAATGTCCGCGCAGGCCCGCGAGGTGGCCTTTGCCTTCACCGCGCAGTTCACCAACGCCCCGGCCGAGGAACTGGCCCGGCGGCTGACCGCGCTGGCGCCGGGGGATCTCGACCACGTGTTCTTCGTCAACAGCGGCTCCGAGGCCTCGGAACACGCGATGCGCCTTGCACTTCAGGTCTGGCGCGAGCGGGGACGGCCCGGCAAGACGCGCTTCATCAGCCGCCAGCGCAGCTATCACGGCATGACCATGGGGGCGCTGTCGATGTCCGGCCACGACGGGCGGCGCGGCGATTTCGGCGACTACCTGCACGCCTTCCCCGAGGTGCCGCCCGCCTATGCCTTCCGTTCGGACTGGGGCGATCTGCCCGAGGACGAGCAGGGCGCGGTGGCAGCGGCGGAGTGGGAGAAGGCGATCCTCGCCGCGGGCGGGGCCGACAAGGTGGCCGCCGTCATCGCCGAGCCCATCGTGGGCGCCGCGGGCGGGGCGCTGGTGCCGCCGCCGGGCTACTTCACCGCCCTGCGCGAGATCTGCGACCGCCACGACGTGCTGCTGATCGCCGACGAGGTGATCACCGGCATGGGCCGCACCGGCAGCTGGTTCGCGAGCGGCTTCGAGGGCATCGTCCCGGACATCCTGAACACCGCCAAGGGGCTGAGCGCGGGTTATACGCCGATGGGCGCCGTCATCCTGCGCGCGCCGCTGGTCGAGACCATCCGGCAGGGCTCCGGGCTCGCGCCCTACGGGCACACCTTCTCGGGCAACCCGCTCAGCGCCGCGGTCTGCCTTGCGGTGCTCGACTACATGGAGGCCCACGACGTGCTGGGCAATGTCGCCGCCCGCGCCGTCGAGATGCAGGCGGGGCTGAAGGCGCTTCAGCAGCGCTATGCCCACGTGGCCGACGTGCGGGGCAGGGGTCTGCTCTGGGGCTTCGAGTTCGTCATGGACCGGCAGGGCAAGACCCCGCCGCCCGCGGAATTCAACGCCACCGGCACCTTCGTCGATCTCTGCTGGGCGGAAGGGCTGGTGGTCTATCCAGCGGGCATCAAGCCGCTCAACAACGCCTGCCTGATCTCGCCGCCGCTGGTCATCACCGCCGACGAGCTGACCGAGCTTCTCGCCCGCATGGACCGGGCGCTGGCAAAAATGGAAACGCGCCTGCTGGCGCTCGGCCAGGGCCAGGACGCCCTCGCCTGACATCATCGGAAGATCTGAGACATGACTGACCAGACCGCCCCGGCCGTGCCGCCGCTGACCGGCTATCTCGACCGCCTCTCCGCCCGGCCGGGCGAACGCATCGCCGTCAAGACCTCGAGCCGGGTGCCCGGCGAGATCGCCGCCCGCGTGGTGCGCATCTGGAACGCCGACGCCAACCCCGAGGGCATGGGCATGCACATCGAGGACGTGGCGGGGCTCGACCTCGGGACGTTCGCGGCGCAGGAACAGCCTGCCCGGCTGGGCAGCTGGGGCTGGGTGCCGACCGCGGGGCTTTTCGACACCGCGCGCCTCGTGGTGAGCCTGCGCGTGCAGCCCTGGCTGGTGCGCGAGAGCGGCGGCACGATCCTCGCCCTCACCGGGCCGG
>Ga0208328_1000407_pt1 | contig 20198 bp, 18 predicted proteins | sample DeeseametaMP2633_FD_184170 | JGI IMG/M metagenome (GOLD analysis project Ga0208328, IMG submission 184170) | Marine microbial communities from the Deep Atlantic Ocean - MP2633 (SPAdes) | ecosystem: Environmental > Aquatic > Marine > Unclassified | place: Northeast of Antigua and Barbuda, North... | reverse complement strand
GCCGCGACGCCCTCGGGGCGCCGCAGGGGGCTATCTTTCAAAGTTACTCGGCCGCCGCGCGTTTCGGCAGCACCCAGCCCGGGCGCGGGTAGTGGCAAGTGTAGCCGTTGGGGTGGCGCAGCAGGTAATCCTGATGCTCGGGCTCGGCCTGCCAGAACTCGCCCACCGGCTCGACCTCGGTCACCACCTTGCCCGGCCAGAGCCCCGAGGCGTCGACGTCGGCGATGGTGTCCAGCGCCACCGCCTTCTGCGCCTCGTCGACGTAGTAGATCGCCGAGCGGTAGCTCATCCCGATGTCGTTTCCCTGCCGGTTCGGCGTGGTAGGGTCGTGGATCTGGAAGAAGAACTCGAGGATCTCGCGGTAACTGATCTTCGACGGGTCGAAGAGGATTTCGATCCCCTCCGCGTGGGTGCCGTGGTTGCGGTAGGTGGCGTTGGCCACGTCACCGCCGGTATATCCGACGCGGGTCTTCTCCACGCCCGGAAGCCTGCGGATCAGGTCTTCCATGCCCCAGAAACAACCACCGGCGAGAACGGCACGTTCGCTCATGTCAGGTCCTCCACTTGCTCGAGATAGGCGCCGTAGCCCTCTGCCTCCATCTCGTCACGGGGGACAAAGCGCAGGGACGCCGAATTGATGCAGTAGCGCAGCCCGCCCCGGTCCGATGGACCGTCGGGGAAGACGTGGCCAAGGTGCGAATCGCCGTGGGTCGAGCGCACCTCGGTCCGGACCATGCCGTGGGTGGTGTCGCGCAGCTCCTGCACGTGGGCGGGCTCTATCGGCTTCACGAAGCTCGGCCAGCCGCAGCCCGACTCGTACTTGTCGGACGAGGCAAACAGCGGCTCGCCCGAGACGATGTCGACGTAGATCCCCGGCGCCTTGTTGTCGAGGTAACGCCCGCTGCCCGGCCGCTCGGTGCCGTTTTCCTGCGTCACGCGATACTGCTCCGCGTCGAGCGCCGCGATCGCGTCGGGATTGCGTTCATAGGTCGCCATGCAAAATCCTCCATGACCTGTCTGCCCCTAAGATGGGTCTTCGTGGCATCATTGCAAAGCCCGTTACAGCCACCTGACCCTGCCGTGAAGTCCGGCGACATTCCGCCCGGCCCTGCGGCGGTCGCGGAACCGGCGGGACGCCGCCCACCCCTGCCCCCTTGAACTGGCAAGGCTTCGCCGGAATCGGCGGCGCCGTCACGAAGGGGGATCCCCATCGCCGCCACGCTCCTTACATCTCTGTCGACGCACCGCAGCGTCGGCCGCAACGGATCGAAAAACATCAAGAAACGGATCAAAGGAGGATCGGCCATGACCATCCGTACGACCAGCATCGGGCTCGCCACCCTCGTCGCCATGTCCGTCTACGGCGCTGCCTTCGCGCAAAGCGCAAGCGACACCGACCTCACCGCGCAGGTGCGCGCGCAGGCCGAACCCGAGATCGAGATCACCGAGGTACCCGAAACGCTGTCCGACCTCGTCGCCGGCCTCGACGGCAAGGGCGTCGCCATCCCGCTCACCGGAATCCCCGAGGACGCCGAGATCGAAACCCGCACCCTCAGCGAGCTCGACATGTCGGGCGGTGGCGGCAACAACGTCTCGGCGCTCGACAACGCGCTGTCACGGGCCCAGACCCGCCTCGACATGCTGCAGACCCAGATCGACGGCAGCGACGCGGTCATGAGCGCCATCGAGGCCCGCGGCTTCACCTCCGACGACGTCATCGGCATCTACCAGACCGCAAAGCGCTCGCTTACCGTGCTGCTGGACGACCGCGCCTGACCCAGGACTCCTCGTACCCGGGCGCGTCCCGGCCCGGTCCCCTGCTGAACTCCCGGGGGGGGCCGTGCCACATCGCGTGGAACGCTACATCCCGTCCAGCCGCGCCACCGCCCAGCGCGCCGCATCGCGCAGCGCCGGGTCGGGATCGTCGCAGAGCGCCTGCGCCGCGGGCCGCAGCGCCGCGTCGCCCGAATTGCCGATGGCATAGCAGACGTTGCGCACGAACCGGTCCCGGCCGATGCGCTTGATCGGCGAGCCCGAGAACAGCGCCCGGAACCCCGCATCATCCAGCCCCGCCAGCTCTGAAAGCTCCGGCGCGAGAAGCTCCGGCCGGGCGTGGTACTTCGCCTCGCCGGCCCGCTGCGCGAACTTGTTCCACGGACAGGCGGCTAGGCAGTCGTCGCAGCCGTAGATGCGGTTGCCCAGCAGCGGCCGCAGCTCCTCGTCCACCGGCCCGCTGTGCTCGATGGTCAGGTACGAGATGCAACGCCGCGCATCGAGCTGGTAAGGCGCCGGGAAGGCCCCGGTCGGGCAGATGTCGAGACAGGCCCGGCACGAGCCGCAATGGTCGCGCTCCGCCCCGTCCGGCGCCAGCTCCAGCGTGGTGAAGATCGCGCCCAGAAAGAACCACGACCCGATCTCCCGGCTCACGAGATTGGTGTGCTTGCCCTGCCAGCCGAGCCCCGCCGCCTGCCCCAGCGGCTTCTCCATCACCGGCGCGGTATCGACGAAGACCTTGATCTCCGCCGCCACCCCAAGCTCCGTCTCCGCCGCCGCCAGCAGCCAGCGCCCCAGCCGCTTCAGCTTCTTCTTCACCACGTCGTGGTAATCGCGGTTCTGCGCATAGACCGAGATCGCCGCCCGGTCGCGCTGCTCGAGCACCGCCAGCGGGTCGCCCTCGGGGCCGTAGTTCTCTGCCAGCATGATGACCGAGCGCGCCTCGGGCCAGAGCGCCGCCGGATTGCCGCGCCACGCCGTGCGCTCGGCCATCCAGCCCATCTGCCCGTGCCGTCCCGCGTCGAGAAACGCCGCCAGCCGCGCGGCGGCCTGCGGCACATCCCCGGGGCGGCACACCCGGCAGGCAGCAAAGCCCGTGGCGCCCGCCTCCGCGACCAGCCTCTCCTTCAGGGACAAGGCCCCGCCCCTTCATCTTGCCCGATAAACTCCGGGGGAGTCGCGCATCGCGCGGCGGGGGCAGAGCCCCCTGCGAGGCCGGCCTCAGAAGTCGAGATCGGCATAATGCGGCGGCGGCGGGAAGCCGGGGATCTGGTCCGCGAGGATCGACCGGAAGGCGGGACGCGACTTGATCTTGGCGTACCAGTCCTTGACCGAGGCCTGCCGGTTCCAGTCCACGTCCGAGATGTAATCGAGCGCCGAGAGATGCGCCGCGGCGGCGAAATCCGCCAGCGTCATCACGTCGCCCGCCAGCCAGCGCCGGTGGTCGAGCAGCCAGGCCATGTAGTCGAGATGATACTTGATCGCCTTCGCGCCCGACTTGACGTTGCTCGAATCCGGGAAGCCCGCCTTCATGATCTTCTTGTTCACCCGCTCGTAGAGCAGCTTCGACGTCACCTCGCTGTGGAACTTGTCGTCGAACCAGCCCACCAGCCGGCGCACCTCGTAGCGGGCATCGGCCGAGCGTGGCATCAGCGCGGGCTCGGGGTATTTCTCCTCGATCCACTCGCAGATCGCGGCGCTCTCGGCCATGGTCTTGCCGTCGATGCGCAGCACCGGGACCTTGGCGGCGGGATTGCGGCGGAGGAAATCCGCCTCCTTCTCCCAATAGCGCTCCTCGATCAGCTCGCACTCGATCTTCTTCTCGGCAAGGCTGAGACGGACCTTTCGGCAAAACGGCGAGAGCGGCACGTGGTAGAGCTTGGCCATGGGCGAACTTTTCCGAGCGTCAGGGAATGCCCAGCCTGTTTGCACCCGTTCCGGACAGGATTCAACCGCGCCCGCAAGCCCCATGCCCCAAGGCGCCCGGTGTGAGGCCCCGCCGCAAGGCCCCGCAACCCCGTCCTGACTGCCCCGACGGGCCGGGTCAGACGACTTCGATCACATCCTTGTCGATGGCCAGCACATAGCCGCGTCGGGCGATGTTCTTGACCAGGAGCTCGCTCACCATCTGGTTGCCGAGCCCGTCGCGCAGGCGCTTGATCCGCGTCGCCCCCGCCGCCTCCTCGCAATCCGAGGCGTCGCGACCCGAGATCATCGCCTCGATCTGCGCCCCCGAGAGCATCTCGTCGTCCATCCGCGCCTCGGCCAGCACCGCCAAGGTCTCGATCATCGCCTCGGTCAGCTTGAAGCCCATGGTGTTGAGGTAGACGGTGTTCTCCTCGCGGCTGATGATCAGCGAGCTGACCTGGATCCCCGAGCGCTCGATCTGCGCCATGCGGCGGTTCAGCACCACAAGCATGACGAGGAACACCAGCGCCGCGACCAGCAACGCGGTGGCGAAGACCAGCAGCACGAAGATCACCATGCGGTAGCTCGCCAGCGTGTCCGAGAACGCCGTGCCCGACTGCGCGAGGATCTCGAGCAGCTTGACCTCGGCCTGCCCGGTGAGGTCGTCGTTCTCGATGAAGATCCGCTCGACCTGCGCGTTGAAGGCGTTGGCATCGGGCAGCGTCAGCATCAGCAGCCCGCCGCCCAGCGCCAGCAGCAGGACGATGGCGGCGATGCCGAAGCTCACGAGCCGCGTCCCGGCCCGGCGCGCGTCAGAAGCGGAGGTAGTAGTCGCCGGCATTGGCCTTCTTCTTTTTGCCCGGTTCCTTGGTGGAGCTACCCACCACGTTCAGAAGTGTCCAGCCGGATCCCGCGAGACGGGAACGCAGCGCGTCGGCGGCCTGTCCCTTGCCGGGGCAGTCTCCGCCCGGCAGCAGGGCGATGCCATAGTGCAGGCGCAGCGGCGCGTCGCGCTTGGCCTTGTATTCCACGTAGCAGTCGGCCTGCGCCGCGGCGGGCAGGACGAGGGCGAGGAAGAGGAGAAGAAAGAGCCGTTTCATGCCCGCCACGCTGCGCAAAGACATGCCGCAATTCAATAGCAGAGCGGCAAAACCCTGCCTGTTATCCGATAGCGGCGGGGCGATATTGCCTGTTTTGCCGGGTCGGGATGAGTGTCCGGTCAGAGCGTCGTCCGGTTCGGGCGGCACACGACTCAAGACCGCAAGACCGGAAGGAGACCCCATGTCCCGCAAGTTCATCGCCACCGTCCTGGCCGCCTCGCTCGCCGTGACCGCGCTCTCGGCGCAGGCAAGCCGCGCCGACAACGCAGACCTGGGCCAGGTGCTCGGCAACGTCGCGAAACTCTATACGCTCAACCGCGTCATCAACTCCGCCCAGGAGGACGGCTTCTTCGACATCCGCAACGACCACGCCGACAACCGTGGCCTGCCGCGGGTGATCCATGAGGACCGCAACCGCAAGGACTACCGCGGCCAGCAGCGCGCGATGCCGCGAAGCTGCGTGCTGCAGATCCGCGGCGGCCGCTCGGATTACGTGGTGTCTAAGGGCTGCCTGCAGCGCAACGGCTGGAACACCGACCGGCTGCCCAAGCGCTGCGAGACCCGGGTCCGTGACGGCGGCGACAAGCGCAAGGTCTACTACGCCGGCTGCCTCGAGCGGGAAGGCTTCCAGATCGGCGGCCGCGGCCCGGTGCGGTACGACAACCGTGGCTGGAACAACGGCAACCGTGGCTGGGGCGACAACCGCTGGCACGACTGACGGGACAGGGATCGGGCGGCCCGTCCCGTCCGTCCGGTCCCGCGGCGCGCGCGGGGGGCATGCCAGCCTCCTCCGCGCGCGTCCGTTATCACGCGCGGCGGCCGCTTCGGCAGATCAGAAGCGCGGCCCGCCGATGATCACCGGCGTCTCGAGCCAGTGTTCCTCGAGGTTGGCGGTGTCGCCGATGCGGTCGACCACCGCGAAGAGCCCCGGCTCGTGCAGCGGCGTCAGGACGCCGTGCCATGTGCCGCGGTGGAAGTTGATCCCCTGACCCGAAGCCGCGAGGAAGGCATGCACAGGCCCCGGCACGTCGCCCGGCTCGGCCACCACCACCAGCCACGGCCTGAGGTGCATCGGCACGAAGGCCTGGCTGCCCTCGGGGTGACGCTCGACCATTTCCAGCCGGTAGGGCAGGCTCCGTGGCTCGGCGTTGAACAGGCTGATGCCCGCCCGCCCGCCGGGCCCGAAATCCAGCGCCGCCCGGTCGTGGTACCGCCCGCAGAGCCCCTGGTTGATGATCTTGTCCGGCGCGCCCGCGATCTCGAGCACGTCGCCATAGGGCGCGAAGGCCTCAGCGGTCAGCGGCTGGGCGACGATCTCTGTCATTTCAGGCTCAGCACCGGATGGCGGTTCACGTCCTTGTAGAGCAGGTAGCGGAAGGTCTCGTCCCCGGTGGCGATGCAGGCCTGCGGGCAGAAGGCACGCAGCCACATGAAATCGCCGGGGCCGACCTCGACCCAGTCCTTGTTCAGAAGATAGCGCCCGTGGCCCGAGAGCACGTAGAGCCCGTGCTCCATGACGTGGGTCTCGGCAAAGGGGATGCGGCCGGCGCTCTCGATGCTGACGATGTTGACGTGCATGTCGTGGCGCAGGTCGAGCGGATCGGCGAAGCGCTGGGTCGACCAGACGCCGTCGCAGTCGGGCATCGCACTGCGCGGCACGTCGCTTTCGTGGGTCACGAAGGCGTCGGGCGGGGTGATGCTGGGTGCCGGGGTCCAGCGTTTGCGGATCCAGTGGAAGCCGCAGGGCGCGTCGCCGGTGTTCCAGATCGTCCAGACCGCGCTCGCGGGGATATAGGCGTAGCTGCCCGCGCGCAGCTCGTAGCTGTCGCCGCCGAGGGTCAGCCGCGCCTCGCCGTGGGCGACGAAGATCACCGCCTGCGCCTCGTGGTCGGGCTCGGGGTCGTCGCTGCCGCCGCCAGGCGCCAGCTCGACCGCGTATTGCGCGAAGGTCTCGGCGAAGCCGGTCATCGGCCGCGCGAGGATCCATGCGCGGGTCCCGGTCCAGCCCGGCAGGAAGCTGGTGACGATGTCGCGCATCACGTGCGCGGGGATCACCGCGTAGGCTTCGGTGAAGATCGCCGTGCCCTCGGGGTCGCCGTCCTGCCCCGGCAGGCCGCCGGGCGGGAAGGCATAGGTGGCGATGGGGTCGTGTTTCAAAGCAGGGCCTCCAGCCGCAGTCGTGCGATCCGCTCGACCTGCCGGCAAGCCTCCCCGAACTCGGTGTCGGTGTCGTTGCCGAGGCGGCGTTCGAACGCCGCGAGGATGCCGGGCTTGTCGTGATCGCGCACGGCAATGATGAATGGAAATCCGTGCTTGTCCATATACGCGGTGTTGAGCTCGGTGAAGCGGCTGCGCTCGGCGTCGGTGAGCGCGTCGAGCCCGGCGCTCGCCTGTTCGGCGGTGCTGTCCTCGGTCAGCGCCCTTGCCGCCGCGAGCTTGCCCGCGAGATCCGGGTGCGCGCAGAGCACGCCCATGCGCTCGTCGGCGCTGGCGGTGCGCAGCACCCGTGCCAGCGCGTTGGCCAGCCCCGCCGGCGTGTCATGCGCCGGCCCGAGCTCGAGGTCGTAGGCCCGGTCGGCGACCCACGGCGAATGCTCGACGATCCCGCCGAAGCGCGCCACGAAGGTTTCGCGGTCCATCTGGCTGGGGCGCTCGGTCTTCACCGGCGGATGGGTCGCGGCCCAGTGCTCGGCGATCTCGAGACGGCGCGGCGTCCAGACGCCGTCGAAGCCCGCGATGTAGTTGAGGAAGCGCTGCAGCCCCGCCACCTTGCCCGGGCGCCCGATCAGCCGGTTGTGCAGCCCGATCGAGAACATCGCGGGCTTTCCGGCCTCGCCCTCGGCATAGAGCGTGTCGAAGCTGTCCTTGAGGTAGGTGAAGAACTGCTCGCCCTCGATCCAGCCGGGGCTGACCGCGAAGCGCATGTCGTTGGCCTCGAGCGTGTAGGGGATGATGAGCTGGTCGCGGCCGTCGACCTCGACCCAGTAGGGCAGATCGTCGTCGTAGGTGTCGGAGATATAGTCGAACTGCCCGGTCTCGGCGGCCAGCCGCACGGTGTTTGCCGAGCAGCGGCCGGTGTACCAGCCGCGCGGCGCCTCGCCCACCACCTCGGTGTGCAGGCGGATCGCCTCGGCGATGGCGGCGCGCTCTTCGTCTTCGGGCATGTCCTTGTGCTCGATCCACTTGAGCCCGTGGCTGGCGATCTCCCAGCCCGCGTCCTTCATCGCCTCGACCTGCTCGGGGTTGCGGGCCAGCGCCGTGGCGACGCCGTAGATGGTGAGCGGGATGCCCGCGCCGGTGAACAGCCGGTGCAGCCTCCAGAACCCGGCCCGCGCGCCGTATTCGTAGATCGACTCCATGTTCCAGTGACGCTGCCCGGGCCACTGCGCCGCGCCCGCGATGTCCGAGAGGAAGGCCTCGGAGGCCTGATCCCCGTGGAGCACGTTGTTCTCGCCGCCCTCTTCGTAGTTCAGCACGAACTGCACCGCGATCTTCCCGCCACCGGGCCATTTCGCATCCGGGCGGTCCGCGCCGTAGCCGATCATGTTGCGGGGATAACGCTGCATCTGCCCCTCCTGCCCTGGGTCATCGTGGATCGTTGTCATATTCGGTTAAACGCGCTCTAGTCCGGACAAAACCGCAAAGGGCGGACCTGCGAGCGCGGCCCTGCCCCGCTTATCCGCCTTGCCCAAGAAAGGAGCAAGAGGAATGGCCGAAGGGTATCTCACCACCCATGTGCTCGACACCGCCCGCGGCGTGCCCGCGCAGGGCGTGAAGATCGCGCTCTACAGGGTCTCGGGCAATTCGCACCGCAAGATCGCCGAGACCGAGACCAATGCCGACGGCCGCACCGACAGACCGATCCTGCCCATGGAGAAGTTCGCCCCCGGCACCTACGAGCTGGTGTTCTTCGCGGGCGACTACCTGAGGGCCACCGGTCAGGCCGGGGAAGAGCCCATCTTCCTCGACCAGATCCCGCTGCGTTTCGGCATGTCCGACCCGGACGCGCATTACCATGTGCCGCTGCTGCTCTCGGCCTACGGCTACTCGACCTACCGGGGCAGCTGACCCCGCGGTCAAGCAATCGTGCGGCGGCGCCCTCTTGCCCGGAGCCTTCGGGCCCGGGTATCCCTGAGGCCACCGACCTTCCCCCGGGACCGAGGCCCATGCGCGTACTGATCGTCGAGGATGATGCCCTGCTCAGCGACGGTCTTCAGGCCGGGCTGCGGCTGTCGGGCTTTTCGCCCGAGGCGGTGTCCTGCTGCGACGATGCCCGCCACGCCCTGCTCAGCGAGGGGTTCGAGGCGATGGTGCTGGACCTCATGCTGCCCGACGGCTCCGGGCTCGACCTGCTGCGACGGCTTCGCGCCGAGGGCTCGAGCCTGCCAGTGCTCATGCTCACCGCCCGCGACGGGCTCGACGACCGGGTGGCCGGGCTCGACGCTGGCGCCGACGACTATCTCGGCAAGCCCTTCGAGCTGCCCGAGCTCTCGGCCCGGCTGCGGGCGCTGCTGCGCCGGGCGCAGGGACGCTCCGAAAACCTGCTGAGCTGGAACGGGCTCACGCTCGACACCGCGCGGATGACCGGCCTGCGTGGCGGTCGCGAGATCGCCTTTGCCCGCCGCGAGTTCGGCATCCTGCAGGCCCTGATGGAGCGCCCCGGCGCGATCCTCGGCAAGCCGCAGCTCGAGGAACGGCTCTACGGCTGGCAGGAAGACGTCGAGAGCAACACCGTCGAAGTGCATATCCACCACCTGCGCGCCAAGCTCGGCAGCGGCTTCATCCGCACCGTGCGCGGCGCGGGCTACCGGCTGGCCCCGGAGGGCACCCCATGACCTCGATCCGCGGGCGACTGCTGGCGATCCTGCTGCTCGCGACCGGGCTGATCTGGCTCGCGGCGGTGGTCTGGACCCAGCATTCCACCCGGCGCGAGGTGATCCACGTTCTCGACCGCCGCCTGCAGGAATCGGCGCAGATGGTCGCCTCGCTGGTCGGCGAAGGCGGGCTGGCGGCGGATGCCGCCGCCTCGGCGATGGTGCAGCGGCATGCCGACGTGGACGGTTTCGCGCTGCGTCACCAGCTTTCCTGCCAGATCTGGGGGCTCGACGGCGAGCTCATCAGCGAGTCGCAGGGCGCTCCGAACGGCACGCTCGGCGGCAGCCGCGAGGGGTTCAGCGAGACCCGCATCGATGGAGAGCACTGGCGGGTCTACACGCTGGTCGATCCCGAGCACGGCTTCCGGGTCATGGTAGGCGACGCGCAGGCGATGCGCGACCACCTCGTGCACGGGGTGACGGTGGGGCTCATGGTGCCGATGCTGCTGGTGCTGCCGATTCTGGCCGGGCTCATCTGGTGGACCGTCGGGCGCGGGCTGCGGCCGGTCGACCGGCTGGGCGCCGCGCTCTCCGCCCGCGACGCGAGCGACCTCAGCCCGATCGGCACCGACGGCGCCCCGCGCGAGCTGCATCCGATGATCTCGTCGCTGAACGGGCTGCTGCGGCGGGTCGGGCAGGCCCGCGACCGCGAGCGCAGCTTCACCGCCTTCGCCGCGCATGAGCTGAAGACGCCCCTGGCGGGCCTCAAGACCCAGGCCGAGGTCGCCCGCATGGCCCCGGACGACTCGACCCGCGACAACGCACTGGACCAGATGGCCGAGGGCGTGCGCCGCACCGACCGCATGGTGAAGCAGCTGCTCGAGATGACCGCGGTCGAGCACGGTGTCAGCGCCGAGCCCGCCGCCCGGCAGGACGGCGCGCTGCTGCTCGAACGGGTGGCCTCGGACCTGACGCAGCTCGCCTCGGCGCGCGGGGTGAGCATCCGGACCGAGGCGCCGCGGGGGCTCTGGTCGACCGCCTCGGCGACGCTGCTGCAGGCGGCGCTGCGCAATCTCATCGAGAACGCCGTGCAGGCCTCGCGCCCCGGCGGCGCCGTCGAGGTCGCGCTGTCGCAGGAGGACGGGCAGGCGCGGTTCCGCGTCGCCGACCGCGGCCCGGGCATCGCCGAGGCCGACCGGCCGCATGTGCTCGATCGGTTCTACCGCAGCGCCGGTGCGGCCGCCGGCGGCAGCGGGCTCGGCCTCTCCATCGTCGCGGCGGCGGTCGAGCGCATGGGCGGCGCGCTCCGCCTCGCCCCGCGCGAGGGCGGCGGCGAGGTCGCCGAACTGATCCTTCCCGCCGAATAGCGCCGGTCGTGTGCAGCCAGATGCGCCAGCTTATGGACAGGCGGCGCGCGGGATATTACATGCACGCAATGGCCCAACCCAAGACAGACCCGAACTACAAGGTGATCGCCGAAAACCGGCGGGCACGTTTCGATTACGCGATCGAGGACGACCTCGAGTGCGGCATCGTGCTGTCCGGGTCCGAGGTGAAGTCCCTGCGAGAGAACACCTCCAACATCGCCGAGAGCTACGCCGCTGTGGAAAACAGCGAACTGTGGCTGGTGAACAGCTACATCGCCCCCTACGAACGCGCCATGTTCGGCCACGAGGAGCGCCGCCGCCGCAAGCTGCTGGTGTCCAAGAAGGAGCTCGCGCGGCTCTGGAACGAGACCCAGCGCAAGGGCATGACCATCGTGCCGCTGGTGCTCTACTTCAACCACAAGGGCGTGGTGAAGCTGAAGGTCGGCATCGCCAAGGGCAAGAAGAACCACGACAAGCGCGAGACCGAGGCCAAGCGCGACTGGAACCGCCAGAAGCAGCGGCTGCTGAAGCAGGGCTGAGTTTTTCCCTGAGGTCTTGACGGGGCAGCTTTGCGCTCGGTGCGGGGTCTCGGGCGGGTTTTGTGCGGATTCCAACAGTCTCGGCGGCATCATTGGTTTGCGGGACGCCCGAGAAATCACTCGGTGACGAGTCGTCCACGAAAACCGTACGAATGAACCAATTCATCGCCGGAGCAGCCGCACTCACGATCTGGAACAGCGCCTTGCCGGCGCCAAGATCGGTCACATCGAGCGTGAAATTCGACGCATAGGCGAGGCCCGCCATACGCATCCCGGCGATGTCGAAGCCGAACGTGACCGCGCTCGCCTGCTGAGATCCGCCAAGCAAGACCCCTGCGCCGAGCAATCCCGCTATCGCCTAATCTCTCAATCTGGTCAGAGAATTCATGTCAACCACCCTGAAGCAGAGCTTTCAAGAAAAACCCCAAAACGCAAAATGAGAAAACGTCCCAACATCGAAAAGATATAGAATTCGCAGCTGTCGCAGGATCTGCAACCCCCTGAAACATCTCCCCTCCGCTCAGGAAGCGATCAAATCGGGTGCAGTTGCTGCCCCGGACAGCAGTCAACACGCGCGGCGGGGGTACGCGCCGGATGCCAAGCCGTTCAGGGCGGCAACCAGAACGACGCCCCAACCAACACGAAAACTTACACGACAGCACCCCCAAAAGCTCCGCGCCGAACGCAGGCTCGCCACGATTTCCCAAGACCGAACTTGCCACGCGGCGCCAATCTGCCGCAATATCGCGCCTGATTGGTTTATTTCTTATGTCCGGAGTCGATTCGCTGATGTCAGACAGCGCTGAGTCTCGTTTTTTCGCACGTCCCGATATTCGGTCTTACGACCCGCTCGGCTTTCCCCTGTTCGCAGCCCTTGTCGTTGTGGCCCTGCCGATATTCTGGCTGGGGCTGCAGTCGCTCGGCGCCGCGTGGATCACGCCCGAGTACAGCCACGGGCCGGTCATCCCGCTGATCTCGCTCTACCTCTTCCTCAGGGAGCTGCGCCACGATCCCGCGCCCGCCCCGTCCGAGCCCGCCACCCGCTGGCCCGGGGTCGCGGTCATCCTGCTGGGCCTCGCCTTCGGCATCTTCGGCAATCTCGTCCGCATCCCCGACGTCGTCACCTACGCGATGATCATCTGGATCGGCGGCATCGTCCTGACCGGCTTCGGCTGGCAGCGCGGCAGGACCCACCAGCTCCCGGTCCTGCACCTGGTCTTCATGCTGCCCCTGCCGCAGTTCGTCTACTGGCACCTAACCATCGTCCTGCAGCTGGTGTCGTCCGAGCTCGGCGTCTGGTTCATCCGGCTGGCGGGCGTGCCGGTCTATCTCGAGGGCAACGTCATCAACCTCGGGGTCTACAAGCTGCAGGTGGCCGAGGCCTGCTCGGGGCTGCGCTACCTGTTCCCGATCCTGTCGTTCAGCTACCTCGTCGCGATCCTCTACCGCGGGCCGTTCTGGCACAAGGCCCTGATCTTCCTCATGGCCGCGCCGCTTGCGGTGCTGATGAACTCGGTCCGCATCGGCGTGATCGGCGTGCTCGTGGACCGCTACGGCATCGCGCAGGCGGAAGGGTTCCAGCACTTCTTCGAGGGCTGGGTGGTCTTTGCGGTCTGCGTCGCCATCCTCTTCGGCGTCGCGGTGCTGCTGCAGCGGCTGACGCCGAACCCGCTGAGCCTCGGCGACACCATCGACCTCGATTTCGAGGGGCTGGGTGCGCAGGCCGCGCGCATCCTGTCGATCCCGCCCGCACGGGGCATTGCCGTCGCGACCCTCGCGAGCCTCGCCGTCACCGCGGCCTTCGTCTTCGCGCCCTCCGCCCAGCGGGTGCAGCCCGAGCGCGAGGCCTTCGCCCTGTTCCCGCGCCAGGTCGGCGACTGGAGCGGCCATGTCGAGCCGCTGGACCGGGACGTGGCGCAGGTGCTGAACGCCTCGGATTACATCAACGCGGTCTTCACCGACGCGGGCGACCCGGGGCACGAGGTGGGCTTCTTCTCGGCCTTCTACGACAAGCAGACCGAGGGCTCGGGGATCCACTCGCCCGAGGTCTGTCTGCCGGTGGGCGGCTGGGAGATGTTCTCCTTCGGCGCCACCGAGGTGAGTGTCCCGGGCACCGTCTACGGTACCTTCCCGCTCAATCGGGCGATCATCGAGAAGGGCCTGTCGCGGCAGCTGGTCTACTACTGGTTCGAACAGCGCGGCACCCGGTTCACCAACGACTACCTCGCCAAGGCGGACGTGGTCTGGGACAGCCTGACCACCGGCCGCACCGACGGCGCGCTGGTCCGCTTCGTGACGCCGATCTCCCGCGACGAGACCGAGGCGGACGCCGACGCCCGCCTGCTGCGCCTCATGGCGGAGATCCTACCGGATTTGAACAGGTTCATTCCGGAATGACTGACGAGGAGATGTTTTGGTATCGGAGACGGCGAAGAGATGTTCTGTTTAAGACAGGCTTTCAATATGGAAGAGGCGTCGCGATTCCTTGCGACTTCTACGTTCTGCTCGTACGGCGTGGCGAGTTTGTGAATTCCGTTCGGGAGGAGTGCGGAGTGATGCGCTGCGGCGCGGTCTCCGATAGTGACGTTCTGGCCGTTCTGGCAATAAATGCATATCTCTGAAATTCAGCGGAAGATGATTTTCTGACTAATAATATGATTGGCGTTATTCCTTATGACACTGCTAGGTAGGCGTATTCGTCCAGGCTATTTCGTGACCGTCATTCTGTGTGGAAGCCTGCTTCTTTCCGGATGCAAGAGTGATGAGGAAGAGGCCGAGAGCCATTATTCATCCGGCATCGCCTACCTCGACCAAGGCGATGAAGATCGTGCCCTCATCGAGTTCATGAACGTCTTCAGATACTCGAAGTACCACGAGGGTGCCCTCTGGGCCTATGCCGGCATCTTGCAGGAGCGGGGGCAGACGGCCGAGGCATTCAACTCGTACCTCTCGCTGGTCGAACGTCACCCCAATTCCGCCGACGCGCGTCTGGCACTGGCGGAACTGGCCGTCGCCACCGGCAACTGGGACGAGGTCCGACGCCAGGGCGGTGCGCTGTCGACCTTGGCGCCGGAGGAGTCGCGCACCCGCTTCATCCTGCTTGCGCTGGACTACCATGCCGCCACGGTTGCGCGCGACGGGGCCGAGCGCGACCGCATCGCCTCCGAAGCCGCGGACAAACTGGACACTCTGCGCGCGGGGGGCGAGGCGCCAGATGGCGTTCTCCTGCGTATCGCCATCGACCACCGGGCTTCCGGCGAAGATGCGATGGCGGCGCTCCCGTCCATCGACGCGGCGCTCGGGTTGGATCCGAGGGCCGCGGACCTCAATCTCCTGAAGCTTCGTATCCTTACGGAGGCCGGCGAGACGGAGGCCACGGGTGATCAGCTGCGCCAGATGGTCGAGCTCTACCCCCAGAATGCCGAGCTCCGACAGGCGCTGATCAGCTGGTATGTCGCGCAGGAACGGTTCGACGACGCAGAGCTCTTGCTGCGTGAGCAGGCGGGTGCCGATACCGAGAACAGCAGCGGCCATCTTGAGGTGATCGAGTTTCTGCAGTCGATGCACGGCCCGGATGCCGCCCGACAGGAAATCGAGCGGCTGCGCTCCGCCAATGAGGGCTCCGAGAACGCGCGCTACTATAGCGCGATGCTGGCCTCCATGGATTTCGAGGCTGGGCAGACCGAAGCGGCGATAGCGGGGATGCACGCCATTCTCGACGGGGCGGAGCCGGGGCCGCAGACACGCGATCATCAGGTGCAGCTCGCGAAGATGTTGGCACGGACGGGCGACGAGGCCGGGGCCCGTGCCCTGGTGGGCACGGTGCTCGAGGAGGATTCCGGACACGGCCCGGCCCTCATGATGCGGGCGGACTGGCTGATCGGGGCCGACCTGCCGGAGGAGGCGATCCTCGCTCTGCGGACCGCACTGGAGAAGCATCCGAGGGATGCGGAGGCCCTGACGCTGATGGCGCGCGCGCACGAGCGAAACGGGGATACGCTTCTCATGGGAGACCGTCTTGCGATGGCCTTCGAAGAGTCGGACGCCGCGCCCGCGGAGGCCATGCGCTATGCGCGCTACTTGTTGAGCGATGGGCAGAGCACGAAGGCGGCATCGACGCTGGAAGCGGCGCGCGCCCGCGCGCCCGGCAACCTTGATGTCCTGTCGATGCTCTCCGGCATCTATCTCGGGGATCACGCCTGGTCCGATGCGCAATCCATCGTGGAAGGCCTCGACGCAATCGACACCGGGCCCGCCCGAGACGCTGCCCTTGCTCTCAAGGTGGCCATCCTCGAAGGGCAGGGCAGGACCGGGGAGAAGCTGGCGCTCCTGAAGACCGCGGTCGGCGACGATCTGGTGGAGACCGATCAGGACGAGAAAAGGCCTGTGTCACTGCTCGTGCAGGCGCACATCGATGCAGGCAGGATTGCGGAGGCGCGGGCTTTCCTGAACGAGGCTCTGGCAAAGTCCCCGAGGGACTATGCCCTGCAGCTCCTCGACGCGAACGTGAACGTTCAGTCCGGCGCGTTGAGCCTCGCCGACAGCGGCTATCGCTCCCTCATCGACCAATACCCGCTCGAAGAAGAGCCTGTGCTTCGTCTCATGGCGGTCCTGTTCGCCAGCGACCGCGAGAGCGATGCGCGCATCGTGCTGAAGGACGCGCTTGAGCGGCTCCCTGACTCCACCAATCTTCTTTCGATCCAGGCCGACCTGCATGAGCGCGATCGAAACTTCGATGAAGCGACCAAGCTCTATGAGGCGCTGTATGCGCAGGACCGGGAAAACCTGACCCTTGCGAACAACCTCGCGAACTTGCTCGCCATGGAGCATCAGGACCCGGAAGATCTCGAACGCGCGTATGGCATCGCAAAGCGGCTGCGCGGGTCTGACGTTCCGGCACACAAGGACACGTATGGCTGGATCGAGTTCAGGCGCGGAAACCACCAAGATGCGCTCAGGTATCTGACTTCCGCTGCTGCCGAACTCGAGGCAGACCCGATGGCGCAGTATCACCTCGGTATGGTTTACGCGAAACTTGGGCATGTCGACGATGCTCGCGTGACCCTGACCCGCGCGCTGGTGCTGGCCGACGCGGCTCTTCTGCCCCATCTCGATGACGCCAGAGAAACGCTGGCGACGATTTCTGAACCGGAAGAGGTCGCGAGAAAGGACTGATTTCTAACGCTGGGCGTTTCGTCGCCGGCTGTTCTGGCATCTCATTGAGCTTCAGAACGCCTCCGGTCGACGACTTGCGGGGAGAACGGGGCCCAAGTGCGTTCCAGCGCCGGACCGCGGCGCGATCAGGCCTTCGGGCGTCTGACGACCAGGTTTTTGCCTAGCGGCCAGCACCTCTTCCGAGAAGCGACCGCAGTATGCCCGCATGGTTCCGCCGGAGCGGCACAAGCGCAGCGCAAGGCTCTTCAGGCCGGGCGGTTCTCGGTCGGGCGACGGTTCCGGATGCTCTGAGTGATCAGCCGCCCGTGTCACTCCGGCCAGTGGCGCTCCAATGCTTCATCTTTGGCCGCGAGTTCTCGGCCACTGGCGTGGATCCCCTGCTGACCGGACAGCGCGTGGCACCAGAGGACGACGACATCGCCCGGATGCGCGGCGAGACCGCCCCGCCGCCCTCAACTCCGGGGACGTGTCTTCTGGGGGTCGTAGTGCGGGAAGCTTGCGACCTTGGCGGGGTAGCGTTTGAGGTGGCCGTCGAGCTGGCCGACCTCGACCTCGGTGCCGACATCGGCGTGGGCGACGTCGATCCTCGCCAGCGCGATCCACTGCCCGGTGCGGGGCGAGCGCATGGCGGAGCAGATCTCGCCCACCTGTGCACGGCCGATGCGGATGCAGTCGCCGTGGGCCACGGCGTTCTGGCCCTCGATCTCGAGGCCGACGAACTTGCGGGCGGGGTGCTCCTTGCGGCGCAGCAGGGCATCGCGGCCGACGAAATCCGCGGTCTTGGACTTCAGCGGCACGGTGAAGCCGATGCCCGCCTCGAAGGGGTCGGTCTGGTCCGAGAAATCGTAGCCCGCGAAGACCAGCCCCGCCTCGATCCGCACCAGGTCGAGCGCCGCGAGCCCCATGGGCTTCATCCCCAGCGGCTGGCCCGCCTCCCAGATCGCGGCGAAGACCTCGGCGCCGTCCTTGGGGTGGCAGAAGACCTCGTAGCCGAGCTCGCCGGTATAGCCGGTGCGCGAGATCACCACCGGCACGCCCTCGGGCCCGCCGAGCCGGGCGGGGGTGAAGCGGAACCAGCCCATCTCGTCAAGCTGCGGCCGGTGCGGCGCGGTCCAGAACAGCGCCGAGATCAGCTCGCGCGATTTCGGCCCCTGCACCGCGAGATTGTGCATCTGGTCGGTGGAGGAGCGGATCATCACCTCGAGCCCCAGCCGCGCGGCCTCTTCCCGCATCCACGCGCCGCCCGCGTCGGTGCCGCCGATCCAGCGGAAATTCTGCTCGCCCAGCCGGAACAGCGTGCCGTCGTCGATCATGCCGCCGTGCGGGTAGCACATCGCCGAATAGACCACCTGGCCGATGCCCAGCGTCTCGACGTTGCGGGTCAGCACCCAGTTCAGCAATGCCTCGGCGTCGGGGCCGGTGACCTCGAACTTGCGCAGCGCCGAGAGGTCCATCACCACGACACCCTCGCGGCAGGCCCGGTAGCTTTCCACCCGGTCGCATTCGGGGAAGGTGTTGGGCAGCCAGAAGCCGTTGTAATCGGCGAAGTCGCGGGTCATCGCGGCGAAACTGTCGTGGAAGGCGCTCTCGCGGGTCATGATCGGATCCTCGTCGGGGGTCGGGCGCCAGGCGGTGGCGCGGGAGAAGCGCTCGGCCGCGCCATAGGTGCGCACATGGATGTCGGTGAGGTGCCAGCCGTTGGCGGCAGAGGTGTCGTCCGGGCAGGCTGAGGAGACGCAGACCAGATCGGTGAGCGCGCGCAGCAGCACGTAGTCGCCGGGCCGCGACCAGGGTTCGTCCGCGACCATGAGCCCGTGGGCGTCTATGGCGGTGTTGAAGAAGAAGTTGGCCGCCATCCAGCCGGGACGGCCGGGGATGCCGTACGCGGCGAGCTGGCCGTTGAAATTGTCCGAGCAGTTGGCGTGGCCGGGGTAGCCGATGTCGTCGTAATACTTGGCGTTGCAGGCCAGCGCGAAGGCGTCGTGGCGGCCGCAGGTGTCCTGCACGACCTCGACCAGCGGGGTGAGGTCATGATCGAAGTATTTCCCGTGCAGGCCGGGCATCGGGTAGTCGTGGCCCTGGATCGTGCGGGTGGTGGTGACGTCGAGCGGGTGGAAGATGCCGCGGTCGACCTTGCGGGCGTCGAAGCACTGGAAGTCGGTGCACTGGCGCCCGTCCACGTCCATGATCTGGATGAACTCGCCCTTGGCGACGCGATAGGCGCGCGCCGTGGCCGAGGCGACGCGCAGGTCGAGCACCGGATCGGCGAGCGGATCGGGCAGGGCGAATTGCCCGGCCTGACGCGCCTCGGCGCGGGTGAGGGTGACGGTCAGGGGCGTCGCGGTGGCCTGCGTCTCGAAATCGGGGGGCGGCGCCGGGGCGGCGATGACCAGCCAGCCGGGCGCCTGTGCCGTGGCCTCGGCGCGGTCGCCGGCGGGGCTGGTGGCGGAGAAGAGCCCCACGGTCCGGGCGCCGGCGTCGATGCCGCGTCGGGCCAGGCCCTGCCGCAGCCGGGCGATCCCCGGCGCGCCGCTCTCGAGCACGGAGCGGAGGCCGTCGCCCGGGGCGTCGGCGCTCAGGCCCAGCAGGCCCGCATCCACGCGCCCGTCGGGATGGGCGGCCAGCAGCTCGCAGGGCTGGCCGCCCTCGGTGTTGGTGACGGAGACCCGGTCGCCTTGCCTCAGCTCGACCAGCAGCGCCCCGCCGCCGGGGACGGTGTGGCGTTCCTCGCGCGGGGCGAGGGTGTAGGCCGCGGCGCGCCGGGGCCGGGAGGGGCTCGGGGCACCGGGGCGGAAGGGGTGGCCGATTTTGTCGAGCAAGGTCGGTCTCCATCGAAGAAAAAATCCGGGGGCAAACGCGGTCCCCCGGACCAGGGGAAGGGGCGGATGTCCGTCTTCAGTTGCGAAGATAGGCTTCCATGCTGTCGTCGAGCGCGTCCTTCCACGGCGTGTGGTGGACGGGCGCCATGGTGCCGGTGATCACCGATTCATAGCAATTGTTGCGGAAGGCCATGATGTCCTTCGCCTTGTGTTTCTTCCACTGCATGAACGCATCGGTGGCACCGTCGACGTTGAAGCTCGGGTAGTCGGTGTCGGCGATCAGTTCCTTGATGTAATCCGCCTGGTACCCGATGGCGTATTTCACATCGTCCGAGGCCTCCTCTCGGGCTTCCCGCTCCTTGACGTCGGCTTCCAGCACGGCCTTGTCCCCGGGCACCGCGATGCGGTCCATGATGATGTCGCGGACATACCAGGCCTGGGCGTCGAACATGTTGAAGGTGAACCACTGGTCCTGCATCCCGAGGTAGAACATCTTGGGATTGTGGACGTAAACCACGCCCTTGTAGAGATCTGCGGTGGCGAGGCGGTTGGCGGTCTTCAGGCGCAGGTCGTCCGGCAGGAACGGGAAATAGTGCTTGTAGCCGGTGCAGAGGATGATCGCGTCGACGTCCTTGCTGCTGCCGTCGCTGAAGTGGACGGTCTTGCCTTCGACGCGCTCCATCGCGGGCTTCTCTTCCCAGTT
>Ga0208328_1000397_pt1 | contig 20398 bp, 20 predicted proteins | sample DeeseametaMP2633_FD_184170 | JGI IMG/M metagenome (GOLD analysis project Ga0208328, IMG submission 184170) | Marine microbial communities from the Deep Atlantic Ocean - MP2633 (SPAdes) | ecosystem: Environmental > Aquatic > Marine > Unclassified | place: Northeast of Antigua and Barbuda, North... | reverse complement strand
CAACCGTCTCGAAACCCATCTCGACTGATGAGATCGCTGTCCACGATGCGGAACTATGCGGGGAATAGATCAGGCCTCGCGACTACTGTTCCTGTCATGTCCACGACCTGGCTCACCAAGCGGCGCGCAGTCGACCACTGCCGCGTGCGCTCGAGCCTGTGTCGACTCCACGCGATGCGCTGAGCCCCTTTCACATCCCCTCGCGTTCGACCCCGCCCTCTCGCGGGACCAGGAGAGACATGTCCACCACGCTCGACAACGCCGCGTCGACCACGGCCCCCGCTGGCATCGACCCGCGCGGCCCCCAGTTCGCCGCCGCGATCACCTCGGTCGTCCTGATCGCGGCGCTGGCGCTGCCGACCGCCGTCGCGCTGCCGCTGGCGCTCGCGCAGGCGGTCGTCTTTGCGACCGGCGTCGCGGCCGGCGTGCAGCACACCCCCTACGCCCGCCTCTTCAAGGCAGCGGTGCGCCCGCGCCTGAGCCCGCCCAGCGAGCTCGAGGACCCGCAGCCGCCCCGCTTCGCCCAGGGCGTCGGCCTGGTCTTCCTGCTCGTCGCGGTCGCCGGTTTCGTCGCCGGCGCCACCGTCGTCGCCCAGGTCGCCCTCGGCTTCGCCCTGGTCGCCGCCCTCCTCAACGCCGTCTTCCGCTTCTGCCTCGGCTGCGAGATGTACCTCCTGATCAAGCGCATCGGAGGTTGAGGAGGTCGCGCAGCGACCGTCTCGAAACCCAACCCCACGGAGGTTGAGGAGGTCGCGCAGCGACCGTCTCGAAACCCGGTCGTCGTTGGTCGAGCAGCGAGGAGCCGCTAGGCGACGAGCGAGCGTCGAGACCACACGACTCCAGCCCCAGAACCACCAGAACGAACCGCACCACTAACCCATCGCGCTCCGGCGCACCGAAAGGAACACCATGAGCCGCGAGAACACGCTCGTCTCCGCCCAGTGGGTGGAGGACCACCTCGACGACGCCAACGTCGTCCTGGTCGAGGTCGACGAGGACACCTCGGCCTACGACAAGGGCCACATCAAGGGCGCCATCAAGCTCGACTGGACGACGGACCTGCAGGACCAGGTCCGCCGCGACTTCGTCGCCAAGGACGCCTTCGAGGCGCTGCTGTCCGAGCGCGGCGTCGGCAACGACGACACCGTGGTGCTCTACGGCGGCAACAACAACTGGTTCGCTGCCTACGCCTACTGGTACTTCAAGCTCTACGGCCACCAGGACGTCAAGCTCCTCGACGGCGGCCGCAAGAAGTGGGAGCTCGACTCCCGCGAGCTCACCGACGAGCTGCCCCAGCGCGAGCAGACCTCCTACACCGCGCAGGAGCAGGACGGCTCGATCCGCGCCTTCCGCGACGAGGTCGTCGCCGCGATCGGCACCCAGAACCTCGTCGACGTGCGCAGTCCCGACGAGTACGCCGGCCGCCTGCTCGCCCCGGCCCACCTCCCGCAGGAGCAGGCCCAGCGCGCCGGCCACATCCCGACGGCCGCCAACGTGCCGTGGAGCAAGGCCGCGAACGACGACGGCACCTTCAAGTCCGACGACGAGCTCCGCGAGATCTACGCCGACGCCGGCGTCGACTTCTCCAAGGACACCATCGCCTACTGCCGCATCGGCGAGCGCTCGAGCCACACGTGGTTCGTGCTCAAGGAGCTGCTGGGTCAGGAGAACGTGAAGAACTACGACGGCTCCTGGACCGAGTACGGCTCGCTCGTCGGCGTGCCCGTGGTCCTCGGCGACGACAAGGGTGACGCCTGATGTGCGGCGCCACCGAGGGCGGCCTGTCGCTCGACGGCGTCGACGTCGCCAAGGAGGCCGTCGTTCAGGGCCAGGTGACCCGGGGCGGTGAGCCGGTGCCGAATGCCTACGTCCGGCTCCTCGACCGGACCGGTGAGTTCACCGCGGAGGTGCCGACCTCGGCATCGGGTCACTTCCGCTTCTTCGCCGGCGACGGTGACTGGACGCTGCGCACGCTGGCGCCGAAGGCGGACCCTGTGGACCGCCAGGTCCGTGCCCAGGTCGGCAGCGTCGCCGAGGTGGAGATCTCCGTCGGCTGAGGTCGCTGCACAGCTCTGCGAGGGCGGGTCCGCACACGGTGCGGGCCCGCCCTCGCTGCGTCTGTCACGTCCCGTCATCCGCGCACGTCAGGCCGCAGATCGTGTTACGAGAAGGTTGCGACCGAGCCGTCGAGGTGAACTCCAGGGGTGAGAATCCAATCGATCGCTGAGATGGGTTGGCAGAACCTGAGAAGTGTGTGGTTAAGTACGTGCCACAACCAGACCAACGGCGTCACCAAGCGCCAAGCATGGGAGTCTCAGCATGAAGAAGATGATCGTCGGCCTGCTTTTCGGCGCGCTGGCCTCGTTCGGCCTGGTCGCCGTGTCTGCACCGGCCGCCAACGCCTACTGCCCCTACGACGAGTGCACCGCCACCGTCATGAAGTACAAGGCCAAGCGCCAGGCCCGCAAGGGCAAGGTCCGCCACCAGGTCAACGTCCGCTCTGCGGAGAACGCCGTGTCGCCGAGTGGCGCCATCAACGTCACCTGCGTCAACCGCAAGGACGGCTCGTTCTACGCCGAGACCTTCTCCTACCCGGGTGGCGTGCAGCGCTACACCGCGTTCCTGGAGCCCGGTCCGACGACCTGCACCGCGTCCTACATCCCGGCTGACGACGAGGCCTTCGAGTCCGTCTCCGGCTCGGACAACGTGAACCCCCGCAAGCGCAACAAGCGCGGCGCCTGATCTGAGTTCACACACGAGGCGGGTCCCTTCGGGGGCCCGCCTCGTGCCGTACCCGGACGATGTCCGGCCCGCCCCGGTGGGGTCTGCGAGCCGGCGACCGTCCTGATCAGTAGGGTCTTTACATGCTCCTGCGCCGCCACTGGCGACTTCTCCTCGCAGCCGTCCTCGTGCTGCTGCTCCTGCTGGCCGGCTGGTATGCCTATCTCGCCTACAAGGTCGCCGACGACCTCAACGCCGCTGTCGACGATGCCGAAGACGCCCGCGCGGCCCTGACCGCTGGTGAGACCGAGCGCGCGACGGCACTGCTCGACGACGTCGCTGAGCGCAGTCGCAGTGCCGCCGACCGCACCTCCGGACTCTCGTGGTCCGCCGCGACCGTCCTCCCGCTGGTCGGCGACGACGCCAGTGGGGTGCGGACAGCGAGCCAGGTCGTCGCCGACCTCGCGGACAGCGGGCTCGCCGAGATCATCGAGGCCGCCGACTCCGTGGACGCGCTGGCGCCGCAGGACGGTCGCGTCGACCTCGATCTGGTCGCAGACCTGCAGGCACCGCTGGCCGAGGCCGCCGATGCTCTCGCCGAGGCCGACGCAAAGCTCGCGGAGGAGGACTCCTCGGGTTTCCTCGGTCGGCTGCGCACGCAGTACGACGAGCTCGCCGCGGCGATCTCGGACGCCGCAGGCATCCTCGACACGGCCAGCACCGCCGCCGACGTCATGCCTGTCATGCTCGGCGCGGACGAGCCGAGGTCCTACCTCTTGGTCTTCCAGAACAATGCCGAAGCGCGCGCCAGCGGCGGCCTGCCGGGCTCCGCGGCGGTGCTGACGGCCGATGAGGGCAGGCTCTCGTTGGAGCGTCAGTTCGCTGGCGCGGCCTTCGGCGCGCGCGACGAGCCGATCCTGCCGCTGACCTCGGCCGAGCTCCAGCTGTACGGGCCCTTGCTGGGCACCGACTTCCGTGACGCGAACTTCACGCCGGACTTCGCTCGTGCAGCCGAGCTCTGGAGCGCCCGGTGGGAGGAGGAGTTCCCGGCCGACACCCTGGATGGCGTTGCGACTCTCGACACCGTCGCGCTTTCCTATCTCATGCGTGGGATGGACCCCCTCGAGGTGCAGGGGGTCACCCTGACTGCCGACAACGTGGTCGAGGAGCTGCTGGCGGAGGTCTACGAGCGCTTCGAGCAACCTGCGCTGCAGGACGCCTTCTTCCAGGAGGTGGCGACCACGGTCTTCACCGAGGCGGTGGGCGGTGGTGTCGCCCCCCGTGAACTGCTGCCCGCCCTTCGCGACGCCGCCGACGAGGGGCGTGCTCTTGTCACGGTCGACGACCCGGTGGTCCTCGAGAGGCTGGGCGACGCCCAGATCCTCGGACCGGACCTCGAGGGCGAGCGCGACGCCGACACCTACTTCGTCGCGGTGAATGCGACGACCTCGGGCAAGCTCACCTACTACCTCCGTTTCCGTAGCCGCCTTAATACGACGTACTGCAGCGACGGGCGGCAGGCCAGCACCTTGAACGTCTCGTTGGAGTCCCAGGTGCCGGAGGACGCCGCCTCGCTGCCCGAGTATGTCCTCGGACCGATCCAGAAGGGCTACGAGCCGGGCGAGCAGTCGGTGAAGTTGAGACTCTTCACTCCGCACGGGGGCCAGATCGGTCAAGGCATGCGCGACGGTGCACCGACGGATGTGCGCTACCAGCAGCAGGGCGACCGGGTCGTCGCCGAGGTCGTCATCGCCCTGAAGCCAGGGGAGAGCGTCGAGTACGCGTTTCGGACCGTCGCGCCCGGGCGCGACACCGCGGGCGTGTGGACCACCCCCACCATCGATGGCCCCGGTGGCCTGGAGACCAAGGAGACGGGTTGTGAGTGACCACCCGCGACGCACGTGGAGGACGTCATGGAGCTGAAGGACTACCTCGGGATTCTTCGCCGCCGGTGGCTGATGATCGTCGCCATCACGCTGCTCGTCACTGGCGCCGCAGCGGGCGTCACGTTCTTGATGACCCCGCAGTACACCTCCAGCGTCAAGCTGTTCATCACAACGTCTGCAAACGAAGACTCCAACTCTGCCCTGCAGTCGGGTCAGTACGGATTGCAGCGAGTCACCTCCTACGTAGATCAGGTGACTGATGAGAACGTGGCTGGGCAGGTGATCGACCGGCTCGGCCTCGAGGTGTCGGAGAGCGAGCTGGTGGGGCGGGTCGAGGCGACCAACGTCCCGCAGACAGTGAACATCGTCGTGACGGTGACTGACACCTCACCATCGCAGGCGCAGGCACTCGCGCAGACGTACGGCGAGGTGATGGAGGACCGTGTACGCGCGCTCGAGACGACGGACCCTGGCGCGACACCGCCGATCAAGGCATCCATCGTCAACGATGCTGTCCTGCCGTCATCTCCGTCGTCGCCGCAGCCGGTGCGCAACATCGGGCTCGGCCTGGTCCTGGGTCTCCTCCTCAGCTTCGGTCTCGCGGTGCTGCGCGAGGTCCTCGACACCACGGTGAAGTCGCCGGCCGATCTCGCAGGGCTGGACACCTCGGTGCTCGGGACCATCCCGTTCGACCCGCAGGCCAAGAAGCGCAGCCTGGTGAGCGACCTGGCACCTCACGCGCCGCGGGCCGAGGCCTTCCGAGTACTGCGGACCAATTTGCAGTTCGTCGACATCGATGCCTCCAACAAGGTCTACGTCGTCACCTCGGCGCTGCCGGGGGAGGGCAAGACCAGCACGTCGGTGAACCTCGCGCTCACGCTGGCGCAGGCCGGCACGCGCACGCTGCTGGTCGAGTGCGACCTGCGTCGCCCCAAGGCGGCCGCGTCCCTCGGTCTGGACAGCGCCGTGGGGGTCACGACCTCGCTGGTCGGCCGGATCGCCTGGAAGGACGCCGTCCAGCAGGTCGACGGCGTCGGACTGGACGTCCTGGCCGCGGGCGCGGTGCCGCCGAACCCGGCGGAGCTGCTCCAGTCCAAGGCGATGGCTACGCTTCTCGACGAGGTGCGTGCGATCTACGACGTCGTCATCTTCGACGCGCCGCCGCTGCTTCCGGTAGTCGACGCGGCCGTGATCGCGTCCCAGGTCGATGGTGCCCTGCTGGTCACCAAGTTCGGCTCTACGACTCACGACCAGGTGGGCGAGGCCAAGAAGCGCCTCGACAACGTGGATGCTCACCTCTCCGGTGTCCTGCTGAACATGACCCCGACCTCGTCCCGACGCTACGGCTACGGGTATGGCTACGGGTATGGCTATGCCCCGGAGACCGCCGACCAGCCCAAGCGCCGCAAGGAAGCCAAGGACTGACCCGCCGTTGGTTGAGGAGGTCGCGAAGCGACCGTCTCGAAACCAGCACGGTGGTCGAGGTGTGAGGCGCCCCAGCGCCGAACCACGAGACCCGGTGACTTGTGGTCGAGAGCCGAGGACGTTGGTTGAGGAGGTCGCGAAGCGACCGTCTCGAGACCACCGATGCCTACCGCCGCCGCAACCCCCGGATCGCCGGCCGCACGTCGACGACGTAGACGATCGCCGCGATCGTGAACGCGATCGACAGCAACCCGAGCGGCCCACCGACGAGCAGCTGCACGGCGAGCCCGGCGCCGAGGATGATGCACCACGCCGGCTTGGTGAGCTTCCCGGCCGCCTCGTACTCCTCGGCCGAGTGCAGCAGCGCGTCGATGAAGGCGAACAGCTTGAGCACGAGGAGCGCGACGGTCAGCGCCAGGAAGAAGGTCGACTCGACCGTGTAGACGTCGGGCAGCACGTGCAGAGCCTACGTGCGGGTCGCGGTAAAGCCCGGGGCGCCGGGCCAGTACCGTGGCCGCTGACACGCGTGCGAAGGGAGCACCCGATGACTCACCCCATCTCGAGGCGCGCGCGGGCCGCCGCGGCTGCCTGCGCCGGACTGCTGGCTCTGGGCCTCACTGCCTGCTCGGGCGAGGACGAGCCGGACGACGCTCAGCCGACCTCGGAGCCGATCCCCTCGGACTTCCTCGGCGACGAGCAGCCCGACGGCGAGGACGGCCTCCCGGCCGACTTCCCACGAGACACCCTCCCGATCGTCGAGGGCGAGATCACCGGTGTCGTGCTCGGCCCGGACCCCGACGACCCGGAGTACACCGTCACGGTGATCAACACCCAGGAGCCACGCGAGGCGTTCGATGACGCTGTCTCGCGCCTGGTCGAGGCCGGCTGGGAGATCATCGGCGAGCCGGACACGGGTGAGACTCCGGTCGGCCAGCTGCTCCGGATGGGTGAGGACGACGTCGTGGTCACCTACGTCCCGAGCCGCGGCGAGTCCGGGATCGTCTACACCGTCGACCTGGCGTGACCGAGCCACCTAGCGCGACCGAGCTCGAGCGGGCGGCCGAGACGACCGAGTCGATCCGCACCGCCTTCCGCTCCCAGGTGGTCGGTCAGGACCGCCTGCTCACCGCCATGCTGGTGGCGGTGATGACCGAGGGTCACCTGCTCCTCGAGAGCGTGCCCGGGCTCGCAAAGACACTGGCCTCGTCCACGTTGGCCGATGCGGTCTCCGCGTCGTTCTCGCGCATCCAGTGCACCCCTGATCTGCTGCCCAGCGACATCGTGGGCACGCAGGTCTACGACCCCCGGCACCACGTCTTCGAGACGCAGCTGGGCCCGGTCCACGCCAACATCGTGCTGCTCGACGAGATCAACCGGGCGAGTGCGAAGACGCAGTCGGCGATGCTGGAGGCGATGCAGGAGCGGCAGACCTCCATCGCGGGGGAGATCCACCGGCTCCCGCGGCCGTTCCTCGTGCTCGCGACGCAGAACCCGATCGACGACGAGGGCACCTACGTCCTCCCGCAGGCACAGATGGACCGCTTCCTGTTGAAGGAGGTCCTCGACTACCCGACCCGGGAACAGGAGGTCGGCGTCCTCGACCGCATCGCCGACGGCACGCTCGGCGGCACACGCGAGGTCGAGGCAGTGGTCGGCGTGGAGCACCTTCTGGAGCTGCAGCGTCTTGCGTCACGGGTCTATGTGGACGCCGCGATCAAGCGGTACGTCGTCGACCTCGTCGCCGCCACCCGTGAGACCGACCGCGTGCTGGGGCCGGATCTCGGTGGCTACGTCGAGACCGGTGCCAGCCCTCGCGGCACCATCGCGTTCTTCACCGTCGCCAGGGCCCTGGCCGTCCTCGACGGCCGACCGCACGTGATCCCCGAGGACGTGCGCGAGCTGCGCCATTCCCTGCTCCGGCACCGGCTGCGGCTGACCTTCGACGCGTTGGCCGACCGGGTCGAGCCCGAGTCGATCATCGACGCGGTCTTCGCCGCCGTCCCGACTCCCTGACGCAGCCATGGCAGGACACGTCGCCCGGGTGCGCGCCCGCCTCGCCCTGGTCGCGCACCGCAAGGTCCGCGGGCTGCTGGAGGGGCAGTACGCCGCGACGCAGACTGGCCGGGGCATCGACTTCAACGACCTGCGCACCTACGTGCGGGGTGATGACGTCAAGGACATCGACTGGAAGGCGACCGCCCGCAGCCGGGAGCCGTTGGTGCGGCGCTACGTCACCGAGCGGCGCCACACCCTGTGGCTGGTGGTGGCGACGGGCCGCGAGCTGGCGGCCGCCGCCCCCGACCGGTCGCCGAAGGTCGCCCTCGCGCTCGACGTGGCCGGCACCCTCGGCGTCCTCGCCGCGGGTCAAGGCGACCGAGTAGGTCTCGTGCACGGTCCTCACGAGCAGCACCACGTGCTGCCAGCGCGCGCGGGCGAGCTGCACCTGGAGCGCCTGCTAACCGCGGCCGAGGCGGGCTGTCTTCCTGAGTCGCCGCCGCACGACCTGGTCGGTCTGCTCGATCACGCGGCGCGATCCATCCGTGGGCGTGGCCTGATGCTCCTGGTCACCGGCGTCCCTGACGAGCGCAGATCGGCGGACATGAGGGCTCTCGTGCGCCGCCTCGCGGCCCAGCACGAGGTCCTCGCCGTCACGATCGGCGACCTCGACCCGACCGCTGTCGATGCGACCGAGCGCGGGTCCGACCTGGACAGCGCCCACGAGCTGCCCCGATGGCTGGCGGGTGACCTCCAGGTGCGCGAACAGCTGCTATCGAGGACGGCGTCGGACCTGGCTGCTTACGCGGAGGCGCTAACGGCGTCGGGGGTCGTCCACGCGCACGTGGAGTCGGCAGACGGCGTCCTTCCCGCCGTGGTGGCGCTCCTGGAGAGGCACCGCCGTGCCCGCCGCTGAGCTCGACCCGCGAGAGGTCCAGGACGTCGTGGGCTACGACCCCACGGCCTGGTGGGTCGGCATCGGGTGCCTGGTACTGGCGGTGCTCTACGTGCTGGCAGCGGTTCTCTGGCGCCGGCGGCGACGCCCGCCCACCCCACGAGCGGCTCTGCTCGCACGGCTCGAGGAGATCGAGCGAGAGGTATCGGCCCGAAGCCGCACACCCCGCCAGGGCCATCAGGACATCAGTGCCGCAGTCCGAAGCGCCGCTGGAGAGGTCCTCGGCATACCCGCTTCCACCATGACCCTGGCCGACCTGCGGGAGGGCGGCCCCGAGGGGCTGGTCGAGCTGGTCACGCTCGTCTATCCGCCCGAGTTCGGGTCCGACGACGCTCTGGCCAGCGACCGCTTCGACGAAGCGCTGACCGCGGCGCGCCAGTACGTCGCGGGGTGGCCCACATGAGCACGCTGTCCGAGCTCGGAGACCTGGCCTCCTCCCTCAGCCTGCGGTGGCCGTGGATGCTGCCGGCCGTCGGAGGAGTCGTCCTGACGGCTCTCATGGTCAGTTGGTGGTTGAGCCGCCGGGCGGCCGTCGCCGCGGGGCCTCTGGTGCTCGGGGACCGTTTCAGACGGCTCGACCGCTTCCGCCGCCTGGCGCGGCGTCGACAGCGACGAGACCTGCTCGTCGCGGTCGGTGCCCTCGTGATGATCACCGGCTGCGCGGTCCTCCTGGCCAGGCCACAGGCGCAGGAGACGGAGGACCTCGACGCCCAGAGTCGTGACCTTATGCTGTGCCTCGACGCCTCAGCCTCGATGGACGACGCCAACCTCGAGGTCGTGCGCGCCGTGCGTCGCGTCGTGGCAGGTCTGCGAGGAGACCGGGTCGGTCTGACGCTGTGGAGCGGCTCGGCGGTCACTGTCTTCCCGCTCACGGACGACGAGTCGTTCGTCGACGCCGAGCTCGCCAAGGCCGAGCGTGCCTTCGAGCGCGGCCGAGAGGCCTACTTCTCCGGCGTCCAGCTCAACGACTTCAAGGCATCGCTGGTGGGTGACGGTCTGGTCTCCTGTGCTCGCCGGATGGGCGACGACCCCGACCGCTCGAGAGCGGTGCTGCTGTCCACCGACAACGACACCGAGGACACCGGGGTCTTCACGCTTTCTCAGGCTGCCGCCTTCGTCGAGGAGATCGACGTTGTGGTGCACGCCATCGGCGCTCCCGGCCTCGCAGACCGAGCCGGCGACCGAGCCGGGCTGGCAGACGCAACCTCGAGCACCGGGGGAGTGCTCACCATGCTCGGAGACGACGGCACCGCCGACCAGCTCGTCGGCCGCATCGACCGCCTCGAGGCCGCTCGCCTCGACCGCCCCACCCGCACCACCTCCGTCGACGACCCCACGCCCGGCATCGCCCTCGTCGTCCTCGGCGCCGCTCTCCTGGCGCTGATCACCGCCACCTCCTGGCTCCACGACCGCTGGGACCGTCGCGGCTCGGCGATAGCGGCTGGTCGAGCAGCGACGAGCGGCCACGCGAGGAGCGAGCGTCGAGACCACGCCACCACCGGAAGCCCCGCTGGTCGAGCTCGTCGAGACCCGGTGACCCCCGGTGGTCGAGGTGCGAGGAGCGCCAGCGACGAGCCACGAGACCCCGGGACCTCGACGTGACCCCCCGCCCCTGGCTAACGGCGCTCCGCCGCCTCGCGATCGCCACGGTGGTGGCCATGATCCTGCTCGGCGTCGGCAACCGCGAAGGCGTCGAGGACCCCGGCACCCCACCGATGGCCCTCGTTCTGGCGCTCGACCGCACGACGTCGATGGCCGCCACCGACGGCACCGGCCGGCAGGCCGGCCGAGACCTCCCCCGCCTCGACGCGGCCAAGGACGACCTGTCCGCGCTGGTCGACGAGCTGATCGAAGCGGAAGTCGCACTGGTCAGCACAGGGGCCCAGGCCCGCCTCGATGTCCCATTGACCGGCGACCGGATGCTCTTCCGGGAGCAGCTGGAGCAGATCGAGCCCGAGCCACCCACGACGGGCCAGGGCTCGAGCCTCGCCCGACCCCTCAGCCTGATCCCGACACTGCTCGAGGTCGGCTCCGACGGTCGCGACGACACGGACCGCCCTCGGGTGGTACTCGTCCTGGCCGGCGACGGCGAGGAGAACGGCCAAGCCGTTTCCTCGGCTGAAGAGATCGCCCGCGACTACGGTCCGATGCTAGATCTGGTGGACGCTGCACTGGTCCTCGGCTACGGCACGGAGCAGGGCGCGACGATGCCGTTCGACGGTGGTCTCGTCTCGGACCCGCAGGGCTCCGGCCCGGGCGTCTCAAAGTCCGACCCCGAGAACCTCCAGGCCGTCGCCGACGCCGTGGGCGGCACGTACCTACCGGTCGTGCGCGGCGGAGACTCGCCGACCGACGTCACCCAGATCGCGACGCAGCTTCGCGAGCAGGCCTACGCCGACCTGCCCGCGGCTGTCTCCGCGCGCGAGGTGACCTGGATGTGGGCGCTCCTGCTCCTCGCTCTGATTCTGCCCGAGCTCACCACGGCATGGCGAGACTGGTGGCAGACCCGACGCTTCGTCCGCGGAGGCACCCGATGAAGACTCCACCCGTTGGTCGAGCCCGTCGACACCCCGTGACCCCCGCTGGTCGAGGTGCGAGGAGCGCCAGCGACGAGCCACGAGACCCCGCAACCACCGCTGGTCGAGCAGCGACGAGCGGCAACGCGAGGAGCGAACGTCGAGACCACCGACGCCTGCTGTTCGTCCTCTGGCTGCTCCCAGTCGTCTTCCTCCTGGTGACTGCCGCGCGCGTTGGTCTCCTTGCCTGGGACGATCACTCCGGTCGAGCAGCGTTCGCAGACGGCCGAGCCTCAGACGCCCGCACTCCCTTCGCTCGCAACGCCATCCTCCAACCGTTCGAGCCATGGGTGGCCCCGTACGACGAGGGCTCCGCAGCCCTGGTCGCAGACGACCCGGCGGATGCCCGAGATCGGCTCGACGTGGCACTGACGCTCGTCCCTCCGGCCCAGGAGTGTCGCGTCCGCATCAACCTCGCGCTGGCACATGAGCAACTGGCCATGGGCAATGCAAACGAAGGGGACCTGGCCGCCGCCCAGGCTGCCCTGGCGACCGCGCGGTCCGTTCTGATCGAGGGCGGCTGCCTCGACGAACAGCTCGAACAGCTGCGCAACGCCGACCTGTCACCCAAGGAGTGGGCCGAGGCCGCCCGTCGAGCGGGCCTGTCCGAGGAGGCGACAGCCCTGCTCGAGCAGCAGGGCGCAGCGGCGTTGGACGAGCTCAGTCCAGAGGATCTCGAAGCCTTGGCGACCCAGCCTGAGGTGCAAGCTGTCGTCGAGGCGCTCTCGACCACGGACAAGGACACCCTCGAGGAGCGCTCGGAGACAGCAACCCAGGTCGAGCGACGTCTCCGCGAGGACCTCCGCAAGACCGAGCGGCTCGCCGACCGCCTGAAGGACCGGGAGAACCAGGGCCAAGAGCCCGAGGACCCCCGGGTCGAGGAGCTCGAGCAACGCAACGACCGCGGCGAGGATCAAAGAGACCGTGATGCCGAGCAGCGCGACCGTGACGAGGACGAGCCAGGCACCATCACGTGGTGACCGCCCGGTCACGCAGATTCTCTACCAAGAGTGTCAGGATTGGCCGGTGCCTCACCCCCAGTACTGCCCCACGCCGCGCGAGCTCGACGACCTCGAGCTGATCGTCAGCGGCGCCGCGGCCCCGCAGCAGGCTTTCCACCAGCCCAACAGCCCTCTGACCCTCGCCCTTCCCGGCGACGTGCACAACGCGGCTGAGGAGGCCGGTGGTGTGGAACTGGTCGACCCCGAGGGTCTCCCGCTCGCGACCGTCAGCCTTCCCGGCTGGAAGGTCGAGCCGCTCTCGCGTGCCGCCTACGGTCCCTTCCGCGACCTCTACCTCACTCCGCAGCAGGTGCACGAGCAGTACGCCGGCCGCACCGTGGTGCCGGTGACCGATGCCTTGACGCTGCGCCAGGTCGACGCGCTACGCGCCCACGGCCCCGTCGTGCTCGTGGCCCTGGTCGGCGCTGGCACGCCAGAGCTCTCGCCGGTCGCCCTGATCCGTGCGACGCGCCTGGCGGCTGCCTCTCTGCCGGATGCTGCTGTCGTCGCGGTTCCGCTCGCCTCGCACGGCGATCCGGAGGCGGACCACGCGCTCGGCCTCCAGGTCCTACAGACCTACGCCGGTGGCGGCGAGGTGGCCGCGCTGCCGGACGACGAGGACGGCGACTACGCAGACGACGTCGCTGCTGTGATCGAGCGTGATCAGCCCGCCCCGGACGAGCAGGGTCTGGTGCTCTTCTTCACCGGGCTCTCCGGCAGCGGGAAGTCCACCCTGGCCCGTGGCCTCATGGACCGCATTCTCGAACAGGCCCAGCGCAGCATCACCAGCCTCGACGGCGACGTGGTGCGCCGGAACCTCTCAACGGGCCTGTCCTTCTCCCGCGAGGACCGCGAGACCAACATCCGACGCATCGGCTGGGTGGCCGCCGAGATCGCTCGCCACGGTGGTCTCGCGGTGTGCAGCCCCATCGCACCGTTCGACGAGACCCGTCAGCAGGTCCGTGCGATGGTCGACGAGGCCGGGGGAGCGTTCTTCCTCGTCCACGTCGCCACACCGGTCGAGGAGTGCGAGCGCCGCGATCGCAAGGGCCTCTACGCCAAGGCCCGCCGCGGCGAGATCCCCGACTTCACCGGCATCTCCAGCCCCTACGAGGCCCCGGACGACGCCGACGTCCGCGTCGACACCACCGGCCGCGACCTCGAGTCGTGCCTCGACGAGATCATCGATGCCCTCGCCGCCACCGGCCACCTCGACCTCAGGGCGCCGGAAGCGTCATCTCCGGTGTTCGAGCCCGTCGAGACCCCGGTAGATGCGGGGGTTGAGGAAGGACGAAGTCCTGTCTCGAAACCCGACGACCTCACCCGCCGAACCCTCGACAGCATCAGCGCCAGTGAATCCTCAGACGGTGACCCCCGTTGGTCGAGCAGCGACGAGCGCCAGCCGGTGGATCGAGCAGCGAGCGAAGCGAGCGGGCGTCGAGATCGAGGAGCGAGCGTCGAGACCTCCGGAGCTGACCGCGAACCGATCCGCGTCCTCTTCGTCTGCACCGCCAACATCTGCCGCAGCCCCTTCATGGAGCTCACCGCCCGCCACCTGGCTGGCAACCGCCCGATCGAATTCCGCAGCGCCGGCACCCACGGCTTCCCCCAGCACCCGATGGACGAGGTCATGGCGTCCACGCTGGCTCCGAGGGGCGTCCAGGGCGTCGATACCTTCCGCAGCCACGCGATCACCGCCGACGACATCGAGTGGGCCGACCTTGTGCTGACCGCGGAGTCTGCGCATCGCCAGTTCATCCTCGACGACCACCCGGCGGCTTTCCGCAAGGTGCTCTCCCTTGGCCAGTTCGTCGCAGCAGCCACCCAGTTGGACGCGACCGGTCGTGAGCTGGTTGCGGCAGTGGGTGCCAAGCGCGGAACTGCCGCGTCGGAGCTCGACATCGACGACCCCTATCGCAGGGGCACCGAGGCTGCCGAGACCGCGGCGGTCCTCATCGAGGGCCTTGTGCGCGACGCGGTCGACCGGCTCGCGCTCGGCGGAGACCAGGGGACCAGCTGATGGACCTCATCACTCTCACCGCCCTCTCCATCCTGGTGGCGGGCTTCGCCGTGGGCATCGTGGTCGGCCTGACCGGCATGGGCGGTGGTGCACTGATGACGCCGGCGCTGATCTTCCTCGGTGTCGGTGGTGGCACGGCGTCCACCGTTGTGACGGCTGATCTGACCGCAGCTGCCGTGTCGAAGACCGGGGGAGCGGTGGTGCACGCCCGGGAAGGCTCGCCCAACCTGCGTCTGGCTGGGTGGTTGATCGCCGGGTCCGTGCCGATGGCGTTCGTCGGGCCCTACGCGATCAAAGCGTTCACGACCGACGCCGAGCAGCTGGACCGTGTGCTCAAGCTCGCGATCGGGTTCGCGCTGCTCTTCGCAGCCGCTACCTACGCCGTGCGCCTCTACCTCAACCTCCGGCGGGTCCGCTCGGGCGGAAGCCCCGGCGACCCGGACCCCAAGATCCGTCCGATTCCCACTCTGCTGGTGGGCATGCTCGGCGGCCTGCTCGTCGGCATCACCAGCGTCGGCTCCGGCTCAGTCATCATGATCGCCTTATTGATGCTCTATCCTGGGCTGTCCGCTGTGAAGCTGGTCGGCACGGACCTCGTCCAGGCCGTGCCGCTCGTGCTCGCGGCAGCCATCGCGAACATCGCGATCCACGGCCTCGACTGGGGGATCGTGATCCCGCTGGTGGTCGGGTCGGTCCCGGGTACGTTGCTCGGCGCCAAGATCGCGCCCAAGGTCCCGCAGTCGATCATCCGTCGCGGCATCGTGGTGGTGCTGACGATGTCGGGCGTGGCTCTGCTCGACAAGGCCGGCTGGGCGCCCCTGGGACGCGATGAGACGCACCCCGAGCTCGTTGCCCTCGTGGGCGTCGTCATGCTGGTCCTGGTGCCGGTCGTCTGGGGTTTCCTGCGCAAGCAGCAGGGTCTGCCGTTCATGGGTGCCCCGACCGTCGCGGACCTGGACACATTGGACTACCACGGCTCGAAGCGGAAGCGCACTGCTGGCAAGAGCTAGATCGTCCGTCGGCTCGTGCGAGCGGGCTAGACGAGCGACGGCCAGTTCTCGAGATCCGGCCGGTCCACCCAGCCTGGCCCGTGCTCGAGTGCTGCGATATCGGCTCGCACCATCAAACGGGCCAAGTCGGGTGCGGTGACGGTGGCCTTCCAACCGAGGTCGCGGGAGGCCTTGTCGGCATCGCCGATGAGCTCGTCTACCTCGGTCGGGCGGAGGTAGCGCTCGTCGAACCGGACGTGTCGCTCCCAGTCGAGACCGACGCTGTCGAAGGCCGCTGCGACGAAGTCCCGTACTGAGCAGGGGACGCCGGTCGCCAGCACGTAGTCGTCGGGCTGGTCTGCCTGGAGCATGCGCCACATGCCCTCGACGTATTCCGGGGCGTAGCCCCAGTCACGTACGGCATCGAGGTTGCCGAGCCACAGCTCATCCTGCTGACCAGCAGCGATGCGCGCGACCGCCCTGGTGACCTTGCGCGTCAAGAAGGTCTCTCCGCGGCGAGGCGACTCGTGGTTGAAGAGGATCCCACTCACGGTGAACATGTCGAAGCCGTCGCGATAGTTGCGCGTCATCCAGTGGGCGAAGGCCTTGGACACGCCATACGGCGAGCGCGGGTGGAATGGAGTCGCCTCCGACTGAGGGGGAGGAGTGGCTCCGAACATCTCCGAGCTCGATGCCTGGTAGAAGCGCGCCGGCACCTCGCTGAGACGAACAGCCTCCAGGAGTCGGGCGGCACCCATCGCTGTGACCTGCGTCGTGTGCTCTGGCTCGGTGAAGCTGACACGCACGTGCGACTGGGCGGCGAGGTTGTAGACCTCGTCCGGCTGCACGAACTCCATCAGGCTCGTGAGCCTGCTGGTGTCGGTGATGTCGCCGTGGTGGAGCAGCAGGCGCCGGTCGGACACCTCGTGCTCGTCCTGGTAGAGATGATCGATCCGGTCGGTGTTGAAGGACGAGGCCCGCCTGATCAGCCCATGGACCTCATAGCCCTTGCCGAGCAGCAGCTCCGCCAGGTAGGAGCCGTCCTGCCCCGTGATGCCGGTGATCAACGCGCGCTTGCGTGTGGTGCCCATGCCCTGCCTAACGATCGGTTCGGGACATCAAACCAGTCGCCGCGGACGCTTGCGGGAGTTGCCCGCCTCCAGGTCAGTCGCGCGAGTACAGGTCACGCGTGTAGACACGGTCCTCGACGTCGTCGAGATCGGGCGATCGTCGGTTGGCCACGATCACGTCGCTGCGCTTCTTGAACTCGTCGAGGTCCGACACCACCTCGGAGTTGAAGAACTCGTCGCCGTCGAGGGTCGGCTCGTAGATGACGACCTCAACGCCCTTGGCCTTGATGCGCTTCATGACGCCCTGGATCGAGGACATCCTGAAGTTGTCCGAGCCCTCCTTCATCACGAGCCGGTAGATGCCGACCGTGCGCGGCCCCCGGCGCAAGATGTCGTCGGCGACGAAGTCCTTGCGCGTCGTGTTGGCGGACACGATGGCGCTGATGAGGTTCTGCGGGACGTCCTGGTAGTTGGCCTGGAGCTGGCGGGTGTCCTTCGGGAGGCAGTAGCCGCCGTATCCAAAGCTCGGGTTGTTGTAGTGCGACCCGATCCTGGGGTCCAGGCCGACGCCCTCGATGATCTGCGCGGTCGACAGCCCATGACGTGCGGCGTAAGTGTCGAGCTCGTTGAAGTACGCAACCCGTAGGGCGAGGTAGGTGTTGGCGAAGAGCTTGATGGCCTCTGCCTCGGCCGAGTCGGTGAGCAGAACGGGGACGTCCTTGTCCAGAGCGCCCTCGAGCATCAGGTCGGCGAAACGGCGCCCGTCCTCGGAGCGATCGCCGACCACGATCCGCGACGGGTGCAGGTTGTCGTAGAGCGCTCGGCCTTCTCGGAGGAACTCAGGGCTGAAGATGATGTGCGATCCGAGGTGCTCACCGCGCATCCGAGCGGTGAACCCGACCGGGATTGTCGACTTGATGACGATGACCGCCGTGGGGTTCACCGCGCGCACCTGCCGAATGACCGCTTCGACGGACGAGGTGTCGAAGTAGTTCGTCTCCGGGTCGTAGTCGGTGGGTGTCGCAATGATGACGAACCTGGCCCCCGTATAGGCCGAGTCACCGTTCGCTGTTGCGTGGAGGTCGAGCGTCTCGTGCGCGAGGTAGTGCTCGAGCTCCGCATCGACCAGCGGCGACTCGCCGCGGTTGACCATCTCGACACGCTCTGAGGACAGGTCTACGGCCCACACAGTGTGGTGCTGGGCGAGCACGACGGCGTTGGAGAGGCCCACATAGCCGAGCCCCGCGACTGCGATCTTCACCGGACAGACTCTAGGGAAGGAAGCATCCGCCCGATAGCCGGGCATGAAATCGTCACCCGGGCGCAACGCCGATGTCACGAGTGCCCCCGAGTGTCGACTATCGACGGGCGCCACCTTGGAGGTGACTGCCGACGCAGAATCAGATGTGCCATGGCTACGATGAGGCCTGCTTCCCACAGGAGAGGTTCGTTTCGCATGCCCGACACCCACGCCGACTACCGGCTGAGTCAGCTCGACCAGCTGGAGGCGGAGTCGATCCACATCTTCCGCGAGGTCGCGGCTGAGTTCGAGAAGCCCGTCCTGATGTTCTCAGGCGGCAAGGACTCCATCGTGATGCTCCGACTGGCCGAGAAGGCCTTCTATCCGGCGAAGATTCCGTTCCCGATCATGCAGGTCGACACGGGCCTGGACTTCCCCGAGGTCATGGAGACCCGCGACAACTGGGTCAAGCGTCTCGGTGTCAACCTGGTCGTCGCCAGCGTCGACGACGCCATCGCCACCGGCGTCGTCGTCGACGACGGAAAGACATCGCGTAACCGACTGCAGATCGGGACGCTGCTCAACGCTATCGAGGAGAACGGCTTCACCGCGGCCTTCGGTGGCGGTCGTCGGGACGAGGAGAAGGCCCGCGCGAAGGAGCGCGTCTACTCCCACCGCGACGAGTTCGGCCAGTGGGATCCCAAGAACCAGCGCCCGGAACTCTGGAGCCTCTACAACGGCCGCCTCCACGAGGGCGAGCACATGCGCATCTTCCCGATCTCCAACTGGACCGAGCTGGACGTGTGGTCATACATCGCTCGCGAGGAGATCGAGATTCCGAGCATCTACTACAGCCACAAGCGCCGCGTATTCAAGCGCAACGGCATGCTGATGACCGAGACCCCGCTGAACCCGTGCAGGGACGGTGAGGTCGCGGAGGAGCGTGATGTCCGCTTCCGCACCTGCGGTGACATCACCCTGACCGGCTGCGTGGAATCCACTGCGGGCACGATCGAGCAGATTATCGAAGAGATCGCGGTGGCCCGCGTGACCGAGCGCGGGGAGACCCGCGGTGACGACAAGTTCTCTGAGGCTGCCATGGAGGACCGCAAGAAGGAGGGCTACTTCTGATGGCCGAGAACATCACGGACGTCGTCGAGAACGTCACGACTCACATGGACCTCCTGCGATTCGCCACCGCTGGCTCTGTGGACGATGGCAAGTCGACCCTCATCGGTCGCCTGCTGCTTGACTCCAAGTCGATTTTCGAGGACCAGCTTGAGGCCGTGGAGACCACGTCCAAGGGCAAGGGCTACGACTACACCGACCTAGCGCTGCTGACCGACGGTCTGCGCTCCGAGCGCGAGCAAGGCATCACGATCGACGTGGCCTACCGCTACTTTGCGACGCCCAAGCGCAAGTTCATCATCGCCGACACCCCGGGGCACGTGCAGTACACCCGGAACATGGTTACCGGCGCCTCGACCGCCGACCTCGGCCTCGTACTCGTCGACGCCCGCCAGGGGCTCACCGAGCAGTCCCGCCGTCACGCGGTGATCCTGTCGCTGCTCCGCGTCCCGCACCTGGTGCTGGCCGTGAACAAGATGGACCTGGTCGACTACTCCGAGGAGATCTTCACCAGGATTCACGACGAGTTCACCCAGTTCGCGACGAAGCTGTCCATTCCAGATCTGACGGTCATCCCGATCTCGGCGCTGGCCGGCGACAACGTAGTGAACCGCAGCGAGGCGATGTCCTGGTACTCCGGCCCGACGCTGCTGCATCACCTCGAGAACGTGCACGTCGCCTCCGACCGCGATCTCATCGATGCGCGGTTCCCCGTCCAGTACGTGGTACGCCCGAAGAGCGACGAGTTCCATGACTACCGAGGCTACGCCGGCCAGGTGGCCGGTGGCGTCATGAAGCCCGGCGACGAGGTCGTTGTGCTCCCCAGCGGGATGACCTCCAAGATCGCCGGGATCGACCTCTTCGGCCAAGAGATCAGCGAGGCGTACCCGCCCATGTCGGTGACCGTTCGGCTCGAGGACGACGTGGACGTCTCTCGCGGCGACATGATTGCCCGCGTGAAGAACGCCCCGAGCCCGTCCCAGGACATCGACGCGATGGTCTGCTGGATGACGAACGCCCCGCTCCGGCCTCGACAGAAGTTGGCCATCAAGCACACGACCCGCACGGCACGCGCCTTGATCAAGAGCCTCCAGTACCGTTTGGACGTCAACTCCCTCCACCGCGATCAGAGCGCACCCGAGTTGGAGGTCAACGAGATCGGACGAGTACAGTTGCGGACCACGTCACCTCTTCTGTGCGACTCGTACTCCAAGAATCGAACTACAGGATCGTTCATCCTCATCGACGAAGCCACAGGTGTCACTGTCGGTGCGGGCATGATTTTGTAGGGGCAACTTCACATGGCACGCGTCCGCGGTCTGATCAACGAGGATTCACCTCTCCATATCGTAATCGGACGAGTGGGTGTGGTCGCGATCGGCGTAATAAGTG
>Ga0208328_1000395_pt1 | contig 20545 bp, 23 predicted proteins | sample DeeseametaMP2633_FD_184170 | JGI IMG/M metagenome (GOLD analysis project Ga0208328, IMG submission 184170) | Marine microbial communities from the Deep Atlantic Ocean - MP2633 (SPAdes) | ecosystem: Environmental > Aquatic > Marine > Unclassified | place: Northeast of Antigua and Barbuda, North... | reverse complement strand
CCCCCGCCGCACCCTGCGGCCCGCGCAGGCCTGAGCGTCCGCGGCCCTCACAGGCCGGACCCCGAAACGAGAAACGCCGGGCGCTTGTCGCGCCCGGCGTTTTCATGTCCGCTCTCCGGTGCGCCCGTCAGGACGAGCAGTTACAGCCGGTGAGCTTCTGATCCATGTTGCGCGAGGGCTGGTCGCAGCCCGCGTCGCCGACGATCTTGGCAGGCACGCCCGCGACGGTCTTGCAGGGCGGCACCTCTTCCAGCACCACCGAGCCCGCCGCGATCCGCGAGCCGTTGCCGATGCGGATGTTGCCGAGCACCTTGGCCCCGGCCCCGATCAGCACGCCGTCGCCGATCTTGGGGTGACGGTCCTCGTCCTCCTTGCCGGTGCCGCCAAGCGTCACCGAGTGCAGGATCGACACGTCGTTGCCGACCACCGCAGTCTCGCCGATCACGATGGAGTGGGCGTGGTCGATCATGATCCCCTGCCCGATCTTCGCGGCCGGGTGGATGTCGACGCCGAAAAGCTCCGAGGCCCGCATCTGGAAGAAGAACGCGAGGTCCTTGCGCCCCTGCCCCCAGAGCCAATGCGCCACGCGCTGGCTCTGCACCGCCTGGAAGCCCTTGAAGTAGAGCAGCGGCTGCAGGAAGCGGTGGCAGGCCGGGTCACGCTCGAAGGTGGCGCGGATGTCGGCACGGGCGGCGCGGGCCAGCGACGGGTCCGAGGAATAGGCCTCGTCGCAGATCTCGCGCAGGATCTGCTCGGACATCTCGCCGTTGGAGAGCTTCATCGAGATCCGGAAGGCCAGGGCCCCCTCGATCGTGGCGTGGTGCAGCACCGATACATGCACCATCCCGCCCAGCAGAGGCTCGGCGGCGACGGCATCTTCAGCCTCGCGGGTGATACGATCCCATACGGGGTCAAACTCTGCGATCCGGGCGCGGGTTTCGGGCATTGGTTCCCTCCGTTCGATCCGCTTCTTATAGCAGATAGGCCGTGGGGCTTGAAACGCAAAACCGTGATGCGGTGAATGACGGATCCGAATGGATCCGCGCAGAAGAAGGCGGCGGCCGGGATCGTGGCCCGGGCCGCCGCCTATCGTTCGCCGCGTCAGGCCGGGCGGCTTTCGCCCGCCGCGTCCCCGCCCGGCATCGTCTCGGGCGCCGAGAACCGCAGCGGTGCGAGCCGCCCCTCGCGGCGGAGCCGTTTGCGCAGTCGCCAGATCCGCAGCGCCTCGAGCACGAGGATCAGCGCCTCGGCATAGTCCGGATCGTCGGGGCGCCGCTCGGGCGCCACGCCGCGCGCCAGCGCCGCCGCCATGAGCGTGCCGTTGCCCCAGTCCGCATGCGCCTTGCCAGTGCGCTGGCGGTAGCGGTCGGCGGCGTCCGCCTGCATCACCAGATCCCGCGCGGCGCGCCAGCGCTGGCCCCGCGGCACCGTCAGCAGCGCGCTGGCGGCGGTGATCAGGTCAGTGTGCAGCACCGGCCTCATGCTACCAGCTCCAGCCGGGCATAGGGCCCGGGACCGTAGCGCGCCGAGATCTGCGCCACCTCGATGGCATAGGCGCCGGCCAGCCCGTCCTGTGCCGGCGTGTAGCTCCACGACGGCTGCGAGACCTGCGCCTCGCGCAGCACGCTGCCCTCCTGCACCACGCGCACCGCGTAGCTTTCCAGTTCCTCGCCCAGCGGCACCTCCGCCAGGTCCCAGTCGTCGCCGTCGATGCGGGTGCGCCGCACCCAGCTGAGCGCCAGCCCCGATCCCTGCGGCGCGGCGCGCAGATGCGCCGGGCGGTAGGGCCGCAGCCCGTTGCCGTCGAAGGCGTGGACCTCGTGCACGTAGCTCGGGTCGTCGTAGCCGCGCCGGGCCGGGCCGATGCGGTAGTGCCGCTGCTGGCGCCGCAGCGCCGCGGCCAGCGCGATCTGCTGCGGCGTGCCGTCGAGCACCACCAGCCACGAGCCGGGCGGCCAGACCGCGGGCATCAGCCCGTCGCTGCCGAACTGCCCGCGCAGCCGGTGCTTAAGCAGCCACGTCCGTTCGCTCAGCATCTGCGGGTCGCGGAACTGCAGGATCTCCCAGTTGCCGGGGCTGCCGTCACCGATGGCGACGAGATTGCCGCCCGAAAGCAGCGTCGCGTCGTCGATCGACTGCAGCGCCCCCGAGAGCATCCTCACCTGAAGCCCGGCCCCCTGATCCACGAGCCCCGCCGGGGCGGCGTAGAGCGCGGTCTCGGTGACCCCGATGGCGGCCCGCGCGGCGATGATCTCGTTGAGCACGTAGCCCTCGTCCGAGCCCGCGTCGTAGACGGCCACCGTGCCCGGCCAGGGGTCGGCAGTCAGCGCCAGATGCGGCGCGTGTTCGGTCTCATCGCCGGTCATCAGCGGCAGGTCGAGGAACAGCGGCAGCACCTCGACCGCGGGCACGAAGCCGCGCAGGGTCGGGCTGTCGTCGGGGAAGTCCGAGGGCAGGTAGACGTCTGGCTCGATGCGCACCGCGTCGACGATCTGCTGCGTGCCGATCTCGACGCTGTCGATGCGCGCCAGCACCCGCCCGGCCTTCGAGGGCAGCGACACCACATCGCCCGCGGCGATGTCCATGCGCGAGGGCGGCAGGGCAAAGCGCAGCGACTCGCGCGCGACCCGACCCTCGGCCAGCCAGCGCTCGACCGTGAGCCGCCCCTCGCGCCGGGTCAGCGACATCAGAAGCTCGGTCTCGGCCAGAGCGTGGGTGCTCTCGTCGGGCAGCACCGTCTCTTCGGCGGCGACGCCGTGGTCGCCATCGGCCTCGACGAAGCGCAGCCGCACCCGCCCCGCCATCTCGGCCTCGCTGGCGCGGATGCGCACGAGGTCGCCATCCAGTTCGTCGGACACGGCAAGCCGCTCGGGGTCGATCTCGACCGCCCCGCGCCCGACCCGCGGCAGGAACACCAACCGCCCGTCGCGCTCGATGGCGTCGAAGCCATGGGCGAGCATCAAGGGCTGCAGCGCCCGGCGCGCGTCGCCGGTCTGGTCGACCACGTAGCCCCGCACCCAGCCGTGCAGCGCGCTCACGTCGTGATGGCGCAGCCCGGCCTTCCGGCAGATCTCGTCCACCACCGAGGCCAGTGTGCGCGACGACACCCGCCCGTTGAGCCAGTGCCCGCGCCGGTAGTTGTCGCCGTCTGCCCAGAGTTCTTTCAGCCCCGGGAACCACGGGTAGGGCCGCGCGTCCCACGCCCAGACATAGGCGTGGTCCATGTCCAGCATCGGGGCGCCGTATTCCTCGGACACCGGGTTGTTGGCAGGATCGCGCCAGAAGCTGTGCATCACCCGCAGGTACTGGCGCTGGATGACCTCGTCGCGCAGCCCGTTGGAATAGCGCGGCAACCGGCTTTCCGAGCTCTTGGGGTCCAGGAACTTGTTGGGCTGGTTGGTGCCCTTGTCGAGCGCCGCGCAGCCCAGCTCGGTGAAGCGGATCGGCTTTGAGGCAGGCTGCCAGGCGGTGGGGGTCTCCGAGCGCACGCCGCCCACGCGCTCGTGGTGGGCGTTCTGCCACCAGTTGCGGATGTCCTTGTAGCGCCAGACCCATGGCTCGCCATGGGCGCTGTCGGTGATCGGCTCGCGGCGCTGCGCGGCGCGTGATTCCGGCGTCGGGTAGTACCAGTCATAACCCTCGCCCCCCGCGACGTTCGAGGCGAGGTACTCGGGGTTGTAGATCGCCCCCCAGCCCGCGTCCGCGTGGTCGTCGCCATCGCGCCAGTCCGACAGCGGCATGTAGTTGTCGATGCCGATGAAGTCGATCTCGGGATCGGCCCAGAGCGGATCGAGATGGAAATGCAGGTCGCCCGAGCCGTCCTGCGGGTGGTAGCCGAAATACTCCGACCAGTCGGCGGCGTAGCTGAGCTTCACGTCCGGCCCGAGCAGCGCCCGGCACTCCGCCGCCAGCGCCCGCAGCGCGTCCACCGCCGGGAAGCCCGCGTCCGAGCGGATCTGGGTCAGCGCCCGCATCTCGGAGCCGATGCAGAAGGCCTCGACCCCGCCCGCCGCCGCACAAAGCGCCGCCTGGTGCAGGATGAAGCGGCGATAGGACCACTCGTCGGGGCCGGAATAGGCGACGGTGCCGTCCCCCACGGTGAAATCCGCCGCCGAAGCGGTGCCGATGAAGGCCGCGACCTCGGCCGCTGCCGCCGCACTGCCGTCGCTCGAGCCGTCGCGCCCCGGCGCCACGTCAAGCGTGATCCGGCCGCGCCACGGCAGCGCCGGCTGGTCCGCCTCGCCGGTCCAGGGGTTGGGCCTGCCGTTGCCGGCCATCTGGTCCATCAGGATGAACGGGTAGTAGAGCACCTCCATGCCCTGCTCGGCCATGCGCCGGATCGCCATCACCACCGAGGCATCCGAGGGCGTGCCGCCGTAGACCGGGCGATTGTCCTGCCGCGGCACCAGCAGCGCTTCGTCCCGCGTCAGGTCCGACACCCGCCACGCCATGCCGTTCTTCGCCTCGAACTCGTTCTGCTCGATCTTGGGACGGATGGTGCAGGACCCGCAGCGCAGGTCGTCGCCGAACCAGCTCACCACCAGCGACACCGCGCGGCAGCCCGGCATCTCGTCGCTGAGCTGCTTGAGCGAGGTGTTGAAATCCGGCTGCTCCGAGGGCGTGTTGACGTTGACCACCCCCGAGGACCCCTGCCCGTACTTCAGGTACACCGGCTCGGTCGCCAGCGAGTACTCCCCGGTCCCCGGGATCATCGCGACGCCGCTGATGGCGTGGGGCACGTCCTCTGGGTCGTCCTGAACCGGCCTGGTGACCTCGAAGCTGAACTGCGGCACGCGGTTGCCGAAGGGCTCGAGCGCGAGGTCCTCGAACACCACGTAGGCGGTGCCGCGATAGGCGGGCACCATGCCCACGCCCTCGATCGCCTCCATCTGCGGGTCGGGCAGCTGGTCCATGGAGCCGGTGTAGACACGCATGTTCAGATCGCTGACCGGCACCTCGGCGCCATCCGCCCAGACCCGGTTCACGCCGCTGATCTCGCCCTCGCACAGCGCCACCGCGAGGCTCAGCGAATAGCTGTAGCTCTTCACCGTGGGCCCCGAGGGCGCGCCCTTGCCGCCGCCGCCCGCCTTCTTGGTGCGCACCCGCTCGGTGAACTCGGTCGACCAGATCACGTGCCCGCCGATGCGCATCCGCCCGTAGACCTGCGCAATCGCCGCCCCCTCGCCCGAGGCGCTGAGCCGGAACCGTTCGACCTTGCCGGTCTCGATGGTCTCGGAGCCCTGCCCCATCAGCCGCTGGTCGAGCGCGCGCCCGAAGCTGGCACCGATGAAGCGGCCCACGGCGGTCATCGACAGGCCAAGGATCGAGCCGCCGAAGGCGCTGCCGACCGCAGCCCCCACGGCCGAGAATAGGATCGTCGCCATCAGGTCTTCTCCGTTGGAATGGCAAAGCGCGCCGCGATGCGGCGGCGCCATGGCAGGCTGAGCGGGCTCTCGATCACGCCGTGCCCAGTGTAGGCGTGGATGAAGCTCGCCGCGGCCCCGGTGCGGGCCTGCAGCCCGAGATGCTTGGCGACGGCGCCCTCGCGCATGCGGAAGAGCAGCACGTCACCTGGGGCCTCGTCGCCCGCGGGCTTGCGGTGCAGGTGGCGCAGCCCCACCCGCAGCAGCGCCTCGTCACCCTGCGGCTCGGACCAGTCCATGGTGTAGGGCGGCACGACCTCGGGCTCGGGGCCGATCAGTTCGCGCCAGACCCCGCGCAAAAGGCCTAGGCAATCGCAGCCCGCGCCCCGCACCGAGGCCTGATGCACGTAGGGCGTTCCGATCCAGCCCCGCGCCGCCGTCACCACCTCGGGCCTAGCCATTGCGGCGGCTCCCGCCTCCGGTCTTCTTGGCGGCAGTGGGATGCACGATCATCCAGTCCTCCTCGGGAATGTCCGGGAAACCCTGGAAGTTCAGCGCGTTGTTGAACTTGAGCCGGCAGGTCTCGAAGCGCTTGTCGCAGCCGGCCTGGATCCGCAGCACGTCGCCCGGCACCACGGCAGCGCCCAGCGGCTCCCACGGCTCGATGAGTCGCTCGCCGTTCCAGAGCCGGTCGCGCTTGATGTGCCCCGTGAGACCCGCGGCCGCGCCGCTCACTACCACGAGCCGACCGCGCTGGAACCAGCCCTCCTCGAACCCCACCAGCGGGCCGAAGCCGAACGAACGGTTCTCGGCGGTGCTCAGCACCGCGCCCTCGTGGAAATAGCCCGGCTCGGTGAGGTCGGCGCGGCACATGGCGTCGCCCAGCACCGCCGAACAGGGCCGCTGGTAGGCGCGCCCGATGGGCCGGTTGAGCATCTCGGTGAGCCCGCGCAGCTCGGCGTGAAAGGCGCCGCCCGCCCGCCGGATCTGGCCGATGGTGCCGCGGAACAGCACCTTGCGCTGCGACACCTCCTGCCAGTTGACCAGCCAGGACACCACCTCGGCGCCGTCGAAGCGCCCGGCCTCGATATCCGATTCCGAGAGCGCGTCGTCGCGCAGCGCCCCCATGGCCTCGGTGTTGTCGACCGCGAGGCCCGTCGCCTGCTGCAACGCCTTGGCGCTGAGCCCGGTGTCGGCGCGAAACACCAGCCCGTCGAAAGACAGGTCCCTGTCGTGGTCCGTGAAGCCCAGCCGCAGCCCGTCGGCCCGGGTCACCTCCCAGCAGCGCGACACCGTGGTGAGCCCGGTCGCGAGGTGGTCGTGAAGCTCCGCGATGCCCATCAGACCCGCACCTCCACCACCGGCACGTCGGGCGCCTGCCCCGCTTGGAAGCTCGCGACGCTGACGTTGATGCCCGGCGTGTCGAAACGCACCGGCACGTCGAACTCGTAGCCCGCCGAGATCTCGACCCCGGTCATCGGAGCGTCGGCGAAGGTGATGATCCCGGTGGTCAGGTCGAGCTCGAAATGCACGCCCTCGCGCATCTCGACATCCTGCACCGCGGCCACCACCGTGCCCGCCACCGGCTTCGCAATCGGCCGCGCGTAGGAGGCCGTGCCGGAGCGGTAGGCCTTGACCAGCTGGAAGGCCCGCGTGGCACCGTCGCCCCGCGCGATCACCTGATCGGTGGCCGAGATCTTCCCGCTCGGCTTGCACGAACGGTAGTCGGCCCAGTCCTTCCAGCGGAAACCGTAGAGCTGGCCGCGCCGTGCCTCGTAGAAGGCCAGAAGCTTCTCGATGTCATCGAGGCTGCGCAGCCCCAGCCCCGCGTCATAGCGCCGTCGCGAATGCGCCCAAGGGCTGTTGCGCTCCTCGTAGCCGCTGGTCAGCTCCACCACGTCGGTGCGGCGCTCGGGACCGCCGAGCGCGCCGAAGCTGAGGTCCGCCGGAAATCTCACCTCGTGAAAGCTCATCTGTCACACCTCACCTGTTGCGCGCGCTCTGCCCCAGCGCCCGGCTCATCTTGGCCGCGATCTGGGACTGGCTGCGCTGGAAGCCCTGCACGTCGGGCGTGCTGATGTTCATGACGACCTGCACCGGCTGGCCGCCGCCCTGCGCCCGCACCCCGAGCCGGCCGTCGGCCCCACGGGTGAGCGGCATGATCGCCTCGGGTCCAGCCTCGCCCATCAGCCCGGTGCCGCCGCGCATCGGAAAGCTCACCGGCCCCGACACCACGCCGCCGTTGGCGAAGGGCATCACCTTGCCCTGCGTGAACGCGCCGCCCTTGGCGAAGAGTGACAGCCCTCCGAACATGCCCGCAAGCGAGCCCGCCAGCATGCCGCCCACGTGCTGCGTCACCGGCTGCACCGCCGCCTTGTAGGCCGCGTCGATCATCGAGCGCGCCACCACGTCCAGCGCCTCGGACAGCTTCATGCCGTCCAGCACGACCCCGTCGATGGCCCGGCCCAGCCCCTTGCTCAGCGAGCTTTCCAGCCGTGTCACGTTGCGCCCGGTGGCCGAGAAGGTCTGGTGGATGCGCTTCATCTCGGCGTCGAACTGCGCCGCCATGCCCGCAGCCGAGCCAAGGCTCGTCTCCAGTGCCGCGATCTCCGTGTCGAGATCGTCGAGCCTCTCGAATTCGCTCATGAAACCTCTCCTTTCACCTCATCCGGGAAGGCCGCGATCAGCTCCTCGAGCCGGGACCGTCCCATCGGCACCTCGCCGCTGTCCTCGCCCAGCATCAGCCGCAGCTCGGCGGGCGTGAGCGCCCAGAATTCGTCCGGCCGGAGCCCCAACCCGCGGAGCCCCGCGCGCAGCAGCTTCGGCCAGTCGAAGCCCTGCATCAGCTCTCCTCCGGCAGCATGAAGGCGCGCGCCAGAAGCTCGGCCGCCGCCCGCGCCGCAGCCATCGGGCCGCCGGCGATCTCGGCCGAGAGCAGGTCCTTCGCGGTGCCGCCCCAGCCGCCGCCGCGCAGCCCCGCCACGATCAGCGCCAGCACGTCGCGGGTGCTGCAACGGCCCTCCTCGAAGCGGCGGACCAGCTCGACCAGCGAGCCCTCCTCGAGCCCCGCCTCAAGCTCGGCCAGCGCCCCCAGCGTCAGCCGCATCAGGTGGCGCTCGCCGTCGATCTGCAGCGCCACCTCTCCCCGCCACGGATTGGCCATCAGGTCACCGGAACCGGCACGAACTGCAGTGCCCCGGCCGAGGCCAGCGAGACCTCGTAGGTGGCCTCGCCGTTGTGCGACCCGGCGTACTCGATCGAGGTCACCTGGAACGGCCCCGCGACGGTGCCGAAATCGGGGATGATGACCTGGAAATCGGGGGTTTCGCCGTCGAAAAAGATCTGCCGGGCGCGCTCGTCCGTCCCCGCATCCTTGAACACCCCCGAGCCGCTGATGCTGGCCGACTTGACGCCCGCCCCGGCCAGCAGCTCGCGCCACCCGCCCTGGCTCTCGAGCGTCGTCACGTCGACGCTCTCGGCATTGAAGCTCACCCGCGTGGCGCGCAGCCCCGCCATGGTCTCGAACTGACCGTCGCCGGTCAGGTCTACCTTGATCAGAAGATCCTTGCCGTTCTGGGCACCCATCTCGTTCGCTCCTTGAATTAAGGGATCAGTCGTCTTCGACGCGGGCGCGGAAGGTCATGTCGATCCGCCGCAGCCCGCCGCTCTCGCGCTTCGCCCGCGCCTTGAGGAAGCGCAGGCTCACCAGCCGCCCGCGCTGCAGCGCCAGCGGCGCGTCGTTCAGCGCGTCGCAGGCGGCGGCCGCGACGGTCTTGGCGCTCTGGAACCCCGCCGCATCGCTCACCACGGCGACGGTCAGGTCGTGCCAGGCGCCGGCCCCGCTTATGTCTGAGGCGTCGCGCGCAGTTTCGGCCCCCAGCGTGATGTAGAGCCCCGGCAGCGTGCCGGGCGGCAGCGCATCGTAGATGTCGCCGCCCACGAGCGCGGCCACGCCGCCATCGCCCGAGAGCTGCTGGAACACCGCGGCCTGAAGCGCCGCCGACATTGCATAGCTCATGCCGCCACCTCCTCGCGGGTCTCGCAGGTCAGATACATGCCGCCCGGCTCGCGCTCGGTCACCGCGAGAACGCGGAAGATGCGGGCGCCATGGCGCAGCCGCTGGCCGGGCACAGGCCGCTCGGGCGCGCCCTGCGGCGCCCCGCGCAGCGTGATGCGGAACATGCCGACCGCAACCGGCCCCGCCTCGCCCAGCGCCTCGCGCCCGCTGCGTGGCCGGATCTCGCCCCAGAGCGTGCCGAGCAGCGTCCAGGTCTCGGCCAGCCCGCCCGCACCGTCGGACACCGTCTGCGGCGCCTCCAGCAGCAGGCGGCGGTTCAGGACCGGCGCGCTCATGCGCCGAAGCCCACGCGCAGCGGACGGTAGCGCGCGATCAGCGCGGTCACGCCGAACGGCATGCAGCCCTGCCCAAGCGAGGTCTCGTCGCGGTATTCATAGTAATGCGCCGCCAGCAGCAGCACCGCCTGCGCAAGATCGGCGGGCACCTCGTCGAAGCTCTCGGCGAAGCCCGCGGTGAAGCGGATCTCGACCTTGCCGCCGTCGCGGATCTGCGGCAGCGCCGCGCTCATCGGGCGCAACACCGGCGCATGGGCATCGGCCTCGAGCCGGTAGCGCGACGCGTCGAACTCCTCGGCGATCCCGTTGCGGTCGGACAGGAAGATCTGCGCCACATCGGTGACCGGCGCCAGCGGAAACAACGCGCCGTCCGGGTCGCGCCAGCGGTGCAGCGTCCAGATGAAGTTGCGCCGGATCAGCGCCTTGCCGGTGCGTCCCTCGATGGCCGCCAGCGCCGCCCGCAGGAAGGATGAGAGCACCTCGTCCTGCACGTCTCCTTCGGCAAACCCGCTGCCGAGCCGAAGATGGCGACGCAGCGCGGCAACCGGAAGCGCCGCTTCGGGCACCTGATTTTCTTCCATCAACATCATGATCTCTCTCCGCAATCCTCTGCCGGTCGGATCGGCCTTGGGCCGGGGCGGGCGCGCGCCGCACACGTTGCTCGGACGGAGGGGAGCAGCTGGACAACGCGATCAGTTCCGGCACGCGCCCCACGAGGGCGGATCATCTCCGCCCCCATGTCCGTGTCAGGCTCAGGCCGTGGCGCAGCGCAGCAGCTTGATCGCCGCAAAGTCGCTCACGTCGCCGCCGACACGCTTGGTGGCGTAGAACAGCACGTGCGGCTTGGCGCTGAACGGGTCGCGCAGGACGCGCAGGTCCGGGCGCTCGGCGATGGTGTAGCCGGCCGCGAAATCGCCGAAGGCGATGGCATCCGCATCGGCGCCGATGTCCGGCATGTCCTCGGCGATCAGCACCGGGTAGCCCAGCAGGCGGGCGGGCTGCGCCGCGGCGATGCCGTCGGACCAGAGATGCCGGCCGTCCGCGTCCTTGAGCTTGCGCAGCGCCCCCGCGGTCTTCGAGTTCATCACGAAGCACGCCTTGGCGCGGTACTCGGCGCCCAGCGCGTAGACGAGGTCGATGATCGCGTCGCCGTCGCCAAGCCCGCCGGCGATGCCGCTGGGCACGTAGCCGATGTTGCCCCAGGTCCAGATCTCGTTGTCGACGGTGTCGTGGGTCAGGAACCCCATGGGCTTGTCGACGCCGTCACCGTTGACGAAGGCCGCGGCCTCGGCGCGCGAGAACTTGTCGGCGATGCGCCCCGCGAGCCAGGTCTCGATGTCGAAGGCGCTGTCGTCCAGCAGGCGCTGGCTCGCCTTCGGCATGGCCGAGAGCTCGTGCAGCTTGATCGAGATCCGGTCGATGGTGGGGGTGCCGGTCTCGGACGAGGTCGAGGACTCGTCCGCCCAGCCGGCGCCGGTCTCGCCCTGATCGATCAGCACGTCGTAGGAGGTCGCCTCGACCGTCACGACGCTGGCGATGGCCCGGATCGAGGCGGTGCTGTCGAGCACCGACTTCACCGTCTCCGAGGTCACCGGATCGACGAGATAGCCGCCATCTCCGGCAACCGCGGTCGACAGCGCCTTGCCCTCGAGCACGAGGCCGCGCAGCCCGTCGTCGTCGCCGGTGCGCAGATAGGCGTCGAAGGCCTTCTGGTGCGGCGCAAAGGTCTCGGCCGTGGTGGCCAGCGCGGGGCGCGCGCGGTGGGTGGTCATCTTGGCGTCAAGCATGGTCAGTCGCTCTTCCTGTTTTTGAAGCTTCAGCTGGAAATCGGCCTGCAAGGCCCTGATATCCCCGACGAGTCCCGCAACCGCGGCGCTCACCCGGGCGACCGGGGACACGTCTTCCCCGGTCCGAGAAACAGTCTCGGAGTTGGTCATGATCTCGATCCCGTTCGTGAATGGCGCGCGTCAGCCGCCCGCCAGGTCCAGGCGCGCGCCCTCCAGCGCCTGCGCCAACTCGCGCATGATGGCCTCTTCCGGGGTCTCCCCCTTGGCCGCCACCCGCGCACTGGGCAGCATCGGGAAGGTCACCAGCGACACCTCCCAAAGCTCCAGTTCCTTGAGGAGCCTGCGCCCCTTTTCGTCCTTCGCCGCCTTCAGCGTGCGATACCCGATCGACAGCCCGTCGATGGCCCCCGCCGCGATCAGCGCCGCAGCCTCCCGGCCCTTCTCGATGGTCTCGAGAAGCCGCCCGCGGACCCAGAGCCCGCGGCCGTCGGCGCGGACCTCGTCCCAGACGCCGATGGGCTGGGCGGGGTCGTGCTGCCAGAGCATCTTCACCGCCCGCCCCTCGGCCGCCAGCCGCTGCAGCGAGGCATCATAGGCGCCGGCCGCGACGATGTCGCCGCCCTGATCGCAGGCCCCGAAGAGCGAGGCATAGCCCTCGATCCGCGTGCCCTCGGTCACCGTCACCTCCGCGTCGAAACGGCAGAACTTGTGCTCCAGATCCATAACAGTCCCTTTCCCGAAACCCGTCACGGGGTCACCGCCATGACGCCCTGGAACGCCTGTGCGAGAATGACCCCGGCGACGCCGTAGGCCGCCAGCCAGAGCCGCTTCTCGAGCCGCTCCAGCACCACTTCCAGCCGGTCGAGCCGCGCGTTCAGCGCCTCCACCTGCAACCGGCTCACCCGCTCATGCGCCTCCAGCTTCAGCGCCGGCGCGCAGGCGAAGGGCTCGTACTCCAGCCGCCGGTCACTCACCGTCGTCACCCTGCGGCAGGTCCGGCAGGCCGAGCATGCGGCGCTTCTCGGCAGCGGTCAGGAAATCGGCCTGTGCCACCCGCGCCCATTGCGCGTCACGCTCATCCGAGAGCGCCGGCACCTGGTCGAGATCGGGCTTAAGCTCGACCTCCTCGCCCAGATGCGCCGAAAGCCAGCGCCCCACCGCCGCCGTCACCCGCGTCGCCAGCGGCAGCACGGTCAGTCGATAAAACGCCCGGTGCGCCTCCTGGTAGTTGGCAAAGGTCGCCTCGCCGGGGATGCCCAGCAACATCGGCGGTACCCCGAAGGCCACCGCGATCTCGCGGGCCGCGGCCTCCTTGGTCTGCTGGAACTCCATATCCGAGGGCGAGAAGCCCATCGGTTTCCAGTCGAGCCCGCCCTCCAGCAGCATCGGCCGCCCGGCATTGCGCGCCCCCTGGTGCAGGCTCTCCATCTCGTCGCGCAGCCGCTCGAACTGGTCGTTGCTCATCGAGCCCTGCCCGTCGCCGCCGGTCCAGACGATGGCGCCCGAGGGTCGCGCGGCGTTGTCCAGAAGCCCCTTCGACCACCGCGAGGCGCTGTTGTGCACGTCGACCGCCTGTGCCGCAGCCTGGATCGGGGAAAGCCCGTAGTGATCGTCCTGCGGATGGAAGGCCCGCACATGGCAGACCGGCGTCACTGGCCCCGTCGCGTCGAAGCGGTGGCGGCGGCCGTCCACGAGGTAGTCGTAGGCCACCGGCCAGCCGTCCGCGCCGGGGATCACCCGCATCCGGTCCGAGCGCAGCACGTGCAGCTCGGTCGGCAGGCCTGCCCCGGTCCCCACCGCCTCGACATAGGCATCGCCCGCCAGCAGCAGGTGGCCGTAGAGCGCCTCGAAGAGTTCCGCCTTGCCCTGCGCCGTGTTGGGCTCGTGGATCAGCGACAGCATCGGGTGCTGCCCGTAGCGCTGGCCCTCGTCCTGCAGCACCAGCGGCAGCGCGGCGGCGGCCTCGGCGATCAGCTTCACCGCGCGGAACCCCACCGGGTTGCCGGCGAAGCCCGAGCGCGTCAGAGACCCGGTGTCCCGCGCGGTCCAGGTCACCCGGCCCGGGTTGGCATAGGCCACCAGCGGCCCGGTGGCCGAGGCCTTCTCCTCCAGCTCCGGTGCCGCGTCACGGCCCTTTCGCAGAAAATCGAGTACCATCGCCTGATGCTCCTTCATCCGTTCCCGCCGGGCCGCACCGACCCGCATCGCGTTGAGGATGAACCCTAGGAACAGAAGATTAAGCCACTCTGCCCGCACCGTTCGGGGATCGCGCAACGCTTGCGACGTGGCGTCGAAAGGCAGCTATGCGCTCAGCGCTCTAGCTCCCCCAGCCCGCTCCGGGTTAGGCTCCGCCACCAAATCGAGCCCCTCCCCTTCACTGCCCGGAACTGCCCGAATGACCACAACGAAGACGACCATCGACCTGCGCCCCCTGCTTGCCAAAGACGCCGAGGTCGCGGCCGAGATCTTCATCGACGCGGTGATGAACGGGACGGCGAACCACTATTCCGAGGAAGAGCGCCGGGCCTGGGCCGGACCCCGCCCCGACCCGGAACGCTGGCGCGACCGGATCGGCGGGTCGGTCGGCCTCATGGCCGAGCGCAATGGCGTGCCCGTGGGGCTGATGACGCTGGTGGCGCCCGATCACATCGACCTGGCCTTCGTACGCCCCTCCGCCGCCGGCAGCGGCGTCGGCACCGCGCTGCTCGGGTCGCTGACGATGATCGCAAGGGCCAGCGGCGCCACCAAGCTCACCGCCGATGTCAGCAAGGCCGCCCGCCCGTTCTTCGAGCGCAACGGCTTCGAGGTGGTGCGCGAGCAGAGCGTCATCCGCCGCGGCGTGGCGCTGATGAACTACGTCATGCGCAAGCCGCTCTGACGCGGCTCGGCACGAGGCCCCCGCAACCGGCGAGGGCCCCGTGCATGGTTCAGATCACCCGCAGCTGCGGCCGTTTCCAGCTGTCCATCGGCGCCACGACCAGCTCGGTCAGGGCCCAGACCAGAGCATCCACCCGGTCGGGCGAGCCCTGCCCCTGGTAGCCCGCCGAGGTCATCAGCCCCATCTGTTCTTCGAGCCCGGCAAGACCCGCCGCGTGGCCGACCCGGCCCTGCTCGTAAAGCGCCGCGACGGGCTCTGCCCGTGCTGCCTTGCCGCGCGTGGCGTGGACCTTGCGCAGGGGCACCTGCGGCGAGACCTGCCGCAGCACGGTCTCGACCATCGCGCCGCCCTGGTTGACCTCGGCCACCACCCGGTCCGCCTGCCAGCGCTCGTAGGCCGCCGCCGCCGCCTGCGCCCAACCGGTGGGCGACACGCCCTGCACCGAGGCATCCTCGAGCACCCAGGCCCGCCACGCCTGCGGCGGCCCCTCGCAGACCACGCCCGCCACCACGATGCCGCAGGCGTCCGAGGCCTTGCCGTCGCCCGCCGGCGGATCCACCGCCACCACGATCCGGTCGAACGTCGGAGGCGGCGCCAGCGCCTGCGCCCGGTCGAGCGTCTCGCCGGTCCAGAGCGCGCCGTCCACGTCGGTCACGAGGAGGCCGTCCAGCTCCTGCCGCGCCAGCCGCGAATTGCCGTAGCGCGCCCGCACTTCCTCGAGGAAGCTCTCGGCGAGATTGGCGCGGTTGGCCTCGGTCTTCGCCCGGGTCACCACGGTTGACGGCAGCTCCAGCAGCTCCTTCAGGATGCCCACGTTGCGCGGGGTCGTGGTGACGCAGACCTGCGGGTGCTCTCCGAGCCGCAGCGCGAACTGCAGCATGTCCCAGGTCTCGCGCGCCTTCTTCCACTTCGCCAGCTCGTCGACCCAGGCCGCATCGAACTGCGGGCCGCGCAGCCCCTCGGGATCGTGCGCCGAGAACACCATGGCCTCGGCACCGTTGGGCCACACGAGACAGCGCCGCGTTGCCTGCCACTCGGGCCGGCGGTCGGGCGGCGAGCAGTTCATGATGCCGCTCTCGCCGAACACCATCACCTCGCGCACCTGGTCCATGGTCTCGCCGATCAGCGCCACGCGCTTGCAGCGCCCCGGCGACAGCGGCATCGCGCCCTCGACGCAGGCGCGCACCCATTCGGCCCCGGCCCGGGTCTTGCCCGCGCCACGACCGCCCATGATGACCCACGAGCGCCAGTCGCCCCCGGGCGGCAGCTGGTGCTCCATCGCCCAGAACTCGAAGATAAAGGGGAGTGCAAGGCACTCCCCCTCGGTCAGCTCATTCAGGAAGCCGTCCCGCACCGCAGCACCGGCGGAGGCGAGCCATGCGGCACCCGATCTCATCGCGCGCGCGTTCGAGATCGAGAGCCCAGTCCCCGGCGAGTCCTTTCTGTTTTCGTCTGACATTGGCGATCTGAGCCTCCGTTTCGTGCGACGCGCGCATCCAGTAGCGCACGTCGCTCATCAGCTTGCCCGTCTCCGTCTTAGAAACTCCCTCCCCGTCCTCGATCTGCGCCTTGAGGCGTCTGATTTCCTCGCCGAGCTCCTTGAGAACACCGACGATCTCGTCACGCTCGTCTTCGAGACGCGACATTTCCTCTTCGAGGTGGATGAGGATCATGCTCGATACCTTTCTTGCCTGTAGGTTCTCCGCCCGAGGCAGCGGGGCCGATCAGGGGCTTTTTTGTTGTCGTGCCTCCGGGTGCCTGTTCCCGGGGGCCGTCCGCCCGATCTGTCCAGCATGGGGAAAGGCTACGCCCGGCAGCCCTTCGAGTCAAATCCGGGCACCGAACGCCCGCTTCATAAACGACTGTTAATAAATACGAAAATCACGTTTCCACCGGTCGTTCCCGACATGTTCCGGGCACGAAAAAGGGCGCGTCACCCATCGGTGTCGCGCCCTGCGGACGGGCCCCGGGGCCCGTCCAGTTCCCTGCGTCCGCTCAGCTGATGCGGTTGAGCAGCTCGCCCACTGAGGCTTTGGCGTCGCCGTAGAACATGCGGGTGTTGTCCTTGTAGAACAGCGGGTTCTCGATGCCCGAGTAGCCCGTGCCCTGGCCGCGCTTGGAGACGAAGACCTGCTTGGCCTTCCACACCTCGAGAACCGGCATCCCCGCGATCGGCGAGTTCGGGTCCTCCTGTGCGGCGGGGTTCACGATGTCGTTCGAGCCGATCACGATGACCACGTCCGTCTCCGGGAAGTCCTCGTTGATCTCGTCCATCTCGAGCACGATGTCGTAGGGCACCTTGGCCTCGGCCAGCAGCACGTTCATGTGCCCCGGCAGACGGCCCGCCACGGGGTGGATCGCGAAACGCACTTCCTTGCCCTTGGCCCGCAGGCGCCGGGTCAGTTCGGCCACGTTCTGCTGCGCCTGTGCCACCGCCATGCCGTAGCCCGGCACGATGATGATGCTGTCCGCATCCTCGAGCGCACCGGCCACGCCGTCGGCGTCGATGGCGATCTGCTCGCCCTCGACCTCCATCGCGGGGCCTCCCGTGCTGCCGAAGCCGCCGAGGATCACCGAGACGAAGGACCGGTTCATCGCCTTGCACATGATGTAGGACAGGATCGCACCGGAGGAGCCCACCAGCGCGCCGACCACGATCAGCAGGTCGTTGCCGAGGCTGAAGCCGATGGCCGCCGCCGCCCAGCCCGAGTAGCTGTTCAGCATCGACACCACCACCGGCATGTCGGCGCCTCCGATGCCCATGATCAGGTGGTAGCCGATGAAGAGCGCGCAGACCGTCATCAGGAACAGCGGGAAGAAGCCGCCGGTGCCCATGTACCAGAACAGCGCCAGCACCGAGATCGCCGCGGCGCTGGCGTTCAGGATGTGCCCGCCCGGCAGCTTCTCGGCCTTCGAGGTCACCTTGCCCGCGAGCTTGCCGTAGGCGATCACCGAGCCGGTGAAGGTCACCGCCCCGATGAAGACGCCGAGGAACAGCTCGACCGACAGGATCGACAGCTCCACCGAGGTCTTGTGGGCGACGAGTTCGGCGAAGGTGCCGTGCGGCTCACGACCGCTCGTCACCGCCTTCATGGTGAAATGCGCGTTGTAGCCCACGAAGACCGCCGCGAGGCCGACGAGCGAGTGCATCGCCGCGACCAGCTGCGGCATCTCGGTCATCTCGACCTTCTTGGCCACGTACATGCCGATGATGCCGCCCGCCGCGATCAGGATGATCGACAGCAGCCACAGGCCCGAACCCGGGCCGATGAGCGTCGCGAACACCGCCAGCGCCATGCCGACGATGCCGTACCACACCGCCCGCTTGGCGCTTTCCTGCCCCGAGAGGCCGCCGAGCGAGAGGATGAAGAGGACCGCTGCGACCACATAGGCCGCGGTGGTGAATCCGAATTCCATGGTTCTTTCCCCTCCTTACGACTTCTGGAACATGGCGAGCATGCGCCGCGTCACCATGAAGCCGCCGAAGATGTTGATTCCCGCCATGAACACCGACAGCGCGGCGAGGATGATCACCAGCCACGAGCCCGAGCCGATCTGCATCAGCGCGCCGAGGATGATGATCGACGAGATCGCGTTGGTGACGGCCATCAGCGGGGTGTGCAGCGAGTGGCTGACGTTCCAGATCACCTGGAAGCCCACGAAGACCGACAGCACGAAGACGATGAAGTGCTGCATGAAGCTCGCGGGCGCCACGAGGCCCACCGCCAGCAGCAGAACGCCGCCCACGCCCAGCAGGGTGACCTGCTGTTTGGTCTGCGCCTTGAAGGCCGCGACCTCGGCCGCGCGCTTCTCTTCCGGCGTCAGTTCGGGCGCCTTCTCCTTGGGCTTCTGCGCCGCGATCGCCTTGGTCTTGGGCGGCGGCGGCGGGAAGGTGATCTCGCCCTGATAGGCCACGGTGGCGCCGCGGATCACGTCGTCTTCCATGTTGTGCACGACCTGCCCGTCGGTCTTGCCGGGCGTCAGGTCGGTCATCATGTGACGGATGTTGGTGGCATAGAGCGTCGACGACTGGGTCGCCATGCGCGACGGGAAGTCGGTGTAGCCGACGATGGTCACGCCGTTCTCGGTCACGACCTTCTCGTCCTTGACCGTGCCCTCGACGTTGCCGCCGCGTTCGGCGGCGAGGTCGACGATCACCGAGCCCCGCTTCATCGCCGCGACCATGTCCGCCAGCCACAGTTTCGGCGCCTCGCGGTTGGGGATCAGCGCCGTGGTGATGACGATGTCCATCTCGGGCGCGAGCTCGCGGAACTTGGCAAGCTGGGCCTCACGGAACTCGGGCGAGGACACCGCGGCGTAACCGCCGGTGGCCGCACCGTCCACCTGCTCTTCCTCGAAGTCGAGGTAGACGAACTCCGCCCCCATCGACTCGACCTGCTCGGCCACTTCGGGCCGCACGTCGAAGGCATAGGTGATGGCGCCGAGCGAGGTCGAGGTGCCGATCGCGGCAAGACCCGCGACGCCAGCCCCCACCACCAGCACCTTGGCCGGCGGCACCTTGCCCGCGGCGGTCACCTGGCCGGTGAAGAAGCGGCCGAAGTTATTGCCCGCCTCGATCACCGCGCGGTAGCCCGCGATGTTGGCCATCGACGACAGCGCGTCCATCTTCTGCGCGCGGCTGATCCGCGGCACCATTTCCATGGCGATGACGTTGGCACCCTTCGCCTTCGCCAGCTCCAGCCCCTCGGCGTTGCCGCCCGGGTTGAAGAAGGTGATGAGGGTCTTCTCGGGCGTCAGCCGCTCGAGCTCTTCCGTCGTGGGGATGCGCACCTTGGCGATGACGTCCGCCTGCGCCCAGAGCGCCTCGGCCCCGTCCACCACGGTCGCGCCCGCCTCTTCGTAGACGCTGTCGGCAAACCCGGCCTTCACGCCGGCGCCGGCCTCCACGAGGCAGTCGTACCCCAGTTTCTGGAGAGCCTTGGCCGAATCCGGAGTCATCGCGACCCGGTTCTCGCCCTCGGCAATCTCCTTTGGCGTTCCTATCTTCACGTTTGTAGCCCCCCTTGGTCCTTTTGAGCCATTGATCAGTTACGTTACGGCACATGCCGGCTGACACCGGGTCTAGCGTCCGGACCCGGTGCTCACAATCGCATCGCGCCGGTTAATCACAACCCGTGGCGAAATTAAAGCCATCTTCTCGTTTGTTGCGAATACTTCGCATACCGCGCAAGAAACTTTCGACGCAACATGCGCTCTTCCTTCTCGACAAAGCGCTTCTCCACAACCCAGACAAAGATCGGAAGCAGCACGAGCGAGGGAACGGCATCCCAGTAGAGGATCAGCCCCAGCAGGATCATCGCATCGCCAACGTAGATGGGATTGCGTGACAGCTTGAACACGCTGCCCGTCACCAGCTGCGAGGCCTCTTCATTGGGCATCACGGTGGTCCGCGCCCGGCGCATCTCGGCCACCGCCAGCGCGATGAACAGAAGCCCGCCGCCCACAAGCAGCCCGCCCAGCAGATCGGCCCAGACCGGACCGAAGCTCAGCCCCATCGGGTGGTAACGGCCTTGCCACCACGCGACCAGAAGCATGCCGGCCAGCCAGGCCTTGGGAAGGTCGATCAGTTTGCGCATGGCGAAGGGTCGTGCTCCCGCAGGTTGCAACAGGTGTCACGACAGCAAGAGGCAAAGCGCCGGCGCGGTCAAGAGAGCCGCGCCGGCCCGGGACACGACGCCGCGTCCCCGATGGCCCCGGTGGCGCCGGCGCGACGCGCGGGCCGGTGGCTCACTCCCACTCCATCTCCTCGAAGACCCGGCCCGCGTTCTTCGTCGCCAGTTCCTCGAAGGTGTCGAGCCGCGACCATTGCGACTGGTCCACGTAGAAGGCCCCGGCCAGGTCCCCGCCCGCGTCGATGTGCTCGCCGATTTTGGCGCGGATGTCCTTGAGGTAGTCCGAGGTGTAGCGGGTCACCTGCGCCATGTTCGTCGGGTGACCGTGGCCGGGGATCACGTAGGTCGCGCCGAGGTCGGTGAACGGTCCGTCGAAGGTCTCGATCCAGCAGTTCGTGCAGGTTTCGGCGAAGATCGGCGGCATGCGCTCATGAAAGGCGATGTCGCCCGCGATCACGATCCCCCATTGCGGGATCCACACCTGCGTGTCGCCCGGATCGTGGGCGGGGCCGAGGTGCAGTACCTCGGCCG
>Ga0208328_1000392_pt1 | contig 20677 bp, 18 predicted proteins | sample DeeseametaMP2633_FD_184170 | JGI IMG/M metagenome (GOLD analysis project Ga0208328, IMG submission 184170) | Marine microbial communities from the Deep Atlantic Ocean - MP2633 (SPAdes) | ecosystem: Environmental > Aquatic > Marine > Unclassified | place: Northeast of Antigua and Barbuda, North... | reverse complement strand
CGGCACCGACGCCTTCCAGGAGGCCGACATCCGCGGCATCACGATGCCGATCACCAAGCACAACTTCCTGGTCACCGACCCCGCCGACATCCCGCGCACGGTCGCCGAGGCGTTCTACATCGCCTCCACCGGTCGCCCCGGGCCGGTCCTGGTCGACGTGGCCAAGTCGGCGCTGCAGTCGATGACCACCTTCGAGTGGCCCACCGAGCTCACGCTTCCCGGCTACCGCCCGGTGACCAAGCCGCACTCCAAGCAGATCCGCGAGGCCGCCCGGCTGATCCTCGAGGCCCGCAAGCCGGTGCTCTACGTCGGCGGCGGCGCGATCCGCTCCGGCGCGAGCCGCGAGCTGCGGGTGCTGGCCGAGCTCACCGGCATGCCCGTGGTCACGACGCTGATGGCCCTGGGTGCCTTCCCCGACAGCCACCCCCAGCACCTCGGCATGCCGGGCATGCACGGCACGGTGGCGGCGGTCGCGGCGCTGCAGAAGAGCGACCTGATCATCAGCCTGGGCGCCCGCTTCGACGATCGCGTCACCGGCAACCTCGACTCCTTCGCCCCGCACGCGCAGGTCATCCACGCCGACATCGACCCGGCCGAGATCGGCAAGAACCGGCACGCGGACGTCCCGATCGTCGGCGACTGCCGCGAGGTCATCTCCGACCTGGTCGTGGCGCTGCAGGCCGAGCAGGACGCAGGCCACACCGGCGACTACGAGCAGTGGGTGGCCTGGCTGGCCGGCCTCAAGCAGCGCTACCCGCTGGGCTACGAGCCGCCCGCCGAGGGCCTGGCCCCGCAGTACGTCATCCAGCGGCTCAGCAAGATCGCCGGCCCCGAGGCGATCTACACCTCCGGCGTCGGCCAGCACCAGATGTGGGCCGCGCACTTCGTCGACTACGAGAACCCGCGCACCTGGATCAACTCCGGCGGCCTCGGCACGATGGGCTTCTCGGTCCCCGCGGCGATGGGCGCCAAGGTCGGCCGCCCCGACGCGACGGTGTGGTCCATCGACGGCGACGGCTGCTTCCAGATGACCAACCAGGAGCTGGCCACCTGCGCGATCGAGGACATCCCGATCAAGGTCGCGGTCATCAACAACGAGTCGCTCGGCATGGTGCGCCAGTGGCAGACGCTCTTCTACAACGAGCGCTACTCCAACACCAACCTCCAGCGCCACGGCGGCCCGGTCCGCATCCCCGACTTCGTCAAGCTGGCCGACGCCTACGGCTGCGTGGGCCTGGCCTGCGACAGCCCCGACGACGTCGACGCCACGATCGAGAAGGCGATGGAGATCGACGACGTGCCCGTGGTCGTCGACTTCCGGGTCCACCGCGACGCCATGGTGTGGCCGATGGTGGCCGCCGGCACCAGCAACGACGAGATCAAGTACGCCCGGGACCTCGCGCCCGAGTGGGAAGAGGACGAGCTCTAAATGACCAAGCACACCCTCTCCGTCCTCGTCGAGGACCAGCCCGGTGTCCTGACCCGGATCGCTGGCCTGTTCTCCCGGCGCGGCTTCAACATCGAGAGCCTGGCCGTCGGGCCGACCGAGCACGAGGGCATCTCCCGGATGACCATCGTGGTCAACGTCGACCAGTCGCCGCTGGAGCAGGTGACCAAGCAGCTGAACAAGCTGGTCGAGGTCATCAAGATCGTCGAGCTCGACCCGACCGCCTCGGTGCACCGCGAGCTGGTCATGGTCAAGGTCGCCGCGACCGCGGAGAACCGCGGCGAGGTCCTCGACACCGTCCAGCTCTTCCGCGCGAAGGTGGTCGACGTGGCCCCCGACGCGGTGACCGTCCAGATCACCGGCAACGCCGGCAAGATCGCCGACTTCCTGCGCATCGTGGAGCCCTTCGGCATCCGCGAGCTCGTGCAGTCGGGCATGGTCGCGATCGGCCGGGGCTCCCGGTCGATCTCCGAGCGCTCCCTGCGCCCGGTCTCCGTGCCCGCGCCGACCGCTGTCGGCTCCTGACCCCACCTCCACCGACCTCCACCGACCTCCACCGACCTCCACCGACCTCCACCGACGCAGCACCCCAACAAGAAGGAGAAGCCCTCGTGGCTGAGATGTTCTACGACGACGACGCCGACCTGTCCCTGATCCAGGGCAAGAAGGTCGCCGTGATCGGCTACGGCAGCCAGGGTCACGCCCACTCGCTCTCGCTGCGTGACTCCGGTGTCGACGTCACCATCGGCCTGCAGCCGGGCTCGAAGAGCCGCGCCAAGGCCGAGGCCGAGGGCCTGAAGGTCATGACCCCCGCCGAGGCCGCCGCCCAGGCCGACGTGGTCGTGATCCTGGCTCCCGACCAGCACCAGCGCAAGCTCTACGCCGACGAGATCGAGCCCAACCTGCAGCCCGGCAACTCGCTGGTCTTCGGCCACGGCTTCAACATCCGCTTCGGCTACATCACCGCCCCCGAGGGCGTCGACGTCTTCATGGTCGCCCCCAAGGGCCCCGGCCACCTGGTGCGTCGTGAGTACGTCGACGGCCGCGGTGTCCCCGTGCTCGTCGCGGTCGAGAAGGACGAGACCGGCGACGCCTGGCCGCTGGCGCTGTCGTACGCCAAGGGCATCGGCGGCCTGCGGGCCGGTGGCATCAAGACCACCTTCACCGAGGAGACCGAGACCGACCTGTTCGGCGAGCAGGCCGTCCTGTGCGGTGGCGCGTCGCAGCTGGTGATGTACGGCTTCGAGACCCTCATCGAGGCCGGCTACCAGCCCGAGGTCGCCTACTTCGAGTGCCTCCACGAGCTCAAGCTCATCGTCGACCTGATGTACGAGGGCGGCATCGCCAAGCAGCGCTGGTCGGTCTCCGACACCGCCGAGTTCGGTGACTACGTCTCCGGTCCCCGCGTCATCGACGAGCGGGTCAAGGAGAACATGAAGGCCGTCCTCGAGGACATCAAGAACGGTGCCTTCGCCGAGCGCTTCATCACCGACATGGACAACGGCTCCCCGGAGTTCACGAAGTTCCGCGAGCAGGGCGAGCAGCACCCGATCGAGAAGACCGGTCGCGAGCTGCGCAAGCTCATGGCCTGGGTGAAGAGCCACGACACCGACTACGTCGAGGGCACCGCCGCCCGCTGAGCTACCCGCTCACCGGCGTACGACTCGCGACCGGGGAGGAGCCACCGCACCTGCTGCGGAGGATCCTCCCCGGTCGCTTTCTCCGGCGGCTACTTCACCTCGGAGCGCAGCATCCGCCAGGAGCCGACGGCCAGCGGCAGCACCAGCCACAGCAGCGAGGTGACACCGAGCTGGGCCCAGTACTCGCCGGTGTTGCTCCAGCCCTCGAACAGCGCGCCCTGGGTGTAGTTGAAGTCCACCCACGGCTGCAGGTCGGCGAACCACTCCTGCGCGGCGGCCAGGGTGAAGGTCAGCCCGGTCAGCACGTAGACGTAGACCAGGTAGCCGACCAGCGCCGCCGGCGAGGAGCGCAGCACGACGCCGAGCATGAAGCCGATGAGCACGCCGAGGACGTTGGCCAGCACGATCGCGGCGAAGTCGGAGACGCTGATGTCCCACACGACGTCGGTGCCGTTGAGGGCCGAGCCCACGAGGTTGCCGAGCGCGCCGACGACGGCGGCGACGGCCATGCCGACGACCGCCACGACGACGGCGTTGACCGTCTTGGCGGCCAGGACGCGGCCGCGGTGCGGGACGAGCGTGAAGGTCGTGAGCCCGGTGCGCTGGCTCCACTCGGAGGTCACCGAGAGGATCGCGATCACCGGGAGGATGATCGCCATCGGGATGCCGACGGCGCCCGCGAAGGACCCGTAGGTCACCTCCTCCTCCGGGGCCCACAGCACGACCGCGGCGCTGGCGAGCACCGAGAGGATCGCCACCGACGCCATGAGCCACAGGCCGGAGCGGGTGTCGAACATCTTGCGCATCTCGACCTTGAGCAGCCGGGCGAAGGGGATGGGCGGTGGGGCCGGGCGGTCGGCGTACGACGAGGTGCTCGGCGTGCTCGGGGAGCTCGCCGGAACCGAGGTGGTGGTCAGGGTGGTCATCAGGCGGCCTCTCGCTGGGTGTCGGCGGTGAGCTGGAGGAACATCTCTTCGAGACCGGCGCCGTCGGCGGCGCGCAGCTCGAGGAGGGGGAGCCGGGCCTCGAGGGCCACCTGGCCGGTGACGGCGAGGGAGGCGTCGGTGCGCAGGCCGGCGGCGGGGTCGCCGGGGTCGACCCGCTCGACGGTCCAGCCGGCCTGCTGGAGGGCGGCGGCCAGGGCGCCGACCTCGGCGGCACGCACCAGGGTGCGGTCGTCGTGGAGCAGCTCCTCCTTGGTGCCCTGCGCGACCACGCGACCCTGGCCGATGACCACGATGTCGTCGGCGATGACCTCGATCTCGTGCAGCAGGTGCGAGGAGAGCAGCACGGTGCCGCCGCGCTCGGCGTGGCCGCGCAGCAGGTCTCGCATCCAGCGGATGCCGGCCGGGTCCAGGCCGTTGGCCGGCTCGTCGAGGACCAGCACCGCCGGGTCGCCGAGCAGGGCGGTGGCCAGGCCGAGGCGCTGGCGCATGCCCAGGGAGTAGTCCCGGACGCGGCGCTTGGCCTCGTCGTCGGTGAGCGAGACGAGGTGGAGCATCTCCTCGACCCGGGCGCGGGGCAGTCCCATGGTCTCCTGCGCGACCCGCAGCACCTCGCGGCCGGTGCGGCCCGCGTGCTGGGCGGAGGCGTCGAGGAGGACGCCGATCTCGCGGCCCGGGTCGGGCAGGTCCGCGTACCGGCGGCCCAGGACGGTCGCGGTGCCCGTCGTGGCCGGGGTGAGGCCGGCCAGGATGCGCAGCGAGGTGGACTTGCCGGCACCGTTGGGGCCGAGGAACCCGGTCACGCGCCCGGGCAGGGCGGTGAACGAGACGTGGTCGACGGCGAGGTGCTCGCCGTAGCGCTTGGTCAGCTCGAGGAGTTCGATCATGGGACCGAGCCTGGCGTGGGGAGGGGGCCCGGCACATCGGGGAGCGACTCGGACCCGGCCCCCGGTCCGACCCCGAGACGACCCTGACCCTGCATCACTTCTTCACCTCAGGGGCGGAATGCTCGTCCGAGCGGGTCCGTTGGATCCTGCGTGAAGGTCGAGATCTGGAGTGACGTCGTGTGCCCGTGGTGCTTCGTGGGGAAGCGCCGCCTGGAGGCCGCGCTGGCCGACTTCGAGCACGGCGAGCAGGTGGAGGTCGTCTACCGGTCCTTCCAGCTCGACCCGTCCGCCCCGCAGCACGGCCACGAGCTCACCACGCCGATGCTCGCGCGCAAGTACGGCCGCAGCGAGGCGGAGATGCGGCAGATGCAGCAGCAGCTCACCGACCTCGCCGCCGAGGAGGACCTGGCCTTCCGGCTGCAGGAGACCCTCCACACGCGCACCATCGACGCCCACCGGCTGCTGCACCTCGCGCTCGCGGAGGGCGGCCCCGCGCTCCAGGCCACCCTCAAGGAGTCGCTGCTCTCGGCGTACTTCGAGGACGCCCAGGACGTCGGGGACCACGCCGTGCTGCGCCGCGAGGCGCTGTCGGTGGGCCTGGACGCCGAGCGGGTCGACGAGGTGCTCGCGGGGGAGGAGTACGCCGACGCCGTGGTCGCCGACATCGACGCCGCCATGGACCTCGGCGTGAGCGGGGTGCCGTTCTTCGTGGTGGGCGGTCGGTACGCCGTGTCCGGGGCCCAGCCCACGGACGTGTTCGCCCGCGTGCTGCAGCAGGCCTGGGAGGAGTCCCGGCCCACGGTCGCGGTCGTCGCCGGCGGGGACGCCGACGCGTGCGGTGTCGACGGCTCCTGCTGACCGCCGGACCGTGCCCCGGACGACCGGTCCGTGAGACAGGGCACCCTTAGTGAGGCAAGGCTTACCTGTGCCTTACTGTGGTGCTTGTGCTGGGCAACTTCCTGATCGGACTGCGTGAGGGCCTCGAGGCCGCGCTGGTCGTGAGCATCCTCGTGGCCTACCTGGTCAAGAGCGACCGACGCCACCTGCTGCCGCGGATCTGGCTCGGCGTTGGGCTCGTCGTGGCCCTGTGCGCGGCGATCACCGTCGGTCTGGGCCTCCAGTCGCGCCAGCTCACCTTCCAGACCCAGGAACTGGTCGGCGGGGCGCTGTCCATCGTGGCCGCGGCCTTCGTCACCTGGATGATCTTCTGGATGGCCACCGCGGCCCGCACCATCGGCGCCACGCTCCGCGGCCAGGTGGACCAGGCCGCCGGAGGCAGCGGGTGGGCGCTCGTCCTCGTCGCCGTGCTCGCGGTCGGCCGCGAGGGCCTCGAGACCACGCTGATCCTCTACAGCAACACCCGCCAGGCCACCGGTGGAACCGCGGGGGAGCAGACGGCAACCCCGATCCTGGCCGCCCTGCTCGGCATCGCCGTGGCCGTGCTCCTGGGCTACCTGCTCTACCGCGGGGCGATCAGCATCGACCTGACCCGGTTCTTCACCTGGACCGGGGTCCTGCTGGTCTTCGTCGCCGCCGGCGTGCTCGCCTACGGCTTCCACGACCTGCAGGAGGCCGCCCTGCTGCCCGGCCTGCACTCCTACGCCTTCGACGTCTCCGACGTGATCGGCCCCGGCACCTGGGTCGGCACCCTGCTCAAGGGGACCCTCAACTTCTCCCCGCAGACCACCTGGCTCGAGGCCGCCGTGTGGCTGCTCTACGTCGTGCCCGTCCTGGCCCTGTTCGTACGACGCGTGCGCCGACCCCGCCTCCCGGCCGGTGCGCCCGCCGCCGCCTGATCCCGCACCCACCGCTCCACCACACCCGCTGCCACGGAAGGCATCCCCATGCGCTCGACCCCGCTCCCCACTCGTCCCGCACTGGCGGTCCTCGCCGTGCTCGCCCTGCCCCTGCTCGCCGCCTGCACCGAGAGCACCGACACCGCCGGTGACGGTGCCGCCGGCGGCGACGCCCGCACCGTGGCGGTGACCTCGTCGGAGGACGCCTGCGAGCTCTCGGCGACCGAGGCCCCGTCCGGCACGCTGCGCTTCGACGTGTCCAACGCCGGGTCGCAGGTCACCGAGTTCTACCTGCTCGACGCCGAGGGCCTGGCCATCAAGGGCGAGGTCGAGAACGTCGGCCCACAGGCCACCCGCCAGCTCGTGCTGAACCTCCCGGCCGGCGACTACACCACCGCGTGCAAGCCGGGGATGACCGGCGAGGGGATCCGGGCCGCCTTCACGGTGACCGACTCCGGCGAGGAGGTCGAGGTGTCCGCGGACGAGCAGGCGCTGGTGGAGCAGGCGCTGACGTCGTACGCGACCTACGTGCGCGACCAGTCCGACCAGCTGCTCGAGCGGACCCGCGAGTTCGTCGACCTCTACGAGGCCGGCGACGACGACGCGGCCCGCGAGCTCTACCCGCTCGCCCGCGTCCACTGGGAGCGCATCGAGACCGTCGCCGATTCCTTCGGCGACCTCGACCCCAAGATGGACCTGCGCGAGGCCGACCTCGAGCCCGGCCAGGAGTGGACCGGCTGGCACCGTATCGAGAAGGACCTCTGGCCGGCCCGCGCCGAGGACTACACGCCGCTCACCGACACCGAGCGCGAGGAGTTCGCCCAGGACCTGCTGGCCAACACCGAGAAGCTCGACGCGCGCATCCAGGAGCTCGACTTCACCGTCGACCAGATCGCCAACGGCTCGCGCGGGCTGCTGGAGGAGGTCGCGACCGGCAAGGTGACCGGCGAGGAGGAGTACTGGTCGCGGACCGACCTCTACGACTTCCAGGCCAACGTCGACGGCGCCCGGGTGGGCTTCGAGGGCGTCGCGCCGATCCTCGAGACCAAGGACCCCGCGCTGGCGACCGAGCTCGACGACCGCTTCGCCGAGCTGGAGGCGCTGCTCGACCAGCACCGCGTCGGCGAGGACGGCTTCGTGTCCTACGACGAGCTGTCGCCGGCCGAGGTCAAGGAGCTCGCCAACGCCGTCAACGCGCTGTCCGAGCCGTTGTCGCGGCTCACCGCAGCTGTCCTCGCCTGAGCCGGTCGTCATGGCAATGGGTCTCTCGCGACGGGGGCTGCTCGGGGGCATCACCGCCGGGCTGGCCGGTGGTGGCCTCGCGGCCGGGGGGTACGCCGTGGGTCACGAGTCGCCCGCGGGGTCGGTCGGTTCGGCGGGCCAGGTGGCGGCGTCGTACCCGTTCCGGGGCGTGCACCAGGCCGGCATCACCACGCCGGCGCAGGACCGTCTGCACTTCGCGGCCTTCGACGTCATCACCGAGGACCGCGCGGCGCTGGTCGACCTCCTGCGCCGCTGGACCGAGGCGGCCGAGCGGATGACGCAGGGACTCGACGCCGGTCCGATCGGCGCGGTCGGGGGTGCGACGAACCTCCCGCCCGACGACACCGGGGAGGCGATCGGCCTGCCGCCCGGCGGGCTCACCGTCACCATCGGGTTCGGGCCGGGGCTCTTCCGCGACGCCGAGGGGCGGGACCGCTTCGGGCTGGCGGACCGGCGGCCCGAGGTGCTGCGCGAGCTGCCGCACTTCCCGGGCGACACGCTCGACCCGGCCCGCTCCGGCGGGGACCTGTGCGTCCAGGCCTGCGCCCAGGACCCCCAGGTCGCGGTGCACGCGATCCGCAACCTGGCCCGCATCGGCTTCGGCACGGTGGCGGTCCGGTGGAGCCAGCTCGGCTTCGGCCGCACGTCGACGACCTCGACCGCGCAGGAGACGCCCCGCAACCTCTTCGGCTTCAAGGACGGCACCGCCAACGTGAAGGCCGAGGAGACCGCGGCCCTCGACGAGCACGTGTGGGTGGGTCCGGGGGAGTCGCCCGGGGACTGGCTGGCCGGCGGCTCCTACCTCGTCGCGCGCCGGATCAACATGACCATCGAGGTGTGGGACCGCCAGCCCCTGGGGGACCAGGAGGACTTCATCGGCCGCACCAAGGGCACCGGCGCCCCGCTGTCGGGCGGGGAGGAGCACACCGCGCCCGACCTCGACATGCCCGGCAGCAACGGCACGACCGTCATCGCCCAGGACGCCCACGTGCGGGTGGTGCACCCCGACCTCCACGGCGGGGCGCGGATGCTGCGCCGCGGCTACAACTTCGTGGACGGCACCGACGCCCTGGGCGGGCTCGACGCCGGGCTGTTCTTCCTCGCCTACGTCCGCGACCCCGACACCCACTTCATCCCGATCCAGAGCGCGATGGCCCGCCACGACGCACTGATGGAGTACCTCAAGGTCACCGGTTCGGGGCTGTTCGCCGTCCCGCCGGGCGCCGGCGACGACGGGTTCGTGGGTCAGTCGTTGTTCGCCTGAACCGGGTCGACGGGGGGCTCGTCGAGGTCCAGCACCCGGTCCACGCCGACCTCCTCCAGGAACGCCGTGTCGTGGCTCACGACGACCAGCGCCCCGCGGTGGGCCGCGAGGGCGGTCACCAGGGCGGCGTACGACGCGAGGTCGAGGTTGTTGGTCGGCTCGTCGAGCAGCAGCAGCTGGGGTGCCGGGTCGGCCAGCAGCAGGGTCGCCAGCGTCGCGCGGAAGCGCTCCCCGCCGGACAGGGCGGGCACGGCCTTGTCGCCGTCGGCCCCGCGGAACAGGAAGCGCGCGAGCAGGGCGCGGACCTGCGTCGGGCTCGCGTCGGGGTGGGCCGCGTGCACGTTCTGTGCCACCGTCATCGACTCGTCGAGCAGGTCCAGCCGCTGGCGCAGCAGGGCCGTGGGGACGTGCCGGTCGACCCGGCCGGCGCTGGGCGCGAGCTCCCCGGCCAGGGTGTGCAGCAGCGTGGACTTCCCGCTGCCGTTGCGGCCCACGACGGCCACCCGGGCCGGCCCGGCGAGGTCGAGGTCGACACGACGACCGGTGCGCAGCACCAGCTCGTGCGTGGTGAGCACCCGGCGCCCGCGGGGGACGGTCGTGCCGGGCAGGTCCACCCTGATCGCGGCGTCGTCGCGGACCGCGAGCTCGGCGCTCTCGAGCCGCTCGCGGGCCCGGACGAGCCGGTCGTCCTGCCCGGTGCGCAGGGCGCCCTCGGCCTTCTCGGCGCGGTTGCGCAGGAAGTCCCGCGCGGCCTTGACCGTGTTCGGTGCGTCGCGACGGGCGATGCGGTGCCGGGCGGCGAGCAGTTGCTCGGTGGTGCGCAGGTCGCGTCGCTGCCGTCGTACGTCGGCTCGCGCGACCGCCACCGCGTGGTCGGCCGCCTCGCGCTCGGCGGCGACCTGCTGGGCATAGGCCGACCAGCCGCCGCCGTACCAGCTGACCCGGGTGGGGCCCTGCCGGGGCGTGCGCAGCTCACCGATCCGGTCGACCCGCTCCAGCAGCTCGCGGTCGTGGCTGACCACCAGCAGGGTCCCGGGCCAGGAGTCGACCACCCCGTGGAGGTGGGCCCGCGCCGACCGGTCGAGGTTGTTGGTCGGCTCGTCGAGCAGCAGCACGTCGGGCCGGGCCAGCAGCAGCCCGGCCAGCGCGAGTCGGACGGCCTCGCCGCCGGAGACCTCGCCGACCCGGCGGTCGAGGAGCTCGCCGGGCAGTCCCAGCTTCTCGAGCTGGGCGTGGGCCCGCTGGTCGACGTCCCAGTCGTCGCCGACCGCGTCGAAGTCGGCCTCGTCGACCGAGCCGGACTCGATCCGGCGCAGCGCTCGGCGGACCGGGCCGAGGCCCAGGAAGTCCTCCACCGGTTGCGCGGTGTCGAGTGCGAGGTCCTGCGGCAGCAGGCCGACCCGTCCGGTCGTGGTGACGTGCCCGGCGGTGGGTGCCAGCTGTCCGGCGGCCAGCCGCAGGACGGTGGACTTGCCGGAGCCGTTGGCGCCGACGAGGCCCGAGCGTCCGGGCGGCACGAGCAGGTCGAGACCCCGCAGCGTCACCGTCCCGTCGGGGCGGACGAGGTCGAGGGCGTGCAGCGCGAGCGCGGGGGTGGGCAGGGGAGAGGACATGTCGCTCCGGGGTGTGGACGTCGGGCGACCCGCCCGCGTGCCTGCGGTCGGGTCGGGGGCGGCGTACTCACACGAGCAACGGCGACTCCTGCCGGGAGGGGGTGGGACGACGCCACGCTAGGAGCGGCCGCGCCCCCGCGCCACCTGTTTTCGTCCGGCTCAGCGGTCCCAGTGGTGCCAGGTGCCCTCGGAGACGACGTGGGTCCGGCCGTCGGCGACCACGACCGCGCTGCGGTCGTCGAGGACGTACGCCGGCGCCGACACGCGTCCGAACCAGTCCTGCGCCTCGGCCAGGGAGTTGCCGGGCTCGCCGTCCGGGGCCAGGTGCGGGAAGAGCGCGAAGTCGACCAGCCCCAGGGTGTCGCTCGCGCCGGAGGGTGGGCGCCACTGGACGAAGTCCTCGCCGACCTCCGGGGTCATCACCATGCTGCCGGCGCTGAGCCCGACCCAGACGGTGTCCTCCAGCTCGGGCAGCAGGTCGAGGAGGCCCGACTCACGCATCCAGTGCGCGAGGTAGAGCACGTCACCGCCCGCGACCACCAGGGCGTCGACCTCGCGGACGCGCGGCACCCACAGGTCGGGGTCGAGAGAGGGCAGTGCGGTCAGCTCGAGCAGGCCCATGGACGCCCACCCGAGGTCGACCATCGGGTTCTGCTCCCGGCCGGCGACGAACCGCCACGGCTTCTCGCCCATGCCGACCCAGGGGTGGGCGTACATCGCGGTGGGGATGCACAGAGCGGTGCTCTGCTCCACCGGCTGGCCCAGCAGCCGCACGAGCTCCTCGCGGATGCTCGGCACGCTCACGCCGCCTGAGGTGAGCAGCAGCTTCATGGTCCCTCCTCGGGTCGTGGTGGTCGCCAGTGTGGACCAGGCCACCGACCCTGACTCATCGCCGTCGCCGTCGCCGTCGCCGTCGCCGTCGCCGTCGCCATCGCCGTCGCCGTCGCCATCGCCGTCGCCGTCGCCGTCGCCGTCGGCCGGGAGGCGCGGTGCCCCGGCCGACAGCGGCCTCAGGCGCGGACGGTGTCGAACCAGCCCGCGAGCGCCGGGACCCGCCGCAGCACGAGCTGGTCGAGCAGGAGCACGACCACGAGGGAGATCCCGAACAGCGGGAGGAAGACCCCCAGGGCCACCAGCGCGACCACGAGCGGCGGCGACGAGCGCAGCGGCATCCGGCCGCGCGGTGCGCCCAGGCGGCCGGCCCCGCGCGGGCGGCGACGCCACCACATCAGCGGACCCGTGACGCACATCGCGATGATCGCCAGGCACATCAGGGCCGCGCCCCAGAAGGACCAGAGGCCGAACGACCTGCCCTCGTGGAGACCGATGCCCTGGGAGACGACCTTGGCCAGCAGCGGGTAGTCGTCGAAGCCGTAGGCCGAGACGACCTGGCCGCTGTAGCGGTCGACGTGCACCGTGCGCTCGTCGGACGGGGCGTCGAAGGCGTAGCCGATGACCGAGTAGACGCCCGGCTCGGCCGGGTCGTCCGAGGGCAGGGCCACGGTGAGGGGATGGCGCAGCCCCTCGCGGTCGGCCACGGCCAGGGCCGTGTCGAGGTTCGCCACGGGGCCGTCGTAGCCGCTGGGGTCCGAGGTGGGCACCTCCGCCTCACCCATGGCCCAGGGCACGTCGCCCGCGTGGCTGTGCGGCAGGGACTCGTCCAGCGTGGACGTGGGGTCGGAGACGGCTCCCGGGTCCAGGCTCCACATCGAGGTGCCGTTGTCGGTGGCCAGGGTCTGGACCCTCTCGCCCCACACGCCGGTCCAGGGGAGGCCGGAGACCAGCAGGTAGAGCAGACCGACGCCGGCGACGAGTCCGATGGAGGCGTGCCGGGAGCGCAGCCGGGCCCCGGGGCGACCCGCCGCCCGCCGGCGACGCCGCGCTGTGCGGCCGCGCCAGAACAGGTAGTACCCGGTCAGCGCCATGACCACGGCCCAGCACGCTCCCAGCTCGATGACGGCGTCGCCCAGGCGACCGGCCATCAGCTCCCCGTGCAGGCGCACGGCGTACCCGGACAGCGTCGTGTCCGGGTCGAGGGAGCCGAGCACGGTGCCGTCGTAGGGGTCGACGTACACGTCCCGGCCGGCGCCGTCGGCGGTGGTGACCGAGAAGCGGGTCGGTTCGTCGGCCGCGCCGGGCTCGGTGACGGAGACGACCGTGGCGTCCGGGAAGGCCTCCCGCACGGCGTCGAGCTGGGTGGTGGGCGTCTTGGTGGTGGCGGCCGCCTGCGCGTCAGCGGGCACGTCGACGCGCATGAGGTCGGCATGCAGGAGCGGCTCGAGCTGGAAGCGGAACAGGTAGATCAGCCCGGTCCCCGCCAGCAGCAGCAGGACCGGGACGACCAGGAAGCTGGCGAAGAAGTGCCAGCGCCACGCGGCCCGGAGGAGTCCGCCCCGGCCGGCCGGCTGGTCGGGGCGGCGTGGCTCGGGGGTGGGGTCGGGTGTGGGCAGGGGTGGGTGGAGCGAGGTGGTCACGGGAGGCCTCCTGGGTCTCCTCGGGCAGGGCGCGGTCGCGCCCGGGCGGTCGGACGGCCCCGGCTGCGCGGTGCGCCGGGGCAGGACGGGGTACGCCGCCGGCGACCCGGGCCGGGTCGTGGGCGGCGCGCGGTGACCGTCCGGGTCCGTGCGTCAGCGGGGCGCGCCGGGGCGGACGGTCAGACCAGGACCGGTGGCCCGCGGCGGGGCAGCGGGCCACGGCGCCACAGCGCCCGTGGGGCCGGGCGGACCGGCGACCAGCCGACCGGTGCGCTCGTGCGGTGGGTGGGCAGCACGGGGACCGGGCCCACGGCCCGCACGGCGACGTGCGCGCGACGGGCCGTGAGCCGCACGAACGACCAGGCCGCGCGCTCCCCGACGGCCAGCCAGCAGCCCACCAGCGCGGCTGCCAGGAGGTGGGCGACCATCATCGGCGCGTGGGCGCCGATGTCGGCGACCAGGTGCTGGACGGGCAGTGCCGCCGAGAGGCCACCGCCGGTCTCGGCGGCGGTGTAGGCGTCGTGGAGGGACCCGACACGGCGGCCCTCGACGAGGGGGAGCGAGGTGGGGCCGGGCCCCGCGTGGACGGCCCGGGTCGGGTCACCGACGTGGCCGCCGGTGCTGCTGAGCACCACGTGCACGGCGGCCTGGCCACCGACCAGCAGCGCCGCGCAGCGCAGCGCGGAGACCTGCCGGGCCAGCGCCGGCGTACAGGCCACGACCGTCGAGGCCACCAGGGCCGTGACGACCCACGGTGCGGGGAGCAGCCCTCCGGCGCTCACGTGACCGGCGGTGCCGAGCAGCACCACCAACGAGCCGACGAGCAGGGCGCGTGACCACAGCAGCGCGCCGGTGACCCGTGGTTCCACGGGCGGAGTGTTCCACAGGTGCCGGGTCAGGCCGGCGTGGCGTCCTCGATGCTGATCAGCACCACCGTGTCGGCGTACGAGAGACCCTTGCGGCCCTGGGGCCCGACCTTGGCGAGCAGCTTGGTGATCGTGGTCATCACGCCGTACTTCGCCCTCACCTTGGCGCTGACCTCGTCGAAGGCGGCCCCCGAGCGGACCATCTCGGCGGTGCCCTGGAGCGCGCTGGAGCCGTCGGTGACGCGACCACGGGCGTCGGAGGGCTGGACCACGACGCGGGCGGTGTGCGCCATCCGCTTGGTCTTGCCCGAGCCCATGGAGGTCCAGAAGCCGACCCGCCCGTCGTCGACCGGCACCACCCACACGGGGCTGGTCACCGGCTCCCCGGTGCGGCGGAAGGTGGTGAGGGCCATGTACTTCCCGGCCGCGAGGTCGTCCCTGGTGGTGGCGCTGGAGCTCATGCGGTCAGCCTCACAGCCCGACGCGGCTCTCCGCTACCCTGAGCGGCGGCACAACGTGGTGCACCTGATCGTCCGGCCAGTCCGCCCGCACCACCGAGGATCGAGGATCCCGTGCCACCGCGCCAGCCCGTCGTGCTCATCGCCGACGCCCTCAGCCCCGCCACCGTGGCGGCCCTCGGCGACGGCTTCGACGTGCGCCACTGCGACGGCACCGACCGCGCCGGGCTGCTCGCCGCGGTCGCCGACGCCGACGCCCTGATGGTGCGCTCCGGCACCCGCGTGGACGCCGAGGTGCTCGCCGCGGCGCCCCGGCTGCGCGTCGTCGCCCGCGCCGGCACCGGGCTGGACACCATCGACGTCCGCGCCGCGACCGCCGCCGGCGTCATGGTCGTCACCGCGCCGACGGCCAACCTCGTCTCGGCGGCCGAGCTCACCGTCGGGCTGCTGCTCGCGGCCGCCCGCCACATCCCGCAGGCGCACCAGGCCCTGCGCGAGGGGGAGTGGGAGCGCAGCCGCTTCACCGGGACCGAGCTGGCCGGCAAGACCGTGGGCGTGCTCGGGCTGGGTCGGGTCGGCGTCCTCGTGGCGCACCGGCTGGCGGCGTTCGGGATGCAGGTCATCGCGCACGACCCGTACGTCTCGGTCGGCCGCGCCGCCCAGCTGGGCGTGCGGATGGTCGACCTCGACACGCTGCTGACCACGGCGGACGTCATCACCGTCCACCTGCCGCGCACCCCCGAGACCCGCGGCCTGGTCGGTGCCGAGGAGCTGCGCCGGGTCAAGCCCTCGGTGCTCCTGGTCAACGCCTCCCGCGGCGGCATCGTCGACGAGGTCGCGCTGCACGCGGCGCTGAAGGAGGGGCGCGTGGCGGCCGCCGGCGTCGACGTCTTCGCCGACGAGCCCTGCCCCGACTCGCCGTTGCTGGACCTCGACACCGTGGTGGCCACCCCCCACCTGGGGGCCAGCACCCACGAGGCGCAGGAGAAGGCCGGGCTGGCCGTCGCTCGCTCGGTGGTGCAGGCGCTGGCCGGTGAGCTCGTGCCCGACGCGGTCAACGTGCACGGCGGCCTGGTCGCCGAGGCGATCCGCCCCAGCATCGGGCTGACCGAGAAGCTCGGGCGGGTCTTCACCGCCGTGGCCGGCGGGGTGGCGCAGTCCCTCGACGTCGAGGTGCGCGGCGAGATCGCCGACCACGACGTGAAGGTGCTCGAGCTCGCCGCGCTCAAGGGGGTCTTCGACGAGGTCGTCGAGGAGCCGGTGTCGTACGTCAACGTGCCCCTGGTCGCCGCCGAGCGCGGCACCGCCTGCCGCCTGGTGGTCGAGCGCGAGAGCCCGGACCACCGCAACCTGGTCACGCTGCGCGGCACGTTGGCCGACGGCCGCCAGGTCGCGGTGGGCGGCACGGTCGTGCACGGGCGCGAGCGGCTGGTGGAGGTCGACGGGTACGACGTCGACCTGGCCCTCGCCGAGCACCTGGCCTTCTTCGTGCACCGCGACCGCCCGGGCATGGTCGGGACCGTGGGCGGCATCCTCGGCGAGGCCGGGGTCAACATCGCCGGCATGCAGGTCGCCCGGCGGACACCCGGCGGCGACGTCCTGGTGGTCCTCGAGGTCGACTCCGCCCTCGACGGCTGCCTGCTGGACGAGATCGCGCTGGCCACCGAGTCCAGCCGGGCCTGCGCCGTCCGCCTGCCCTGACCCTCTCCCAGGGCCGAGCCGGCGTATTGATACGCCGGTTCGGCGGGCTGGGTCAGGCGACGAGGACCCGGCCGGAGCCCGGGCGACCGGGACGGGTGCGGATCGGGGCGGCCGGGAGGTCGGACCAGACGGCGGCCAACCGCTCGACCGCGCCGACCAGCTCGTCGGCCGGGCGGGTCCAGGGGATGCGCACGAAGCGGTCCAGCCCGCCCTCCGCGGCGAACAGCGGCCCGGGGGTCACGCCCACCCCGACCCGCTCGGCGGCGTCGGCCAGCCCCACGGCGCTGCCGGAGGGCAGGGCGCACCACACCGCCAGCCCGCCACCCGGGCGGACCCACCGCCACGCCGGCAGGTGCTCGGCGAGCGCGCCGAGCAGTGCCTCGCGCTGCTCCCGCAGCCGCGTGAGCTGGTCGGGCAGGACGGGCCCGGCGGCGAGCAGCCGGGCCAGCACGAGCTGCTCGAGCACCGGCGTGCCCAGGTCGAGGCTCAGCCGCGCCCGGGTCAGCTGCTCGGCCATCCCCGGCGGCACCCGCACCCAGCCCAGGCGCAGCCCGCCCCAGAAGGCCTTGCTGGCGCTGCCGATGGTGATCGCACCGGGGGAGTACGCCGCGAACGGCCGCGGCATCTCCTGACCGTCCAGCGCCAGGGCCTGCAGCGACTCGTCCACGACGGCGACCGTGCCGGCGGCGCGCAGGAGGCCGGCGTACTCCTCGCGCTGGGCGTCGCTCATCAGGTGCCCGGTGGGGTTCTGGAAGTCCGGCACGAGGTAGGCCAGCGCCGGGCGGACCTGGCGCAGCTGGGCGCCCACGGCCGCGAGGTCCCAGCCCTCGGGGTCGACGGGCGCGCCGATGAGCCGACCGCCGGCGTTGCGCAGCGCGAGCGTGGCGTTGGGGTAGACCGGCGACTCCACGAGCACCCGGTCGCCGCGCCGGGCCAGCGCCTGCGCCACGATCGCGGCGCCCGAGAGCGCCCCGGGGGTGATGATCACCTGGGCGGGGTCGGTGGGCAGCCCGCGCTCCTCGAACCCGCGGGCCACCTCCGCCTGCAGGTGGGGGAGCCCGGTGGGGAAGTACCCGTGCCCACCGAGGTACGCCGGCAGCTCGCCCACCGCCTCGGCGTAGGCGTTCGCGAGCCCGGCCGGGGCCATCGGGGCGGCGCAGCCGAGGTCGATCCCGTCGGGGTGGCCGACCGCAAGCTGGTCGGGGGTCAGGGCGCGGTCGCGGGTGCGGGCCCGCCCGCCGGGCACCCGGGTGAAGGTGCCCGCGCCCTGCCTGGCCACGGCGTACCCGGTCTCGCGCAGCTGGGCATAGGCGCGGGTGACCGTGGTGCGCGAGACGCCGAGGCAGTCGGTCAGCTCGCGCTCGCTGGGCAGCCGGACGTCGGTGCCGATCCGGCCGTCGCCGATGGCCAGCACGAGGGCGTCGGCGAGACCGGCGTAGGCGGGGGAGCGGTCGAAGCCGTCGACCAGGGCGGCGACCCGGGCCGCCGAGACCGACCCCAGGGGGCCCGGGGGCGTGACGGAGCTGGACTGGGGCATGCAGTCCACTGAACCACGATTGGCTATCGAGGAACAGTCCAATGCGCCGCACCATGGAGCCATGACCCTGCTCGCCGACCTCGGGCCCCTCGCACAGCTGCGCGCGGGACGCCTGCCCCGTCGTCTCGTCCAGCTCTACGCCGGGCTGCTGCTCTACGGGATCTCCCTCGCGATGCTGGTGCGCGCCGGCCTCGGCGCGGCGCCGTGGGACGTCCTGCACCTCGGGCTGGCGACCCACCTGCCCCTGACGCTCGGCCAGGCGCTGATCCTGACCAGCGTCGCCGTGATGGTCCTGTGGATCCCGCTGCGCGAGGTCCCCGGGCTCGGCACGATCTCCAACGCGATCGTGATCGGGCTGGCGGCCGACGCGACGCTCGCGGTGCTCGACCGGCCCGACACCCTGGCGGTGCGGGGCGTGCTGATGGTCGCCGCCGTGCTGCTCAACGGCCTGGCGACGGCCGCCTACATCGGCGCGCAGCTCGGTCGCGGGCCGCGCGACGGGCTGATGACCGGGCTGCATCGGCGTACCGGCCTGTCCATCCGGCTGGTCCGGACCTCCCTCGAGGTCACCGTGGTCGCGATCGGCCTGCTGCTGGGCGGCACGGCGGGCCTCGGCACGGTGCTCTACGCCCTGGCGATCGGCCCGGTCACCCAGGCGCTCCTGCCCCCGCTCGTGGTCACCCTCCCCGCCGAGAGGTCACCCGCGCACGCCCAGGAGGTCACTCACGCACGCGGCTCGTAGGCCTCAGCGCTTGGTGGCGATGATCGTGGAGGCGTCGGGGGCGACCATGACCTCCACGGCGGTGAAGCGCTCGTCGGTGAGCCACTGCTCGCGCAGGGTGTCGACGCGGCCGTAGGTGATGGGCGGCCACTGCTCGCACGGGGTGAAGTCGTCGAGCACCACGATGCCGCCGTCCTCCACGAGGTCGGCGATCGCGTCGACGCCCACCTCGCCGGGCTGGCCGGAGTCGAGGAAGAGCAGGGAGTAGGGGCCGCGGTCCAGCAGTGTGGACCAGTCGGCGGCCAGCACCTCGACCAGCGGGTCCTCGGCGAAGATCTCGGTCGCCGCCTTCGCCAGCTTCGCGTCGAGCTCGGCGGTGACGATCCGCGCCTTCTCCCCGCGTACGCCGGAGCGCAGCCAGGCCGTGCCGACCCCGCACCCGGTGCCGAACTCCGCCATCGTGCCGTCGCGGGTCGCGGCCAGCATCGCCAGCAGCCGACCGGTCTCGTTGCGGCAGAACGACACGTAGCCGGAGCGACGCGAGACCTCGAAGGCGCGCTCGACGACGGCGGGCAGGTCGGGTGGGGCACTCACCGCCCCAGTCTTTCATCGCGGGACGCAGATCCCACATCGTGGACGGATTCCGGAATCCGGTGGTCAGCGTCCGGTGCGCGACCTAGGCTCGCCCCATCATGCGGAGCATCTTCGTACTTATCGAGTGCCGCGGCGAGGCCCAGCAGGCGTGACCTGCGAGTGAGGCCCCCTCGCCGCGGTGGTCGGCGTTGGTGCGCATCCGGTCTCACACCCCTCTCCTTCGAGAGCAGCCCCGTGACACCTCGGGTGCTCCTCGGCTCGAGATGACTCCGCGGCGGGTACGCCGGCGCAGCACGCGCGACCCGCTCCTGGTCGGTCCCGACCGTCCGTGCGATCCACGGACAGCTGTCCCCACCGCGGCGTCATCCCCGGTCGACGGCGCATCCCGCGCCGACGTCCCGGGGACCCGACACATCCGACACACGCGAGACCTGGAGACAACGATGTACGACATGTATCCCGAGTGGGGCCCGGCCGCCCACAAGCCCGAGAACCCCCGCAGCCGCGAGGCCCTGCAGCGCGCGCTCGACCTGCGGGACAACGGCGGCGAGCGCCCCGACGACAACTAGCGTTCGCCCCATGACTAGTCCCGACACCACCGCCTCGAGCCCCGCCCAGGGCTCGGTCCAGCTCGCCGTCATCCCCGGCGACGGCATCGGTCAGGAGGTGACCCCCGAGGCCCTGAAGGTGCTCGAGGTCGCCGCCCCGTCGGGTGTGAAGTTCGAGCAGACCCGCTACGACCTCGGCGCCGAGCGCTACCTCGCCACCGGCGAGGTGCTGCCCGACTCCGTGCTCGGCGAGATCCGCCGGCACGACGCCATCCTCCTCGGCGCGGTGGGCGGCAAGCCCAACGACCCGAACCTGCCCCCGGGCATCCTCGAGCGCGGGCTGCTGCTGCGGCTGCGCTTCGAGCTCGACCACTACGTCAACCTCCGCCCCTCGCGCATCTTCCCCGGCGTCACCTCGCCGCTCTCGGAGGCCGTGCTCAAGGGCGAGGAGGTCGACTTCGTGGTCGTCCGCGAGGGCACCGAGGGCCCCTACACCGGCAACGGCGGCGCGCTGCGCGTCGGCACGCCGGCCGAGGTGGCCACCGAGGTCAGCGTCAACACGGCGTACGGCGTCGAGCGGGTCGTCCGCGACGCCTTCGCCCGCGCGGAGAAGCGCCCGCGCAAGCACCTCACCCTGGTCCACAAGACCAACGTGCTCGTCCACGCCGGCTCGGTGTGGTGGCGGCTGACCCAGCAGGTCGCCGCGGAGCACCCGGACGTCACCGTCGACTACATGCACATCGACGCGGCGATGATCCACATGACGACCAACCCGCAACGTTTCGACGTGATCGTCACCGACAACCTCTTCGGCGACATCATCACCGACCTCGCCGCCGCCATCACCGGCGGCATCGGGCTGGCTGCCTCGGGCAACGTGAACCCCGACCGCACCGCCCCCTCCATGTTCGAGCCCGTGCACGG
>Ga0208328_1000390_pt1 | contig 20734 bp, 15 predicted proteins | sample DeeseametaMP2633_FD_184170 | JGI IMG/M metagenome (GOLD analysis project Ga0208328, IMG submission 184170) | Marine microbial communities from the Deep Atlantic Ocean - MP2633 (SPAdes) | ecosystem: Environmental > Aquatic > Marine > Unclassified | place: Northeast of Antigua and Barbuda, North... | reverse complement strand
CGGAAAGCTGATCCCGGCGGGTACCGGCCTCGAGCGGTACCGCAACATCCGGGTGGAGCCGACCGAGGAGGCCCGCGCCGCGGCGTACTCCGTCACCGGTTACGACTCCTACGACTACGAGTTCGGCGGGAGCGGTGGCCAGGCCGTCGCCCTCGACGACTTCGACTTTGGTTCGTACCAGAGCTGAGCGAAGCGAAGCGCTGGTAAGACACGAACCAGGTTGAGCAAGGCAACGCCCGCCCACGCTTGCGTGGGCGGGCGTTGCTGCGTCGACACCAGGTCGGATCGTGGAGTCGGTCGTCACCGGCCGACCACCGCACACCCGTTCCCAGCCGCCTGAGATGATGAGCCCGTGACCAGCGCGACCCTGCCGACCGACACCGACGTCCTCGTGGTCGGTGCGGGGCCGGCGGGTTCCGCGGCCGCGGCCTGGTGTGCGCGGGCCGGCCTCGACGTGGTGCTGGCCGACGCCGCGACCTACCCCCGCGACAAGACCTGCGGCGACGGGCTCACGCCCCGCGCGGTCCACGAGCTGTCCCGGCTCGGCCTGGAGGACTGGCTGCGCGCCCACACCGTCAACCAGGGGCTGCGCGCCCACGGCTTCGGGCAGACCCTGCACCTGCCGTGGCCCGGTGGCTCGCTACCGGCCTGGGGCAGTGCCGTGGCCCGGACCGAGCTCGACGACCACCTGCGCACGACCGCCCTGAAGTCCGGCGCGATCGGCGTCGAGGACGCCCGCGCGGTCGACGTGCGGTGGGACGGCGCCCGCGTCGCCGCGGTGGTCTTCGAGCGGCGGGGTGCGCGCCGGGAGGGAGGCGGCCGCGGCGCTCCCGAGCGCTTCGAGGTCGCCTGCCGTCGCCTGGTGGTCGCCGACGGCGTCCGCTCGCCGCTGGGCAAGGTGCTGGGCCGGGAGTGGCACCGCGACACGGTGTACGGCGTCGCCGGGCGGTCCTACGTCACGTCCACCATGACCGACGACCCCTGGATCAGCTCGCACCTGGAGCTGCGCGACGAGCAGGGCGCCGTGCTGTCGGGCTACGGCTGGATCTTCCCGCTGGGCACCGGCGAGGTGAACCTCGGCGTGGGCACCCTGGCCACCGCCAAGCGGCCGGCCGAGATCGCCATCAAGCCGCTGATGCAGTTCTACGCCGACCAGCGCCGCGAGGAGTTCGGGCTCTCCGGCGACCTGCGGATGCCGACCTCGGCCCTGCTCCCGATGGGCGGGGCCGTCACCCACGTCGCCGGCGCCAACTGGGCGTTGATCGGCGACGCCGCAGGCTGCGTGAACCCGCTCAACGGCGAGGGGATCGACTACGGCCTGGAGACCGGGCGGATGGTAGCCGACCTCCTCGTCGAGCTCGGCCCGGACGCGAGCGGACTCAGCACGGCCTGGCCGGCGCTGCTGCGCGAGCACTACGGGGAGGCGTTCTCCATCGCGCGCCGCCTGGCCGGCCTGGTGACCGTGCCCTGGGTGCTGCCGCGCTTCGGCCCGACGGGGATGCGCTCGGAGCTCCTGATGACCCTCGCGCTGCGCTGGATGGGCAACCTGGTCACCGACGAGGACCGCGACCGTGCCGCCCGCGTCTGGCGCTGGGCGGGGCGCCGCTCGCTCGCGATCGACGCGCGTCCGCCGTTCAGCTGACCGGCGGGCCGTCAGTGTCCCGGGAGGGCTGGTACGCCACCACGACCCTGCTCGGGCGAGCGGTGCTGCGTGGCCTGGACGCCCGCCGGCACTGGCACGACACCGAGCACCTGCCCGGGACCGGCCCGGTGCTGCTGGCCAGCAACCACGCCTCGTTCCCCGACTTCGCGTTCGTGGGGGAGGCGGGGCTCTCGCGTGGTCGCCGGATCCGCTTCCTGTGCCGGCACGACATGTGGGAGGTGCCCGTGGTCGGCGCCGCCATGAGGGGCATGCGGCACGTGCCGGTCGACCGGGAGGCGCCGGCCGCCGCCTACCTCGCGGCGCGGCGGCTCCTGGGTGAGGACGAGCCGGTGTGCGTCTTCCCCGAGGCCGGGGTGTCGCACAGCTACACCATCCGGGCGCTGATGCCCGGTGTCGCCGCGTTGGCCCGCGAGACCGGCGTGCCGGTGGTGCCGGTGGCGGTCTGGGGCCACCAGCGGCTCTGGCCGTTGCGTCGCCGTCTCGACGAGCACGCCGGGCTGTCCCTGCAGCGGGGGCTGCACGTCGACGTCGCCTTCGGGGAGCCCTTCGGGGTCGGTGCGGAGGCGGACCTCGTCGAGGTCACCCGCGACCTCGGGCACCGGATGACCCGGCTGCTGGAGGGACTGCAGACCCGTCCGCACCACACCCCGCGGCCCGGCGAGCGGGCCCGGTGGTACCCCGCCCACCTCGGCGGCACGGCACCGACCCCGGCGCAGGCCGAGCCCCTCGACCTCGTCCCGCGCTCCGCCGTACCCCCCACGTGGGGGCCGGGGGCGCGTCACGCCTCGGCCTAGAAGGGCGCGGCTGCGACCTCGCACAGGTTCAGGTGCGGGGACTCGTCGTCGTTGGTGATGAAGTACGACGACACGAACATGTCCACCGTGCGGCCGTGGGCGGTGAGGTTGAGCTCCATCATGCCGTTCTCGGGCATGTCGAGGGGGCCGACGTACCCTCCGCCCGCCTGCATGAAGTCCTCCTCGACGTGGTCGTCGAGCAGGCCCTCGGCCGTGATGGTGCGGGCGCGCATGGTGGCGTTCGGGTCGTCGGTGATCAACCGAAGCCACTGGATGCTGCGTCGGCCGGTCTGGCAGGTGAGCTCCAGCGTGCCGACGGGGGAGAGGTCGGTGGTCACCACCGTGCGTCCCTCGGAGTCCTGGTCGCCGTGCCAGGTGAGCAGCGCCGACTGGGTGGGGTCGGTGGCGAGCTCGGCCTGCATCGAGCAGGAGCGGTAGCGCCGCGGCTCGCGGAAGTTCTCCCACCACCAGCTGAACTTGATCGACGTGGCGGGGACGGCGCTCTGGGCGCCGCCGGGCAGGTGCCGGCCCGTCCGGGTGCTGATGACGCCCTCGGCGTACCCGGCGGCGAAGGTCTCGATGGGGGTCTGCTGGTTCAGGCCCTCGTGGGCGGCCTTGCCGGTGCCGCCGGTGCCGTCGTCGTCGGCGGTGTCGTAGCGGTAGACGCGGACGTTCTTCACCGCGACGACGTCGCTGTCGTTCTTCTTCTCGTACTTCGCCAGCCACATCGTGGTCTCGCGGTTCCGGTCGTCGGGCTTGATCTTGAGCATCGTGTTCTTCGGCTTGCAGACCAGCCTGAGCTGGCCGATGCCGGGGATGCGGCCCGAGGAGGTGTAGTTGCTCTTGTCGGTCTTGCCCGACCACGACAACGAGATGGTCTTGGTGATCACGTCGTCCGGTGCGCGTCGGGCCTGCGCGGGGGAGGACGTGGCGACGGAGCCCAGCAGCGCGGCCACGACCGCGAGCGTGAGCGCGGCGGCGGCCAGCGCACGGGGCCTGGCCGCGCCCGGGACGGGGAGGGGGCGCGCGGTCATCGGGCCGGCTGGAGGCTGGTCGACTGCTGCTCGTCGGTGGTCACGATCGGCTCGGGGTCGAGCTCGACGAGCACCGGCTCGGTGTCACCGCGCACCCAGGCCTTCTGGACCGCGATGTCTGCCTGGGGCACCGAGACCAGACGAGCGCGCGTGGCGTCGTCCTCGGCGTTGTTGAGGTAGTGCAGCAGGAACTCCGAGACCTCGGAGCGCTCGAGCGAACGCTGCGTGGTGGTCAGCAGCATCCGGCGGGCCAGCGGGTACTCGCCGCTGGTGATGGTCTGCTGACTGGGGAAGATGCAGTTGCGCTCGCCCTCGGGAGTGGTGATCTCGAAGGGGCGCAGCTGCTCCTCGAAGAGCTCGTAGTAGCTGAACCGGAAGTACGCGACGTTGCCGCGGGCGGCCTGGATGCGCTTGCGGGCGTTGAGCGACTTCTCCCACACGGCCGTGAGCTCCCGCTTGCGCGCCTCGAGCACCCGCATCCGCCGCTGGGCCTCCTCGAGAGCCTCGATCGCGCGCTGCAGACGGGCCTGGTCGGCCTGCTGGGTGGCGAGCGGACGCTGGTCGCGCTGTCCCTTGGCCACCTCGTCGCGGGCGACCTGGACCTCGTCCTTGGCGTCGTTGACCACGGGGTACCAGTCGGCGAGCTGCTGCTTGACCAGGTCGCGCTTGCGGGCCCGCTCGCGCAGCTGGAGGGCGAGGAGCTCGTCACGGTCCCGGCCGACGACGAAGAGCCGCGAGCCCTGGTCGGTGTCGAAGGCCCGGTAGTCCGAGCGCAGGTTGGTCATCGACGGCTGCGGGGCACCGAGGACGTACTGCCCGAAGAACGAGAAGGCGTTGTTCTCCCGGTTGGGCCCGCCCACCTTCAGGGGCACCTCGTCGAACCCGTTGCCGAGCTGCGACCACGACGTCACGGGGGAGCCGGCGCGGTAGATCTCGCGGACCTGGTCGGTGCTCAGGCAGTCGCCGCCCACGTCGGACTCGTTCTTGGCGGCGACGACGACCGCGTCGGAGGCGACCTGGAACTGGACGAGGTCCAGCCCCACCCGCCGGCAGGCCTCGAACTCGGCGCGGGTGACCTCGCGCGAGGAGTCGACGATGTCGACCTCGCCGGAGCACAGCGCGGCGAAGGCGGCGTCCTCCCCGTCGTAGGTCATCGACACGTCGGTGTCCGAGCCGCTCTGGTTGAAGGCGAAGACCTCGTCGGGGGTGAGCGAGCCCCGGTTGCCGCTGATCCGGACGGTGCCGCTGGCCGGCTGGGGCAGCTGCCGGTACGCCTCGCGCACCCGCTGGCTCTCGGCCTGGTCGGCGCGGTAGTCCTGGGCCTGGGCGTCGGCCACGATGTCGGTGGCGTCCTGGGACGGCTCCTCCGAGCAGGCGCTGAGGCCGACGAGGGTCAGGGCCGCGAGACCAGCGGTGATCGCGGTCCGTGCCCGGTGCGTGCGGTGGCTGGTCATCGGTTCGTCCCCTCGACGGGCGGGTAGGGGTAGCGCTGACCCAGCTCGACGACCTCGAAGTCGTCCAGCGTCAGGCCCTGCAGCTCGTTGCCCTGGATCAGGTCGGTGGTCACGTCACGCTGGGCGTAGAGCGTCGGGACCTCCGCGCGGTCCACGACGATCGCGCCGTAGGTCCGCAACGTCAGCACGATGGCGTCGGCCATCCGCTGCTGCTGGGCCGTGAGCCGGATCCGCTTCCCGGTGCGCGGGTCGCGCGGGGTGTCGGGGACCACGTCGGCCTTCAGTCGGATCCGCGCCCCCTCGGGGAGCGAGGAGGTCTCGCCGTTGCCGTCGGTGGAGGAGGCCGGCTGGACGTAGCTGTTCTGCGCCGGACCGGGGACGCTGATGGCCAGGGCGTGCTCGATCAGTCCGGCCTCGAGCTCCCCGGGCCGGATCAGCCCGGCGAAGAGCGGGAGCCCCGAGCCGCGGGCCCCGACGCTGCCCGGCTCCTGGTAGCCGGGGCCGTCCAGGGCCCACTTCTTCATGTAGTGGTAGGAGATCGAGTCGTCGTCCTCGCGGCGCGCGCGCCACAGGTCGTAGGCCACGTTGGCCCCCACGTCGACGATCGTGAACCAGCCGTCGTAGCGCGGGTCGGGGTCGACGTCGGCGGGGATGGTCAGGGTGACGGTGTCGTCGCCGTCCCCGCACTGGGACTGCCGGCACACGACGGCGGTCGGCTCGCCACCGGCCACGACCGGCACGGTCCAGGACTCGGTGTTGATGTAGAGGGGGTCGGTGATCCGCCGGGGGACCGTGCGCACCGTGGTGGCGTCCTCGACGACGCCCACGCGGAACTGGGCGCGGTTGATCATCCGCGAGGACTCCTCGTCGACGGCGTCGCCGTCGACCCGGGTGTTCCACGGGGAGGTGGCGGCGAACAGTCGCGCCTCGGCGGTCGGCAGCCCGTCGACGGTGGTGCCCTCGGAGCCGGCGGTCATGGTGACCTCGGCCTCGGGGGTGCGCCCCGAGGCCTCGTCGGAGTCCGAGCCGCAGCCGGCGAGGGAGATCGAGAGGGCGGCCACGGCGAGCGTGGCGAGGCCACGCCGGGCCCGGCCGGTGCGGCGCAGGGTCTGGGTGCTGGTGGGTCGCATGGTCATCGGCCGCCGAGTCATCGGGAGAAGGGGTGGTCGGGAGAACCCGGGCGGACGCCCAGGGCCTCGAGCTCTTCGGAGAGTCGCGTCGCGGCCGCGTGCAGCTCGGCCAGGCGCTGCTCGTCCGAGGAGCTGCGCGCGGGCAGCCCGGCGCGGTGCCGGGACGCGGCGATGATGGCGTGCGCCTCGCGGCGGGCGTGCAGGCGGATCAGCTCGGCGTCGAGCTCGGCCTGCGCGGTGAGCATCTCGCAGCGCAGCGCCGACTCCACCTCGATCGCCTCGAGGTGGGCGATCGTCGCCGAGCGCACCTCGCGGATGCGGCCGATCACGCCGGCCACCACGTCGTGGACGTCCTCCGCCACGACCGCGGCGTCCTCGGCGGGGACCAGGGACAGCAGGGCGGTGACCGGCTCGGAGAGCTCCAGCACCTCGGGGGCCTCCTCCGGGGAGTGGTCGGCCCCCTGGTCGTGGGGGCCGTGGAGGCCGTGAAGGTCGTGGACGGCCGGGTCGTCCTCGGCGCTGCCGACCCCGGAGGCGAACCCGGAGTGGTCGCCCGTGTCCTCGTGGTCGTGCTCGTCCACCGACTGCGGCACGGTGGTCGGCTCGACCGCCTCGTCCCCCTCGGCCAGTGCGTCGTCGGCGTCGGGCTCGGTCTCCACCACGACCTCGTCGGCCAGGTCGCTCACGACCGGGAGGATCGTCGGCACGCTGCGCAGCGGCTCGGCTGCGTCCTCGACCGGCTCCTCGACCGGCTCCTGCACCGGGCCGTCGACCGGGCCGTCGGCGTCGGCGTCGGCGTCGCGGGAGGACGCCGCCTCGACGACCGCAGCCTCCGAGGCGGGCTCGTCGTCGCTGCGGCCCTCGTCGTCGCTCCGGTCCCGCTGCTCGGCCTCGGGCTCGGGCGTCGGCTCGGGCGCCGGCTCCGGGACCAGGCGGTGGGTGAAGTCCACCCGCCCGATCCGCTCGGGGTGGGACAGGATCTCGTCGAGCGAGGGCGGCGGCTCGATGCCCGGGGTGCGCTGATCGATCACGACGTCACCTCCAGCTCGGGCACCACGGTCGGGGCGTCCTCGTCGGTGACCGGCTCCTCGGAGCCCGGCTCCTCGGCCCCCGACTGGTCGGCGATCTCGCTGGCGTCCTGCGTGACGGTGCCGCCCGGGGTGAAGCCGGCGGGGACGCCGACCAGGGTGTAGCGGGCGGTGGTGTAGATCGTGGTCAGCGACGGGTGCCGTCCGGCCGCCGCCTCCGGGTAGAGGCCGCTGAGCAGGTCCGAAGCGGTGTCGGTGGAGAGCAGCATGTAGTCGACGTGCTCGGCGGGGTCGGCCGCAGCCTCCAGCCAGGGACCGTCGGACTGGTCGACCCGGTCGAAGAACAGGTCCGGACGACCGGTGAAGAGCATCACTGCGTAGGTCTGGGCGTTGTCGGTGAGGATCGAGCCGCGGCGGGTGACGTTGGCGCGGATGAAGGAGGCCATGGCCTGCTCGTCGACCACGCCGACCACCTGGCCGGAGCGGGTCCGGCTCCCCTCCTGGCTCTGGCCGGTCGAGATCGCCGCGGCGAAGGTGGACTCGAGGTTCTGGTACTTGTAGTCCTTCATGCCCTGGAAGGTCCACGGGATGCTGAGCAGCAGCCCCACGACCAGCAGCGCGCTGACCAGGGTGGCGCTCGAACCGGCCGAGCGGGCCAGCCAGATGGCGCCGATGACCGAGATCACCAGGATGGGGAGCGCGTTGCGCATGACCATCGGGCTGTCGGTGAGGTTCAGGACGACGGCGCCGGCGGGGGCCAGGACGGTGAAGGTGAGGATCACGCCGAGCCACAGGGCGAAGGTGTTGCGGCGGGCCATGCCCGCGAAGAACAGGGCGGGCAGGACGACGATGGCGATGGGCGCGCCGTAGAGCACCAGCTCCCCGGTCCAGCGCAGCAGCCCGACGATGGAGAACTGCTCCGCGTCGACGTTGCCGAGCGCGTCGCTGCTCTCGGTGATCCAGGCGAACGGGTTGCCCAGCAGCAGCAGGTTGAAGGCCGTCCACAGGGCGATCACGTAGACGGTGGGGGAGGCGAACCCGACGGTCGTCCCCTCGATCTCGGTGCCGTCGGCACCCATGCGTGCCAGGACCGCCCCGATCATCACCGCACTCAGCGCGAACCACAGCAGGCTGGAGTAGCCGGCGAGGGTGGCGACGGAGAACGCCAGCCCGGCGATCATGACGAAGCGGATGTCGGCGGTGACGTACCACGCGAACAGCGCGCCCAGCGCGATGACCACCAGCGAGAGCCACAGGAAGTGGCGCGCTCCTCCAGCGGCGTACAGGGCGACGAGGGGGTTGGCGCCCAGGGCCACCAGGACGGTGTAGCGCAGCGGGGCCAGGACCGCGGCCCGGCGCATCATCGTGTTGAGCACGACCATGGTCGCGGCCGCGAAGACCGCGGAGGTGATCGGGATGATCACCAGGCTGCGGGCCACGTCGCTGAAGATCGTCAGCGGCGTCACGAGCAGCGTCGCCAGCGGCGGGTAGTCGAAGCCGAGCGCGGAGAGCTTCGGCGGGTCGTTGTGCCACACCATCAGGGCACGGTTGAGCCGGTCCAGGGTCTCGAAGCCGACGACGTGCTTGTCGACGACCAGCCAGTGGCCGAACAGCGTCCAGGCCACCAGGAAGAACGCGAAGACCCCGAGGCTCTCCCAGCGCTGGCGCGGGATGTCGGTGGGGCGGCGCCCCACGGACTGGATGACCCCGGAGAGCCGCTCGGCGTTGCTGACGACCCGGCGGGTCGGCTGCTCGGGCTGCACCACGATGTGGTGGTCGCCGGCAGGGGTGGGCGTGGTGTCGGTGGCACTCATGCCGATTCCTCATCCAGACCGTGCTCGGTCTTCTCCCAGTAGAAGGGATTGGTGAACAGCTGGATGAAGCCCTTCCAGGCCGCCCAGCTCATCAGGCCCCAGTACAGGGGCGAGAGCAACGCGGTCCGGGTGATGCTGAACTCCCCGCGCTGCAGGCTCCCGGCCACGTTGAGGTAGACGAAGATGAAGTTGCCGATGAAGAGCATCGCGCTGGCGGCGTAGAAGACCATGCCCGGGAAGAGCTGCTGGATGAAGCCGGCCTGGGTGAACACGTACAGCGTGGTCAGGCCCCAGAAGATCGGGTTCATCAGCAGGACGAACGCGCTGCCCATCGTGAGGTTGAAGGACAAGAAGCCGCGCAGGCCGGTGGCCCGCAGCAGCTGGAACGGGTGGCGCATGTGCACCAGCCAGGTCTGGAAGTAGCCCTTGTTCCAGCGCGAGCGCTGGCGGATCCAGTTGCCGACCTGGGAGTTGGCCTCCTCCAGCGTGGTGGAGTCGATCATCGCCGTGCGGTAGCCCTCGCGGTGCAGCCGGATGCCGAGGTCGGCGTCCTCGGTGACGTTGAAGGGGTCCCAGGCGCCCAGGTCACGCAGGATCGAGGTGACGAAGTGGTTCGAGGTGCCGCCCAGCGGGATGGGGGACTCCGAGGCACCCATCGCCGGCAGGACCAGCTCGAAGTGCATGGAGTACTCGTTGGCGAACCAGGCCGTGAGCATGTTCTGGTCCTGGTTGAAGTGGTTCAGCTTCGCCTGGATGCACACCACGTTGCCCGGCACCCGCGAGAACGCGATGACCGCCTTCTTCAGCTGGTCGGGGTCGGGACGGTCCTCGGCGTCGAAGATCACGCAGTAGTCGCCGTGCGAGAGCTGCAGGCCGTAGTTGCAGGCCTTCGGCTTGGTCTTCGGCTGGCTGTCGGGCACCACCACGAGGTGGAAGTGCGGCGGCAGGTCCATCGAGCGGATCTTCGCGATGGTCTCGTCGTCGTCCTCCTCGCACAGCAGCTTCACGTCCAGGCGGGTGCGCGGGTAGTCGAGGGCGTTGATGTCCCGCACCAGCCGGGAGACGATGCCGGCCTCCTTGTACAGGGGGACGAGGATCGTGTAGACGGGCAGGTGCCGCTCGTCGAGCAGCGCGATCTCCTCGTCGGTCACGTCCGTCTCGAGGTGGGTGCCCAGTGCCCGCAGGGTCAGCCGGAACTTGTAGACCGACACGAACAGGTAGGCGAAGCTCGCCGCGCCCACCAGGCCGATGAGCGTGCCCATCGGCCAGAGGATCCCGCAGATCGCGATCAGGACCAGGGCCATGACGAGGACGGCCTTCTGGGTGGGCGCGATGACGACGTGCGCGGAGGACTCCGGCGCGGACTCCATCAACAGCTCGGTCGAGACCTGCGCGTAGTGCTCGGAGTGGACCTGCTGGATGAGCAGGTCGAGGTCGGTGCGGTTGGCGAGCAGCTGCCGGACCGGCTGGTCCAGCGCCTCCTCGACGGCGCCCAGGCCCTCGGCCGACAACGGACGGGCCACGGCCAGGAGCACCGTGTCGTCGCTTTCGGCGACCGGCATCACCTGCAGCGACTGCGCCAGCGGCTCGGGCAGGCGCCGGGTGACCGCGGGGTCGGGGGCGAAGTCGCGCAGGCCGACCCGCTGCATCTGGTGGATCTCGGAGAGCGCCGCGACCAGGACGTCCTCGGTGATCGCACCGTGCGAGACGAGGATGTCACCGAGGGGGTCGCCCGTGCGGGAGTACTCCAGCGTCGCCCGCTGCAGCTGCTCCTTGGTCACCAGGCCGCTGCGGGTCAGCATCTGGGCCATCTGCGTGCGGGCCCGGCGGGCCTCCGGGGTCTCCACCTCGTCCTCGACCGGCGGGTAGGTCCCGTCGATCGCCGCGATGATCTCGACGGCGGTGTGGCGCACGAGCAGCACGGGCTGCTTCACGCGCTCGCGCACCACCTCGAGCGCGATCTCGTCGTCGGCGTCGGCGGAGGCCACCAGCACGGTGCCGTCGACCACGGCGTACGGCATGACGCGGAAGGTGCGGCACAGGCTCTCGGGCAGCAGGTGACGCAGCTCGGCGTCGATGCCGTCCCCGAGCCGCGCGGCAGTCGCGGTGCCGGTCGTGGAGGTGGTGCTCATCGGGCCCCCGCCCCGAAGCCGTAGGAGGAGTCCTCGCCGGGCGCGGCGCCGGGTGCGGCCCCGGCGGCCGGGGCCGGCTGCGAGCCCTGGCGCGGCTTCATGACCGTCCAGGCCAAGAAGGCGACCAGCAGCAGCGCCAGCGGCGCGATCAGGAAGCTCACGAACACCGCGACGAAGATCAGGAGCGTGAGGAGTGCGCCGAGGACGGCGGCACCAACGCTCTTGCCGCTTCCTCGCGTGCCGCCCTGCCAGGCTCCAGCCTGCACCGTCATGCGCCCGACCCTCCTGCGATGCCGGCACCCCTCTGCGCCAGCGGTGATTCGACGATAGGAGCGGGCGCTCCCCCGCGGGGGAACAGCACCTACAAGGTTCGGTAACAGGATCGGGTGGGTGGCTCCGGCGGGTAACAGCCGGCGGTCCGCCCGCGCACCGCTCGTCGACCCTCAGGCGTCGCGGACGTCCGCTATCCGGCGTCCGGCGGACCCTCGGACCACCACTCCCGGGCCAGCTCGCCCCACGGCGTGGGGGTCGCGTCGAGATCGCTGACCAGGGCCATCGGGTCGCCCGGCCGCTCGGCCCAGACCCACAGCAACGAGCCGATGTCGTGCTCCGCGGCGAAGCGGAGGTAGTCGGCGACCCACCCGTCGGTCGGGTCCTCGGCGCCGAGCTCGGTGGTGAGGACCGGGACCCGGTCGGCCAGTGGCGCGAGGACCTCCTCCCAGCAGGCCGGGCCGCAGGCGGCGGTGTCGTAGGCGTGGAACGCGGCGACGAGCTGGTCGTCCTCGGGGACCCAGTCGGCCCAGGCACTGAGGTCGTTGGCGCGGTCGAGCCCGCTGAGCAGGATGGGCTGCTCGGCGCCCGCGCGACGGATGGCCGCCACGAGGTCGGCCATCCCCAGGGCCTCGTAGGTCGACCGGTCCGGCCGGGTCGGGGTCCGGTCGTCCTCGACCGGCACCTCGCAGCCGCCGCGCCCCCAGCAGCGCCAGCCCAGCTCGAAGACCGGCCGACCGCGGACGTCCTCGCGCGAGTGCGGGGCACTGAAGGCGTCGAAGAGCACCGACGGGCTCGCGGAGTACTGCGCGGCCACCGAGCGCCAGAAGGCCAGGGACTCCGAGTCGGGCATGGCCGTGCTCCCGAAGCCGGCGCTGCCGATCCGCTTGCGGCTGTGCAGGTCCAGCACGACCACGAGCCCCTCGTCGTTGAGCGCGCGGACGAAGCGGTCGACGGCGCGGCGGTACCCGAGCGGGGTCCGCTCGACGAAGTCGTCGCTCACGGGCGCGCTGCGGGTGCCCAACCAGCAGTCCTGGTTGAGGGGGAGCCGCACGGTGTCGGCGCCCCACGACGCGATGAGGGCCGCCTGCTCGTCCTCGGCGGACTCGCCCAGCGGATCGAGCCCGGAGTAGCCCCAGCCCTGGGCACAGGCGTGCTCGAAGCCGGACCAGTTGACGCCCCGGGGCACCCAGGGCTCCCCGGTGCGCGCGTCGACCAGCTCGCCGTCGCGGACGACGGGCTCCACGGCGGGCGAGGCGTCGGGCTGCGTGGGACGCGAGAGGTACCACCCGAGGACCACCGACCCGACCAGCCCCAGGAGCAGGAGCAGGACGACTCCACCGCCGCTGCGTCGCAGCTGCGCCATGCTCGGCCCCCCTCCGTGCCCTCCCGGCGTCGAGCGCTCCGGTCGGTGCTGCAGGGATGGTACGGCTCGGTGAGGTCCTACGGTGGGCACATGAGTGAGACCGTCTTCACCTACGCCGCCCCTGCGCTGAAGTTCGGCTCGGGGGCCTCCGCCGAGCTCGGGCACGACCTGGCCGCCCTCGGGGCACGCCGGGTCCTGCTGGTGACCGACCCGGGTGTGGCGGCCACGGGGGCGCCGGAGCGGATCGCCGAGCAGGTCCGCTCCCGGGGCCTCGAGGTCACGACGTACGACGGGGTGCACGTCGAGCCCACGGACGCCTCGATGGAGCACGCCATCGCCTTCGCGCGCGACGCCGGGCCGTTCGACGCGGTGCTGGCCGTGGGCGGGGGCTCCTCGATCGACACCGCCAAGGCGGTCAACCTGCTGACCACCAACCCCGGTGAGCTGATGGACTACCTCAACGCACCCGTCGGGCGCGCGCAGGCTCCCAGCCACCCGCTGCTGCCGCTCGTGGCCGTGCCCACGACCACCGGCACCGGGTCGGAGTCGACCACGATCTGCGTGCTCGACGTGCTCTCGCTGCAGGTGAAGACCGGCATCAGCCACCCGGCCCTGCGCCCGACCATGGCGGTGGTGGACCCCCAGCTGACGATGGGCCAGCCGCCGATGGTGACCGCCGCCGCCGGGATGGACATCCTCTGCCACGCGCTGGAGAGCTGGACGGCCCGATGGTTCGCCGACTTCGACGCCAAGACCCCCGAGCAGCGGGTGCCCTACTGCGGCGCGAACCCGATCGCGGACCTGTGGGCCCAGCGCTCGATGTCGCTGCTGGCCGGGTCCTTCCGCCGGGCGGTGGCCGACGGCGGGGACGTCGAGGCCCGTGAGCAGATGGCGCTGGCGGCCACCTTCGCCGGTCTCGGCTTCGGCAACGCCGGCGTCCACGTGCCGCACGCCAACGCCTACCCGATCGCCGGCCGGGTGCGCGACTACCGGCCCGAGGGCTACCCCGACGGCGAGCCGATCGTGCCCCACGGGATGGCGGTCACCCTCACCGCGCCGGAGGCGTTCCGCTTCACCTTCGAGGCCTCTCCCCAGCGACACCTCGAGGCCGCGCGGCTGCTCGAGCCGGACGTCACCGGCGACGGCCCCGACGTGCTCCCAGGGGTCCTGACCAGGCTGATGCGCGACATCGGCATCCCCAGCGGGCTGGCCGAGGTCGGCTACCTCGACTCCGACGTCGACGACCTCGTCGAGGGGGCGATGAAGCAGCAGCGGCTGCTGGCCACGGCTCCCCGCGAGGTGCGGGCCGAGGACCTCGCGACGGTGTTCCGCGGCTCCATGCACCACTGGTGAGCGGACCGGAGGGCCGGCCGGTGGGCGGAGGGGACGAGCAGCTGCGCGAGCTGGTGCGGGTCGCGATGGCACTGGCCTGCGCGGCGTACGCCGGGGTGCTCCTGGTCGCGGCCGTGACGCTCCCCGAGCAGGTGCCGATCCACTTCGGGCCGGGTGGCGAGGCGGACCGGGTCGTCGGCCGCGAGGAGGCGTTGGTCACGTTCGCGGTGGTCGGCGCGGCGATGGCGGTGCTCATGGTGGGACTGGCCCGCTGGATGCGACGGGCGCCCCTGACAATGGTCAACGTGCCGCACAAGGACTGGTGGACCGCGACCCCTGCCCGGGAGGCCCGGCTGCGTGCCCGGCTGGAGACCGACCTGCTCGGGATCGGTGCGCTCACGATGGCGCTGCTGGTGGTCGTGCAGGTGCTCACCGTCCGCGCGGCCGACGACCCGGCGCCGTCCCTCTGGCCGGCCGCGGGGATCGCGGTCGTGGCCTACGTCGTCGTGCTGCTGGCCGTGCTCGTCTGGATCTCCACCCGTCGCTACCGCCCCGGGACGGCGTCGTGACCGGCACCGTCACCGCGACCCCCACCGCGACCGGTGACCTGACCTCCGCCCTGCGGGCCGCCGGGGTGACCGACGTCGACGACTCGACCCTCGCCCGGGCGGCGTACTCCACCGACGCCTCGCTCTACCGGGTCCCGCCGCAGGTCGTGGTGCGACCGCGTGACCGCGACGAGCTGCTCGCCACCCTCGCGGTGGCCAGGGAGACCGGCGTCCCCCTCACGATGCGCGGGGCCGGCACCTCGATCGCCGGCAACGCCGTGGGCCCCGGCATCGTCGTGGACACCACCAAGCACCTCCACCGCGTGCTGTCGATCGACCCCGAGGCCCGCACGGCCGTGGTCGAGCCGGGCACCGTGCACGCCGACCTGCAGCGGGCTGCCGCCCCGCACGGGCTGCGCTTCGGCCCCGACCCGTCCACGCATCCGCGCTGCACGATCGGCGGGATGATCGGCAACAACGCCTGCGGGTCGCGGGCGCTGGGCTACGGCCGCACGGCCGACAACGTGCTCGGGCTCGACGTCGCCTTCGGCACCGGCGAGGTCTGGAGCGGCGGGCCCTCGCCGGTGGTCGACGCGCTGGGCGGTGTCGTCGATGGCGACCTGGCCCACGTGCGCACCCACTTCGGCCGCTTCACCCGCCAGGTCAGCGGCTACTCCCTCGAGCACCTGCTGCCCGAGAACGGCCGGTCCGTCGAGAAGTTCCTGGCCGGATCCGAGGGCACCCTGGGCGTGGTGCTCGGAGCCACCGTGCGCCTCGTCGACGACCGGGTCACCCGGCACCTGCTGGTCCTCGGCTACCCGACCATGGTCGACGCGGCCGAGGCCGTCCCGGCGCTGCTCGCGGTCGGCCCGCTGGTGGCGTGCGAGGGCCTCGACGCCCGCATCGTCGACCTCGTGCGGGCCGGTGGCGGCTCGGTGCCCGACCTGCCGCGCGGTGGCGGCTGGCTCTTCGTCGAGTACACCGACGCCGGGCTGGAGCAGGCACTCGTCGCGGCGGGCTCGGCCCTGGAGCACCGGGTCGTCACCGACGCCCGGGAGGCCGCCGCGCTGTGGCGGATCCGCGAGGACGGGGCCGGGCTGGCCGCGCGCAGCCTCGGGCGACCGGCGTACTCCGGCTGGGAGGACGCCGCGGTGCCGCCCGAGCGCCTGGGGGCGTGGCTGCGCGACTTCGACGAGCTGCTGGGCGCCCACGACCTGCAGGGCGTGCCCTACGGCCACTTCGGCGACGGCTGCGTGCACGTGCGCATCGACTTCGACTTCACCGACCGGCAGAGCGACCCCGACGCGGGCCGCCGCCGGTTCCGCGAGTTCCTGCTGGCCTGCGCCGAGAGGCTGCGCGAGCACGGTGGGTCGCTCTCCGGCGAGCACGGCGACGGCCGGGCCCGCTCGGAGCTGCTGTCGGTGATGTACGACGCGGAGTCGCTGCGGCTCTTCGGTGCGGTCAAGGCCGTGTGCGACCCCCAGAACGTGCTCAACCCCGGGGTGCTCGTCGACCCCGACCCGATCGACGCCCACCTGCGCCCGGCGCGCCCCCGGCGCGAGCCCCGCACCGCCCTGCGGCTGCTGCACGACGGCGGGTCCCTGGGCGATGCCGTCCACCGCTGCACCGGCGTCGGCAAGTGCGTGGCCCCGCAGGTCACCGGCCAGGGCTCGGGCGTCATGTGCCCGTCGTGGCAGGCGACACGCGACGAGAAGGACTCCACCCGCGGCCGTTCGCGGGTGCTGCAGGAGGCGCTGGACGGCACGCTCGTCGGCGGGCTGGGCGACCCGGCCGTGGCCGGCGCCCTGGACCTGTGCCTGGCCTGCAAGGGCTGCGCGTCCGACTGCCCCACCGGCGTCGACATGGCGACCTACAAGTCCGAGGCCCTCCACCAGCGGTACGACGGAGAGGGCTCGACCGAGCGCCGCCCGCGCTCCCACCGGTTGCTCGGCCGGCTGCCGACGTGGGCCGCCCTGGCCGCGCCGGTCGCCCCGGTGGTCAACGCCTCGCTGAAGGTCCCCGCGTTCGCGAGGCTGGCCCGGGCGACCGCCGGGGTCGACCAGCGCCGCTCGCTGCCGAGCTTCCAGCGGCGCACCCTGCGCCGCTCGGCCACCACCGGACGGCTGCCGCAGACCCCCGACGTGTGGGTGTGGGCCGACTCCTTCACCGACCACTTCCTGCCCGGCTCGGGCCACGCCGCGATCCGGGTGCTGGAGGCCGCGGGCCTGAGCGTGCGGGTGATCGAGGAGGACGCCTGCTGCGGCCTGACCTGGATCACCACCGGCCAGCTCACCGAGGCCAAGCGGATCGCTGCGCGCACGGCCGCGACGCTCGCGCCCTACGTCGCCTCCGGGGTGCCGGTGCTCGGCGTGGAGCCCTCCTGCACCGCCACGCTGCGCAGCGACCTGGTCGAGCTCAGCGACGACCCGCGCGCCGGGGAGGTCGCCGGGGGAGTGCTGACCTTCGCCGAGCTGGTCGCACGCCTGGACGCCGAGCGCCCGGGCGGGCTGGTGCTCCCCGACCTCTCCGGCGTCGAGGTCGTCGCGCAGCCGCACTGCCACCAGCACGCCGTGATGGGCTGGGACGCCGACCAGCGGCTGCTGGAGCGGCTCGGCGCCACGGTCACCCGGGTGCCCGGCTGCTGCGGGCTCGCCGGCAACTTCGGCATGGAGAAGGGGCACTACGAGGTGTCGGTCGCCGTCGCCGAGACACACCTGCTCCCGACGGTCCGGGCGCACCCGGACGCGGTGGTGCTGGCCGACGGGATGTCGTGCAAGGTCCAGCTCGACGACCTCGCCGACGTCCCGGCGATGCACCTCGCCGAGCTGCTCGCTTCTAGGCTGTCCGGGTGAACCCCAAGCACCGCCGCCTGGTCATCCCCGTGGCGCTGGGCGTGCTGCTGCTGATCGTCGTCGTCGCCGCCCTGGTCTGAGCCGATGGCCGAGCCGTTGCTGCGCACCCTCGCCCGCCTGCGGGCCGAGCTGCTGGTCCCGGACACGCTGGTGCGGGCCGTGGCCTCGGGCCGCCGCCGGGAGGGCGAGCCGCGCTGGCGCCGCGTCGAGCTGCGCCCCGTGGACCTCAAGGCCGGCCGGCACCTGCAGCTGACGGCGTACGACGCGACGCAGGCGCACACGAGCAACCACCTCTTCGGGGACGACCCGGCCGCGGGCGCTGCGGCCGAGGCGCTGGACGCGCTGCTCTTCGACGAGCCGTTCGGCAACTGGCACGTCGAGACCACGACCCACACCCACCAGCTGCGGGTGACCAAGAAGGGCGAGGGGCTGCTGCACTCGTCGGCCCGCCAGCAGCCGGTGGCCGCCGAGCGCGGTCACGACCGCGACAAGGAGCGGCTGCTGGAGGAGTCCGACCCGGTCTTCGCGGCGCTGGGGCTCACCGACGCCCAGGGACGGGTCAAGCCCAGCCGCCAGGCCAAGCTGCGCCAGGTCGAGGAGTTCCTGCGCCAGCTCGACGCCGCGCTCTCCGACGCCCGCTCCCGCGGCGCGCTGCGCCGCCCGACGCCCGAGGAGCCGCTGCGCGTGGTCGACCTCGGCTGCGGCAACGCCTACCTCACCTTCGCCGCCCACCGCTTCCTCACCCACGTCCGCGGCCTGCCGGTGCACCTCGTCGGGGCCGACGTGAAGCAGCAGTCCGCCGACCACAACGGCGAGGTCGCGGCCTCGCTGGGCGTCGACGGCCAGATGTCCTTCGCGGTCGGCACCATCGGCGACGTCGTGGTCGACCCGGCGCCCGACGTGGTGCTGGCGCTGCACGCCTGCGACACGGCCACCGACGACGCGCTCGCCCGTGCGGTGGGCTGGCAGGCGCCGGTCGTACTGGCCGCCCCGTGCTGCCACCACGACGTGGCGGCCCAGCTGCGCAAGGCGCCCACGCCCTCGCCGTACTCCGCCCTGACCCGGCACGGCATCCTGCGCGAGCGCTTCGCCGACACCCTCACCGACGCGCTGCGGGCCTCCCTGATGCGCCAGCAGGGCTACCGCGTGGACGTGGTGGAGTTCGTCGGCTCCGAGCACACCCCGCGCAACACGATGCTGCGCGCCGTGCGCACCGGCTCTGCCGTGCGCGGGGGGTCGCTGGTCAAGGAGTACGACGAGCTGGTCGCGACCTGGCAGCTGGCGCCACGACTGGCCGAGCTGCTCGCCGGCGCGGGGGCGGACGCGGAGCCGGGCACCCCGGACCCGTCGTGAGCCGGCTGCTCGCCGCGCTGGTCGCCCTGCCGTTCCTGGCGGGCGGCGTGACGGCGGCGCTCACCGCGGACCGCGGCGAGGTGGTGCTGACCTTCACCGACCCCGAGGTCGTGGAGTCCTCCGGGCTCGTGGTGCGCGACGGCCTGCTGTCGACGATCAACGACTCCGGCGACACCGGCCGGGTCTTCACCGTCGCGCTCGACGGCGCGAGTGCCGGCGACACCGTGGGCGTGACCCGCTTCGCCGAGTCGCCGGTCGACATGGAGGCGCTGGCCCCCGCCGGTTCGGGGGAGGTGTGGGTCGGGGACATCGGCGACAACGGCGCCGCCCGCTCCTCGGTCTCGGTCACCCGGGTGCCGGTCGGGCGAGGGGAGCGCAGCGGCACGTTCCCCACCTTCGAGCTGGTGTACGCCGACGGGCCGCGCGACGCGGAGACGCTGCTGGCCCACCCGCGCACCGGCCGGCTCTACGTCGTGTCCAAGCAGATCTTCGGCGGCGTCCTCTACGCGGCGCCCCGGCGCCTGGACCCCGACCGCCCGAACCGGCTGCGACCGGTCGCCGATGCCATCCCGATCGCCACCGACGGCGCCTTCTGGCCCGACGGCCGGCACCTGGTGGTCCGCGGCTACGCCCGGGCCGTCGTCTACGCCTGGCCCTCGATGCGCGTCGTCGGCGACCTGTCCCTGCCCGACCAGGACCAGGGCGAGGGGATCGCGGTCACGCCCGACGGGCGGGTGCTGGTCTCCACCGAGGGGCAGTTCACCGACGTGCTGGAGGTGCGGCTGCCGCGCGACGTGCGACAGGCGGTGGAGCCGGTCCAGGAGTCGGCCCCGGGGTCGGCCCAGGGGTCGGCCGAGCCCTCGGGCACGCCGGAGGGGGAGGCGGACGCGACCGACGAGCCCGCGGCCGAGGACACCCCGACCGCGGGTGGTCTCGCCGCTCTGGGCGTGGTCCTCGGGGCCTTCGTGGCCCTCATCGCCCTCCTGGGTGTGGTCGGCTGGGTGGTCCGCCGGCGCTGAGGTCGCCCTACCGTCGGGCGCATGGTGCGGCTGCGCAGGACCTCTCCCGACCAGCCGGGGTGGACCCGGCGCCGGGCCGGGCGCGGCTTCGTCTACCTCGACGCCGGTGGCGAGCGGCTGCCGGACGAGGACGCCGACCGCATCCGGTCGCTGGTGATCCCGCCTGCCTGGCGCGACGTGTGGGTGACGCCGTACGAGAACGGGCACCTGCAGGCGGTCGGCACCGACGACGCCGGACGCCGGCAGTACCTCTACCACCCGGCCTGGCGCGAGAAGCGTGACCAGGAGAAGTTCGAGCGGGTGCTGCTGTTCGGCAAGGCGCTGGTCAAGGCCCGCGAGCGCGTGGTCGGCGACCTCGGCCGCGAGGGGATGCCGCTGGAGCGCGCGTGCGCGGCGGCCGTGCGGCTGCTGGACCTCGGCTACTTCCGCATCGGCAACGACGTGTACGCCGACGAGAACGGCTCCTTCGGGCTGACCACGCTCGAGCGGCGACACGTGCGGCGGCGGCAGGACCGGCTGGTCTTCGCCTTCGTCGGCAAGTCGGGTGTGGAGCACCGCGTCGAGATCGACGACCTGGTGGTGATCGAGGCGGTGGAGATCATGCGGCGGCGCCGGGCCGAGGACCCGCGGCTGCTCTCCTACAAGCTGTCGCGCTCGTGGCGCTCGGTGCTGCCGGAGCTGGTCAACGACTACGTCCGGGACACGACCGGGGTCGAGGCGACCGCCAAGGACTTCCGCACCTGGCACGCCACGGTGCTCGCCGCGGCCGCCCTGGCCGAGACCCCCGAGCACGGGGAGAGCGCGGCGTCTCGCAAGCGGGCGGTCGCCGGGGCGATGAAGGAGGTCTCGGGCTTCCTGGGCAACACCCCGACCCTGGCGCGGTCCTCCTACGTCGACCCGCGGGTGATCGAGGCCTACGAGGAGGGGCGCACCATCGAGCGCACG
>Ga0208328_1000388_pt1 | contig 20793 bp, 18 predicted proteins | sample DeeseametaMP2633_FD_184170 | JGI IMG/M metagenome (GOLD analysis project Ga0208328, IMG submission 184170) | Marine microbial communities from the Deep Atlantic Ocean - MP2633 (SPAdes) | ecosystem: Environmental > Aquatic > Marine > Unclassified | place: Northeast of Antigua and Barbuda, North... | reverse complement strand
CCTCGACCGCACCGCCCGCTACCAAGCCCAGAATCGCTAGTGTCAGCGATGTCTTGAGACATATGTGTCAGCGATGTCCCCAGACATGACAGGACGTCCCTGGTGCTGGGTGCATGACGTCCCGCCGGTGGAGCAGGGTCAGGCGCGGCCGCCGCCGCGGGCCAGCGCGAGCGCGGAGACGACGAGGTAGTCGCGCACCTGGTCGTGGGAGATCTCGCCGACCGTGGGGACGCCGGGGGCTGCCTCCTTGACCAGGATGCCGACCCGGGCGAGCTGGAGCGCGCCGAGGCCGCTGGCGTACAGGGTGTTCGCGAGGAGGGTGGGGTCGGAGACGGTGAAGTCCCCCGCGCGCACGCCGTCCTCGAGGCCGCCCGACAGGATGGACAGGCACCCGGAGATGCCGCGCCCGAGTCGGAACAACGCGCTCTCGGAGATCTCGTCGAGCAGCTCGGGGCCCGAGCGGCGCATCAGCGCCTGGGCGCAATCCACGAACGCGGGGTGGGCCAGGGCGTAGTCGACGAAGGCCCCCACGATGCGCGCCAGCCTCTCCTCGGCGGGGCCACCGGCCGCGGAGGCCTCCTCCAGGGAGCCGCGCATCTCCTCGAGGTAGCCGACCAGCGTGAGGGCGAAGAGCTCCTCCTTGCCGCTGAAGTGGCGGTAGACGATGGCCCGGTTGATGCCGACGGCCTTGGCGATGTCCTCGATCTGGGCGTCGCGCACGCCGCGCTCGTCGAAGAGTGCGCGGGTCGCCTGCAGGATCTCCGCCTCCCGGGCGCGGCGACGGGCCGCGGCGGCGGAGCGTCGGCCGTCGGTCTCGGGGGCACGCGAGCTCATGCCTTGCACGATACGCGCGTGCAACTCGGAGTTGCACGCCTGTGACAGGAACGTCACGTCCCCTCGTTCCGACCTCTTTGCGCCGAGCCGGCGTATCAATACGCCGGTTCGGCGTCAGGAGGAGAGGTGGGCGCGGACGGTGGCGAGGGTGTCGGCGTCGGTGGGGGACTTGTCCTCGCGGTAGCGGACGACGCGGGCGAACCTCAACGCCACACCGCCGGGGTAGCGGGTCGAGCGCTGGACGCCGTCGAAGGCGATCTCGACCACCTGCTCGGGACGCACGTGGACGACGTGGCCCTCGCGGTGGGTCTCGAGGGAGAGGAAGCGCTCGGTCTGCCAGGCCAGGACCTCGTCGGTCATCCCCTTGAAGGTCTTGCCGAGCATCACCAGCCCGTCCCCGTCCGCGTCGCGGGCGCCGAGGTGGATGTTGGACAGCAGCCCGGAGCGACGCCCCGAGCCCCACTCCACGGCGAGCACCACGAGGTCGAGGGTGTGCACCGGCTTCACCTTCACCCACGCCGCACCCCGCCTGCCCGCGTCGTACGCCGCCGACGGGCTCTTGACCACGACGCCCTCGTGCCCGGCGCTGATCTGGGCCGCCAGGAACGACTCGGCCTCCTCGACCGAGGACGTCTTGAGCCGCTGCACCCGGTGCGGCGTCGGCACCACCCGCTCCAGCGCGGCTGCCCGGACCTGGCCGGGGGAGTCCATGAGGTCCTCGCCGTCGAGGTGCAGCACGTCGAAGAAGAACGGGCTGATCACCGCTCCGCTCGCCTGGGCGGTGCGTGACGAGGTCTCCTGGAAGGGCCGCGGGCGCCCGTCCGGACCGACCGCCAGGGCCTCGCCGTCGAGCACGAACCGCTCGGCCGGCAGCGACCGAGCCACGTCCACGACTTCGGGCAGGCGAGCGGTGATGTCGTCGAGGCTGCGCGTCACCACCAGGACGTCGTCGCCGTCGCGGTGCACCTGCACCCGGATGCCGTCGAGCTTGGCGTCCACGACGACACTCCCGCCCTCGCTGGCGGCCTTCGCCATGGCGGCGGCGACGTCGGTGGCCGAGGACGCGAGCATCGGCAGCACCGGCCGACCCACCTCGAGACGGAACCTCGCCAGTCCCGCCTCGCCCTCGGCCAGCGTCGTCTCGGCGATCGCCACGGTCGAGCCGGCCAGCATCGCCGCGCGTCGTACGACGGTGAGCGGGACGCCCCCGGCCTGCGCCAGTGCCTCCTGGACGACCGCGTCGAGCGCCCCCTGGCGCACCTCGCCCGTGACCAGGCCACGCAGCCACTCCTGCTCGGTCGCCGTGGCGCGCCCGAACAGCTCGGCGACGCCGGCGGCCCGCGCAGCGGACGACCCGGCACCCGCCAGCACCGACAGCGACTCGAACGCCTCGTGGACCTCGACGACCGAGAGCGTGGGGCCCTCCGCCGGGTCCGGCAGGGCCGTGAGCGAGCGCCAGCCCACCCCGGTGCGGCGCTGCCGCAGCCGCCCGCCGAGGTAGGACACCACGAGACCGACCTCCTCGGGCGGGGTGCGGGAGAGCAGGCCCGCGAGGGCCGTGACCTTCGCCTTGCGTGAGCGGGTCGCGGCGACCTCGGCGGAGGTGGAGACCAGGTCGTGGAGCAGCACGGGCTCAGCCAAGCACCGGCCACCGACGGTGCCCACACCCGCGGAGACGGGTCTGAATCTGTGCACAGCCCCCCTGAGAGCGTGACTTAGCGGGCGCGTCCTCGTTGCCAGGACAGTGCGATCCAGGTCCTCACCAGGACCTCCGGCCGCCGCCACGACCCGACTCACCCCAAGGGCCTCACGTGTCTCTCACCCGCAAGATCGCGCTGGCTGGCCTCGCCGCTGCCATGGTCGCGACCCCGACGCTCTCCCAGGCGGCCCAGTCCAGCGCCGCCCCGACCGGCAAGGTCCTCGACCTGCTGACCTCGGACCGGGCGAGCATGCTGCTCCCGCTCGGCGGAGAGCTGCTGCCGCGCCTGGCCTTCGACAGCCGCGTCACCGACGCCGTCCTCGCGCCCACCGCGGCCCAGCGCCGTGCGGCCGGTGCCCTGCGCGGGGCGAAGGTCACCTGGAACCGCACCGGCACCCCGCGCAGCATCACGGTGCCCGGTGGGTTCCTCTCGGGCCCGAGCAGCCAGGAGCCGGTCGACCTGGCTCGCGGCTGGCTCGCCGACCACGCCGCGGCGTTCGGCCTGTCCGCCCGTGACATCGCCTCGCTCGAGGTCGTGCGCGACCACGAGCTGCCGAAGATCCACGCCCGGGTCGTGAGCTTCGCCCAGACCTTCGGTGGCATCACCTCCGGGTTCGGCGGGATCCTCACGGTGGTGATCGACAAGCAGGGCCGGGTCGTCAGCTACGCCGGCGACCCCGTCCGCGCGACCGGCCTGCAGGGCTCCTTCGACCTCTCGGCGGGCCAGGCCCTGCAGCGCACGATCCGCAGCCTGAGCCCCGACCTGAAGAACTGGACGGCCGTGCCGACCGGGGACACCCAGGGCGGCTACCAGGTCTTCAAGGCCGGCGGCCTGGTCTCCACCCAGTGGGTCCGCAGGATCGCCTTCCCGACCGCTACCGGTGGCCGCGCCGCGTTCGCGACCCTGGTCGTGAAGAGCATGGACGAGGCGTACGCCGTCATCGTCGACGCCCAGACCGGCACACCGCTGTTGCGCAAGAGCCTCGTGCAGTACTCCGAGGGCACGGTCTACGAGAACTACCCGGGCGCCAAGAAGGGCGGCAAGCCCGTCGTCAAGAGCTTCGACGCCACCGAGGCCAGCCCCGGCGGCTGGGTGGACCCGACCGGGTTGCTCGGCCTCCCCGGCCCGACCACGCTCGGTAACAACGCGAACGCCGCGATCGCCTGGACCGTCCCGCTGGTCGCGGCCGACCAGTACAACCGGCCGATCAGCCTGACGTCGGAGTTCAACTACGAGTTCCCCGACAGCTGGGGCTCCAGCAACGGCGCGACCGCCTCGTTCATGGCCGACGCCAACGCGGCGGCCACCAACCTCTTCTACCACCACAACCGGATCCACGACACGTACTACGAGTTCGGCTTCACCGAGACCGGCGGCAACTTCCAGCTGATCAACGACCCGTCCTCCGGCGCGCTGCCGCTGGGTGGGGACCCGATCATGGGCGGCGCCCAGTCCGGTGCCCTCAACCTCACCGCGGCGGTGCTGCCCCTGGGCCGCAACAACGCCAACATGCTGACCCTGCCCGACGGCATCCCCGGCTTCACCAACATGTACCTGTGGGAGTTCGTGGACGACGTCTTCGAGGCCTCGGCCCGCGACGGCGACTTCGACGCCTCGATCATCGAGCACGAGTACGCGCACGGACTGACCAACCGCTACGTCGGCGGCGGCGGGCTGGGCTCGCTCGGCTCGGAGCAGTCCGGTGCCATGGGCGAGGGCTGGGGCGACTTCTTCGCCATGAACGACCTGTTCCGCCGCAACCTGACCCGCACGGCGGTCACCGCGCCGTACGTCGGTGACCCCGACCGCGGCATCCGCAACTGGAACTACGCCAAGAGCCCGGCCACCTTCGGCGACTACGGCTACGACCTGTCCGGCCCCCAGGTGCACTCCGACGGGGAGATCTGGACCGCCACCCTGTGGACGCTGCGGACCCGGATCCTCCAGAGCGTGGGCGGCAACCACCGCAAGGCCTCCGACATCACCCAGCACCTCGTGATGGACGCGATGCCGATCAGCCCCCCGTCTCCGAGCATGCTCGACATGCGCGACGCGATCCTCACCGCGGGCGAGCTGCGCTACGGCAAGAAGTACACCGACCTGATCTGGGGCGCGTTCGCGGAGCGGGGCTTCGGTGCCTCGGCCTCCACCGTGGACGGCACCGACACCGACCCCGTGCCGGGCTTCGACGTCAAGGACAACAAGCAGAACGGCCGGGTGACGCTGAAGGTCGTCAACGCCTCGGCCGGCGGTCCGGTCAAGGACGTGCGCGTGCTCGGCGGTCTCTTCGAGGGACGCGCCACCCCGATCACGACCACCAACGCCAAGGGCGTCGCGACCGCCAGGATGGCCGGCGGCACCTACACCCTCACCCTCCAGGCGCCCGGCTTCGGGATCCAGCGGATCAAGGTCCCGGTCGCCAAGGGGCGCTCGGTGGCCCGCACCATCAAGCTGCGTCCCAACCTGCTCTCGGAGTCCTCCGGCGCCAAGGTCGTCAGCACCTCGAGCGAGAGCGACGCCCTGCCGGCCACCAACGCCTTCGACGACACCGAGGCCACCGCCTGGCGCACCGAGGAGGTCGACGCCGTCTACAACGAGGGCAAGCCCGCCACCACCGTGGTGAAGCTGGCCAAGAAGGCCCGGATCGACACCGTCCACGTGAGCGTCATGAAGCCGGTCGGCATGCCCCGCTTCGCCGCGGCCGAGCGGGTGACCGTCCAGACCTCCACGGACGGCAAGAAGTGGCGGACCGCGCAGGTCGCGAGGTTCTCCTTCAAGGACCCGCGTCCCGCCGTCTCGGACATGATGATGAAGACCTACAAGCTCAAGAAGCGGACCAAGGCCGCCTTCGTCCGGGTCGTCCCGAACAAGGTCTTCGGCGACACCGCGGCGTACGGCAACACCGCGATCGTCGCCGAGGTGCAGGCGTTCGGGAAGGCGAAGGGCATCAAGCCCAAGCAGCCCAAGCCCGACAAGCCCGTCACCACCCAGGGGTCGGTCGCGGTCGGCAACCTGCTCCAGGGCTCGCTGCTGGGCCTGGACCCCTACCGCCCCGGCGCCACCGAGCTCACCTGGACCGGCTCGTGCGGTGAGGTGCCGGTGGGCAACGGCATCGACGCCTGGTTCACCAAGCTCCCCGAGGGTGCCGGCGACGGCCTGCACGCGGTCACCTACGAGGGCAGCGTCCCGATCGGCGAGTTCCTGACCTACGCCTACGACAAGGACTGCCAGCCGCTGACCGGTGGGTTCGCCCTGTTCGGCGAGACGGCCCCGATCCCCGCGGGTGCGGCGTACGTCGGCTTCCTGCTGCTGTACGGCGCCGGCGCGTCGTTCGACGTGACGATCTCCGAGCCGCGCTGACCCGTCGGGTCGTGCGTCACCAGCCGGGTGGCAGGGAGGTGAAGTCCGCCTCCCTGCCCTCGGCGAACGCCGTCAGCGCCTCGGTGTTCGCGGGTCCCCCCATCAGCTCGGCGAAGACGGCGTTCTCCCGCTGCCGCGCCGCGTCGATCCCCTCGCGCAGGGGTGCGGTGACGGTCCGCTTCACGGCCACCAGGCTGGAGATCGGCTTGGCGGCGAGCAGCTCAGCGTGGCGACGTGCGGTCGGCAGCAGGTCGTCGGGCTCGCACACGCCGCGCACCAGCCCCATCTCCCGCGCCTCCTCCGCGCCGAACCACTCCGCGGAGAGCAGCAGCCACGACGCCGCCTGACGCCCGAGGAGGAGCGGCAACAGGTAGGACGAGGCGGCCTCGGGTGCCACGCCCAGGCTCGTGAACGGGCACTTCAGCCTTGCGGTCGTGGACATGAACGCCACGTCGGCGAAGCCCAGGATCGTGCAGCCGATGCCCAGGCCCACCCCGTTCACGGCGACGACGAGCGGCTTGGGGAAGTCCACGAGGGCGTCGACGAGGTTGGTGAAGCCGCCCTCGCCCTGGTCGAAGTCGGGGTCCGCCGCGATCCGGGCCATCTCGAGCAGGTCGGTGCCCGCGCTGAACCCGCGACCGTTGCCGGTCAGCAGCACCACCGCGACACCGGGGTCCTCGGCAGCCTCGCGCAGGGCGCGGGCCGTCGCGTCGTACAACGCGATGTTGAAGGCGTTGAGCGCCTCGGGCCGGTCGAGGGTCAGGGTGCGCACGCGCTTGTCGTCGTGGATCTGCAGGACCATGCTGCGCACCCTAGGTCCCAGAGTAGAACGCGTTCCAGTGCGCCCGTCGCGCACGGCCCGCGTCCGGCTCGCCGCTGTCGGTGTCCTGGGCTAGCGTCGTCGGGGTGAGCAGCACGGAGGGGGAGCGGCGGCGCACCTGGCGCCCCGACTGGCCGTGCTCGGTGACCGGTGCCCTGCGACCACTGCGCCGGGGCGCGGGCGACCCGACGTTCCGGCTCGACGACGCGGGCCGCGTCTGGCGCGGCACCCGCACCCCCGAGGGTCCGGCCACGCTGCGCGTGGGCGCCGACGCGAGCGATGGCGAGGTCCACGCCACCGCGTGGGGGCCCGGTGCGGAGTGGGTCCTGGAGTCCCTGCCCGGTCTGCTCGGCGCCCACGACGACTGGAGCGGCTTCGAGCCGCGGCACCCGGTGCTCGTCGAGGCCCGGCGCCGTCACCCGCACGTGCGCAGGGGCCGCACCGGTCTGGTGATGGAGGCGCTGGTCCCGGCGATCATCGAGCAGAAGGTCACCGGGCAGGAGGCCTTCGCGGGCTTCCGGATGCTGGTGCACCGCTTCGGCGAGCCGGCGCCCGGTCCGGGCCGCGACCTCGGGCTGAGGGTGCAGCCGGATGCCGGCACGCTGCGCACCATCGCGTCCTGGGAGTGGCTGCGCATGCACGTCGACCACGCCCGCTCGCGCACGATCGTCACCGCCGCCCGGGTCGCGGACTCCCTCGAGCGCCTGGCCGGGCTCGACCCCGAGGAGGCCGACCGGCGGCTGCGCAGCCTGCCCGGGGTGGGGGAGTGGACCAGCGCCGAGGTCCGCCAGCGGGCGTTCGGCGACCCCGACGCGGTCAGCTTCGGCGACTACCACGTCGCCAAGGACGTCGGCTGGGCGCTGACCGGGTCCCCCTTCGACGACGAGGAGATGCGCGCCTACCTCGAGCCCTGGCGACCCCACCGCGGCCGGGTGCCGCTCCTGATCGGGATGGCCGGCCTGCACCGGCCCCGGCGCGGGCCACGGATGGCGCCGCGCACGCACCTTCCTGCGCGAGTCACGCGCGGTGGCGGCCCGGGGCGGTTATCGTGACGCTGTGACACAGGTAACCCTCGACGTCCTGCACGGTGCGACCCCCGAGGAGGCCACGGCCTTCTTCGCCGACACCGATGCCGAGGCACTCGTCGAGGCGTTGCGGCGCACCGGCGACGACCAGCTGCGCGCCCTGGTGGGACGCGACGAGATCCGGTTGCCCGCCGTCCGGGGCGTGCTGTCGCGCCTGTACGAGTACGCCGACGCCGACCGGCTCGCTGCCCTCGACGGCACCGTGCGCATCGACCTCACCCGTGACGACGCGCGCCTGGGGCACCACCTGCTGCAGATCGCCTCCGGCACGATCACCGTGGAGACCGACGTACCCGCCTCGGCGGCGAGCGACGTCGTGCTCGGCACCACGGTCGTCGGCTTCGTCCGCCTCGTCAGCGGGCAGGGCAACGCAGCCCTGGACTTCCTCGCCGGCCGCCTGCACGTCGAGGGCGACGCCGCCCTCGCGCTCGCCGTCGGCGGCCTGTTCACCATCCCCGGCACCGACGAGGTCGCCGTCGACCCCACCGCGCTGGACCCCGTCGACGTGGCCCGGGCGCTGACCGGCGTGCCCGTCGAGCACCTGCGCGAGGTGATGGCGGGCGGGTTCCGCCCGGTGGTGCTCGAGGAGATCTTCCGCCGCCTCCCCGACTTCGTGAGCCCGCGTCGCGCCGCCAGGGCCGACCTCACCGTGGGGTTCCGGCTGCTCGGGGCGCCGGGCGGGGAGCCCGAGCGCTACGTGGTGCGCGTCGACCACGGCGCCTGCAAGGTCGAGCCCGGCGACGCCGGCGGCCACCGTGACGCCACGATCACCTGCGAGGGCTACGACTTCCTGCGCCTGGCCACGGGCCACCTCTCCGCGGTCACCGGCGTCCTGCGCGGGCAGCTGAAGGTCCGCGGCGAGAAGGCCAAGGCGCTCCAGCTCGCCTCGGTGCTCGACATCCCCAAGGCCTGACCCGCTACCCGGGCGGGCCACGGGGTCACAGGAGCGGTCGCAGCGGCGCCAGGACGAACTCGGTGAACTTGCGGTGCAGGTCGCGGGCCTCCCACTCACCGACGGTGAGCTCCAGGCAGTTCGACTGGTCGACGCGGAAGACCTCCTCCATCTGGTGGGCCAGGCCGGCGTCGATGACCTCGACGTTGATCTCGTAGTTGCCCGAGAGGCTGAGGCGGTCGATGTTGGCGGTGCCGACCGTGGTCCAGGTGCCGTCGACCGTGGCCGTCTTGGCGTGCACCATCGCGTCGCGATAGCGCAGGATGCGGACCCCGGCCTCGAGCAGCTGCGAGAAGTACCCGCGCGAGACCCAGTCGGCGACGATGTGGTTGGACTTCAACGGCACCAGCAGCCGGACGTCCACACCGCGGGCGGCGGCCAGCTTGAGCGCGTCGACGAAGTCCTGGTCGGGGAGGAAGTAGGCCGTCGTGATCCACACGTTGCGGCTGGCACGGTTGATGGCCTCGAGGTACATCGAGCGGATGGGGAACATCCACAGCCGCGGCACGTTGCGCTGGATGCGGATCCGGGGCTCCCAGTCCGAGGAGGTCTCCAGCAGCAGCGGGCGCTCGCTGGGACGCAGTCGACGTCGACGGTGCAGGTTCCAGAAGTCGGCCACTGCACGCTGGAGGTCCCATACCCCGGGCCCGGTGATGCGTACGTGGGTGTCGCGCCACTCCGTGGCGTAGGCATCGCCGATGTTGAACCCGCCGACGAAGCCGATCTCGGAGTCGACCACCAGGATCTTGCGGTGGTCACGGCCGTAGCGACGCAGGTCGAAGAAGCGCAGCCCGGCGGAGTAGACGGGGAAGCGCAGCACCTTCATGGAGCGGGGGAAGCGCTTGAAGACGGGGGAGACCACGAGGTTCGCGAAACCGTCGTAGATGCAGTACACCTCGACGCCGCGCGCTGCGGCGTCCGCGAGAGCCCGCTTGAACCGCTCGCCGGTGGCGTCGCCCTTCCAGATGTAGGTCTCGAAGAGGATCTGCTTCTGCGCTCCCTCGATGGCCGCCAGCATGTCGTCGTAGAGGTCGCGGCCGTAGGTGTACGTCGTGACTGTGCTCTCGCCGATGGGGACCTGTGCGGGTGGGGTCACCGGGAACTCGCCCGGCTTCTTGCCCCGTCGGCGGTAGGAGTCGACCAGCGTCATCGCGACGGCCAGCCCGAGCTGCACGCCCACGACGGTGAGCAGCGTGCGCCGGAGCACCCGTAGCCACCGGTCGGGCCAGGTCCTCGCCATCACGGGGACAACCTAGTACCGCCGGACAACGCGGGACCGGTCCGGTCAGGTGGTGACCTGCGTCTCGCCATCCCCCACGACCTGTGATACCTGTTACACCACGACACACTCACTTGCGGGTTGGCGACAGCTCGGTGACGACCAGGAGCGGGCGCATGGGACCCACGGTGGAGGCCTGGCGGTGAGCGGCGCCCTGACGGCCGGGTCGCGCCGGCCGCTGGCCGGGGTCCTGGCCGGCATGCGAGGACGGTGGCGTGCGGGCATCGTGACGACCGGGCACCTGGTCCTGCTCGCCGCGTCCGCGACCGGCTACGCCGTCGGCGACATCGTGAGGGGACGCTTCTCCTGGTCCGAGTTCGTGCTCCAGGCCTGGTTCATGACGCGCGTCTCGCTGCTGCCCACGATCTTGGTGGCCATCCCCTTCGGGGTCATCACCTCGGTGCAGATCGGGGCGGTGGCCGCGCAGATCGGAGCGACGTCGTTCTCCGGCGCCGTCAACGGCATCGGGGTGCTGCGCCAGGGCGCGCCACTGGTCACCTCCTTGATGATCGCCGGCGCCGTGGGGTCGGCCATCTGCTCCGACCTCGGGGCCCGCACGGTCCGCGAGGAGATCGACGCGCTCAAGGTCATGGGCATCTCGCCGGTCCAGCGCCTGGTGGCGCCCCGCCTGGTCGCAGCGCTCCTGGTGGCCATGCTCCTGACCGTGGTCGTGGCCATGACGGCGCTGCTCACGGCGTTCGTCATGAACGTCGGCGGCGGCAGCATCTCCGCCGGCGCCTACCTCGACTCCTTCGTGTCCTTCAGCCAGCCGACCGACCTCGTCCTCGCCGAGCTCAAGGCGCTCATCTTCGGCTTCGTCGCCACCATCGTGGCCAGCCACAAGGGGCTCTCGGCGTCCGGTGGGCCCAAGGGGGTCGCCGACGCCGTGAACCAGTCGGTGGTGCTGAGCGTGATCCTGCTGGCCGTGGTCAACGTGGGCATCACGCAGGCCTACGTGATGCTCGTGCCGCAGGGGGTGGCATGAGGGGCCCGGGCGCGCTCGCCGGTGGCGCTGTCTCCGCCGCCGCGCAGCTGGGCTCGTTCGCCACCTTCTCGTGGCACACGCTGCTCGCCGTCCCGGCGACGCTGCGGTTGTACCTGCGCGAGACGCTGCGCCAGCTCAAGGACGTCGCCTGGGGCAGCGGGGCCCTGATCGTCGGCGGCGGGACCATCGGGGTGATGGTGCTGCTGTCCATCTCCGCCGGCACGTCGCTGGGCATCGAGGGCTTCAACGGCCTGGAGATCGTCAGCCTCTCCCCGCTGACGGGGTTCGTCTCGGCGAGCGCCAACACCCGTGAGCTGGCGCCGCTCATCGCCGCCCTGGCGCTGGCGGCCCAGGTCGGCTGTCGCTTCACCGCACAGCTCGGCTCCATGCGCATCCACGAGGAGGTCGACGCGCTGGAGGTCATGGCGGTCAGCTCCATGCGCTACCTGGTGACGACCCGGGTCATCGCCTGCATGATCGCGATCCTCCCGCTCTACCTCATCGGGCTGATCGGCTCCTACCTGGCCTCCGAGGCCTCCGTCGTCCTGCTCTTCGGGCAGTCCCCGGGCCAGTACGACCACTACTTCTCGACCTTCATCCAAGGACGCGACGTCTTCTTGTCGGTGGTCAAGATCCTCGTCTTCGCGATCATGGTCTGCCTGATCCACTGCTGGTACGGCTTCAAGGTCTCCGGCGGCCCCCAGGCGGTCGGTGAGGCGACCGGGGCCGCGATCCGGGCCAGCATCGTGGTCGTCGTCGTCCTCGACATGGTGATGACCCTGCTCTTCTGGGGTGGCGACCCCGGGTTCCGGGTGAGCGGGTGATGGGCGATGGCTGACCGTCCACGTCGCGAACCGCGACGCTCCGACCTCGCGCTGCGCGGTCTGCTGGTGCTGGTCGTCATCAGCCTCGGCCTCGGCGCCGGCTACCTGCGCGTGACCGGCTCGTGGGGTGGTGACCCGGCGATCTCCACCGTCGTGGCCGATGCCGGCGGTGCGCTGCGCCCCGGTGCGGACGTCAAGGTCCGCGGGGTCATCGTGGGCCGCGTCGAGAGGATCGTCCGCGACGACGGGGGCGACGTGCGGCTGGAGCTGCGCGTGCCGGAGGAGGCCCTCGCCCGGGTCCCGGCCAACGTGGTCTCCCGCGTGCTGCCGGCGACCGTCTTCGGCACGACGTACGTCGACCTCGCCCTGCACGAGGAGCCGGACACGGGTTCCCTGCGACCCGGTGCCGTGATCCCGGCCGACACCGAGCAGGACACGATCGAGCTGCAGCAGGCCCTCGACGACATCGACCGCCTCGTCAGCGCGCTCGGGCCCGCCGAGCTCGCGTCCGCCATCGGCGCCGTCGCCGACGCGCTCGACGGCCGCGGTGCGCAGCTCGGTGACCTGCTGGAGTCACTGGACTCCTACCTGGCGCGGCTGCGCCCCCTCCTGCCGCTGCTCCGCAGCGACCTCGCCGTCCTCGCGGACGCCCTCGAGGTGGTCGACGAGGTGGCGCCGCAGCTGCTCGGCGCGGCCGAGGACTCACGCACGACCCTGCGCACCATCGCGTCGCAGCAGGAGCAGCTCGCCGAGGTCCTGCGGGGCGGCAGCCGGGTCGCCCGGCACGCCCGCGCCCTGCTCGGCGACGACCAGGAGGCGCTGGTGGAGTGGCTGGAGGGGGTGGCCCGCACCGTCGACGCCGTCTACGACCACCGCGAGGCGGGGATCGCGGCGGCGATCGAGACCAACCTCGCCCTCGCCGACATCGTCGCGGGCGCGGTGCGGGAGGGCTTCGTGCGGGTCGACGCCCTGCTCCGGCTCGATGCTCCGGACTACTACACGCCCGCGGACCGACCCCGCTACGGAGGTGCCCCATGAGTGCCGCGACCAGGGAGGTGCGCCTCACGGCGGTGCGCTTCGGGCTCTTCGCGCTCGTCTCGCTGCTGCTGCTCGTGCTGCTGGTCAACACGATGCGCAACGGCCTGGCCGACGACAACCGGGTCTTCACCGCCCAGTTCCGCGACGTCAGCGGGCTGCGGGTGGGTGACGACGTGAAGGTCGCCGGCGTCCGGGTGGGCCGTGTCTCCGGCATCGAGGTCTCCGACGACGGTGCCGCGGTCGACTTCGAGCTCGCGACCCAGCAGCCCCTGCTGGAGGACACCCGGCTGGTGATGCGCTACCAGAACCTCATCGGCCAGCGGTACCTCTCCCTCGAGCAGGGCCGGTCCCGGGGTCGCGAGCTGGAGCCGGGGGAGACCGTGCCGGTCTCGCGGACCAGCCCGGGCTTCGACCTGACCGAGCTGCTCAACGGCTTCCGACCGCTCTTCGAGGTCCTCGAGCCCGCCGACGTGAACGCGCTGGCCACCTCGGTGGTCCGCGTCCTGCAGGGCGAGGGGGGCACCGTCGAGCAGCTGCTGCAGCAGACGACCCGCATCAGCACCTTCGTCGCGGACCGGGACCAGCTGATCGGCCGGGTCCTCGACAACCTGACGCCGGTGCTGGGCAACCTCGAGCGGCAGGACGAGCAGTTCACCGGGGCCGTGGACGACCTGCGGACGCTGATGACCGGGCTGGCCAGGGAGCGCCGGAGCATCGGCCGGTCGATCGACGGCGTCGGGAGCCTCTTCGAGGCCACGACCGGCCTGCTCGACGACGCCCGGGAGCCGGCGACCCAGACCGCACGCCAGCTCAGGGCGGCGGGGTCGCTGCTGGCCGGCACCACCGACGAGCTGGCGGGTGCGCTGGGCTCGTTCGAGTCCACCGTGGGGACGCTGGGTCGCGTCACGTCCTACGAGAACGCCCTCAACATCTACCTCTGCTCCTTCCTCATCAGCCTCGGCCCGGCCTCGCTGAACCCCGTCGGTGGCGACGGTCCCTGGTCGGAGGCGTGCCGATGAAGGCGCTGGAGGAGCGCAGCCCGTACGCCGTCGGGCTGGTGGCCCTGGCCGCCCTGGCCGCCCTGGCCGTGGTCGTCGTGCTGCTCAGCGTGCTGTCGTTCGGCACCACGACCTACTCGGCCGTGCTCTCGCAGACCGCGGGGCTCAGGGAGGGCGAGAGCGTGCAGGTCGCGGGTGTCGTCGTCGGCGAGGTGCGGGCGATCGAGCTGCGCGACACCGACGTGGAGGTCCGCTTCACCGTGGCCGACGACATCCGGCTCGGTGAGCTCACCACCGCCGAGGTCAAGGTGGCCACGCTGCTCGGCACGCACTACCTGCAGGTCACGCCACGGGGGTCCGGGTCGTTGGCGGACGACACCATCGCCCTGGAGCGGACCTCGGTCCCCTTCAACCTCGAGGACGTGCTGGAGCAGGGCACCGACACCCTCGGGGAGCTCGACGCACCGGGCCTGGCCCGGGCCCTGGAGGCTGTCACCGGCACCCTGCGCCGTGCCGGGGACGACGTGGCGCCCGCCCTGGAGAGCGTCGGACGGCTCGCCGACCTGGTCGCGGAGCGCAGCGAGCAGACCGGGGACCTCCTCGGCTCGGTGGAGCGCGTGTCGACGATGCTCCAGGAGGACTCCGAGGACGTGCTGTCGCTGATGCAGCAGACGACCCTCGTCCTGGACGAGGTCACCTCGCGTCGCGAGGCGATCCGTCGCCTGCTGGAGCGCACCACCGCTCTCTCGCGGTCCCTGGCCGGCCTCGTGGAGGACACCCGCGACGACCTCCGGCCCGCGCTGCGGGACCTCGACACGGCCCTGACCGCGCTGCGCGAGGAGGACGAGACGTTGCAGTCCCTGCTGAGCACGCTGGCACCGGCGGTGCGCTACGTCGCGAACGCCGCGGGCAACGGGCCCTGGGTCGACCTCTACGCCCGCCCGCCCGTCCTGCCCTCGGACGACCAGCGCTGCGCCCTCGGGGACTGCGGATGAGCGCCCGGAACCGCTCCCGGCGGGCCGCCCGCTTGTCCGCGGCGCCCCGGCTCCTGACCGGCCTCCTGCTCGCCGTGGTCCTCGCGGTCACCGGGTGCGGCGTGGTGCCGGGGACGTCGGACACCATCCGCGTCACGGCCCTGATGCCGGACTCCGCCGGCCTGTTCGAGGGCAACGACGTCGGCGTGCTCGGCGTGCCCGTCGGGCGGGTCGCGAGCATCGAGCCCGCGGGCGAGGTGGTGCGGGTGGAGCTGGAGATCGACGCCGACCGCAAGGTCCCCGCCGACGCCGTGGCGGCGGTGATCGCCCGGTCGGTGGCCACCGACCGCTACGTCGAGCTGACCCCGGTGTGGACCGAGGGGCCGACCCTGGCGGACGGCGACGAGATCGCGGAGGAGCGCACCCGTACCCCGGTCGACTTCGACGAGGTCCTGGAGGCGCTCGAGGGGCTGGCCACCGGCATCGGGGGTGACGAGCGGACCACCGCTGCGGTGCGACGCTTCATCGACGCGGCCGACCTGGCCCTGCGCGGCAACGGAGCGCTGCTGCAGGACACCATCGGGTCGCTCTCGGCAGCGGGCGCGGGCGTCTCCGCCCAGCGCGAGCAGATCACCGAGACCCTGGTGGCGCTCGACGACCTGGTCGGCACGGTCGTGGACAACCAGCGGACCGTACGGCGCTTCGTGGCCCAGGTCTCGGACGCCGCCGCCCTGCTGGACCGCGAGCGGGGAAACGTCCGGGCGAGCCTGGACGCCCTCGACCGAGCCGTCGCGCTGGTGGCGGAGCTCGCGGTGGACAACCGGGGGGAGATCGTGTCCTCGATGCGCGCGGCGACCGGCCTGATGGAGACGGTGCTCGACCGGCGTACCGACCTCGAGGAGGTGCTGGCCGTGATGCCGCTGGCGCTGCAGAACCTCCAGCGCGCCGAGGACGACGGCCGCCTCACCGTGCGGCTGCCCGCGACGGCGCTGCTGCCGTTGGGCGACGCCCTCGGTGACCTGTGCGCCGCGCTGCCCCTGGACCTGTGCACCATCATCGGCGGGACCGATCCCTCGGGACGGGCCGTCGTCGGGCCGCGGCGCTCCGGCACCGTCCAGAGCGGTGGGGAGTCATGAGGCGCATCGTCGTGGCCCTGGGCGGGGTGATGGTCCTCGTGATGACGTTCGCGGGGTGCTCGACGACGCTCGGCGACCTCCCGCTGCCCGGCACCGGTGTCGAGGGCGAGACGATCGTCGTGGAGGCGGACTTCGACGAGGCGCTGAACCTGGCGACGGGGGCGGTCGTCAAGGTCGACGGCGTCGACTCGGGCCGTGTCCAGGACGTCAGCGTGGTGGACTTCCGGGCGCGGGTCCGGATGCTCGTCCAGACCGGGGCGGAGCTGCGGGAGGGAGCCACGGCGCGCCTGCGGTACACCACGCCGCTGGGCGAGCTGTTCGTCGACGTCACCAACGCCGAGCGCGGTGCGCCGCTGGCCGACGGGGCCCGGCTCCCGCAACGGGACACCAGCACCGCGCCGACGGTCGAGGACGCACTGGCCCAGGCCTCGCTGCTGGTCAACGGTGGCGGCCTGGCTCAGCTCCAGACGGTCACCGAGGAGCTGCGTGGCGCGCTGGAGGGCCGCGAGGACAGGGCCGTCTCCGTCCTCGACCGCACCCTGGACGTGCTCGACCAGGTCGACGCGGCCACGGGGGACGTCGACCGCGCGCTGCGCTCGCTGGACTCCGTCTCACGGACGCTTCGCCAACGGCGCGAGACCATCAACGGGGTCCTGCGCGACGTCCGGCCGGCCGCGCGGGTGCTGCGGCGGTCCACGCCACGGCTCGTGGAGCTGCTCTCCGAGGTCGAGTCCTTCGCCGAGGTCGCGGACGACACCGTGCGCCGCACCCGCGAGGACCTGCTCTCGGCCCTGCGTCAGGCCGGTCCGGTGCTCGAGACCCTCGCCGGGACCCGCGGGGAGTACGCCGACTCGCTGCGTGCCCTGGTCCGCCTCGCCGAGGAGCTGGACGGCGTGGCCCCCGGGGACTACCTCAACCTGTCCTTCGACCTGAGGCTGACCGCCCTGTCGGGCGGACTGCCCGGCCTGCCGATCCTCGGGGACCTTCTCGACGACCTGCTCGGTGGGCTGGTGACGGCGCTCCTCGGGGAGGAGGGCCTGGTGGACGGGCTCCTCGACGACCTGCTCGGCGGCCTCCTGGGCCGCGCGGGAGGTGCACGATGACATCGGTGCGGACACGACCGGGAACCCTGGCCAGGACCCTGCTCACCGACCCGCTCTACCGCAGCCTCGTGGGCGTGGGCCTCGTGCTCGTGGTGGCGGTGGCCTACCTGTTCGGTGGCGTCCTGGACCGTCCGGTGACGGGACGCTCGCCCAGCATCACGGTGCAGATGCCCGCCACCGGGGGCCTCTTCGAGGGCTCCGCGGTGACCTACCGCGGCGTCAAGGTCGGCCGGGTGACCAGCATCGAGCTGACCGAGGACGGGACGGTGCGTGCCGTGGCCCGTCTCGACGATCCCGGAGGCATCCCCGCCGACTCCCGGGTCCGGGTCCGCTCCCTGTCCCCGGTCGGGGAGCAGTACCTCGACTTCCAGCCGCGCAGCGACCCCGGACCGTTCCTCCGCGACGGCGACGTGGTGCAGGCCTCGGTCCGCGACCTCCCGACCAGCCTGGGTGCCACCGTCGTCGCGGTCAGCGACCTCCTCGACCAGGTCGACGACCGGGCGCTGGGTCGGGTCCTGCGCGAGGTGAGCACCGGGGTGGCCGGCACGGGGCAGGAGCTGGGGCGCCTGATCGACCAGACCGACCTGCTGTTGGCCGAGCTGGACCGCGCGCTGCCCACGGCCGAGAGCCTGTTGCGCGACGCCGGGCCCGCGGCGTCCCTGGTCGTCGACCAGCGCAGCGACCTGCTGCAGCTCGGACGTTCGGCCCGTCGCGCGGCCGCCTTCTTGAAGTCCTACGACCCCCGACTGCGCGAGCTGCTCGCCGGGGCGCCCGAGCGCCTCGAGCAGATCGACGGCCTGGTGGACCAGGCGCGCGCGGTGCTGCCGGCGTTCCTGATGGCCGGCGTGGACCTCGGTCGCGTGCTGGAGCGCTACGACCCGCACCTGCGCCAGCTGCTGCGCGAGTACGCCCCCGGCCTGGGCACGGTGGGCGAGGTGGTGGGCGAGAGCCTGCGGGTGGACCTCGTGGTCGACCAGTCGACCCGGTGCCGTTACGACACCGAGCGCCGCGCGCCGCGCGACATCGCTCCCCGAGGGCTTCAGGCCGGTGGCCGTTGCCCCGAGTCCGCGCCCGGCCTGCAGCGGGGTGCGGCGCACGCGCCGCCCCCCGCCCGGTGAGGTCGCTGCTCCGCCGAGGCGGTGGGCGGCGGACTCAGATGCGTCGGTCGTCCCCGCGGATGAGGGTGCGGTCGGGGCAGTTCATGATGACCTGGCTGTGCACGACCATGGGCACGGTGAGGTCGATCGTCCGGGTGACCTCGCGGCCCAGCACCGTCCCGGTGACCAGGACCTGGTCGTAGGTGTTGTTGGCCCGCTCGTGGTAGTAGCGGCAGTTGGTGTACTCGAAGGACAGGTCGACCGACACCTCCCCGAAGGGCATGAGGGTGACGGGGTCGAACGTCCCGCCGACCGGCTCGAGGAGCGGGTACGCCGGCTCCACGAGCTCCACGTCGGTGATCCGCCACGGGAGGGCCGAGGCGTTGGCCAGCGGCATGCTCATCGTCACGGTCTCCCCGAAGCGGTAGTCCAGCCCGTAGACCCCGTGCGGGCCGTAGCCCGGGACCATCAGGCCCGCGCCCTCGGGCAGCTCCGCGGCGGTGGGCTCGAGCTGGACGGCGTACGGCGCGAGGACCAGGCCCGCCGCGACGACACCCACGGCACCTGCCACCCACCGCCCGCGGCGTCGCGGACGCGAGGGCTGGTCCGCCCCCGGCTCCGCAGGGGTCTCCCTGCGGAGCCGGGGACGCTCGAGAAGGCTCACGCCGCGTCCCGCTGGCGGCGACGGGCGCCGGCCAACCGGATGCCGAGCGCGCCGAGCAGGGTCACCGCGACCAGGGCGGCCGGGGCCCCCGGCTGGTCGACGAGGGAGGGGGCGGCCTTGGCCGCACCCGCTGCGCCGGCGTCGGGCGAGGGCTTCTCCGGGGTGTCGAGCCAGTCGCACCCGGCCGGGTCCGGCTCGGAGTAGCGGTCGTAGGTCGCGCAGGGGAGCAGCTGCGTGGTCTTGATCAGGTTGCCGATGGGCCACTGCGACGGGTGACCGCAGTCGGGCAGGTCGATCGCGTAGTTGTGCGTGACCTCCTTGCCGGGTGCGGTCAGGTTGTCCTGCCAGCAGTTGCCCTGGCCGGCCTCGTCCCAGAAGAAGTCGATGCCGTTCGGCAGCACCTCGCCCTTCGGCGAGTACCCCAGCTCGTTCTTGGTGAAGGCGTTGAAGTTGGAGTTGTCCTGCTGGTGCGTGGGGTCGTAGTCGTCACGCATCAGGGCAGGCGGGACCCAGAAGAGCATGAAGCCCTGGCGCCAGTTGTCCCAGACCTGGTTGGAGGACACGAAGTTGTGGTTGCCCACGATGATGCCGCCGGTGCCGACCGGGAAACCGAAGGCCGGGCAGACGACGCCGTCCTGGTGGCCCACCTTCTCGGGCACCCGCTCCAGGCACGGGGCGTTGTCACCGTGGACGTACTTCTCGTAGTAGTTCTACTTGTTGCTGTAGATCTTGTTGTTCTCGAACCACCCGTGGTCCTGGGGCATGCCCGGTGCCCGGCGAGGATCGACTCGACGATGAACCCCATGCCGTTGTGGTGGATCCGGTTCTTGTGCACGTAGACCGAGTTGCCGGCCGTCCCCGAGAAGCCCAGGGCGTTGTGGTGGATGTTGCAGCGGGTCACCTCGACGGCGTACCGGGTCAGCGGCCCGGTGGAGGTGCTCTGGGAGTTCACGTCGGCCGCCGAGCCGGGGTAGACCCCCGAGTCGCCGTTGTGGTGGGCGTTGCAGTCCGAGATCCGGCCGTGGTCGGAGGTGAAGGAGAGGATGCCGTAGAGCTGGTTGTGCGACCCCTCCCACTTCTCGACGACGTACCCGTCGGTCTCGTGGATGTAGAAGGCGTTCTCGCGGAAGAGCATGCCGCGCATGTTGGAGAGGTAGAAGCCGTCGGCGCGGTCGGCCTTGATGCCGTTGTGCTTGACCCAGTCACCGTCCTTGCCGAAGCCGCCCTTGAGCGTCACGTCGGAGGGCTTGGCGCCGGTGCCGAGCATCTGGAGGGAGCAGAGCTGGTTGTCGCACTTGATGTCGGGGTCGTCGGGGTCGTCGCCGGCGATGGTGACGAGGTTGACCACCTCACCGCAGGACACGATCAGGTCGTAGTCGACGATCCCGCCGTCGTAGCCCTCGGCGCACGGCGGGTCCCAGCTCGGCTTCTCGCGGTAGAGCCCGGGCAGCACGTAGATGTTGGTCCGCTGCGTGCGCACCGCGTCGACCGCCGCCTGCATGTCGCGGTACTCGCACTTCTTCAACAGCTTCATGTTGAAGGCGCGCAACTTCCTGCCGGGCAGCTGACGGATCCGCTTGCGCGAGTCGGCCTTGCAGACCACCAGCACGTCGGCGGCCTGCTTCAACGAGCGCGTCTTCGGCACCGTGCCGTCGCCGGCGGGGAACTGCGACTCGCGTTCCTCGTGGGCCGAGGCCGGCGTGGCGCCCGACAGGCTCAGGGCCACCGCGAGCAGCAGCACGGACAGGAAGCGGACGACCGTGCGCATGGGCGCTCCTGGAGGGGAGGGGGTGCGGGAGCCGTGGGGGGAGAATATGAGCGATGGTCAGGTTCGTGAAGACCCCACCCCGTCGGCACCACCCCGTCGGCACCACCCCGTCGGCACCACCCCGTCGGCACCACCCCGTCGGCGCCGCGTTGTCGGTGCGGGCTCGTAGGCTCGAC
>Ga0208328_1000386_pt1 | contig 20834 bp, 18 predicted proteins | sample DeeseametaMP2633_FD_184170 | JGI IMG/M metagenome (GOLD analysis project Ga0208328, IMG submission 184170) | Marine microbial communities from the Deep Atlantic Ocean - MP2633 (SPAdes) | ecosystem: Environmental > Aquatic > Marine > Unclassified | place: Northeast of Antigua and Barbuda, North... | reverse complement strand
TACCGCCTCTTCTACGACACCGTGAAGGGCGGCGACTACCGCTCGCGCGAGTCGAACGTCTACCGCCTCGCCGAGGTCTCGGCGAACATCATCGACCAGTGCGTCGCGCAGGGCGTCCCCTTCGCCCGTGAGTACGGCGGCCTGCTGGACAACCGCTCCTTCGGTGGCGTGCAGGTCTCCCGCACGTTCTACGCGCGTGGTCAGACCGGTCAGCAGCTGCTGATCGGCGCCTACCAGGCGATGGAGCGCCAGGTCGCGGCCGGCACGGTCACGCAGTACACCCGCCACGAGATGCTCGAGCTGATCCTGGTCGACGGCAAGGCCCGCGGGATCATCGCCCGCGACATGGTCACCGGCGCGATCGAGACCCACCTCGCCGACGTCGTGGTGCTGGCCTCGGGCGGCTACGGCAACGTCTTCTACCTCTCGACCAACGCGATGGGCTCCAACGTCACCGCCGCGTGGCGTGCGCACCGCAAGGGCGCCTACATGGCCAACCCCTGCTACACGCAGATCCACCCGACCTGCATCCCGGTCTCCGGCGACCACCAGTCGAAGCTGACCCTGATGTCGGAGTCGCTGCGCAACGACGGTCGCATCTGGGTGCCGAAGAAGGCCGAGGACTGCACCAAGGACCCGCGCGACATCCCCGAGGAGGACCGCGACTACTACCTGGAGCGGATCTACCCCTCCTTCGGCAACCTGGTCCCCCGCGACATCGCCTCCCGTCAGGCCAAGAACGTCTGCGACGAGGGTCGCGGCGTGGGCCCGATGGTCGGCGACTTCCGTCGCGGTGTGTACCTCGACTTCGCCGACGCCATCGAGCGTCTCGGTGAGGACGCGGTCCGCGAGAAGTACGACAACCTCTTCGACATGTACGAGCGGATCACGGGTGAGAACCCCTACGAGGTGCCGATGCGCATCTACCCCGCCGTGCACTACGTCATGGGTGGTCTGTGGGTCGACTACGACCTGCAGTCCAACATCGAGGGCCTCTTCGTCACCGGTGAGGCCAACTTCTCCGACCACGGCGCGAACCGCCTCGGCGCCTCGGCGCTGATGCAGGGCCTGGCCGACGGCTACTTCGTGCTGCCGAACACCATCCGCGAGTACCTCGCCGACGGGCCGTTCGACGCCATCGACGAGTCGCACCCCGACGTCGTCGCGGCCCGGACCGAGGTCGAGGACCGGATCCAGAAGTTCCTCTCGATCAACGGCACCCGCACGGTGGACAGCTACCACAAGGAGCTGGGCAACATCATGTGGGAGTACTGCGGGATGGAGCGCACCGAGGACGGCCTGCGCAAGGCGATCGACATGATCCGCGAGCTCAAGGCCGACTTCTGGAGCAACGTCAAGGTGCTCGGCACCGCCGACTCGCTCAACCAGAGCCTGGAGAAGGCCGGCCGCGTGGCCGACTTCCTCGAGCTGGGCGAGCTCATGTGCATCGACGCCCTCAACCGCCGCGAGTCCTGCGGCGGCCACTTCCGGGCCGAGTCCCAGACCGAGGACGGGGAGGCGCTGCGTCACGACGAGGAGTTCGCCTACGTCGCGGCCTGGGAGTTCGGCGGCGAGGGCGGTCAGCCCGTCCTGCACAAGGAAGACCTCGTCTACACGGCCATCGAGATGAAGCAGCGGAGCTACAAGTGAGACTCACCCTCAAGATCTGGCGCCAGGAGAACGCGAGCGCCCCGGGCGCCCTGCAGACCTATGACCTCGACGGCGTCTCGGCCGACATGAGCTTCCTGGAGATGCTCGACGTCCTCAACGAGAAGCTGCAGGGCGAGGGCCAGGAGCCGGTCGCCTTCGACCACGACTGCCGTGAGGGCATCTGCGGGGCCTGCTCGCTGATGATCAACGGCGAGGCGCACGGCCCGGAGGTCACCACGACCTGCCAGCTGCACATGCGCTCGTTCAACGACGGCGACACCATCACCATCGAGCCGTGGCGCTCGGACGCCTTCCCGGTGGTGCGTGACCTGATCGTGGACCGCTCGGCCTTCGACCGGATCATCCAGTCCGGCGGCTTCATCTCGGCCAACACCGGCTCGGCCCCCGAGGCCAACTCGGTGCCCGCGCCGCGTGACAAGGCCATGCGCGCGTTCAACGTCGCCACCTGCATCGGCTGCGGCGCCTGCGTCGCCGCCTGCCCCAACGGCTCGGCGTCGCTGTTCATGGGCGCCAAGATCACCCACCTCGGCGAGCTCCCCCAGGGCCAGCCCGAGCGCTACTCGCGCGTGGTCGATATGGTCGCCCAGCACGACCACGAGGGCTTCGGTGGCTGCACCAACATCGGCGAGTGCACCAGCGCCTGCCCCAAGGAGATCCCGCTCGACGTGATCTCCCAGCTCAACAAGGACCTGCGCGACGCCATGCGCATGGGTCTCTGAGCCACTGCTCCACCGCAGAGCCGGGTCGTCCCTTCGGGGGCGGCCCGGCTTTCTGTTGGTGCGGGGTCGGTCCTAGGCGGCGGCCACCGACAGTGCCGGTCGCCACCCATCACGTCTGCTCGAGATCGCCGCGACTGGAGTGCGTACGACACAGCATGCGTGTCGTACGCACTCCAGTCGACGTCGATCGCACCCGACACCTACAGCAGCCGCTCGGGTGGGACCCCTCTAGGACGCTGAGGACGCCAGCGCGGCTTTGTAAGCCTCAGCAACTACGAAGCAGAAGGAGGCCATTCAGTCCTTGCGGCGCAACGACCGCCAGGAGACCCCCGCCAGCACGGCGGTGATGAGCAGATTGACCACGATCAAGCCCGTGTGCGCGATCCAGTACCCCTGAGGCCTGTCCTCGCCGGCGGCGTGGGCCTCGGCGAGGTTGCGGGCGAACATCGTCCAGGTCAGCAGGTTCCAGCCGACGACGGCGGCGAGGAGCCAGGCGAGGGGGCGGTTGGCGCGCATCAGTCGTCGTCCTTGCGTCGGCGGGTGGCGAGGAGGACGCCGGCGCCGGCGGCGACGCCGGCCAGGAACGGCTTGGCCGAGGAGCGACTGCCCGCGGGGGCGGTCAGCGGGGTCTCGTCACCCGAGGGCAGCGGCGGCCCCTGCACCGGCTCCGCGACGTTCTCCCGCGCGGCCGCCTCGCGGGCGGCGCGGGCCTGCGGCGCCGTGTAGGACCACGCGGCGGCGTACAGGACGAGGCGGGAGAAGTAGTTGATCCACACCAGCATCACCAGCGCGATCCCGAAGGCCTGGAACGCCGGCTGACCCTGGGTCTGGGCGATGATCAGGCCCGCCAGGCGCTTGAGCAGCTCGAAGAGCACGGCTCCCAGCACGGCGCCGGACCACAGCGACCGGTTCGGGACCTCGGCGCGGCCGAGCAGCCGGAAGATCGTGAAGAACAGCACCGCGTTGGCCGCCAGACCGAGGACGACCGTCAGCAGCTGCACCAGCCACGACAGCTCCTCGTCGAGGCCCACCCAGCCCAGCAGGTCGGCCGAGAAGCCGGAGACCAGCCCGCTCACGCCGACCGCCACCAGCAGCGTGACGCCGATCGTCGCCAGCACCATCAGGTCGCGCAGCTTGCCGGCCACGAACCCGAGCAGCTCGTCCTCGGGCAGCTCGAAGACCGTCACCAGCCCCTGGCGCAGCGCCGAGACCCAGCCGAGCCCGGAGTAGAGGACACCGGCCAGACCCACGAGACCGGCCAGGCCGGTGAAGGTGCGGAAGTCCGAGAGCTGGAGCTGTCCCTCGCCCGGGCCGATCATGCGCGGGAAGAGCGACTCGATCGCCGATCGCAGCGCGTCGTCGGCGCCGTCGACCACCGTCGAGACCACGCCAACGGTGAAGAAGGCCAGCGCCAGGATCGGGAAGAAGGACAGGAAGGCGAAGTACGTGATCGCACCGGCCTGCTGCCCGGCCTTCACCGACCCGAAGTGCTCCTGCATCCGCACCACGTGGTCGATCCAGCCGTAGCGCTCGCGCAGGGCGCCGATCCGCTCCTTGATCGAGGCCATGTCAGCGCTCCCCCTCCAGGGCCCCCTCCAGGGCGTAGTCGCGGTAGGGCCGCCAACCGGCGACCGAGTCGTGCACGTAGAGGTGGAACTCCTCCACCTCGAAGGCGCACTCGAAGTCCTCCAGCTCGCACTGCGCGCGGTCCAGCGACTGGTCCTCCACGTCGTGGGCCACCGTCACGTGCGGGTGGTAGGGGAAGTCGAGGTCCACGTCGAGCGGCCCACGGCGTACGGCGTCGGCCAGCTGCGCGCAGTGCTCGGCCCCCTCGGCGAGGGTCACGAAGACCACCGGGGAGACCGGCCGGAAGGTGCCGGTGCCCCGCAGGTGGACCCGGAAGGCCGACCGCTCCCCCGCCACGTCGGCCAGGTGCGACTCGACCTCGGCCAGCCCGTCCTCGGCCAGCTCGGTCGGCGGCACCAGGGTGATGTGGGTGGGGATCAGCGAGGCCGAGGGGTCCCCGAGCGACTCCCGGTAGCCCTGGAGCTGCTGCCCCCAGGGGTCCGGGATCGCGACGGCGACTCCGATCGTGGGCACGCCCCCGACCCTAGCCGGAGCTCCGGGCGACGAATCCCACCCTCTGGTACACGTCGCGCAGGGTCGCCTCCGCGACCGACCGCGCCTGGTCGGCCCCCTGCTGCAGGACCTGGGAGAGGTGGGTCTGGTCGTCGAGGAGCTCCAGGGTCCGCTCGCGGAACGGCGTGACGAAGGAGACCACCACGTCGGCGAGGTCCTTCTTCAGGTCGCCGTAGCCGCGGCCGGAGTACTCCTCGGCCAGGTCGGAGACCGAGCGGGCCGTGAGCGCGCTGTAGATCGTCAGCAGGTTGGAGATGCCCGGCTTGGCCTCGGGGTCGAAGCGGATCTCGCCGTCGGAGTCGGTGACCGCCGAGCGGATCTTCTTCGCGCTGCGCGAGGGCTCGTCGAGCATCTCGATGATGCCGCCCGGCGAGGAGGCCGACTTCGACATCTTCGAGGTCGGGTCCTGCAGGTCGGCGATCTTGGCGGTCGCCTTGAGGATGTAGGGCTCGGGCAGCCGGAAGGTCTTCTTGTAGCGGTGGTTGAACCGCTGCGCCAGGTCGCGGGTCAGCTCGAGGTGCTGGCGCTGGTCCTCGCCGACCGGCACGTAGTGCGGGCGGTACAGCAGGATGTCGGCGGCCTGCAGGATCGGGTAGGTGAACAGGCCGACGCTCGCGGCCCCCTCCCCCTGCTTGGCCGACTTGTCCTTGAACTGGGTCATCCGGCGCGCCTCACCGAAGCCGGTCAGGCACTGCAGCACCCACGAGAGCTGCGAGTGCTCGGGCACCTGGCTCTGCACGAAGATCGCGCTGCGGGCCGGGTCGATGCCCATCGCCAGCAGCTGTGCCGCCGCCCGCAGCGTCCGCTCGCGCAGGACCTTGGGGTCGTGCTCGACGGTGATCGCGTGCTGATCGGCGATGAAGAAGAAGGGCTGGTGGTCCCGCTGCAGGTCCACCCACTGGCGCAGCGCGCCGAGGTAGTTCCCGAAGTGGAACGAGTCGGCGGTCGGCTGGATGCCGGACAGGACACGGGGACGGGCTCCGCCGGTGGGTGCGCTGGGCACGGCCACCTCGGGCTCGGTCGTCGCTGACATGCCCGTCATTCTCCCTGACGCGCGCCCAGCTCCGCTCGCCGGGCCAGAGCCAGGACCACCAGACCCGCGAGCGCCAGGCCCACGCCGACCAGCAGCGGGGCCCGCAGGCCCCACCCGGCGGCGATCACGGTGCCGCCCAGGAAGGCGCCCAGGCTGTTGCCGATGTTGAGGCTGGCGTGGCTCAGCGCCGCCCCGAGGGTCTGGGCGTGCTCGGCCGCGTCGATCAGCCGCACCTGGAAGCCCAGGGCCAGCACCGACCCGACGACGGTCACGGCGAAGCCGGCGACCAGCGCCCACCAGCCGTGGGGCGCCAGCACCCAGTAGCCCAGCAGCGCGGCGGCCAGGCCCACCGACCCGATCTGCAGGCTGCGCTGCACCGACCAGTCGACCATCCGGCCCGCGAGCACGTTGCCCACGACCATGCCCAGGCCGATGACGAAGAGGAAGACGGCGACGCTGGACTCCGCCAGCCCGCCGACGTCGGTGGTGATGGGGGCGATGTAGGAGACCAGCGCGAAGAGCCCGCCGAAGCCGATGCCCGAGGCGCCGACGGCGTACCAGAGCTGGGGGTGGCGCAGGGCGCTGAGCTCGCGCCGGCTCGACGCGGTGCGGTCACCGGGCGTGCTGGGCACGAACGCGAGGATCAGCACGACGGTCACCGCGCTGATGACACCCACCGCCACGAACGCCGCCCGCCAGCCGAGCTGCTGGCCGAGCAGGGTGGCCGCCGGCACGCCCAGCACGTTGGCCACCGGGATGCCCATCATCACCAGCGCCAGGGCCCGGCCCCGGCGCTCGGGGGCGACCATGCTGGCGGCGGTGAGGGCCGCGACGCCGAAGTAGGCGCCGTGCGGCAGGCCGTCGAGGAAGCGGACGAAGGCCAGCAGCCCGTAGTGGGACATGCTGGCGCTGAGCAGGTTGAGCAGGCCGAAGCTGGCGATCAGCCCGACCAGCAGGCCGCGCCGCGGCAGCCGGGCGCCGAGGGCGGCCAGCGCGGGGGCGCCGACCACGACCCCGAGCGCGTACGCCGAGATCAGGTGCCCCGCCTGCGGGATCGTCACGTCCACGCCCTCCGCGATCTGCGGCAGCAGCCCCATCGTCACGAACTCGGTCGTGCCGATCGCGAAGCCGCCGGTCGCCAGGGCGGTGACGGCCACCGCGAAGCGCAGCCGCGAGACCGGGTGCGCGGCGACGCCCGGGGTGGCGCCGGGACGCGAGGGCCCGAGGTCGGGCTCGGCGAGGCTGGTCATCGTGCTCCTGGGGGGACGCGTGGGGTTTACCGGTCAAGCATGGGGCTCCTGGGCAGGAACGACAAAGCCCCGGGAGTTGTTCCCGGGGCCTCGTCGTCCGACCCTTGCGGGCCGGCGGTGGATCAGAAGGCGGAGAGCGCCTCGTTCAGCGTGGCCGAGGGCCGCATCACGGCGTCGGCCTTCTCGTCGACCGGGCGGAAGTAGCCGCCCACGTCGGCGGGGCTGCCCTGGACGCCGTTGAGCTCGGCGACGATGGCCTCCTCCGCGGCGGTGAGCTTCTCGGCCAGCGGCTTGAAGGCGTCGGCCAGCGCCGGGTCGGCCGTCTGCTTCGCGAGCTCCTGGGCCCAGTACATCGCCAGGTAGAAGTGCGAGCCGCGGTTGTCGATGCCGCCGATCTTGCGCGTCGGGGACTTGTCGTTCTCCAGGAACGTCGCGGTCGCCGCGTCCAGGGTGTCGGCCAGCACCTGGGCACCGGCGTTGTCGGCGTACCCGGCGAGGTGCTCGAAGGAGGCCGCCAGCGCGAAGAACTCACCCAGGGAGTCCCAGCGCAGGTAGTTCTCCTCCAGCAGCTGCTGGACGTGCTTGGGGGCCGAGCCGCCCGCGCCGGTCTCGAAGAGGCCGCCGCCGTTCATCAGCGGGACGATCGAGAGCATCTTCGCCGACGTGCCGACCTCGAGGATCGGGAACAGGTCGGTGTTGTAGTCGCGCAGCACGTTGCCGGTGACCGAGATGGTGTCCTCGCCCTTGCGGATGCGCTCGACGGAGTACGTCGTCGCCTCGGCCGGCGCCATGATCTCGATGGTCAGGCCGTCGGTGTCGTGCTCGGGCAGGTAGGCCTTGACCTTCTCGATGAGGTTGGCGTCGTGCGCGCGGGTCTCGTCGAGCCAGAACACGGCCGGCGTCTGCGAGGCGCGGGCGCGGGTGACGGCCAGCTTGACCCAGTCGCGGATCGGCTCGTCCTTGGTCTGGCAGGCGCGCCAGATGTCACCGGGCTCCACGTCGTGGGAGGTGAGGACCTCGCCGGCGCTGTTGCGGATCTCGACGGTCCCGGCGGCCGGGATCTCGAAGGTCTTGTCGTGCGAGCCGTACTCCTCGGCCTTGCGGGCCATCAGGCCGACGTTGGGCACCGAGCCCATCGTGGCCGGGTCGTAGGCGCCGTGGGCCTTGCAGTCCTCGATGACCGCGGCGTAGACCCCGGCGTAGGAGGAGTCGGGGATGACCGCGAGGCAGTCGTCCTCCTGGCCGTCGGGGCCCCACATGTGGCCGCCGATGCGGATCATCGCCGGCATCGAGGCGTCGATGATGACGTCGGAGGGGACGTGCAGGTTGGTGATGCCCTTGCGGTCGTCGACCATCGCCATCCGCGGGCCGTCGGCCAGGCCCTGCTTGACGGCGGCCTCGATAGCCTCGCCCTCGGGGAGGTCCTTGACCGCGGAGAGCAGGCCGCCGAGGCCGTCGTTGGGCGAGACGCCCGCCGCGGCAAGCTGCTCGCCGTACTGCTCGAAGAGGGTCGGGAAGAACGCCTGCACGGCGTGGCCGAAGATGATCGGGTCGGAGACCTTCATCATCGTGGCCTTCATGTGCAGCGAGAAGAGCACGTCGTCGGCCTTGGCGCGGGCGATCTGCTCGGTGAGGAAGCGGCGCAGCGCGGCGACGTTCATGAACGTCGAGTCCACGACCTCGCCGGCCTCGACGGCCAGGCCGTCCTTGAGGACCGTCTCGGTTCCGTCGGCGCCCTTGAGGACGATCGAGAGGGTGTCGGCGGCCGGCATGACGACCGACTGCTCGTTGGCGCGGAAGTCGTCCTTGCCCATGGTCGCGACCGAGGTCTTGGAGTCCTTGCTCCAGGCGCCCATGCGGTGGGGGTACTTCTTCGCGTAGCCCTTGACCGCGGCCGGGGCGCGACGGTCGGAGTTGCCCTCACGCAGGACCGGGTTGACCGCGGAGCCCTTGACCTTGTCGTACTTCGCGCGGATCTCCTCCTCCTCCGGCGTGGAGGGCGACTCGGGGTAGGCGGGGAGCTCGTAGCCCTTCTCCTGCAGCTCCTTGACCGCGGCCTTGAGCTGCGGCACGGAGGCGGAGATGTTGGGCAGCTTGATGATGTTGGCCTCGGGCTTGGTCGCGAGCTCACCGAGCTCGGCCAGCGCGTCGTCGGCCAGGTCGAAGGCGGCCAGGATGCGGCCGGAGAGGGAGATGTCGCGGGTCTCGACCTCGACGCCGGCCTTGGCGGCGTACGCCTGGATGATCGGCAGGAAGGAGTACGTCGCGAGCAGCGGCGCCTCGTCGGTGTGGGTGTAGATGATGGTGGCCATGGTTTCCGGCGGCTCCTGGACGATCGTCGGCTCGATGCTGGCAGTGTTTCTTGACGTCAAGATACCTGACGCGTGCAGGGCCAGCCTGACAGGAGGGTCCGGGCCGCTGCTAGCGTCACTCGGAGCCAATGTTCGTGATCCGTTCGTGATCGTCTCTGACCCTCTTCCAAGGAGACCTGCGTGACCACCACCCCGCTGAAGGTGGCCGTGACCGGCGCCGCCGGCCAGATCGGCTACAGCCTGCTCTTCCGCCTCGCCAGCGGTGCGCTCACCTCCGAGCGCCCGATCGAGCTGCGCCTGCTCGAGATCACCCCCGCGCTCAAGGCGCTCGAGGGTGTCGTCATGGAGCTCGACGACTGCGCGTTCCCCGGCCTGGCCGGCGTCGAGATCGGTGACGACCCGGAGAAGATCTTCGACGGGGTCAACCTCGCCCTGCTCGTCGGCGCCCGCCCGCGCGGCCCCGGCATGGAGCGCGGTGACCTGCTCGAGGCCAACGGCGCGATCTTCACCGCCCAGGGCAAGGCGCTGAACTCGGTGGCCGCCGACGACGTCCGCATCGGTGTCACCGGCAACCCGGCCAACACCAACGCGCTCATCGCGATGAAGAACGCCCCGGACATCCCGGCCGAGCGGTTCTCCGCGCTGACCCGCCTCGACCACAACCGCGCCATCTCGCAGCTGGCCGCGAAGACCGGTGCCGCCGTCACCGACATCACCAAGATGACGATCTGGGGCAACCACTCCGCCACGCAGTACCCCGACCTGTTCCACGCCGAGGTCGCCGGCCAGAACGCCGCCGAGACGGTGAACGACCAGGAGTGGCTGGAGAACACCTTCATCCCGACCGTCGCCAAGCGCGGCGCCGCCATCATCGAGGCCCGGGGCTCCTCCTCGGCCGCGTCGGCCGCCTCCGCGACCATCGACGCCGCCCGCGACTGGCTCTACGGCTCCGCCGAGAACGACTGGGTCTCCATGGCCGTCGCCTCGAACGGTGAGTACGGCGTCCCCGAGGGCCTCATCTCCTCCTTCCCCGTCACCACCTCCGGTGGCGACTGGAAGATCGTCGAGGGCCTCGAGATCGACGACTTCTCCCGCGGCAAGATCGACGCCTCCACCGCCGAGCTCGCCGAGGAGCGCGACGCGGTGACCGAGCTCGGCCTCATCTGAGCCACCACCACGAAGCCCCCGCCGGTGAGGCGGGGGCTTCGTGCGTTCAGGTGCCGGGCTGGTTGGGGACCGTGCGGGCCAGGAAGAGCAGCAGGCCGCCGAGGGTGCCGAGCAGCACCACGTCGAGGATGCGGTGCCGCACGGCGAGCATGCCGGCGTCCTTGGCCGGCATCAGCAGCCGCAGCGCCGAGGCCGCGATCAGGGCGCCGGAGATCCAGGTGACGCCGAGCCGCCAGTCGTGCCCGAGCCAGGCGATCGCCACGCCGACGGCGGCGGCGGCGAGCACCCAGAGGTAGAAGAACCCGCCGAGGGTCGAGGGGTAGCGCCGCCCCTCCACCTCGGCGATCTCGTCGGCGATCTCCGAGGTGTCCGGCACCGCGTCGTCGGGTACGCCGTCGGGCGCGTGCTCCTCGGTCACCCGCGACACGCTACCGGGCGCTCCCGGCGGCCCGCTCGGCCATGTCGACGATGTTGGAGAGCAGCATCGCGCGGGTCATCGGGCCCACCCCGCCGGGGTTCGGGGAGACCCAGCCGGCGACGTCCCAGACAGCCGGGTCCACGTCCCCGGCGATCTTGCCGTCCACCCGCGAGACGCCCACGTCGAGCACCGCCGTACCGGGCTTGACCATGTCCGCGGTGATGATGCCGGGCACGCCCGCGGCCGCCACGACGACGTCGGCCTCGCGCACGTGCTTGGCCAGGTCGCGGGTGCCGGTGTGGCACAGAGTGGTGGTCGCGTTCTCGCTGCGCCGCGTGAGCAGCAGCCCCATCGGGCGACCCACGGTGAGGCCGCGGCCGACCACGACCACCTCGGCGCCCTTGAGCTCGATGTCGTGGCGGCGCAGCAGCTCGATGCAGCCGACCGGGGTGCAGGGCAGCGAGCCGGGCACGTTGAGCGCCAGCCGGCCGAGCGACACCGGGTGCAGGCCGTCGACGTCCTTGTCGGGGTCGACCCGCGAGAGCAGGGCGAACTCGTCGAGGCCGGTCGGCTGCTGGATCAGGAAGCCGGTGCACGTCGGGTCGGCGTTGAGCCGGTCGATCTCGGCCTCCACCTCGGCCTGGGAGGCGGTCGCCGGCAGGTCGACGCGGATCGACTCGATGCCGATCTCCGCGCAGTCCTTGTGCTTGGCGCCGACGTACCAGTGGCTGCCCGGGTCGTCGCCCACCAGCACGGTGCCCAGGCCCGGGACCACGCCCCGCTCCTTGAGCGCGGCGACCCGGACCTTCAGCTCCTCCTTGATCGCCTTGAGGGTGGCGCTGCCGTCGAGCTTCTGTGCGGTCATGTCTTCCTCGTACGTCGCTGGGTTGCTGTCTGCGCTCGTCTCACCGGTGTCTCGACACGCGCGTCGCGGCTTCGTTCCTCAGCCGCGGCGCTCGCTCGACCTTCCCACCTACGAGTCCGAGCAAGCTCGGCCTCTAGTGGAAAAAGTGCCGGGTGCCGGTGAAGTACATCGTCACGCCCGCGGTCTTGCAGGCCTCGATCGTGAGCTCGTCGCGGACCGAGCCGCCGGGCTGCACGATGGCGGTGACGCCCGCGTCGATGAGCACCTGCGGGCCGTCCTCGAACGGGAAGAACGCATCGGAGGCGGCCACGGCGCCGCGGGCGCGCTCGGTGCCCTCGGCGAGGCTGTTGGCGCGCTCGACGGCGAGCTTGCAGGAGTCGACCCGGTTGACCTGGCCCATGCCGATGCCGACCGAGGCACCGTCCTTGGCCAGCAGGATCGCGTTGGACTTCGCCGAGCGGCAGGCGCGCCAGGCGAAGGCGAGGTCGGCGAGCACCTCCGGCGAGGCGGCATCGCCCGTGGCCAGCGTCCAGGCGGACGGGTCGTCGCCCTCGGCCTGGAAGGAGTCGCGCTGCTGCATGAGCAGGCCGCCGGAGACCGGGCGGGTCTCGACGCCGCCGCGCTCGAGGTCCTCGCAGACGAGGATGCGGATGTTCTTCTTGCGTGTGAGCACCTCGACGGCGCCGTCCTCGTAGCCCGGGGCCACGATGACCTCAGTGAAGACCTCGGCCACCTGGCGGGCCATCTCGACCGACACCGGCCGGTTGGCCGCGATCACGCCACCGAAGGCCGAGACCGGGTCGCAGGCGTGCGCACGGGCGTGCGCCTCGGCGACGTCGCCACCCACGGCCACACCGCAGGGGTTGGCGTGCTTGATGATCGCCACGGCCGGCTCGTCGAAGTCGTACGCCGCCCGCCGGGCCGCGTCGGTGTCGACGTAGTTGTTGTACGACATCTCCTTGCCGTGCAGCTGCTCGGCCCCCGCGAGCCCCGCGGGTCCGTGGCCGGAGCGGTAGAGCGCGGCGCCCTGGTGCGGGTTCTCGCCGTAGCGCAGCACCGCCGAGCGCTCCCACGTCGCGCCGGCCCAGGCCGGGAAGCCGCTGCCCTCGGAGGAGTCGGTCAGGACGTTGCCCATCCAGGAGGCCACGGCCACGTCGTACGACGCGGTGTGCACGAACGCCTCGGCCGCGAGCTGCTTGCGCTGCTCGAGGGTGAAGCCGCCGGCCGTCGTGGCGGCCAGCACGTCGGCGTACCGCTCCGGGCTGGTGACGATGGCGACCGACGGGTGGTTCTTGGCGGCGGCGCGCACCATCGACGGGCCGCCGATGTCGATCTGCTCGACGCACTCGTCGGGGGTGGCCCCCGAGGCGACGGTCTGGGTGAACGGGTAGAGGTTGGAGACCACCAGGTCGAACGGCTCGACCTCGAGGTCGGCCAGCTGCTGGACGTGGGAGTCCAGGCGGCGGTCGGCCAGGATGCCGGCGTGGACCCGCGGGTGGAGGGTCTTCACGCGGCCGTCGAGGCACTCGGGGAAGCCGGTCAGGTCCTCGACCTTGGTGACCGGCAGGCCCAGGCCCTCGATCAGCTTGGCCGAGCCACCGGTCGAGACGAGCGTGACGCCCGCGTCGTGGAGGCCGCGGACCAGCTCCTCCAACCCGGTCTTGTCGTAGACGGAGACCAGGGCTCGCCTGATCGGGATGCGGTTCTCGCTCACGGACTCTCCTGCAGGATCGCTGCGTCGACGCGGTCACGGTCCCGGGGCACCCAGGCGGACGATGCCCCGACTCGGTCACTCCCCGGTGGTCACCCACCTGCGCCAGTCGTGTGGGCCGCAGCCTACCGGCTCTCAGGCACCGAGGATCCCCCGGCGCCCCTCGACCCGGAAGCCCTCGCGCGCCATCCGGCCCACCGTCTCGACGAGCATGGTCCGCTCGGCGACCTTGATCCGCTCGTGCAGCGCGTCGACGTCGTCGGCGTCCTCGACCGGCACCGCGCTCTGCGCGAGGATCACGCCGGTGTCGACGCCCTCGTCGACGACGAACAGCGTGCAGCCGGTGACCTTCACGCCGTACTCCAGCGCGTCGCGGGGGCCGTGCATCCCCGGGAAGGACGGCGACAGCGCGGGGTGGGTGTTGACCGTCCGGCCGCCGAAGGAGGCCAGGAACGCGCCACCGACCAGCTTCATGAAACCGGCCAGCACCACCAGGTCGGGCTCGTACGCCGCCACCTGCTCGGCCAGGGCCGCGTCCCACTCCTCGCGGGACCCGAAGTCGCCGACCCGCGCGACGAACGTCGGCACGCCCACGCGCTCGGCGCGGGCCAGCCCCTCGATGCCGTCGCGGTCGGCGCCCACCGCGACCACGGTGGCGCCGTACGCCGGGTCCGCGCAGGCGTCCAGCAGCGCCTGCAGGTTGGTCCCGGAGCCGGAGACGAGGACGACGAGACGGGCGGTCACGCCCGGGACTCTAGTGCGCGTCGCCCGCGCGGGCCGCCCGGCGCTGCCAGGCGGTCATCACCAGGCCGCCGAGGAGCCCCCCGAGACCGAAGGTGGTCAGGCACTGGACCAGCACGTCGCCGGCCAGCGGGGTGACCTCGCGCATCCGGCCGGGGCCGACCGCTCCCCCGGCCAGGCCGGAGAGGATCGCGAACGCCACCGCGGCGAGGGCACCGCCGACACAACCGCGCAGCGCGCCCTCCTCCCAGCGCAGGGTCGGGGCCACCTGCTGCGCCCGGGCCGCGGCCAGCGCCGCCACGAGCACCGGCAGCGCGACCAGCGCGACGGTCCACGCCGGCGGCTCGCCCGCGTCGGGGAGGGCGGCCAGCATCGGGAACATCGGGAGCGGCCCCAGCACGACCACCGAGGGGCTCACCAGGGTGCCCGCCCCCACCGTGAAGCCGGGCCCGGCGAGGTAGGCACCCGAGAACGCCACCGCGTTGGGCAGCAGCAGCAGCGAGACGAGCACGACGATCACCACGTCGCCGGCACCGGAGTGCAGCTGCGACATCACGTTCGCCGCGGTGCCGAGGTCGAGGGCGAAGGAGAGCAGGAACGCCGCCAGCGCGACGACCAGCCAGGTGCGCAGCACCCGGCGGGCGGTCCGCACCGACTCCACCAGGCTCGGCGGGGCGCCGGCCACCCAGATGGCGGCCCGACCGGAGCCGATCGCGAGGGCGGGGAGGGCCACCAGCACGCCGAGCAGCAGCGACCAGGTGACGACGCCCCCGGTGCCGGGCGAGCTGGCCCGGGTGGCGGCCAGCGACGCGGTCACGATGCCGGTGACGGCGTACCCGGCGGTGAGCAGCGCGACCGCGACCGGGACCGTCCAGTCCCGCTCGCCGTCCTCGATGCCGTCGGCGTCGGGGCCGTGCCCGGAGACCAGGTGCCCCACCCGCAGACCGGCGCGCCAGGTGCTCCAGGCGGCCAGCAGCGTCACCCCGAGGGGTACGACGGTGAGCCGGACGCCCTCGACCGAGACACCGGACCCGTGCCCCATCAGCCAGGCCGTGGCCCCGACCCGCAGGCCGTCGGAGGGCTGGCCGTGCGAGCCCGCGTCCGCGAGGAACCAGCCGACCACGCCGAGCACCAGGCACACCGCCAGGGGTCCGAGCGCGGCCAGCACCCCGCCGGCGGAGGCGACCACGGCCAGGGGCAGCCGGGGCCGGGGTCGGGAGTCGGTGCCCCGCGGTCGTGCGGGGCCGGTGGGCCGCGAGATCAGGGAGGTCATGACCTGCCCATCATCGCCGCCAGGACCCCCTCACTATGGTTGGACGCGCCATGAGGGACCCAGAGGAGTTCGACGCGTTCTACAAGGACGCCCGGGACCGGCTGCTGGTGCAGACGTTCGCCCTGACCGGTGACGTCCGCGCCTCGCGCAGCGCGGTCCGCGACACCTTCGTGGTCGCCTGGCACCACTGGCGCAAGGTCTCCCGCGACGGCGGTGCGGAGGCGTGGGCCCGCCCGCACGCCTGGGCGCACGCCCACCGGCGGCACACCGCGCGGCGCTGGCACAAGGAGAAGGGCCTCGAGCCCGAGGTCGCCGCGACCATCGAGGCCCTGGGGCGGCTCACCCACACCCAGCGCCGGGTCCTGCTGCTGACCCACCTGGCCACCGTCAGCCTCGAGCAGATGGCGCGCGAGGTCTCCCAGACCGTCGAGGACACCACCCGCGAGCTGCAGACCGCCACCTCCCAGTTCGCGATGCACCGTGACGTGGCCACGACCGCGGTGCCGAGCCTGCTGCGCAGCCTGTTCGACACGACGCTGGACGGCCGCTGGCCGCGCGCCTCGATCATCCGGCGGGCCGGGGCCACGCGACGGCGTACCCACACCACGGTCGGCGCCGTCGCCGTGGTCGCCGCGGTCGCGGTCGCCGGAGGCCTGGTCTCCGACCCCACCGGTGTCCGGCCGACCCTCGACCGCGAGCCCGTGGCCGCCCTCGCCCCGCCCACCGCCTCGGTGTCACCGACGCCGGAGGACTCCGACGTCCTGCCCAGCACGGCGATGCTCGGCGTCGACCGGGTCTCCTCCCTGCTGCCCGGCAAGGGGTGGGAGGAGCTCACCACGCACGACAACACCCACGGCGACGGCCTGGTGATGCCCTGCCAGCAGGCCAGGTACGCCGACCCGCGACTCGTCGACGCCCTGGTCCGCGAGATCAAGACCCCGCGCGGGTCCGAGCCGCGCCGCAGCGTCGTGGCGAGCACCGAGGCCTCGCGCAACGAGATGGCCGCCACCCGGGCGATGAACCGCCTCAGGGGCTGGTTCGCCCGCTGCCAGGACGAGCGCAGCCAGCTGCTGTCGACCAGCACCGTCACCGGCGTGGGCGACGAGGCGCTGCAGCTGGTGCTGCGCGACTGGGACGACCCGGTCACCACCACCGTCGTCGGCCTCGCCCGCAGCGGGCGCTTCGTGGTGTCGACCAGCTCCTCGGTGCGCGCTGCCCGGGTGGAGTCCCCCCAGGCCCAGACCCGGCTGCTCGCCGAGGCCGTCGCGGGGGTCTGCGACCTCCCGGGCGGCTCCGCCTGTCCCAGCGGTACGCCGGCGACCGAGCGCCGCGACGCCCTGCCGGCCGGTGACCCCGCGTCCATGCTGGTGGAGTCCGACCTGCCGCCCGTCAGCGGCGTCGACGCCCCCTGGGTGGGCACCCGCCCGGAGAAGGCACGCGGCCAGAACGCCGCCGCGACCCGGTGCGACAAGACCTCGTTCTCCGGCAGCACCGGCGGGGAGCGGATGCGCGGCCCGTGGACCCGCACCTTCTTGATCCCCGAGGCCGAGCTGCCCGTCGAGTTCGGCCTCACCGAGACCGTCGGCCGGCTCCCGGACAAGCAGGCCCGCTCCTTCGTCTCCACGATCCGCCGCAAGATGGGCTCCTGCTCCGACCGCGAGCTCGGCACCGACGTGCTGATCGCGGCCTCGCGCACCTCGTCGAAGGAGGAGCTGGCCGTGTGGCACGTGACCGTGGAGCTCACCGAGAACCGCTCGGTGAAGTACTTCATGGCCGTGGCCCGCACCGGCGGTCACCTCCTGCAGCTCGGGTTCATCCCCGCCCCCGGCGTCGAGATGGACCGCGGCGCCTTCCTGGCGCTGGCCGAGCGGGGCCTCGAGCGGCTGCGCTCGGCCGACTGACCCGCCCCCGGCTCGAACTCCCTCCCGGCGGGGTGCAACCGCCCCGGGCCCTGCGGCGTACACACTGCGAGGACGGCGAGTGGCCGTCCCCGGAGACGAGAGCAGGACGATGGACGAGGTCGAGTTCGACGACTTCTACACGACCTCCTACGCCCGCGTGGTCGGCCAGGTGTACGCCATGATCGGCAGCCGCGACGAGGCAGAGGAGTGCGTGCAGGAGGCGTTCGTGCGGGCGTGGGCCCACCGCCGGTCGTTGGACCGGGCGGGCCACCCCGAGGCGTGGGTGCGCACGACGGCGTACCGGCTGGCGGTCAGCCGCTGGCGACGGGTCGTGAAGGGACGACGCCCGGCGGACCGGGCGCTGTCCTCCCCCACGACCACCGCGGCGCCCACGGAGGCCCACGTGGCCCTGGTGGCGGCGCTCAAGCAGCTCCCGGAGGCCCAGCGCCGCGCGCTGGTACTGCACCACCTCGCCGACCTGCCGGTCCACGAGGTCGCCCGGGAGACCGGCGTGCCGGAGGGCACCGTCAAGGCCCGCCTCTCCCGCGGCCGCGCGGCGCTCGCCGCGCTGCTCACCGACACCCCGCCCACGACGCTGCCGGGAGGAGCGACCCATGCCTGAGCACGACCCCTTCGACAGCCTGAAGGCCACCATGACCACCCCCAGCAGCGACCTGCGCCCGCTCCCGGCCACCGAGGTACGCCGCCGCGGTGACCGCCTCCGGCGCCGCAACACCGCGCTCGCCGTGGCCGGCGGCACGGTCGCGGCGATGACCGCGGTCGGTGTGCCCCTGGCGCTCACGCAGGGCGGCGACGCCGATCGCGACTCGGTGCCGATCGCGACCGACGGACCCAGCCCCGCCGCCGCGCAGTGGCGCACGGAGGTCCCCGAGGACTTCCCGCTCACCGCCGGCTTCCCCGCGGACCAGAGCCGCACCCAGGTCCTCGAGGACCCCCAGGCCCAGGCCGTCGGCCCCTGCGCCACCGCGCCGGCCTGGGACGTGTCGGGCGCCCTGGACTCGCTCCAGGCGATCTACACCGACCCGAGCGAGGGCGGCCTGGACCGCACGGTGTCGGTCTACGAGGACGACCTCGCGGCCGTCGCGGCGATGGAGGGCCTGCGCACCGAGGTGGAGTCCTGCCGCCCGCAGGGGCAGCCCCGGGTCTCGGCCGAGCTGCTGGTCTCCAACCTCGGCGAGCAGTCGGTGGTGTTCGTGAACGGCTACGACACCGGCGAGGGCTTCCTGCACCAGGCGGTGCGGGTCGGCAACGCGGTGCTCTACTCCGCGGCGTACTTCAACGGCGCCGGCGACCCCGCCGTCGTGGAGCAGACCCGTGAGCTGGAGCAGCAGCGCTCGGCGCAGGCCGTCAGCGCGATGTGCGTGTTCGCCGCCGACCCCTGCTGAGCAGCCCCCCGCCGAGCCGGCGCAACCTTCCGGAAGGTTGCGCCGGCTCGGCATCCCCCTCCGCACGCACGAGCGCCCCCGACCCGGAGGTCGAGGGCGCTGTGGCGATCCGGGTGCGGATCAGAGGTTGTTCATGATCTCCCGCATCAGCTCAGCGGTCTCGGACGGCGTCTTGCCGACCTTCACGCCGGCGGCCTCGAGGGCCTCCTTCTTGGCCTGCGCGGTGCCCGCCGAGCCGGAGACGATGGCGCCGGCGTGGCCCATGGTCTTGCCCTCGGGGGCGGTGAAGCCCGCGACGTAGCCGACGACCGGCTTGGTCACGTTCTCCTTGATGTACGCCGCGGCCCGCTCCTCGGCGTCGCCGCCGATCTCGCCGATCATCACGATCGCCTTGGTGTCGGGGTCGGCCTCGAACGCCTCGAGGGCGTCGATGTGGGTGGTGCCCACGATCGGGTCGCCACCGATGCCGATGGCGGTCGAGAAGCCGAAGTCCTTCAGCTCGAACATCATCTGGTAGGTCAGCGTGCCCGACTTCGACACCAGGCCGATGGGGCCCTTGCCCGCGATGGTGTGCGGGGTGATGCCGGCCAGCGACTCCTCGGGCGTGATGATGCCCGGGCAGTTCGGACCGATCATCCGGGTGCCGTGGTGGTTCTTCTCCGACTGCAGGTAGGACCACACCTCGGCGGTGTCCTGGACCGGCACGCCCTCGGTGATGACCACCAGCAGGCCGATGCCGGCGTCGATGGCCTCGATGCAGGCGTCCTTGGTGAAGGCGGGCGGCACGAAGACGACCGAGACGTCGGCGCCGGTCTCCTTCATGGCCTCCTCCACCGAGCCGAAGACCGGCTGGGTGGTGCCGGCCAGCTCGACGGTGGTGCCGGCCTTGCGGGCGTTGACGCCGCCCACGATGTTCGACCCCGCCTCGATCATCAAGGTGGTGTGCTTGGAGCCCATCCCACCGGTGATGCCCTGGACGATGATCTTGGAGTCCTTGTTGAGGTAGATGCTCATCTGTCTCTGCTCTCTATCTCAGGCGTTCGCCAGCTCGGCGGCCTTGTCGGCCGCGCCGTCCATGGTGTCGACCGTGGTCACGAGCGGGTGGTTCAGCTCGGCCAGGATCGCGCGGCCCTTGTCGACGTTGTTGCCGTCCAGGCGCACCACGAGGGGCTTGGTCGCGGCGTCGCCGAGGATCTCCAGGGCGCCCTTGATGCCGTTGGCGACCTCGTCGCAGGCGGTGATGCCACCGAAGACGTTGACGAACACGCTCTTGACCTGGGGGTCGTTGAGGATGACGTCGAGGCCGTCGGCCATGACCTGGGCGTTGGCGCCGCCACCGATGTCGAGGAAGTTGGCGGGCTTGACCCCGCCGTGGGCCTCACCGGCGTACGCGACCACGTCGAGGGTGCTCATGACCAGGCCCGCGCCGTTGCCGATGATGCCGACCTCGCCGTCGAGCTTGACGTAGTTCAGGCCCTTGTCCTTGGCCTTGGCCTCCAGCGGGTCGGCCTCCTCGCGGATCTCGAACTCCTCGTGGTGCGGGTGGCGCACCTCGGAGGCGTTCTCGTCCAGGGACACCTTGCCGTCGAGGGCCTCGAGCTTGTCGCCCTCGAGGCGCGCGAGCGGGTTGACCTCGACGAGGGTGGCGTCCTCCTCGACGAAGACCTGGTACAGCGACTGGATCATCGCGACGGCCTGCTCGAAGACGGCCTCGGGGAACTTCGCCTCGGTGGCGATCGCACGGGCCTTGGCCTCGTCGACACCGGTGCCGGGGTCGATCGCGATCTGCTTCACGGCGTCGGGGTTGGTCTTGGCGACCTCCTCGATCTCCACACCACCCTCGACCGAGGCGATGCAGAGGTACTGCCGGTTGGCCCGGTCGAGCAGGAAGGAGAAGTAGTACTCCTCCTGCGGCGGGGTCGCCGGGGTGACCAGCACGCGGTTGACCGTGAGGCCCTTGATCTCCATGCCGAGGATGTTGGAGGCGTACTCGAACGCCTCGTCCGCGGTCTTGGCCAGCTTCACGCCGCCGGCCTTGCCGCGACCGCCGGCCTTGACCTGCGCCTTGACCACGGTCACGCCGCCGATCTCCTCCGCGGCGGCCTTGGCGGCCTCGGGGGTCTCGACGACGACGCCGAGCGTCGTGGCCACACCGTGCTTGGCGAAGAGCTCCTTCGCCTGGTACTCCATCAGGTCCACTGGTCCACCAGTTCTTCTCTGTTGTCGTT